>Ga0180434_10000991_pt1 | contig 41772 bp, 33 predicted proteins | sample SS_ome_7_FD_132453 | JGI IMG/M metagenome (GOLD analysis project Ga0180434, IMG submission 132453) | Hypersaline lake sediment archaeal communities from the Salton Sea, California, USA - SS_1_D_2 metaG | ecosystem: Environmental > Aquatic > Non-marine Saline and Alkaline > Hypersaline >... | reverse complement strand
GTTTCTGGTTCAGCACCTTGCTCTGCATCACCAGATTCTTCTGCAACCGCATCGTGACAGGTATTGGTCGCATCCTGCGGGCAATCGTCTTCACAATTCTTTTTGCCATCCCCGTCAGAATCGGTATCCGCCACGCCGCAGCCGCACACGCCGGGTTTAACTTTATTGTCATCTTCCGGACATTGATCGGGTCCTTCTTCACCCGCCGGTTCCTCGGTTGGGTCAGCAGCCGATTCCTCGGTTGGGTCAGCAGCCGGTTCCTGATCTGGTGTTTCGGCCGGATCGCCTGCCGGCTCGTCCGCCGGCTCTGCAGTTGGGTCAGCAGCCGGTTCCTCAGCTGGATCAGCAGCCGGTTCCTGTGCTGGCTCTTCGGTCGGATCGCCTGCCGGCTCTTCCGCCGGCTCTGCAGTTGGGTCAGCAGTGGGGTCTTCGTCAGCCAATACTGGTCCAGCGAGCGCAGCACCAATCCATGCGCCATTCTTTGCGCTGATATCCGGTACTTCAAACAGCATTTCTGGCTCAGTCACAGAAATCGTTTCCCCCAGCAATGCGGTGTAAGATGTCGCAATCTGAATTTTGACTGCCTGCGCATCGCCTAACCCCTGCGCCGATGCACTCACCTGTGCCAGCACCGGTGCTGGAATGGTTCCCAGCATGATCATTACTATTCCCGCTACGTTAGTTAGTTTTTTGGCCAATCGTATACCTTTAGTCATGATACCCTCCGTCCTCTCTATCACTTATTATTTATGTTTTTTCTGATAACAATTAAATAAAAATCCGGTCACGTTTTTCCTATGACCGGTTTCGCTATTGGCTCTTCTGCGCAATCAATGGGTTTGTAGCTCACCCCATAAAAGCGACCATCTATAAACGCAGCGTCTTCGCCTTCAGAAACTTTTTATTTAATTGTGTAAATACTATAGCACTTTTCAATATCAAATACAAGTATAAATTTTTTGCGTTTTATGCAACCCGGTGCATCTGTCTATCCACGGTCTGAAGCAGCATCCAGGCACCCAATAAAGACATCACAACCAAACCCTTAACCCAGTGCGGATTTATTAACGTGAATGATTGCCCCGCGATCCACGGTAAAACCATCGCGCCGATCGATGTGGCTGAAAAAAAAGTACCGGACATCTTACTGGAAAGCTGCATCTTTTTGTCCGCGTATAAGGTGAGGGTTGGAAAGATGACGGCCATGCACAGGCCGGCGCTGATCGTCGAGATCCAGAGAATGATAGAAGAACTGGGAAAGATAATGGCAAACAGAAAACTGGCTCCGGCTCCAATAATTGACCGATTAAGTATTCTGGCCGGTTGATAACGGCGCGAGAGAATACCCACAAATATCCGCCCCACAGCGAGCGCGCCCCAGAAGAGGGAATTCAACAGGCGCGCGGCTGTGTCAGAAAGCGGGTATGCAGTGGTAGCCACGCTGAATATCCATCCGTTATAGGTGGCCTCAGATCCGGTATATAAAAGAAAGATCAATGCAACCAGATAGACCAGTTTTTTATTTGTATGGCCGCTCTTTGTGTGCGCGCCCTGTGATTCCGACTGACGGATCTCAGGGCTGGGCGTATAGAGGAAAAGAACTGCCAAAAAAATACTGACCAACGCGTAGATCCACAGAGAGCGGGCGTAGGCACCGTGTGCAGAAATAACCAAAGAGATGATCAGCGGGGAAAGAAAATTTCCGACGCCGTTGAGAAAGCTTTGCAAGCTGACCCAGGGCGCGGGATTATGCGTATGTTCCCAGACAATTAAGGTAGAAGCACCCACGACAATGAATCCCAGCGTAATCCCTGACAGAAACAGGACACCAACCAGCATCCAAAAATCGGCGATAAAGGGCGTGAACGCCAAAATAAGCGCCTGCAGAATGAAACATGCCACCAGATAAAGATGTGCTTTATGCCGGTCAAAGACCCTTCCGCTGAGAGATGAGCCGATCAGAAAACCAGCGGCTCTGGCAGTAAAAATGAAACTGATCGTGTTAAGGGGTACTGACACCTGCACAGCCAGATCGGGTAAAACCGGACCCAGCGAGGACCCGATCAACCCGAAGGTAGTCATCGACAGGATATAAGCGATGCTGCGCGACCAGGAAACAATACGGGACTTTTGAGTTTTTGAGATAAACCGGATTTTCTTATCCATGTGAAAGAGGGATTATATCACCGCGATTCCAACCCATCAGACCACCGCGTTTTCCGGGATCATGATGGCATGCTGATCGCAATCAACAACACATTTGCGCCCATATGGCAGCACCATGATCGGGTCCGTGTGCCCAAAATCGAGCATCGCCACCAGCGGAAGCTCGGGCCGGCCAAGTTCATGGTTTACGAAATCGACCAGCATGTTTTCATATTGAATAAATGTGCCGGGTGCAATCTGGCCGCCGGGACGCCCGAATAAGATCGCAGATATTTCTTTTAATACACCCACGGATGCCAGCGCGCGCAGCATTCTCTGGACAGCCTGCGGAGCAGGCGCTTCTTCGGAGGTTTCCAGGAACAGGATCGCATTCTTCCAGTGTGAATGGTCCGGCCAAACAGGTGTTCCCCGCAGCCAATCGATGACTTCAACACATCCGCCAATGAGACGGCCAAAATGGGTACCCTGTCCCTGCAAAAAATGCCAGCCGGTGCATGTTTCCCTTTTTCTTTTTTGGCGCTGTAATTCGGGGTCAGCCCAATCCAAGTATTCCACGGTCCACTCTTCTTTATTTTGTGGCAGCTTTCCAATTTCTTCATTTGAAAAAAGAACATGCTTGACGGCATCCTGCATGTAAGGAAACAAACCACCATTCTCCGCAAATCCAGCCATAATAGAGGGACCATAAAACGATCCCAACCCCGCCTGCATACACAAGAAATGTGAAACGGTCGTATCAGAAAATCCCATAAAAACCTTGGAGTTTTTCTGGATGACATTTATATCCACATATGGAAGGATACGGATGGAATCATCCCCACCAATCGTGGACACAATCCCATCAATCGATGGATCAGAGAAAGCCCGCATGAGATCCTCCGCCCGGGCGCGTGGATTAGCGCTCAAATATTCCGGGCTGCTAAGAGTGTGCGGCATTTCGACCACCTTCACCCCAAACGCTTGTTCCAATTGTTTCTTTCCCGCATGATAGCGGTGCGGAAAAGCGGCCGGTCCGCCCCATGACAGCGACACCGCGGCCAGCGTATCTCCGCGGTGCAGCATAGGTGGTTTTACCAGCTCGTTGAACATATGACGATTAATACATATGCATTCAGCCTAGGCGCTTTCCATCGCATCACACAGTGCAGATAGAAAATCAGCAGCGCCGGCACCATCCACCACGCGATGATCACAAGTAAGGGTCAAGATCATTTTTTTCCGAGGTTTGACTGTTCCATCCTTTTTTACCGTGAAAGATTCAAACACCTCACCAACACCCAAAATTGCCGACTGGGATGGGTCAATAATGGGAACAAATTGGCGAACTCCTTTCATACCTAAATTACTGATTGTAAAAGTGGCGCCTGAAAGCGCATCCGGACTGATGGTCCGATCTCTACATTCGCGTGCTAAAGCACTGATCTTTTTTGCAATTTTTTTGATCTTCAATTGGTCTGCCTGGCGAATAACCGGGACATAAAGACCATCGCCAGTGGCGACAGCAAGCGCGATATTCACATGCTGGTAACAATTTATTATTCCTCCTGCAAAACGGGCATTTATCCGCGGAAAATCCTTGATTATCATCGCTACTTTTTTCAATATATAAGCGGTCAGCGTAATCCGTGTTTTTTCTTTCTTATTCAATTTGTTAACTTTCTTTATTGCTTTTTTAACATCCACTTCCATCGAAATTGAAAATTGCGGAATGGTATTCGCACTTTCAACCATACGTTTTGCAGTGACGCGCTCGACCTGATTGAGTTTTACCTCCTTATAGGGAATGTTACGCTGTGAAATACCCTTTTTCTGTTTAACGATTTGAAGGATGTCCTCCGCGATGATCCGTTCTCCATCCGCTTTTTGCGAAAACGTTGAGAGATCAATATTGTGTTCCCGCGCAACCCGCCTGGCATTTGGAGATATGCGCAAACGCACCGGCAACGCTTCATTTTTGTCACTGACGTATTTGTCCGGGCTTGTGGGGGTCTGTTTTTTGGGAGCGGCAGAAATCTCTTGTTCTTCTACCACATCCTGCCATGCTTCTCCTTTTTTTCCAACGACAGCAACCAATTCACCCATCTGTATCGTCTCACCGATCTCAGGAAAAACAGCTAATAAATAGCCTTTAATGGGGCTTTCTAATTCCATCATCGCTTTGGCTGTCTCCAATTCAGCGATGACATCACCCCGTTCAACTGGATCGCCAACTGACTTCAGCCATCGCCCTATAGCCGCTTCTTCAACTGATTCACCAAGACGAGGTAATAAGATTTTTGTAGCCATCTTATATATCCTTTAACACCTGATAAACCGCATCTCGAATATCGTCATATTGCGGTACCGCCTCACTTTCCGAAGCCGGTCCGAATGGGATGGGTGTATTATCCGCACTGACTATGACCACAGGCGCATCCAGATAATCAAAGGCTTTTGATGTAATCAGCGTAGAAATTTCTGAGCAAACACCACCACGCTGAACGTCTTCAGAAACAAGCACAACCCGATTAGTTTTCCGTACCGAGGATAAAATCGTTTCCTCATCCAACGGAACGATTGTTCGTGGATCAATCACCTCGCAGGAAATCCCCTCCTTCTCCAACTCTTGCGCCATAGAAAGTGCGCGATGCATCATTACCAGAGTCCCAATCAATGTTACATCGTGCCCTTCTTTTCGAATCACGGCCTGCCCAAATGGGATCGTATAGGGTTCTTCCGGCACATCAGAGCCGATATCTGAAATTGTGTTATCGGAGAGCGCTTTTCCGCCACCCGGGGAAGCTGCACCATACAGCAATTTATGCTCCAGGAGAAGCACAGGATCATTCATACGCATTGCCGAAAGCATAAGCCCTTTTGCATCATATGGCGTTGCTGGCATTGCGAGAAGTAAGCCGGGCGTGTGCATAAAATATGCTTCAACGCTTTGCGAATGTTGCGCCGCACGCCCCGTTGCGCCCTGCGGGGCACGCATCACAATCGGTACGCTTGCCTGTCCGCCAGACATCAGGCGGAGTTTTGCCGCTTCATTAACGATCTGGTCCATGGCGCAAAACATAAAATCCGCATATTGGAATTCGATCACCGGGCGTAAGCCCGTCAGCGCTGCGCCAATTCCCACACCCATGAATCCAGCTTCAGATATGGGTGTGTCCCAAACACGGTCAGGACCAAATTTTTCAAGCATACCATCAGACACATGAAACGCTCCATTAAACCGCCCAACATCCTCACCCATCAAGATGACATGTTCATCCGCTTCCATTTCCTGGACCATTGCTTCATTTAGTGCTTGTGATAAAGATATTTTTCTCATGCTGCCTCTCCTACAAGTGTCTGATCTTCATATATATATTGCAGATAATCATGCGGTCCAACATGTTCTCCTGATTCAGCAAAAGCAACCGCTTCCTCAATTTCCTTTTCGACCTGTTGTTCAATTTTTTTCAGGTCTTCTTGCGTCAGTTTTTCTTCCTTTATTACAGATTGTTTAAACCGATTTATGGGGTCATACTTTTCCCATTCTGCTACCTCCGCTTTATTTCGATAGCTGGCCGGTTCAAAACGGGCATGGCCTCGCATACGGTATGTAATACATTCTAAGAGGAAAGGACCTTTCTTTTCGCGGGCGTTTTTGACCGCTTTTTTCGCTGCTTTGTAGACAGCGGTAACATTGTTCCCATCCACTGTTTTCCCGGGAATGTTGTAGCTGCATCCGCGGGAAGAAAGATCGGTCACTGCGGATACTAATTCATTTGGCATCGATAAGGCATATTGGTTATTTTCGATCACGTAAACGACGGGAAGATTCCACAAAGAAGCCATATTGAGCGCTTCATGAAACACCCCTTCATTAATAGCACCGTCACCAAAAAAGCTGACAGCGACCTGGTTGGATCCTCGAACTTTTGAAGAAAGTGCGGCACCAGTGGCTATCGGGATACCAGCACCTACGATACCAAAAGCACCCAGCATATTCCGGCTGAAATCACACAGGTGCATGGAGCCGCCCATCCCTTTGCACACACCATTCCTGCGAGCGAACATCTCCGCCATCATCAAGTCCAGCGGTACATCCTTAGCAATACAATGACCATGTCCGCGGTGTGTACTGGTGACGTAATCATCGGGCTCAAGCGCACTGGCAACACCGACCGCAACTGCTTCCTGGCCGGTAGCCTGATGCATAGTCCCGGGCATCGGAGTAGAAAGAAAGAGATAATAAAGCTGCTCCTCAAATTCACGCGCCCTAACCATCCTGAGATACATCTTCTTCAATAATGTTTTGCTGATTCCTTTGAAATCAAAAGGAGCTGCTACCTGCTCTGGTTTTCTCGCGTTCATGCTGCCTCCCATTCAATCGCAATAACTCTTGTTGGAAACGCTTCCAGGCCGATGATACGCACCGGCAGCGTGTAAGTCCAGGTGCGTTTACCCAACAACGGCTTCAGATTTGTTAGATATTCGATCAGCGGAACACCGGCACCAAGCAATAATTCATGATTCGGTTGGCCAACAACAGGTGTTCCATCTTTATGACGAATCTCATGGCCAGAGGTATCAACACCCATCAATTTTATGCCACAATCTTCTATTAACCATCTGATAGCATCTGTTGCGAAATACGGTCGATTGTGTTGTTTATCGGTATAGTAGTTCTTGTCCAAACCAGTATAGAAGAAAATAATATCATCTGGTTGGATCTTTTCGCCGGCGATCTGCTTCAACTCATCCAGCGGTATCTCTTCATTATTGCCGTATTGGGATACATCCAATACCACTGTTTCACCGACTAATTTCTCTACCGGGAAATCTGCAGCGTCAAGACCATCCGCGTCGTGATGGTATGGCAGTTCAATATGCGTTCCAATATGCGTGCAGAGAGTCAATTCTGAGATGAGATATTGGGCATCTGGCAGACGCGGATATTTGGCAAACTGCTCCCATCCCTCCACCTGGCGGCTATCCAAATCGAGACGATATTCCTCGCGGTCAGCATCTACCCGATGTGATAATTCATAAATTTTTTTAATTTTCACAGTCTTCCTTTCTTCGATATTTGTTTTTCGTCAATTGATACGCTTACTTTGAATTACAAACCGACTTCTTTCAGTCGGAAAACGGGCCGTTGAGCATTCGACGGGTTTATCAAAAGCATTAAATGCAACACCCTTTAAAACCAATACGGCCGAGATGTCCGGAATTTGAAGCAGCCTTACTTCATGTGAGTCTGCAAGACACGCCATAATCCGGCGGTCAACACGAGCAACACGAATACCTAATTCTTCATCCATTACCCTGTAGAGTGATTTGTCCGTGAGGTCAATATCCAGTAATTTTTCCGCGATGGATGCCGGCAGGAATGAGCGCGAAAGGTGCACTGGTTCATTATCAATTAATCGCAATCTTTCCAGGCAGATGACCTCTGACTGCGGCTCAATTTGAAGCTGAGCGGCCACATTGGCAGACGACAATGTTTTCTGTATCTCTAATAATTTTGTTGAATGTTGGATATTAGCTTGATCAAAACTCTCAGCAACGCTGACGATCGTATTCACTGACCAGGGAGCAGGTTCTATCTTACGCACGTAGGTCCCACGTCCATGAACTGTGAAAAGCACACCTTCTTCGATCAGCTCACGAATCGCCTCGCGCACCGTACCACGGCTGACATTTAGATTCCTGCTGAGTTGATATTCGCCGGGTATTCGCTCCCCTTCCTTGATACGGCCGACAGTTATCTGATCGGTGATCCAATTCTTAATCTGTTTATAAAGCGGAATCCCTGAATTATTTTGCATTTATCGACTCATAGATGTCCAGACATCAATACAACTATTGTATTCTACCACAACAATATCCCCGTCTCTGTTAATCATCACATTTATGAGCATATCAACAGGAACCAGCAAATTGATAACAAGCAAAATTCTTATTTACGATGGTGCTGTTTGTGAGACAGATCGAAAGAATTACTGAGAAAAAGGCAGCCAATTTTAAGAAAGAGAATAACCCTAATTGCATCCCAGTAGATATGCAGATAGACTACACCGCAGAAGTTAATACTTTTTGCATATCATGATGCAAAGAGTCATCCAGTGCTGTTTCACTGCTCAAATGGAAAAGACCAGACTGGATTTGCTGCCCCGATCTAAATACAATTGCTCGTTGTTGATATAGAAACAAACAAATTTGATTACAAATTCAGTTAACATTTAACCGGTAAGAACATGAGTCTGCTTTATCTGAGTCTGCTTCAGGGCGGATAAAGACAACGGGATTTATTTTATCGGTGCCCATCATCCACGAGGGATGGCTCGATGCGGCATTTTCCTTTATCGAGATACACCGGGCAATGCGGATAAATATATTTCAGATGGTTTGGGGATAACCCGCAAGGTTGTGTTGGAAATGAGCGATTAATTTCTGGAAGAAATGAAATAAAAAATTCTATCTTTAAAGAAAAGGTAGCGGGGGTTGGATTCGAACCAACGACCTCCAGGTTATGAGCCTGACGAGCTACCACTGCTCTACCCCGCAACGTGCGAGAAAGAATAATACCATGCGCAATTATGAATGTCAAGTTTTAACCAGTTTGAGTCAATTTTCTGGTTAAAGTCGTGTTTTCTAACAAAAAACCGCTTGAACAGCGGTTTTTTGCATAACTGTGAAGAATCTCCGCCTTTCATGCTGACCAAACAATCCAGGCAGAAACTGATGTAATCACAAATTCATATTTGAAGCAATGCCATTCTGTTTACCATTACTCAGGCGGTATTTTTCTACCGCAGCAGCGGGATCCTTTCGGTATAGTTCACGCAGCCCTTTGAATCGCCTGCGCCACCCGCCAAAAGGCCACCAATACAGCAAAGCCATGATGAAATAGCCCAACATGGTGATACTGCCAACCATCTTACTGCCGCCTTTTTTCTGGTCATAGCGCAGAACAAATGGCACTTCTGCAAACCTGCACCCAAGCACGTTCAATTTAACGATGATCTCAAGCGTCGAAGTAAAGCCCAAGCCACGCAATTGGATCAACTGGTTTCCAAATACTTCGAGCGCATCCTGAATCACAGCGGCTCGATAAGCACGATATCCACAGGAATAATCAGTGACACCACGAATGCCCAACACCAATTGCATAAAAATATTTGCTGAACGGCTGATAAAAGCGTGGTATGGGCTGACCCCCAATTGTCCACCGCCGGGCTGGAAGCGAGAGGTATTAACGACATCATAGCCTTCATTTAATTTTTCAATGAGGTCAAAAATATATTTTGGCTCGTGGGTATCATCCCCTTCCACCCGCACTACCAGATCATCACGATCTGCTTTCCAGGCAATATATTCAAACCCATCGCGCTCCGTTTCACCCAAACCGCGGTTGATGGGATGCTCAACAATATCGAGATTCAGCTTTTTTTTATTCTTTTTGAGGATCGCAGCCGTTCGATCCGTACTGCCATCATCCACAACAACCAGACGGTATGCTTTTCCCCGCAGTGATTTGTGCAGTTTTTCCAGCAAGCGCGGGAGATCAGTTTGTTCGTTATAGGCCGGAAGCAGAATCCACAGCATCAGTCTTCTCCCGGGCTTGTATCCCCAAGACGGATCAATTTCAGACCAACCTGCCCAGCGGCAGCGGAGTCAATCACATTTCGGCCATCGATCAGCACTGATGCTTTCAATGCACCCACCAATTTGTTTAGATCCAGGTGATGATATTCGGTATGCGCGGTCATCAGAACCGCAAGATCACATCCCAGTGCTTTTTTATGGATATCACCCGCAAATTGTTTAATAAATGGATCATGAATAATCGGGGCTGCACCCTGCTCCTGCAGCAATTTTGCTAAAACCTGACTGGGTGAATTGCGATCGTCGTCCGAATCCTGCAGGTACGCGTAACCCAGGATCAATATCTTCTTATTATCCAATGCATTGAGCTGTTGTTTGATCAAATCGACCATATGCTGCGGCATAGAAGAATTGATCGTTCTTGCTGCAGGGATCAACCGTACCGGTACATCGATTTCACGCACCGCGCTCGCCAGAAGCCAGGGATCTTTTGGAATGCAATGCCCGCCGACGCCAGCGCCGGGAAAAAGCATTTCTCGGCCCGGTGATTTTCGCACCAATTCACGTACTTTCCAGACATCCGCGCCCAGCGCTTCACAGATCAGGGCAACTTCATTCGCGAAAGCAATCTGCACATCACGATAGGTGTTTTCTGTTGTTTTAACAATTTCTGCGGTAATCCAATCCGCGGAATCCACATCGGCTTCGACAACAATGCGGTAAAGCATTAGCATCGTTTCTGCTGTTTCCAGTGTTCCGCCGCCAGCAACGCGGCTCATCTTTTTCAGGTTACGCAGTAATTTTCCAGGCATAACCCGTTCCGGGCAATTCCCTAAGAAAAAATCATAATTACAGACAAAACCTGTCTCTTCTTCAAGGATCGGGCGGACAATGTTCTCAAGCGTTCCCGGCATCACGGTCGATTCAACAATAACAAGCGCACCCTGTTTCAAAATGGCAGACAGCGCGCTGAGCGCCGACTTCAACGCCTCATATTCAGGCACATACTGTTCATTGACCGGTGTTTCTACATCGATTAAAATGATATCCGCTTCCCGCAATTCCTGATAGTCTGTCGTGGCTTTGAGTTTTCCACTGTTTACCACCGAAGCAATCAGGCCCGCAAGACCAGGTTCCTTACCTTCGATTGGTGATTTTCCTTGATTGATCAGGTCAACACGCTGCTGTTTGAGATCAACACCCGTGACCTGAAATCCTTTTTCGGCAAAAAGCGCGGCAACCGGCAGACCGACATAACCGAGCCCGATCACGGCCAGCTGAGCCGAACGATCACTGATTTTCTTCCGTAAATTTTTCAGCGTCAACGTTAGACCTCGATCACCCGGTGAGTTTTGCCAGATTCGACCAGAGCAAGTGAGAGCCGCAAAGCCTCGAGCCCATCCCGCCCGGTTACCGGAACTGGCGTACCGGTCTGTACCGCATCAATAAACGCTTTTATTTCCGCTTTGAGGGGTTCCTGGCGTTTGATCGAAAATCTGGTCATGCTGCCTTCACTGACTCCGCGTATGGCGCGGAATGGAGACCATAATTCACCTAATGCCTGCGGGTTCTCATGAAAATACAGATCCTGCATTAGATCATCCACGCGGAAAAGGCCTTTTTCTCCGAGTACAAGTGTTTCGCGCACTTTGGCTGGTGTCAACCAATTGATTTCAAGCGCACCGGTAATGCCTTCCGGAAATCGCAGCAGGGCAAATAAGAGATCCTCATGATCGGTATGAATACGCTGTTCCGTTTCAGCATAAACCCGTTCTGGATCCTTGCCAGTCAGGAACCGCATGATATCCACATCATGGGGAGCCAGGTCAACGACGACGCCTACATCGCGAATACGCGCAGGAAATGGACCTACTCGACGGCAAAACACCTGGAAAATCTTACCGATATCGCCATTTTCCAGCCGTTTTTTGAGCGATTGCATGGCAGGATTAAAACGAATGATATGACCTACCATTAATTGTTTTCCCAGCTTATCAGCCAGAGCAATCAGACGATTGCCTTCGTCGACTGTCGCCGCAATCGGTTTTTCAACCAGCAAATTGGCACCATGCTTCAAACAAAATGTAGCGACTTTCTCATGTTCAGATGTCGGCACTGTGATTGATACGGCTTCAGGTTTCTCTTTTTTAATCAATTCCTGATAATCCGTATAGGTTTTTACCGAGAAACGATTCCCACAAAGCGCTAACCGTTCTTCACTGATATCTGACGCACCAACAACCTGCGCGCCCTCTAATTCAGTATATACCCGCAGATGGTTTAAGCCCATCGAACCAACGCCAATAACCGCTACTTTCATGCGTTAACCCTTCACCATAAATGTATTGATCGTCTCAACTACCTTTTCCAGATCAGACTGTGAAAGTTCTGGATGTACTGGCAGAGAAAGAACTTCGTCCGCAGCTTTTTCTACTTCCGGGAAGCTTTGCTCACCATACATATCAATATAGAATCCCTGTTTATGAATTGGGAGCGGATAGTAGATCTCCGAACCAATCTCATTATCTTTAAGATGTTCTCGGAGCGCATCGCGTTTCCCATCGGGAACACGGATCGTATATTGGTGATAGACGTGATGATAACCTGCAGGAACAAATGGTACTGTCACTCCTTTGAGGTTTTCATTGTAGAATTTCGCGTTCGAACGCCGTTTGGTATTGTTGTCCGGTAATTTCGCCAACTGGGCATTGCCGATCGCAGCATGCACATCCGTCATCCGGAAATTGTATCCCAGCTGATCATGATAATAGCGTCGGCGCATTCCGTGATTACGGATCACGCGGCAAATCTCGTTGATTTCATCATCATCCGTCGTGATCATGCCGCCTTCCGCACTGGTCATATTCTTGGTCGGGTAGAGTGAGAAAGTACCTGTTTCAAATGCGCCTGCTTTAGTGCCATTCAACATTGCGCCGTGCGCCTGGCACGCATCCTCAATCACAACCAGATCATGCTTTTTGGCAATCTCCATGATCGCTTTCATATCAGTGACCATGCCATATAAGTGCACCGGCATGATTGCTTTTGTTTTTGGTGTGATCGCTGCTTCAATCTGAGAAGCATCCATCGTGAAGGTTTTCGGGTCAATATCCACAAATACCGGTTTTGCACTGACAAAGAGAACGGAGTTGGCGGAAGCGATAAACGTAAAAGGAGAGGTGATGACTTCATCACCCGGTCCGATATCATGGGCAAGCAAAGCCAGATGCAGGGCTACCGTTCCAGACGTGACTGCGATGGCATGCTTCACAGCACACATTTTTGCAAACCCCTGTTCAAATTCTTTCACTTTCGGGCCCTGCGCAATTATGCCAGAGTCCAATACCTCCATGACCGCTTTCTTTTCTTCTTCTCCCATCACAGGTTTGGCAATTGATATCATTTCGCTTTACTCCAAATTTCCTTTTTAATTTCGGTTTTGAAACCACATTCAGAACAGTGTGCCTGAACCATATTTTCTGTTTGGCCTGTTTTTTCCAATTTCGCGCCACAGGGGCAGACAAAAGCACGCAGGCGGGCTGGATTCCCAAACACGAGACCAAAATCAGGCACATCACGCGTGACCACACTTCCCGACCCCACCATCGCCCATTCACCCACTTTAATCCCGCAGCGGATCGTGGAATTGGCTCCGATAGCCGCCCCTTTTCCCACCAGAGTTTTGCTTAATTCCCAATCATCTGCGGATTTTGGTGATCCATCTGCATTGATCGCACGCGGACGCATATCATTGGTAAAACAGACATGCGGGCCGATAAAAACACCATCTTCGACCGTGACACCGTGATAAACAGACACATAATTCTGTATCTTAACGTTGCTGCCAATACGGACATCCGCGTCAATATAAACACCTTTTCCAATATTGCAATTTTTCCCAATTTCTGCATTGGGGCGAATCTGGCAATGATGCCAAATGCTTGTGCCCTCACCAATAGCCGCATTTTCTGCTACTTCGGCTGTTTCATGTATACGTGGTACCAAGATTTACCTCCTGATCAGGACGTTTTTATAATCTGCACTATTTTATCAGCAGCATCACCGCTGCCATACACCGGCGGTCTTTTTTCTGTTGGATGAAAGTCACAAAATGCCCGGCATATCTTCTCAGCGTTCGCACCAACCAGCATGTTCCAGCCCGCGTCCACCGTCTCAACCCATTCGGTTTCTTCCCGCATTGTGATACAGCGTACACCAAGAAGATAGGCTTCTTTTTGAATTCCGCCCGAATCCGTCAGGATACACCCGGCACTCTTTTCCAGCATCAACATATCCAGGTAGCCGACCGGTGAGATGGCGTGTACATTTGGTGAGAAAGACAAGCCGAATTCCTGCATCATTTTTTTTGTCCGTGGATGCAGCGGTAAGATGATATCTTGATCGATATGTTTTAGTCCATTGATAATCTCTGATAGATTTTCCTGATGGTCAACATTTCCGCCGCGGTGGGCTGTTACCAGCGTGTATTGTTTCGGCGTAAGGTTAAGTTTCGATAAAATCGTTGAGCGTTCTTCAGCGATTTGAACAAAAACAAACAGCGCATCTGCCATCACATCCCCAACCTGATGCACCCCAGTAGTTATCCCTTCCGCGGCCAGGTTTTTAACCGCTATCTTGGTTGGGCAAAAAAGAAGATCTGAAACATGATCTGCGACGACACGGTTCGTTTCTTCCGGCATATCACGGTTAAAAGAACGCAGCCCCGCTTCAACATGGGAGAGCGGAATCGTTCGTTTGCTGGCTGCAAGTGCACCTGCAAGCGTTGAATTGGTATCGCCGTATAACACCACATGATCCGGGTTTATCCGGTCAAAATAGTGATCAATGCCTTCCAGCATGCGGCTGGTTTGCATCGCATGGCTGCCGCTGCCGACTTCCAGATTGACATCTGGTTTGCGAAGAGCAAGTTCGTCAAAAAATAAGCGGGACATTTCGTCGCTGTAGTGCTGGCCGGTATGCAACAAAAACTCGTAATCCGGATCATTCCAGGCACGCGAAATCATTGCTGCTTTTACAAATTGAGGCCTTGCACCGACGATATGGAGAATTTTCATAAACCGCCAGAATTCTATCACAAGACATATATTTAATAAGGAAACCAGCTTGTGTTCAGGGTAAATAAGCACAGAATTAATTATCGTTGGTGTGCTGATACAATTCATATAATGGCTGAAAAGCTGCTTATCACACAAACAAAAGTTATCACTCCGCAGCGCAGAAACGATTATCTTTCGCGCAAGCGGTTACTTGACGTATTAAGTGACCTGCTCGATTATCGGCTGATCATTATTGCTGCCCCAGCCGGATATGGCAAGACATCACTTCTGGTAGATTTTGCGCATCAATTTGAATGGCCAGTTTGCTGGTTTGCCCTCGAGCCGATTGACATAGATTTAGCCAGGTTCCTTACTCATTTTATATACTCAATCCAGCAGCAATTCCCGGAATTTGGAAATACATCAATCCAGGTGCTTGAGAACATGAATGGGGATCAAATCAACACAGATTTCCTGATCACGACGATTACAAATGAGATCTTTGAACACATAACTGAGCATTTTATTGTGGTTCTGGATGATTATCACTTGCTTAAATCCAGCCCGAAGATTGATCAATTCCTTAGCGATTTTATCCAACGCGCAGATGAGAACTGCCATATCGCAATTACATCCCGAAAATTATTATCTTTGCCCGATCTACCGCTGATGGTTGCGCGGTCACAGGTTGGCGGTCTATCTGCAGACGAACTGGCTTTTCAACACGATGAGATACTACAATTATACAACCAAACATTTGGCCACTCCATCACTTCCGCCGAGGCATACACCTTAGAAAAAACGACTGAGGGCTGGATAACCGGCCTGCTTTTGACTTCAAAGACGCTGCGCAGCGGTATGGGAGGAGCAGATCGCGTTGCGCGTACATCCGGTATTGGGCTTTATGATTACCTCGCTCAACAGGTCCTGGAGCAGCAACCCAATAATATACAGGATTTCCTCTTAAATAGCTCAATTCTGGAAGAATTTAATAGCGAAATGTGCAACGCTGTCATTGGGAAAGCCCTTAACCAGGAGGAAAACTGGTCATATTTGATGCATCATGTTGTTCAGAACAATTTATTCACCATCCCTTTGGGTGAGGATTCATTGTGGCTGCGGTATCATCATTTATTCAGAGATTTTTTGCAAGCATTGATACAGAAAAAGCGACCGGGGGATGCGCGCAAACTTCAAATAGAACTAGCTGCATACCACAAGCAAAACAGTGATTTTGAACGGGTTTTTGAAATCTATCGATCCCTTGGCGATGTTGAAAAAATATCCCGGTTATTAAGAGAAATAGGCTCAACATTTATTGCAAAAGGGCAAATACAGAAATTATCGGATTGGCTGCATGAAATTTCTGACGAATCGATAGCCAAAGACCCAAAACTGCTTTCACTGCGTGCAAGTGTTGCGGTCAACCGCGGCCAACTTCAACAAGGGTGCAATCTTCTGGACGATGTTGTAGCGATCTGTCAGAGAGATGCTTCAAACGCATTGTTAGCTGACAACCTGATCCGGCGATCAGCCGCGCTACGTCTTCTGGGCAAGTATGAAAAAGCAATCGATGACGCGGAAAAGGCCATTGAGATCACCCAAAACAGCCAAAAACTTGGCAGTCTTTATTCTGAAGCTTTACGCGCAAAAGGGATCACATTTTACCAACAGGGGAAACTGAGAGATGGACTCATATACTTTGAAAAAGCTATCAAATTATGCACCGATGAAGGGCGTAAAGAAGACAGCGCGCGCCTGCTGGTTGAGACTGGTGCAATATATGAAACGCTCGGTAATTTTTCCAAAGCAGAAGAAGCATATTCGAATTCCCTCGAATACTGGCAATCGGTTGGGAATTCTACCTGGCAACCGATCCTATTAAATAATTTGGGCGTTTTACAGCACTCAAAAAGCGATCTGGTTAATAGTTTTTATAACCTTGAAAAATCCATGCATTATTGTCAACAAACAGGCAACCAGCGTGTGGAAGGATATGCACTTGCCAGTATTGGTGACCTATATCGCGATCTTTATGCTCTGGATGAAGCCAACGACGCTTATCAAAAAGCGTTAGAGATTGCACTGATCAGCGAAGACCAGTTTTTAATTTTTTATTTGAAGTGTGCCCAAGCAAGAGTCAGTGTCATGGACGAACAATTCAAAAGAGCACAACTGCAAATACGGGCTGCCCAATCGATCGCTAAGAAATCCGGTTCTTTATATGAAGTCAATAAATTCCGTCTTGAAGAAGGGATGCTGCAATTCTGGCAGAACACATATTCTAAAGCGATAGAGAATTTCCAATTATCTGCCGATTTTTTTTCCGAGGAAGGTCATCTTGAAGATGCCGTGAGAACGCAGTTTTATTTATTTCTGACCTACCAAAAAACTGGAGAAGCAGAAAAATCGAATCATCATCTTGACTTGATCCTCACAAGAATTAATCAACCCAAATATCATGCCCCGAGCATGTCCGCTGCCAATGAGTTGGAGCCATTCCTGCGTAAACTTGCGGAAAAGAAAGAATATTCAAGCCGGATTTCACGTTTAACGGATGCACTTAAAGATTTTCATAAAAATGCACAGAAAAGCCGGGTGGTCATCCGCAAACAGGCATCTGTTATTCCTTTCGCGCCAGCAGCAATTTCTATTCGTACATTTGGTACAATCGAAATTCGTTCTCAAAACCGCATCCTTACAACATCGGATTGGAAATCCCAAACGTCGCGTGACCTCTTTCTGCTATTCATGGCACATCCAATGGGATTAACAAAAGGTGAAGTTGGGTTGATCCTTTGGCCGGAATCCTCAACCAGCCAACTTAAGCTGCGGTTTAAGAACGCGATCTACAGAATGCGACACGCAATTGGGTCTGATGTGGTACTTTTCCAGGACAATATCTACCTTTTCAATCGTGCGATTGATTGTGAATATGATGTCCAGAATTTCCTCTCAGCTATTAAGAAAGCCAGGCAAGAAAAGCAAATCGCAAAAAAACAAAAAGCGCTTTCTGAAGCCATTTCGATTTATCAGGGAGAGTATCTGCCATCACTTGACATGGAATGGGTCATTGCTGATCGAGAAAAATATCTCGAAATGGTTACTCATGCAGCTGAAGAGCTCTCCGAAATACTATTCAATCAGGGAAAGTTCGAAGAAACGCTGCGGATTGCCCAGCAGGCATTGAACCATCACCCCTATTTTGAACCCCTCCACCGTATCAGTATGCGGGCATATGCGGCACGCGGAGACCGCGCCGCGGTTGTGAATCAATTTGAAAAATGCAAGGATCTGTTATTAAATGAAATCAGCGCAGTACCATCTGAACAAACCGTGATGCTGTTCGAGGAACTGATTCGATAATAAATGAAAAAGATTTTTTGTGGATATTATATAGCTGTCAAGCGTACATAAAAATCGTAACGATCCCCCCGCCAAATTGAAATCAGATATTCAAAAGGAATATGGTTGGTGTCATAGGTCACGCGGGTGATCTCAAATATCGGTGCGGGGTTCTCTATTTGTAAGAGTTTAGCCTCTTCGCCCGTTGCGATTCGTGTACGGATCATTTGCTCCCCGTCAAAAGGATGGATGTCGTATTCCTGATGCCAGAGGTTATAAAACGAACCGTTAATATTTTTTTTATCCAGATCAGGCATGAGTTTCTGTGGGAAGAAAACACGCTGCAGACTGATCGGCTCACCATTAGCTGTCCGACTGCGATAGATCTCCCATACTTTTTCACCAGCAGCGAGATTCAGACTATCTTTGATATGCTCTCTGGGTAGAACGAGGTTGATTTCCAACACATGGGTATCGGGTTTCCAGCCGCGATTTTTCATATCTTCGGTGGTTGAACAAAGGTATGAGAGATCCATTTCCACTCTTCGGCGGCGGACAAATGTACCCTTTCCCTTCTCCCGATAAATCAGCCCTTCACGCTCAAGCACCTGCAAGGCATGGCGAACCGTACCACGATTGACTGAAAATAATTCACTGAGTTCCGGTTCGGAAGGCAGCGCAATCTTCTCGTTAACCTCGGGGTCTTCAATATCGGAAATCGCTTCCCGTAAAACTTGAACAATCTGATAATAATACGGAAGGGGGTGTTCTTTTTTTATCCGGGTTGGTTTTATATTGATAACGCGCATCATCATACCTGGTTACTTGTTTATACAAGTATAAACGATTTTTCATTAATTCCATTAATTGACGATTGCATGAAATTATGCTATAAATACCTGTGCACCTGTCTATACAGGATATGATTTATGGAACAACAATTTTTAAAAGGAAAAACCGCGATTGTGACCGGCGCAGGAAGAGGGATTGGGCGTGCTATTGCGATCGCACTTGCTGATCAGGGCGCATGCGTGGTCGCAGCCGCCCGGACAGAATCTGAGGTGATGGAAACCACAAAGACCATCCTTAACAAAGGCGGGAATGCCACACCCTTCCCTTTTGATCTTCAGGAGGAAGAAAGCATTCACGCATTGTTCACATACGTGAAAAAATCGAGTGGACCGCTCGATATTTTAATCAATAATGCGGGTATCGGAAGATATGGTTTGATTCATGAGTTTTCCAGTCAAGACCTGCAAGACTTATTAGATATCAATGTGCGCGGCACCTATATCTGCTGCCGGGAAGCAATGAAAATGATGGTCCCGGTGCAAAGCGGAACCATCATCAATATTGCCAGTGTAGTCGGTTTCAAAGGATATCCCAACCAGAGTGCCTACACCGCCAGCAAACATGCCATCGTCGGCATGACAAAATCACTCGCAGTTGAGGCGCAGAATCACCATATCCGAGCCAGCGTCATAAATCCCGGCGGCACAGATACCGAATTAGTCGCGGCTGCGCGTCCGGATCTCGACCGATCCGCATTAATGCAGCCAGAAGATGTTGCAAAAACCGTCTTATTTCTGTTAAGTCTTTCAGACCGATGCGCTATTGATGAAATTTATATCCGCAGGCGAAGCAGCAAACCATTTTAATTTAACCGGAGGAAGAAGTATGGCAAAAGCAAAGAAAATGACCAACGTCGAACGCGTATCAGCGCTGATCGAAGAACAGGCCCTGAGCAAGGAAGAATTGATGGATTATCTCCGCCAGGTGGTGGAAATCCGAATTTTTGAAAATAATATTTCTAATTTGCTCGGACGCGCGGTTCTAAAAGGTGCATCCCACCTTTACGCAGGTGAAGAAGCAGTTGCCGTCGGCGCCGTTGGTGCGCTGCGGGATGATGACCTAATCACCAGCACACATCGCGGCCATGGGCACGCCCACGCACACGGTGATACGGCGGCTAAATCGCCGGATGAAAAACAAGCGCATTTCAACAAGATGATGGCAGAGGTGCTGGGAAAATCCGGGGGATACTGCAAAGGCAAAGGCGGCTCCATGCATATCGCTGATGTGGACCACGGAAACCTAGGCGCAACGGGCATTGTTGGCGGCAATATTCCGGTTGCTGTCGGCGCGGCATTGGCACAGAAATTAATGGGCACCGATAAAGTTGTTTTATGTTTCTTTGGAGACGGTGCCTGCAATACCGGCAATTTTCATGAAGCGTTAAATATGGCATCCATCTGGGATTTGCCAGTCATTTTTGTTGTAGAGAATAATAAATATGCCATGTCAGTACCCTGGGCCAAATCCAGTGCACTGCCAAATGCAGCCGACCGGGCATGTGCTTACGCTATTCCCGGTGAAGTTGTTGATGGTATGGACGTGCTTGAAGTTCGTCAGCGTGTTTCAAAAGCCGTGGCGCGGGCAAGAAAGGGGGAAGGACCAAGCCTGATCGAGGCAAAAACATATCGCTATTACGGCCACAGCCACTCTGATCCACGCGCTTACCGTACCAAAGATGAAGAAAAAGCCTGGAAAGAACGCGATCCCATCACTGTCCTAAAAAAGAATCTCGGTGATGTTGGGATGCTTTCCAATAAAGAGTACAAAGAGTTGGATAACGCCGCAAAGGATAAGCTGAAAAAAGCCATGCAATACAGCGAAAACTCAGAGCCCGCAGACCCTGCAGAACTGGAAACAGATGTATACGCGCCCCTAAAGACAGGCGCCGACGATATCCGGGCTGAAGCATCACTGCGTAAAACAGTCCGCTCTGCTACCAACATGCGAGAGATTTCTTACGCAGAAGCGATCCAGGAAGCATTGCGTGAAGAGATGCACCATGACGCAACCGTGTTCCTGATGGGAGAAGATGTGGCACTTTACGGCGGCGCGTATGGCGCCAGCCGCGGATTGTTTGAAGAATTTGGAGAAAAACGTGTGTTCGACACCCCCATCTCTGAAGCTACCATTGGCGGCGCGGCTGTCGGCGCAGCTATGGCAGGCATGCGGCCGGTTGCGGAGATCATGTACGTCGATTTTACGCCGCTGGTGATGGACCAGGTCGCTAACCAGGGCGCCAAAAACCGCTACATGTTCGGTGGAAAAACAAGCGTTCCAATGGTGATCCGCACAGAAGGCGGTGCCGGACGCGCTATCGCCGCGCATCACTCCCAATCCCTCGAATCTCTATGGACCCATTTTCCAGGCATCTATGTTGTGATGCCCTCTACCCCCTATGACGTAAAAGGGCTATTGAAAACCGCGATCCGGGATGACAACCCGATCATGTTCATTGAACATAAGATGCTTTATAAAACAAAAGGGCGGGTACCTGAAGAAGAATACTTCATCCCGCTCGGTATCGCAGATGTGAAACGCAACGGTAATGATGTCACCCTGGTCACCTATTCCCGACAGGTGCTGCACGCACTGGAAGCCGCAGAAACTCTGGCGCAGGAAGGGATTGATGTGGAAGTGATCGACCTGCGCAGCCTGAAGCCACTGGATAAAGAAACGATCATCAAATCCATTCATAAGACAGGTCGGCTGGTAGGCGTAACCGAAGCGTATGAAAACACCAGTTTCATCAATGAAGTCATGGCGATGGTTAATGATGAAGCATTTGATTGGCTGGATGCCCCCATGGAGCGAGTCGCAGCAGCCAACGTACCGGTCCCCCGGGCAGAGATCCTTGAGGATTTAGCCATCCCCAACGTACAGCGTATCATTGACGCCTGCAGAAAGGTGGTCAGCTGATGGCAGAAGAACTTTTTATCCCACAACTTGGACAGACGGTGGAAGAAGTTACCATTGTCAGCTGGTATGTCAAAGACGGCGACCCTGTCACACAGGGTCAGGAAATCTTAGAAGTAGAAACAGATAAGGCAGTCTTTGATGTGGAAGCCACCGCAGACGGCACGATCCATTTTGGACCGTACGATGTTGGTGATGTCGTTCCTGTGTTGACCGTGGTAGCCACGATCGGTGCTGCTGATGAGCAATTTAAGATCAAGAAAGCAGCGCCCGCCGCAGAGGAAGAACAACAGGATGTGGAGGAGCTCTTTATTCCACAATTGGGCCAAACTGTAGAGGAAGTTAAGTTAATCAATTGGGCTGTGAAAGACGGCGATGCTGTCAAGCAAGGCCAGGAAGTATTGGAAGTTGAAACAGACAAGGCGGTCTTTGATGTGGAAGCCACCGCAGACGGCACGATCCATTTTGGACCGTACAATGTTGGTGATGTCGTTCCCGTTCTGACTGTTGTCGCCGTGATCGGTGCTGAAGATGTGCAATTCGTTGAGAAAACGATATCACAGAAAAAGGCAACTCCCTCAAAGGAAACAAAACATGATGTCCCCGCAACAGAACCGACACAAAAGAAAGTTGTTGAGAGCGCGAGGGAAAAGATATTTGCCTCACCACGCGCCAGGAAACTAGCCGGCGCCAGGGGGGTTGACCTGGCTATGGTAGCACCTACCGGCGGAAATGGGGTGCGTATCGTAGAGGCAGATGTAGAAGCGTTTCTTCTCGAACAACCAGGCAGTCCCGCACCATCACTGCCCGTTGCGAATATAAGCAAAACCATTCCGATGAAGGGGATACGCGGACTGATCGCTGAGCGCATGGCAGCCAGCTCCCAGACAGCGGCGCGCGTTACATTATTTATGGATGTCGATGCGACGGCATTCAGCACACTGCGTGAAAAATTGAAGACTGAGAAAGAAAAGGACTGGGGATTCAAGCCGGGATACAACGACCTGCTGGCGAAGATGTGCGCCATCGCGCTGGAGCGTTTTCCGTACATGAATGCCCGCATTAACGGCAATGAGATTGAATACATCGCTGGTATCCATATCGGTATCGCGGTTGACGCGGAACGCGGCCTATACGTGCCGGTGATCTCTGACACGAATAAAAAATCATTGCAGGCTATCGGTGAGGAATTCCGCCAGCGGGTGGAAGAGATCCGAAGCGGAAAGGTGCTGCCGGAAACACTCAGTGGCGGTACTTTCACGATTACCAACCTCGGCATGTATGACGTGGACGGATTCACACCGATCATCAACCTTCCCGAAGCAGCCATCCTCGGGGTTGGGCGCATGGAAGATCGGGCTGTCGTGCGCGAAGGAAAGATTTTAGTACGAAAAATGATGGTACTTTCCCTGGCATTTGATCACCGCCTGGTGGACGGGGCTCCCGCCGCAAAATTCTTACAAACCGTCAAAGACATGATCGAAGCACCCGACGGGCTGAAACTGACATGAGCATAATTATCGGCGGGAGTTGTCCCGCCGATTTCTTTTTATAATTAGAATATGCGGATGAATCTATTTAGATATCTATACGCACTGATGCTACCGGTGTTATTTTGTCTGGCAGGATGCCACCTCAGTAATCCGGACAATACCAGCCCAACAGCAACGCCAAAACCACCGGTCAAGGCGACCACTAAAGAAGATAGAACCATCACAGTGGAGCCGCCTAAAATTAGCAAAAATGGAGTGCCCAAAATCATAGAAGTATCTTTTCCTGATCGTATTCCATCCGGGAAACCATATGCAATGGGAAAGGTAGAGTTTATCGATCTCGATGGAGATATTTACACTGCCCAATTCACGCTCATCGAGGGAGGTTGTATGGATTTTGAATTTTTGGCCTTTAATCCGATGGAATCCATCATCGAAGGCAATGCCTTTTCCGGTACATTTGGATTTCAGCAGAGCTGCCTCAAATGCCCTGACAGCAGCGGCGACCTGCTCCACATGCAGATACAGCTTTTCGATCGATCCGGCCATGAAAGCGCACCAGCTTATTATGCATTCACTTGCCAATAGCAAAATTTCATCACCGATCGTGTAATTTTCCGGGAATATACGTATCTCCATTTTGAGTGATGATTCAGTCTTGAGGTTATCGGACAGGAAAAACTTATAAGAATAACCTCTTAAGGGTTAGTCGGCAACAATCCAGACCATTTTCCAGCAGGTTTATCGGAGAATGGTATTCTGTGCTTATTTATTCGGCTTCCTTCTCAAGCCGGATAGTCTGAATCGGGTAGGGCAGGTTAATTTGATGCGCCTTAGCGGATTCTGAGATCGCCTCCACCACAGCTGAATGCACCGTGAATAAATCAGATTTCGTCTGGTCCAACCAAAAAAATGCTGTCAGCAACAGCGCGGAATCTCCCAGTTCCAGTGCCACCAAGGATGGGGCTGGCTCTTGTTCTACCCCCGGGACAGCTTTGATCGCCTCAAGAAAAACTTTCCGGGCACGATCTACATCCTCCTCATACCCGAGACCAATCTGAATTTTTCGGCGCCGTTTTTTCAATCCGGAATAATTCCTGATCGGATTTTCCAGGATATCGGCATTGGGCAGGATAACCAACTCCCCATCAAACGTTTTAATGGATGTGTCGCGAATATCAATATCCTTGACGGTGCCTGTAAATCCAGCAATCTCGACAACATCCCCGATACTAAAGGGTTGTCGGATCAATAACAACAGACCGGCGACAAAATTCTTAGCGATATCCTGTAGTGCAAATCCGATCGTGAAACCAGCAATACCCAGCCCGGCAACAAAACCGGTGACATTAAAATTCACTTGATCCAGCGCGAGGATTGTGCCAAAAATGAGGATGGTCCACGAAGCGACACGAGTCAGCAGTTGCAGGGTCTCTACATCCGATATACGTTTGCTGAGCAGTTTTCTAATGCTCCTGCGCGCCAGTTTTGAGATGATAAAGAAAACGACAAAAGTGATCAGTGCCGATATCAATTTCGGTAAAAAAGCGAGAAAATCCTGCAAAATCCCCTGCAGCTCCATTGTCCAGTTCAAAACATACCCCTTCCTGTCTTTATATCCAAAATCAAAAAAAGATTACAGCCCGGTATAACCAATCACCCAGGTATTAGAGTAATTCTTTCAGCTGGTGGCGAATGGCTGGATGACGGAGCCGCTGCAAACCCTGCATGGCAATCTGACGGACGCGTTCACGCGTTACACCCATTTTCTCGCCAATCTCATGCAATGTATAGGGTTTTTCGCCGGACAAACCAAACCGGAATCGCAGAACACGCACTTCCCGCTCGGGAAGCCCTTCCAAGACAGCGTTGATCTGCTCTTTCATATTTTCGATCGCCGCCTGTTCTTCCGGCGCCGGTGAATCTTTATTTTCAATGAAATCGCCGATTTCCGCGTCGTCGTCCTCGCCGGTACTCATGTGAATCGAAAGCGGCCTTCTGGCAATTTTCTGCATATAAAGCACTTTTTCTATCGGCACTTTCAGCGCTTCCGCCAACTCCTGTGGTGTAGGCTCACGGTCATTTTTCTGGATGAGCTTATTCTTTGTGCGATTCATCCTGCGAATGCGATCATTCATATGAACCGGGATACGAATCGTGCGGCTCTGGTCATCAATCGCACGGGTGATTGCCTGGCGAATCCACCAGGTAGCATAGGTTGAGAACTTAAACCCGCGGCGGTAGTCAAATTTCTTGATTGCGCGCATCAGCCCGATGTTTCCTTCCTGAATTAGATCCAGGAAAGTAACACTTGCTTTCATGTATTTCTTTGCAACGCTGATCACGAGTCTTGAATTCGCCGTGATGAGATGATCGCGGGCGACTCTGCCGTCCTCGATCATATCAACCAATTCCACCCTGCGATCAGAACTAACACCGCCCTTCGCTAATTCATCACGGGCTGCCCGCCCCATTTCAATACGCTGGGCAAGATCCACCTCCTGATCCGCTGTGAGCAGCGGGATGGTACCGACTTCACGGAAATATATGCTGACGGTATCATCTGCTTTGATGCCTGCGAGGGGATCTTTTGCGATTTCTGTTTCTTCTTCTTCCGCATCGTCAGATGTTTGCTCTGCAATTTCAGATTCATCGGTTATGTATCGGATACCAGCTGCCAGCATGCGGGCAAAGATCTGGTCAAGCATATCAATATCATTTTCTGCTTCAGGAATGACAGCCAGAATATCATCATCTGTCAAATAGGTTTGTTTCCTCCCAATTTTCAACAGTTGATTAATCTCAGTTTTTGTTAATGATGATTCTTGCTTTTTGTCCAGTTTTTCCAGATCTATAGTATTCAATCAATTTCTCCTTTTCTTATCTATAAGAATAAGCACACGGCAATGGTGTGCTTATCCCTGTTTGCCTTGAATTTATGTTTTGCGGCTTTCCCCCGCCGCCGCGTATCTATGCGCACTGTTATTATAAGATGTTTCACTGACCCAGTCAAGTGAAAAACTGCCTGTTTTTATATATTCCAGAAGAGGACCATACCCGCCAGCAGCATCACAAAAGCGAGGATGAACATACGCCAGCCAACCCGCAGAAAATCCGTGAATTTATACCCGCCGGGTGCCATCATCAATAGATTGGCAGGGTGCGCCATGGGAGTCAAGAATGAATTCGAGCACCCAATGGCAACCGCAAGCGCAATAGCCTGCGGACTGATGTTGTACTGGATCGCCGCGCTGATCGCTATCGGCCCGGTCATCAGCATTTCAAACTGGCCGCCCATGATCTGCGATAATACCGAGGCGATTAAAAAACTGCTGCCGGCTAAGCCAATCGGCCCTAATATGTCCGCGGATCGCGCAAGCATTGAACCAGCGCTCGCCGCAATACCGCTATGCACCAGCGCCAGGCTGACACTGTACATTCCGCCGACAACAAATACAACCTGCCATTCAATGGCTTTATACGCTTCCTGCATGCTAACCGAACCGCTGAAGATGGTGATCAATGCCGCCGTCATGACTGCAAGATAAATGGGCACACCGATAACAGCAGCAATTACCGCTGCAATGAGCAAACCCACACTAAAAAGGGTTGCTTTCAAATTTACCGGCTGGTCTGAAGAACTGGATTCAAGGAGGATAAAATCGCGCTCAATATTCTCCGCCTGTTTACGAACTGTTTCCCCGACTACCAATAATGCATCTCCAACCGCCAGCTTCAAACTGCCTACATCGGTACGATAATTGCTGTCTCCGCGTTGAAGCGCGATCACCGACCATCCATAGCGCCGGCGAAAATCAAGATCTTTCAAATTCTTTCCCACCGCGCTGGAACGCGGCATGACAAGCAACTCAAAAGTGATTAACCCGCGTTTTGCCAGAGAATTTTTCTTGTCATCCAGGACAATACGTACACCTTCACAAGCCAGTTCTTCTACCTTTTCTTTTCTTCCGATCACAAATAATTGGTTGCCTGGCTTGAGTTCCAAACCCGGATCGGGAAGCAGCAAACTACGTTTTCCATCTCTGATTGCCGCTAAGACCAGCCCATAGTTCTCCCCCAGACCAATTTCCCGCAAGGCGCGGCCGCATAAGGCGCTTTTTTTCTCAATGGTTACCTTCCAGGTATGCTCATGCAGGTCATATAATTCCTCCAACTGACTGCCGGTTAATTTCTTTTTATGACGCCTGGTTTTTTGTTTTCGGGCAGGAAGCAATCTGTCGCCAAACAATGTCAGGAATAGGATCCCGCTGATAGCGATAAGCCCGCCTGTTGGGAAAAAAGCCAGCACCGACAATGGTTGCTGCGGTGGTGACGCACTGACCAACAGTGAGTTAGCCAAAATATTTGCTGTCGCAAAATACGTAGCCATTCCACCTAATAGGCTGCCATAGGATACCGGAATCAATAATTTACCCGGATTGATGTTTGTGCGTTTGCTAACCTCAAGCACGCTGGGGATTAAGAAAGCCGCAGCCGCGACATCATTCATAAACATCGATAACAAAGCTGCCGTGGAAGAGAACAAAAAAATCATTTTCCATAACGAATCCCCGCCAATCTTCAGTAATTGGCGGCTAATCCAGCGCGCGAACCCGCTTTTCTCAAGCGCCGCTGTCAAAATAAAAACGCCAACCAGCGTGATGACCGCTTCCTGGCTGAACCCGGAAAAAGCAATCGCGGCAGATTCCAGGCTGTCAACCGGACCGAAAACACGCAACCCAAAAACCTGTCCGGCAGCCAATAGCAGGGAAATGGAAAGCGCAGCAATATCCATTCGCAGTTTACCCGCCATCACGAGGATAAGCGGTGAAAAAATTACCACCAGGATATACCACTGTGAAATTGTCATTGTATTCATTTTTTGAGAGTTAAATTAATTCACCAATCATCCTATCACAATCAAACACCAAAACTCAAGGACAAAGCATGATCAGGTGATTCTTTTTGAAAATTCATTCAAATGGACAACTTTTTTCATTCCCACACTCTGGTAAAGATTTAACGCCTTCAAATTCTCAGCTTCAACAGCCAAACCCACTGTGGAAAATCCTCTATTTTTAAAAACAGAAAAGGCATGCTGGAGCAGTACCCTTCCCAATCCCCTGCCGCGATGATCTGCCCGAACCGCTAATTGGCGCACCCATCCCAGATGCTCGTACTCAAAACACAGCGCGCACCCAACCATTTCACCTTTGTGTTCCAAAACAAACCAGATATCCGCGATAAAAGATGATGGATGCATCATCCAGGATCTCCAGCTTTCAAAGGACCGCCGTTTGCGGCCAGGTTTTTCAAATGCATCCTGTATCAGGGCGTGCAATATGCGGCCATCAATCACTGGTTTGACAATTCTTATATGGTAATGGTTTGGCCAATCACGCGCAGGCATCACATCCCGCAAATCGCGATGCATGTTAAAAAGGAACCTGGATATCCGATAGCCAGCATGTGCCAGAATTTTTTTCTGGTACTCAGCTTGTTCGGAGATATATTGGGCGATCATAAACCGCTGTCCAGTATCTTCATCCCGCAGCAGGGCACGGGCACGCCCTTCCCCTAAAATGGTCAACGCAAGGAATAGATCTGTTTCTTCGCTGCCGGGTGCATCATAAACAGCAACCAGTTTACCATTCGTCCAGGGCATCACGGCAGCATATCCGCGCAGGATATGATCCTGATCGTACGCCAGCCAGGCATCCGCTGACAGATCGATCCGATCCCAATACCCAATAAGTTCATTTTCATCAGAATCCGGGAAACCCACATCCCGCCGATCACAATCGACCATCAGGCCTAATACTGCCTGCACATCATCCCGGGTTGGGCGCCGTAGATAATATCCTTCCAGCATATGGATCCTTTAATAATCATTCAGAGAAAGGCTCGATTATACCACTTGCGGTTGTTAATAAACTGTGGTCTGATTCAAAATCAGGATTGCCGTCCGACAAATAATATGACAAATATCAGCTCCAGACATGACATTCATTGACAAAGCGCGAGATATGTGGCATAATCCGCCCAATTAAGCGTTAATATTAATCTAATAAAATACAAGCCTGCGGAACGCCGAGATTGAGGGCTTACGGGCCCACCGCAATTACAGATATCCAGAAGGCCGGTTTGGAACAGCACAAAACCACCTTATGAAAATTTAATAATACAACCGCACTTGAAGGAGGTGCCCTGGGAAAACAAACTGAAAAATAAGAAAACAAAAATTTATTCGAAAAGCATGTAAGTAAGAAAAAACAACGTCAAAGGAGTTGTAGAAGATGAAGAAAAAAGTTTTATTTTCACTCGTAGTACTATTTGCGCTGGTACTCGCTTCCTGTGCACCGGCAGCCGCCCCTGCAGAAGAAGCAGCACCCGCAGAAGAAGAAGCAGCACCCGCAGAAGAAGAAGCAGCACCCGCAGAAGAAGAAGCAGCTGAAGAAGAGGCTGGAGTTCCTGCTGAATGTGAAGGCGATTGGGGCTGCGCCGTCATTCCCGAGGGCGAAACCATCAAAATTGGTATGAGCTCCCCCATGACCGGCCCATATGCCGACTTTGGTATCGATGCTGAACAAAGCGGTTTGATCGCCGTTGAGTTTTTCGGTGATGTCGAAGGCTGGGAATTTGAATTGGTTGCCGAAGATGACGAAGGCGGCGCAGAAGGCGGCGCAGCCGTTGCTAACAAGCTCGTTGCTGACCCCACCTTCGTTGCCATGGCTGGCCCACTATTTACCGGCGCTACTGCAGCAGCAATGCCCATTTATCAGGAAAATGGCATCCCGATGATGAACCCTTCAGCGACAGCCAATTTTCTTGTAGCAGAAGGTACGGCAGTATTCAATCGCGTACCATTTGGCAACCTGCCTCAAGCTATAGAGGCAGCCGATTACATGTACAACGAACTTGGTTTCACCAAGATCGCTGTGCTGCACGACGGCGAAGACTACGGCAAGGAACTTGCTACATTATTAAAAGAAAAATTTGAAGCACAGGGCGGTACAGTCACCGCTTTTGAAGGTATCACACCCGGCGAAGCTGACTACTCCGCCATCCTGACCATTATCGCGCCAGACGCACCAGAAGCGCTGTACTTCGGCGGTTACTCCGCGGACGGCGCCGTGCTCGCCAACCAGATGAAAACCACCGGCCTCGAAGACGCAGTCTTCTTCGGCTGTGACGGCACCTGGGGCGCGGACTTCCTTGAGAACGCCGGCGAAAACGCGGAAGGTTCTATCCACGCGAACACCGTTGCACCGCCAGAAACCGACGACAAAGAAGCATTTGACGCGGCGTACGAAACGGCATACGGTGTGCCACCGGTTACGCTGTCACCGTTCTCATACAACAGTTTTGACAGCGCAACTATCTTGATGCAAGGGGTTGAAGAAACCGCATTTGTTGGCGATGATGGATCACTTTACATCCCGCGTGCTGAACTGGTTGACGCCGTTCGCAACACAACGGATTATGTGGGCATCGGCGGCACATACACCTGCGACGAAACAGGTGAATGCAATGCCAGCGGCCCAGCATTTGAAACCGTTGAAGATGGAGTTTGGAAAGTGTTAAAGTAAGTTCGTTTATTTAGTACAATTTCACGCAGGGAGGTGATACCTCCCTGCGTGATTAATGTAAGGAAACAATTTTCGTTTGGAGCTTTTATGACCACAGAAGAAAAATCATCCCCAATCAAACAGCGGGACCTTGGTAAGATTATCCGTCCAATTTTTGGAGCACTGGTCGCCGCCTTCGTTTTATGGCGTCTTTATATTGTATTTATTATTGAAGCAAAATACGGCCCGCAGGTGTGGGTCTCTTTGCTTATCTCAGGACTTATCATCGGCGCCGTTTATTCGCTGATCGCCATCGGTTATACCCTTGTGTACGGCATTCTGCTCATGATCAACTTTGCCCACGGCGAGCTGATGATGGTCGGAACATTTGCCGGTTATTTTATTCTTGAAGCCGCGCAGGCCATTAAAACACCGACTGCCGCAAATCCGGATCTGGTTTTCGCAAACGCTTACCCCGTATTGACCATATTTCTTGCTTTTATGGTTGGGATGGTTGTCGCAGCAGCTGTTGGTTATTTCCTGGAAAAAATTGCGTATCGGCCGCTGAGAGGCGCACCGCGCCTGATCCCGTTGATCAGCGCCATTGGCGCATCCTATGTGTTGCAGAACATATCCCTGCTGCTTTTCAGCCCGCAGCTTCGTAATTATGACAATCCGGATGCGCTTTCACGGGGCGACGGATGGAAACTGATCATCAATGAGTTGCCAGTCAATATTCCCTATACTGGTGTTTTCACACTGGTGCTTTCCGTGGTTCTCATGCTGGTGCTGCTTTATATCGTGAAAAACACACGGCTGGGAAAATCGATGCGCGCGGTTGCCATGGATAAGAATACCGCCGCATTGATGGGTATCAATGTTAATCAAACGATCAGCAACACGTTCATCATCAGCGGACTGCTGGCCGGTGCAGCCGGTGTGATGTGGGGGCTGCACAACGCGCAGGTTTACAACACGGTTGGCTTCATTCCCGGCATCAAAGCCTTCACCGCGGCAGTTTTTGGTGGGATTGGCAATATCGGCGGGGCAATGATCGGCGGTATGGTGATTGGAATGATCGAATCGATCGGGCCAACCGCATTGGGTATCAGCTACCAACTCAAGGATGTGATCGCATTCGCCATTTTGATCTCGGTGCTGATCTTCAAACCATCCGGTATCCTGGGTGAAGTGCTTGCAGAGGAGAAAGTATGAAAAATCGACAAAACCAAAACCGAGACATGCTTCAAAAAGGTGTTGTTTTTGCCATCATCATCATATTCATCATGGCGATCGGCTTCCATGAGATTGCCGCGTCTTTGACCAGCCGTATTTTCAATGTAGATGTCAGGCGCGGAAGTATCGCAGAAGTGCGTTTTATGATGGTCTTTTTTGGACTCTACGCCTTCCTAACCGGCTGGTCCAATAGCGGAGAAGAGGGCTCACCAGCAAAGAAGATATTGCATGGGTTGATCGTCAGTGTCATCGCTGGCTTAATCGTCGTGCTCTTCGATCTGATCTTGCTTTTTCTGACGAGAAATGAGATCGATATCCGCGCATATTTGACTGCTTTCTCTATTGAGAGCATGAATTACTTTCTATTCAATAAAAATCAATTCGGTTTACTGTATCACTTCGGTTTCTTCACTGTTTTTGGTTTTGCCGGATGTGCACTGAAAGTATTGTTGAATTCTGCATCCGCGCAAAATATAAAAGAGCGCATCAGCAATTTTTTCAAAAATACTCTTAATAAGATCAATGGTGCAATGCCGCCATTTCTTCCGAAGTATGGAAAATATATCCTGCTCCTCTTGGTAATAGCCGCAGCAATCATATTACCCCGAACCTGGGGATCCTATATTAACTTTGTCGTCGGGCTGGTAGGGCTGTATGTGATCGCCGGGATCGGGCTGAACATCATCGTTGGACTTTCCGGCCAGCTGGTGCTCGGTTACGCCGCTTTCTTCGCCATGGGCGCTTACAGCGTTGCGCTCCTCAATGCGCCCGAACCGCACAATATCATGCTGGGGTTTTGGCCATCAATCATCATCGCGATCTTCATGGCAATTCTTGCTGGTTTATTGCTTGGAATACCTCTGATGGGTTTACGTGGAGATTATCTGGCCATTGTGACCCTTGGTTTTGGCGAGATCATCCGCATCCTTTTGAAAAGCGACCTGCTGGTTGATCTCACAGGCGGTCCACGCGGAATCAACGACATCCATGGCCCAACATTATTCGGAAGGCCTTTCAGCAGTGATATTGATTTTGTGTATATCATCTTTGCCTGCATTGCGCTGACGATATTTGTTTACAACAGACTGCAGAATTCACGCACCGGTCGCGCCTGGCTTTCCATCAAGGAAGATGCCATTGCCGCACAGGCAACCGGCGTCAATCTGCGGAGATATAAATTGCTGGCGTTATGCATCGGGGCCGCTTTCGCGGGGCTGGTTGGGGGCATCTCCGCCGCACGCAATCAATTCACCGGACCAAACGACCATTCGCTGCTTGTCTCAATGAATGTGCTCAGTCTGGTCATCGTCGGCGGTGTTAACAGTATTCCCGGTATCATTCTGGGCGCTTTCGCACTTAAAGGCCTGCCCGAGATCCTGCGAGAGGTTCAAACCTACCGCCAGCTGGCATTCGGTATTCTGTTGATCGTGATGATGATCATGCGGCCAAAAGGACTGTGGCCCGCTTCCAGACCGGAATATGAACAATATGAAGACAGCAATGCCAGCGTGAAGAATCCCAGAAGGGAGAAAAAATGACTGATCTGATCATCGAAACCAATGAGGTATCCAAGACCTTTGGCGGCCTCACCGCCGTAAACAGCGTTGATCTTGAGATTGAGCGTGGAGCGATCTACGCCATCATCGGTCCAAACGGGGCCGGAAAAACCACTCTTTTCAACTGCATTTCCGGATTTTATACACCCGAGGAAGGTGAGATTCTTTTTCATGGCAATCCAATTCAAGGTTTCACAACAGACTTCATCTCCAGCCAGGGCATATCCCGCACCTATCAGAACATTCGATTGTTTCATAACCTAACCGCAATTGAAAATATCATGGTTGGCCAACACGCCAGGCTGGAGACCGCCTGGTGGGATGCGGTATTCTCAACCTCGCGATTCAAGAAAGAAAATGTTAAAAGCAAAGAAGATGCATTCTATTGGCTGGATTTTGTTGGCCTTAAAGGGTACGGCGACTATCTCGCAAGCAACCTGCCCTACGGCATGCAGCGACGTCTCGAGCTCGCACGCGCGCTGGCGAGCAATCCCGAGCTGATCCTTTTAGACGAACCAACAGCCGGAATGAACCCACAGGAAACTGACGAGATGATGGCTTTCATTCGCTCGATTCGCGAAAAACTGGAAAAATCGATCATTCTGATCGAGCATGACATGCGCGTCGTGATGGGTATCTCAGACAAGATCAGCGTGCTGGATTACGGCAGGAAGATCGCCGAAGGATCCCCAAAAGATATCCAGGCCAATGAGCGCGTAATTGAAGCATATCTGGGACCGGGCGGCGCAGCACTGGCAAAAAAATACCAAGACAGAAAGCGAAAGAATATTAATGCTTAATGTAAACAACCTTCATGTCCATTATGGGGCAATTCACGCACTTCAGGGTGTCAGCTTTCACCTAAATAAAGGCGAGATCGTCGCATTGATCGGATCAAACGGCGCCGGAAAATCAACCCTACTCAATTCCATTTCCGGTATTCTTGACGTCACAAAAGGTGAGATCACCTATTTTGAGGAAGGATTAACCGGTGTTCCCCCGCAGGATATCGTGGAAAAAGGCATCGTGCAGGTGCCGGAAGGACGCAAAATATTTGCCGCGATGACAGTTTTGGAAAACCTGGAAATGGGCGCGTTTTCCGTGCAATCCAAATCGCTGATCGAGGACCGGATTGAAGAAATGTTTGCACGGTTTCCACTGTTGAAGGAACGGCGGAAACAGCTTGGCGGCACACTCTCCGGCGGTGAGCAGCAGATGCTGGCGATCGCCCGCGGATTGATGGCTGGACCGGACCTGATCCTGATGGATGAACCATCGATGGGCCTGGCCCCAGTTCTGGTTGAACAGACATTCGATATCATCGAGGAGATCAATAACTCCGGCACGAGTATTCTGCTGGTTGAGCAAAACGCGCAAATGGCTCTATCGATCGCGGATCGTGCTTATGTATTAGAAACCGGACGAATTGTTTTGGAAGGCAGTGCGACTGATGTGATGAATGATTCCATGGTGATCGATGCCTACCTGGGTGGATAATCCCTGAAAAATAATCGTTCCGAAGAACCGGTAAATTCCGGTTCTTTTTATTTATCCATCCATATAGAGAAATTCTTGTATTGCATCACATCCGTCAAATCGGGATGATCTGCATTATTTTCACAATGATTTGTTAACAGTTTAATAACTGAAACGCAAATAAATTTTAACAAAATGATATTAGGATTGCTTGTATGAAAAAGCCACGCGTATTATTCTTATGCACGGGTAACTCAGCCCGCAGCCAAATGTCTGAAGCTTTCTTGCGAAAGTATGCTGGCGATCAATTCGAGGTGCACAGCGCCGGGTTAGACCCCACGGCGATCAATCCGCATACCGTCAAGGTCCTGGAAGAAATTGGCATTGATACCAGCGACCAGTATGCCAAATCGCTGGCAACCTATCTGGGTAAAATACATTTCAGTTATGTGATTACGGTTTGCAGCAATGCCGAAGAACGCTGCCCAATGTTTCCGGGAATGGGTACGCGCTTGCACTGGCCTTTTGAAGATCCAGCGGCATTTGAAGGCAGTGACGCAGAAAAAACCGAAAAATTCCGCGAGATGCGTGACCAGATTGAAGAAAAGATAAAAAGCTGGTTGGCGGGAATGGAATAAACATGCTGATATAAATTGATTTTCTCTCTCCTGTTTCGCTGTCGGCTTAATAACCGGCAGCAATTTTTTATTAATATGTTTATTAGATTAATCCAGCATCAAAACTGTAAAATTAAACTATGAAAACGGAGAAATCGCTGGAAGTCCAGATCAAAGGCATGGATTGCGCGGATTGCACCAATCACGTGCATCGAGCCATTTGTGAATTACCGGATGTAACCTCCGCCGACGTCTTGCTCGGCGCTGAAAAAGCCGTGATCCATTTTGAAAACACACCCCCTAAGCCAGCAGATGTTCGATCTGCCGTCCAAAAAGCCGGTTATGAAGCGATCTTTGCTGACAAAGAATCTTCACACCAAACAGCCACAGAGGACCTGAAAGTTTTCGGCAGGTCATCCATATTGATATTTATCGGAATCGTCCTATTTGTACTCGCTGTCACCATCCTGGGTGAACGATTGGGGTGGATATCCCGCCTGCAAAATATCATCCCGTGGTATGTTTGGCTCTCTGCAATCGCTGCCGGTGGATGGACCGTTTTCAAACAGGTATTTCGTGCATTATCCAGGAAACGGATCATATCCCATACCTTGATGACCGCCAGCATGCTGACAGCCATCATCGTTGGTGAATGGGCCACCGCGCTGCTGATCGTTATCTTCATGCGATTGGGCGATTTCATTGAGAAGAACACTACAGAAAAAGCGCGGGAAGCTGTGCACATGCTGCGGGAAGCCGCGCCGCAGACCGCACATCTGATTGAGAATGGCAGAGAAAATGAAGTGGCAATTTCTGCGCTCAAAAAGGGCGATATCGTTCAAGTTAAGCCAGGCGAATCCATCCCGGTGGACGGCATCGTGTTGAGCGGAGAAGCTGTCGTTGACCAATCGACCATCACCGGCGAAAGTATGCCGGTTGTGATCCAGAGCGGTAATCGCGTGCACGCAGCGACCACGCTCACCTCCGGGTCTGTACGTATTAAAACAACTGCTGTTGGCAAAGACAGCCTGTTTGGACACATCGTTACTATGGTCGAGGAAGCCGAGGCGAACCGCGGCGATGTTCAGCGCTTGGCAGACCGGTTCTCGTCAATCTATTTGCCAATTGTTATCGGGATTGCCGCCATTACATATATATACAGCGGTAACGTAATCGCCGCAGCCGCTGTTATGGCAGTCTCGTGTTCTTGTTCCTTCTCACTGGCCACACCGGTAGCGATGCTGGCATCAATTGGAACCGCTGCGCAGGAGGGCTTATTATTCAAAGGCGGGAAATTTATCGAAGAACTGGTCCACATCGACACGGTTTTCATTGATAAAACCGGCACCCTGACACTCGGGAAACCAATGATCACAGATATTCAAAGTATTAATGGATTCGATGATGAGCACTTAATTTACCTCGCAGCATCGGTCGAGCAATTTTCTGAACACCCTTTAGCGACTGCTGTTCTAAGGTTGGCTGAAAATGAAAGGATAGCACTATCACAAGCCGACCATTTTTCCAGTCAGATTGGCAAGGGTGTCTCCGCACATGTAGATGGTGATTTCATCCAAATCAGTAATAAGCCATTGAACAATGATGAGATGGTAAAACGGAAGCAAAGCGGTGGAAATACACACATATTCATTCACGTGAACAGCCAGCTGGCCGGGGTGATGCACGCCGAGGATACCCTGCGTCCGGACGCTCAAGAAGCGCTATCCAGATTGCGAAAGCTTGGCCTGGAAGAAATTATATTAATGAGCGGCGACAATTCCCATGCCGTCAAAAATATTGCCGATCAGCTCGATATTGCTTTCCGTGCAGAAATGCAGCCTGATGAAAAGATCGCAATGGTCAAAGAACAACAGAAAGCAGGCAGGCAAGTGATGATGATCGGTGATGGGGTCAATGATGCTCCCGCGTTGGCGCAGGCAGATATTGGTATCGCAATGGGCGCTTCCGGTACAGATATTGCGATGGAAACTGCACATATTGTGCTGCTGCGTGAAGACTGGTCCCTGATACCGGAAGCCTTGATGATAGCAAAGCGCACGATGCGCATTGTGCGGCTGAACATCTTTTTTACGGCAATCTATAACCTGATCGGTCTAACCCTGGCTGCAGTGGGGCTGCTGACACCCGCAATCGCCGCGGCGATGCAATCCATCCCGGATGTGGGCATTATGGCAAATTCTGCCCGCCTGTTACAAAAAGAAAAAAAGGCACCAAAATGATGGATGCCTTTCTCTAATTCCTATTTTCCTGAAAGCCAGTGCACCACATTCTGCCATAATTTCGCGTATCCCTGCCACTCCGCGAAAGTCTTCGGGCACCAATGTGGACCAATGTCGGAAGCCCAGATCAACGTGCGGCCTTCTCCAACCGCACGCACAGCCAGCAGCGGATGATCACCCACTTTAGCCACCAGATGCGCGTCCGATTTTAATTGCAATTCATTGAAACCAAGCAGTTCCGGCCAATCTTTTCCCAGTCCATCTACGAGCGGATGGCTATCATCGATTATCTCAGGTTTCGCGCCTTCAGGCGTTTCTACGCGGTCATCAAAAGTATAGATATCCACCGGCAGCACATTTTCAATCGGTGACCGATAGTATTTTGCAGAAGCATAGATACCGGAAAATGACAGGTAACCGCCGCACATCATTAAACCGCCACCGTTTTCTACCCATTGCACCAATAATTTGAGGCGGTTGACGGACGACTGCCCGCCAGACCATGTCTCAGGAGGCAGCAATAAAGAGTTTGCACCAATATCGCTTAATGCGATCACATCATAGTGCCCCAGCGCATCCAGGGAACGGGGAAACGCAGCCGGGGCTGCATGTCCGGGCATATGAATGAAGTCGATATCCGTTCCATCAAATGCAGGCTGTAGATATTCAACCCCGGTCTCATAAATCGCACTGGAAAAATAATCCCATCCTTTATAATGGGTGCTCGCTGAGACCCATGATTCACCGACTAATAAAAACCTTGTTTTAGCCATTTTCACCTCAGGATATGTATTTATCATCACCAATCATGTAAAAAGTATTATATGATTAACTATGATGAATAAACAAAAAACGGTTGTCGCATGCGCGCTGGGGGAATGTGTACATGTAGCTGGCGTGATGAATTTTCTGCGGCTGGCAGAGCAGGCCGGCTGGCGCACCATCTTTCTTGGACCCGCGGTCCCGCCCGGCGTAGCGATCGCACGGGCGGAAAAAGAAAACGCAGATCTGCTGGCGGTCTCTTACCGGCTGACACCTGAAACCGGTGAGCGCCTGCTGGCACAATTTGCAGAACATGCCGATCACCTGCGGGAGAAAGGCACACGGTTCGCTTTCGGCGGTACACCGCCCGTTGCGGAACGCGCCGAAAAGATCGGGTTCTTTGATAAGGTGTTTGATGGATCTGAAACTTATGAAGATACGCTGTCTTTCCTGCGGGGTGAGACCGCGGAGATAAAAACCGAGGCACACTACCCGCAGACTACTTTGGAGCGAATTGCGTGGAAAACACCCTACCCGATCCTGCGCCATCATTTCGGCTTGCCGACAATGGAAGCAACTATCCATGGTATAGAACGCATAGCAGAAGAAAAAGCACTGGATGTGATCTCGCTTGGGATTGACCAGGACGCGCAGGCAAACTTCTTCCATCCTGAACGCCAGGAGATCCGTAAGACTGGCGCGGGGGGTGTGCCCGTGCGCAGCGCGCAGGACTATCGCGCGTTATACCAGGCCAGCCGGCAGGGAAATTATCCGTTGATGCGCACCTATTCCGGTACGGATGATTTTCTGGAATTGGCGGCGATGTATATTAACACGATCAACATCGCCTGGCCGGCCATCCCGCTGTATTGGTTCAACCAGATGGACGGACGTGGGCCCTGGGACCTGGCTGGCAGTATCCGCGAGCACCAGAAAGTTATGGCCTTTTATGGCGAGCGGAATATCCCGCTGGAAGTGAATGAGGCACACCACTGGGGTATGCGGGACGCGCCGGATGTGATCTTTGTTGTCTCCGCTTATCTTTCGGCATATAACGCGCGCGCTTTTGGCGTGCGGGACCATATTGTACAGATGATGTTTAACAGTCCGCCGGGAACCTGTGATGCCATGGATTTGGCCAAAATGAGCGCGGTACTTGAAATGTGCACCGATCTGGAAAATGACGATTTTCACATCTGGCGTCAAACGCGCACCGGGCTGCTCAGTTACCCACTGGAGGAAAACGCAGCGCGGGCGCACCTGGCAGCCAGTATATACGCGCAGATGGCGCTAAAACCGCATATCGTGCATATTGTCGGGCATAGCGAAGCGCACCACGCCGCCACTGCCGCGGATATTATTGACGCAGGCAAGATGGCTCGTCGAGCAATTGAGAACGCGCTCAAAGGCCAGCCAGATATGCTGCAAGATCCCGTTGTGCAGCAGCGCAAAGCGCATTTGATCCAGGAAGCACACATCACATTGGAAGCAATCCGGAAATCCGCTGATGCAGCATGCCAAGATGCACTGACCGAAGCGGACTGCCTGGCAGGTGCGGTAGAAAAAGGCATCATGGACGCGCCGCATTTAAAAAACAACCCTTTTGCAACTGGTACAATCAATACACGCATTATCAATGGCGCCTGTGAGGCGGTTGACGAGAAAGGAAAGATCATTTCAGAGTCAAAACGCCTGGCGCATTACCTATCATAATCCGGAGGGAAGCATGACATATCCAACACGCTATACCGTTATTGGAGCGGGGCACGGCGGCAAATCCATGGCTGCCCACCTATCTCTGATGGGAAAAGAAGTGATCGTTTACAACCGCACTTTCTCCCACATTGAGATCCTCTCTAAACGTAAAGGAATCGAACTGGAAAGTTATGAGGGCGGTCCGAAAGGGTTCGGGGAAATCAAACTGGCAACATCCGATATGGGGGAAGCGCTGAAAGGCGCACAGGTGGTCATGTTGGTGGTTCCCTCATCTGCCCATTCCGATCTGGCAAAAGTGATGGCGCCCCATATGAAAGACGGTCAGATCATCATTTTAAATCCCGGCCGCACATTTGGCGCAATTGAATTTGATATGGTGCGTCGAAAAGCCGGCAGCACCGCAAAGATCAAATTGGCAGAAGCGGAGACGCTGATTTACGCCAGCCGCGCAGACGGCCCGGCGCAGGGACGCATCTTCCGTATCAAAGAAGCTGTCCCCCTGGCGGCGCTGCCGGCCATTCATACAGAGGAGATTTTAGAAGCGATCTCCGATGTTTATCCCCAGTTCATCGAGAGTGTGAATGTCCTGCACACCGGCATGAACAACATGGGCGCAATCTTTCACCCTGCATTGACGATCCTGAACGCCGGACGGATCGAATCGACGCATGGCGATTTTGAATTTTATATAGACGGTGTAACCCCTTCCGTTGCCACGGTTTTAGACGCATTGGATCGCGAACGCGTTACGGTCGCATCCGCGCTGGGTATCCGCGCCCGCACCGCGATGGAATGGCTCGAATTGGCGTATAACGTAAAGGGCAATAATCTGCATGAAGCGATCCACAATCAGACCGGGTATTTTGGCATTAAAGCGCCCGGCACGCTCTACCACCGGTATATTTTCGAGGATATCCCGATGAGCCTGCTGCCGCTGGCGTCAATCGGCAACCAATACGGTATCAAGGTGCGCGCGATGGAAAGTATTATCCGGCTAGCCTGTATCGTCCACCAGACGGATTACTACCGCCGCGGAAGAACGATCGAGAAACTGGGCATTAAGGATCTGAGTGTCGGCGAGCTCAAACGATATGTCAATGAGGGAGTCCTGGACCGATAGCTATTGGGCACACTTCTTGCATCCTATCCTATTGAACCACACAAATATGCAATTAATAATGGCTATAATAG
>Ga0180434_10000990_pt1 | contig 41778 bp, 42 predicted proteins | sample SS_ome_7_FD_132453 | JGI IMG/M metagenome (GOLD analysis project Ga0180434, IMG submission 132453) | Hypersaline lake sediment archaeal communities from the Salton Sea, California, USA - SS_1_D_2 metaG | ecosystem: Environmental > Aquatic > Non-marine Saline and Alkaline > Hypersaline >... | reverse complement strand
TTACCAGCGCAGCTTGAGGTGGTTTCGAGCCTGCCCCTGCAGGCCGGCTCCGAGGGGCCTTCCCTCATCTCATGTACAGTTGCGTACGCATGTCTAAAGTGCGCACTCGTGGCGCACGACCAACTATCTTGACCTCAATGTCAAGAGCAATCCTTGTAGGTCTCCAGAAGATATACTGACACTCTCGAACCTATTCTGCCCCTCATGGTACACCCAAGACGCATCTACCAGACTGAATTCTCCGATTGACATACAACGCGAGCCGTAGTATACAAGAGATATGATCAAAAGTTTCAAGAATGCTGCTACTTCAAAGCTGTATAGAGAAGGGAAAGCTTCCGGTTTCCGGGCCGTGGATGTTGAGCTGGCTCTCGAGCGTCTTGATGTACTCGACGCCGCTACCCGGCTGGCCGATATTCCACCACTAAGGAGTATCCAACTCCATCGTCTGAAGGGGGACAGAAAGGGTCAATGGGCCATCTCTATCAACGGCCCTTGGCGTATCTGCTTTGAGTGGCGAGACGGTAATGCCCACAACGTTGAAATAAGCGACGATCACAGAGGACAGGAAAGATGAAAATGAAGAGGTTACCCACCCATCCGGGCAAGATCCTCAAGAGGGAACTAGAGGCTCGTGGATTGAGTGCTAACAAGCTCTCATTGGCCCTCGGTGTGCCTTCGGGGCGGATCACCGACATCCTGAATGGAAAGCGAGCCATTACCCCGGACACTGCGATACGACTTGGCGAGTTCTTCGGAAACTCGCCGCAGTTTTGGTTGAATCTGCAGACGAAGTATGATCTGGTCACCACTGACCTCGAGAGGGGTGCCAAAATTCGTGCTCAGGTGAGAGGTTCCGCCTGAAAAAACAATGTCCACCGATGAGCACGTAGGCACATTCAATTCTAGCTCAGAATCTTTGGCCGTTTGAGGCGACTTGGGGTCGAGGGAAATGAACGAGATGGCAGACGAACGGCTGCGGTTTGAGCAGTTGATATCCGACCTCTCGGCAAAGTTCGTGCGCGTTAGCTCCGACAGGGTTGGACCGGAAATCAGGAATGCAATTACAGAGATTGTGAGGTTTTTCGATTTCGATCGAGGCGAATTTGGAGAGTTTGCAGAGGACAGCAATTCACTTCTCCTTCGTCAAAGCTACACGCGAGCCGGGATCGAGCCTTTTCCTGATGAGATCACTAATGACTTGCTGCCGTGGTACACGGAGACATTGCGCAGCGGACAAGTCGTCAGGATGGAACGGCCGGAAGATCTTCCGAAAGAGGCCACTCGGGAGAGGGAATATGTCCGAAGGGTGGGCATGAAGTCGAGCTTGAATCTCCCCATAAGTATCGAGGGAGCGATCGTCTGCATATTGTCCCTTGAGTCCTTCCGATCGTATCGTGTCTGGACGGATGAGGAAGTTAGGCGAATACAGCTTATTGGGGAGATCTTTGCAAATGCCCTGAGACGTTCAAGGACCGAGAAGAAGTTGAGGGAGGCACTCAGCGAAATAAAGCAGCTGAAAGACCAATATTCTTCCGACTACTCCTATCTGCGTGAAGAAATCAGGCGGAGAGGGGACTATAAGAGGATCGTCGGCAAGAGCAATGCGCTCAAGCATACAATGTCTCGGATAGAGCAGATCGGTCATACGGATACGACTGTCTTGATCCAGGGCGAGACCGGTACCGGCAAGGAACTGATAGCCCATGCGATTCACGATGCCAGCCCTCGCAGGGAGAGGCCCCTGGTAAAGGTGAACTGCGCCGCACTGCCGGCCAATCTGATCGAGAGCGAATTGTTCGGCCACGAGAAGGGCGCTTTCAGTGGCGCTGTCGAAAAGCGGAAAGGCCGTTTTGAGGTTGCCGATGGGGCTACGCTTTTCCTGGACGAGATCGGGGAACTCAAGGCAGAATCGCAGGCGAAATTGCTCAGGGTGCTCGAGGAGGGGGAATTTGAAAGGGTGGGCAGTTCCCATACGACTAAGGTGGATGTTCGTGTCCTTGCGGCCTCCAACCGAGACCTGGAATCCGAGGTCGAAAGGGGATTGTTTCGCAAAGATCTTTGGTATCGTTTGAACGTGTTTCCCATTACAGTCCCGCCACTGCGTGACCGACTGGAAGACGTTCCCCTGCTGGTTGATTGGATTGTCAAAGATATCTGTAGGCGCCTCGGAAGAAAGACTCCGAAGATCCCGAAGAAGGCGACGAAAGCCCTCCAAGCATACGATTGGCCCGGCAATGTGAGGGAGTTGCGGAACGTGATCGAGCGTGCGGTCATTACGACGCGGGGCAATGTGCTTGAACTTCAGGATCTTCACGTCGGGCAAGCCTTGGAGGCAAGACCGGCGCGGGTCGCCAGAAGCCTGGATGAACTTGAGCGCGACTACATCATCGAGACCCTGGAGAAGACGTACTGGAAGGTTGAGGGACCGGGAGGGGCCGCACGGATTCTGAGATTACATCCCTCGACTCTTCGTTCTCGAATGCGAAAACTTGGCATCGAGAAGCCGTCTCCTCTTTCCTGACTCTCCATTTCAGTTGCCCGCCTTTGCGTTATATCTAACAGTTTCCGCGAAATATAGCAGAGCGAGCCCTTCTCTCCCGTGTCCTCTCTGCGCACCCCAAACCGACATAAATCATTTTCAATCAAATACTTATCTTTATATTCCCCCCTGGATGTAGAGATGGAACAGTCTTTGCTGAATGTCTTCTGACTGTGAAGCCCAATCAATCGAGGTCACCTTCTGACAACTACCGGAGGGGTTCAAAGATGAATGTCTTCAGTAACAAGATTTGCATTGTGACCGGGGCCGCCTCTGGTATAGGCAAGGCCCTTTGCGAGGCGCTGGCCAATAGCGGCGCAAGTGTAATTGCGACCGACGTGAACAAGGAAGGGCTTGCCACGAGCGTAGAAGCAATCCGCCAGCAGGGTGGGAAAATCCGGTCCGAATTTCTGGATGTCACCGAATATGAGTCTTTTGAACGACTCATCGAGGATACAGCGGTCCGTGACGGCAGGCTAGACTATCTCTTCAACAACGCGGGCATCACGATATGCGGGGAGGCACGCGATCTGGACATGGATCACTGGCGGAACGTGCTGGACGTAAACCTGCACGGTGCGCTGAACGGTTCATTGGCTGCCTACAAGTTCATGGTCAAGCAGGGCTTTGGTCACATCGTCAACCTCGCATCGATACAAGGGTTAATGGTGTCCCCCCTCGAGGTTCCCTATGTGGCCAGCAAGTTTGCCGTGGTGGGCCTCTCTCAGGGGTTGTGGGTGGAGGGGGCAGATCTGGGTGTGAAGGTGAGTGTCGTGTGCCCAGGTTACGTGAAGACCCCCATGTTCGATACCAGCCCCATGGTCAACCTCGAGCGACGAGAAGTCCTGAACGCATATTCCGCGTGGGAGCGATTCAGCATATCACCCGAGGTGTGCGCACGTGTGATTCTCGACGGCGTGGCACGCAATAAGCCTATCATTTTGGTCACCGGCATGGCCAAATTCATGTGGTGGCTAACCCGCCTCTTCCCCACCACCGTTCTGAAGTTTTCCAGGAAGGATTTCCGGAAGGTACGAGAAAAAGCACGTATCGACAAATGATTCATGAATTGAACATGGAAAAGGAGAAGAAGATGGGACGAATGACCAAAGACAGATACGGATTCAGTGGACCTGTTGGGACATCTCTCTTTTGCGAACCCCCTTACCATATCCGTGACTCTGAGAATCTCTTGCTGTTCTACGAAGCCGATGCAGATGCGGTTGCCGACATCTTGCCCGAAGGGGTTGAACTCCTTGGCACCCCGCCCATTGTTCAGGTTCTGGTGAACAAGACGATCTTCTCCAATGCTGGGCCTCATCACGGAACCTACATCTTCCCTCAATGCCAGTTTGAGGGAAAACCATACTGTTTTGAGTACTTTCTTATGGTCACCACGGATGTCGCCATGGCATCGGGCAGGGAGTTGTGGGGGGATTCAAAGAAAATCTGTCATACCGATTTCGTTTGGGAGGCAAATGAGGTCTTTACCACCGTGGAGCGGCCGAAGGGACTTCGGCTGGTCACGACGCATTTTCGCATCGAGAGCATGGCTGCGCCGGAAGAGCTACCCGAAATGCATCCAGGCTTGTGTCTAAAGATGATTCCGTCTTCCGAGGAGGGAGCGCCCCTTTGCGTTCACCAATACGTGCAGGATTCCCTCGACTTCGTTCCGGCCGTCGGTGCCGATGGAAAACCGGAACTCTACAGAGGGACAGGTTCGATTATGATGGATATGGAGACAGAAGTCTGGCCGATCTACAGGCTCAAACCGCTCAAAATGCTTAGTGCGTTCTACATTCGCGGTTCGTTTGATCTTTCCTACGGAAAGATACTCAAGGACTTCAAATAAGACTTCTCAGGAGAGATTCATGACAGTCGCCGAAAAGCTTCCGCCAAAGGCGGTGTTCATCACCGGAGCCTCGAGCGGGATCGGAGAGGCCTGTGCGGGCCGGCTGCATGAAGAAGGCTTTCATGTCTTTGCGGGAATCTTTCCCAACGAAAGTCATGGAGAAAGGCTCGAGCGAAAGACCTCCGGGCGGTTGACACCTGTCTTTGTCGATGTGACAGATGTTCAGTCGATTTCCTCGGCCAAAGAAACGATAGAGCGGTCGGTTGGGGGCTCCGGCCTCTCTGGATTGGTGAATTGTGCTGGTGTGCCTGGCCTTGGCCCTGTCGAGTTCTACCCCATCGAGGCGGCGAAGAGGGTGTTCGATGTCAATTTCTTTGGAGCCATGGCCGTTACGCAAACCTTTCTACCCATGCTGAGAAGGGCAACGGGAAGGATCGTCAACATCAGCTCTGACGGTGGCCTGGTGTCCTTTCCTTTCGGAGGCCCTTACTGTTTCAGCAAGTTCGCACTGGAAGCATTGAGCGATTCTCTACGGGTTGAACTCAAACCATGGGGAATTTCCGTGTCGGTAATAGAGCCGGGGAATGTGGAGACGGATATTTGGAATAGGGCCTCGGCGAAGGTCCAAAACCAGGCGAAAGACTTGCCAGCCGAAGCCTATGAGATGTATCTCGCAGTTTGTGACCATTGGTCGAGGCTCAAAGTGCAAGGGATACCCCCGGATCGTGTCGCCAACGCAGTACTCCATGCCTTGACGTCAAAGAGACCTAAGACGAGATACGTCGTAGGGCCGGATGCTAGGGTCGTGTCCTTCGTAGCCCATCTGCCCGACAGAATCCGTGACAGAATAGCCTCAAGAATTGTTCTTTCCTATGAAAAGCCTATGGAGGGTTGATCGGTGTTAAAGGAAATCAGAAATCCAAGAGCGTATCGCCGTCCGCTCTGTCTGACACAAAAGAACGAGGAGTCCTATCCATCTCCTTTGCTGGGACAGCCCATTTGTGAGACCTGCTTCATTGAGCTTGATCAACTGTTCTCCGGAGATGTTGAACGACCCGAGGCCCGCATCGTTGATAGAGTTGAGGAAGTGACGGGGCTGGCGTGGAACGACTGTCTGGCTATCGTGCTGCGCGAAAACCTAGAGTATTGGCAGAATTTGGAGGGTGACCCAGCGGCCTTCCGAGAAAGATTCGAGATCTTGTCCGAAATGCTCAATTGGACTGAATCCCGAGTGCGGGACTATGTTCGTGGCATGATAGGCTATTACGAGGCCAGGATTACAGAGACGACCAGCAGTAATGCGGAGAAGATATATCGGGATCAGGTATCACGTCGAAATATACAAGCTCCATCTAGGGGGTTGCACTCTCGATAACTCTTATGATCTGAAGCGCGGGGCGTTTCCTTCTCTGGCCTTCCGAAGGGACAGACCTGGACACAGAGACCGCAGTTGCCTCCGAAGACATGTTTCCCGAGGAGAGACAGCCTTCTCTTCCGCATGTACTCATTACAGGCCCGGTTCCCATGATTCCCTAATGACAAGAGAGTCATAAAGGCGTACCGTACCCTTCAGTGATCAGGTGTTCTCTTCAACGCAAAGAAAGATGGAGGGCAGATCCCATGTCTGAGGAAATGGTCAAGTATTCGAAGGCGAAGGGTATTGCAACGATCACGCTCAATCGCCCCGGCAAAGCCAACACACTCCGCAATGAATTGTTGCAGGCGTTGGAAGGTGCACTCAAGGACGCGAACCAGGACAAAGAAGTGAAGGTCATCATCCTGGAGGGCGCCGGCGACAACTTCTGTGGCGGGTTCGACTTCTCCGGCGGGCTGGAGCACTACGAAGTGATCATGGAGGACCAGTACGATCCGGGCATGGATGCCATGTGGGTGACCAATCAGTATACGAGCTACATCCCAGTATTCATGGGTCTGTGGCGCGGGCTGAAGCCAACCATCTCCAAGGTGCACGGATACTGCGTCGGCGGCGGATCCGAAATGGCCCTGTGCGCCGATCTGGTCATCGCCTCCGACTGTGCCCGCATCGGCACGCCCTATTCACGCGTGTGGGGCTGTCATCTGAGCGGCATGTGGGTCTACCGCCTGGGTTTGGCCAAGGCGAAGTACTACGCGCTTACCGGGGAATGGATCAGCGGTAAGGAAGCAGCCGAGATCGAGCTGATCAATTTCTCCTATCCCCTCGAAGAGCTCGACCAGAAGGTTCAAGAGCTGGCTGAAAAGCTGGCAACCATTCCGCTCTCACAGCTCATCTCGATGAAGCTCATCGTCAACCAGGCCTATGACAATATGGGGTTGCAGGGCACCCAGACCCTTGGCCCGATCCTGGATGGAATCATGCGGAACACGCCCGAAGGAAGAGACTTCGTTAACGTTGCGGCCACCAAGGGCGTCAGGGGCGCCACAGAAATGCGTGACGGGCCCTTCGGCGACTACAGCCAGGCTCCGCCGGAAAAGCAACCGAGAAAGCGAAGCAAGCTGAAGTGATCCGATCTATTCAAAGCTGACCCCAGCCCTGGGAATGTCGCCGCGCAAAATCGAACCCTTGACACAGGGTTGCTCCACCCTTAATATCCGCGTCTGTGAAAGCAAGGCTTTACATACGGCGCTAAGCACAACTGAATTGAAAGGAGAGTCAAGAATGTCCAAGGCAATCAGGACACTGGTGCTGGCAATCACGCTCATGTCATTTGCCATGGCCTCGGGATCCGACGCCGTAACAGCCGCAGAGAACCCATGTAAGGCAGACATCAAGAGGCTGTGCGGGGACGTGAAGCCTGGGGAGGGACGCATCCAGGCATGTCTGAAGGAGCACAAGGACGAAATCTCACAGGAGTGCAAGGATACAATCGCCGCAGCGGCGGAGAAGCTCAAAGGCAAGATAGAAGATGTCGCACAGGCATGCGAGGGTGACGCCGCAAAACTGTGCCCAGGCATCGAGCCGGGCGAGGGGCGCATTCTGAAATGCCTGCTGGAGCACAAGGAAGAGCTGTCCGACGGGTGCAGCACTTCTCTTAGTCTCAAGAAGTAAGAGACCGGGCAGAGCCCCTCCCTCAGGGGAACTTCCTTTGGGGGCCGTCCGGACGCACGGTCTTGTAGTCCCCTTTGATCCAGCCCTCGAGGCCTGAGCAGTACCATTCTAAAAAGCGCCGGTCGCTCGGCCCGCCTGCCAGGTTGGAACGGACTTCCTCCGTGGACAAGTCCATGACCATCCTGAAGGATGGACAGAACGTGGTCGTGCGCTTTCCGGCCCTGTAAATCTGCCCCTGGTGGATCGTGGCCCGGTTTCCGAGGATGGCGATCGGGCCGCGGTCGAATCCAAGGAACGAGGGCAGCTTGCCGCCGAGGAGCATATGGCTCATCACGACGCGGCGGACCTCACCCCAACTGCGAGGTGAGACCTGAAGGGCCTCCTCTGCCACCCGGCTGTAGATCGCTTCCCGACTGTCCCCTCCGAACCAGGCCGACTCCTCGCTACAACAGAAAAGGAAAGAAGCTGGGTCCGGAGAAGTCCGCAATGACGAACTGTATCGACGGGTTTCTTCCCGTGATGGATCTGTACTGCTTCATGTTCCGGACGACTCGCTGCAGATACGTCTTGGTCTCACGAGGCACCACACGCAACAAGAGATCGTAGAGTTCGGCGGAGCTGAGGCTTCCTATATCTTGCTCTCGGATGGCCGTCTTCACCCGCCTGGGACCGCAGTTGTAGCTCGCAATCACCAGGAGCATAAGCTTTTTGGGCTCCGTCCTGTATTCATTGAAGTGTCTTCGCAGCAGAATACGCAGGTAGGCTGCGCCGAGTTCGATGTTATGGTCCGGCCGGGAGAGTTGCTCACGAGTCAGGAGCCTCGGCTCCCCGTAAACGAGCTTGCTGGCCTCCAGTCCCCCGGAGTGGGGTACGAGTTGCATCAGGCCAACAGCGCCCGCATGGGACACGGCACGAGGATTGAAAACAGACTCTGTCTGGATGACGGCAAGGATGAGTTCCGGTGCGACCTCGTAGATGCGAGCGGCCCTTTGCACATAGGGAAGATACTGGCGCACCCGGGTCTGCAGATGGTCCGGGACAAACTCGAGCTTGATTTGCTTGCGCAGACGCCTCACGCCATCCGGCGCCGTGTAGTTTTGAGGCGGTTCCCCGGATCGCACCATGAACTGGGAAAATTCCTGGACCGCCGCCTGCGTGATCATGCGGCCCGTGCCCGGCATCCGGACCTGGCCCGCCAGGTCGCGCACGCCGGGAAGGCTCTGCCCCCGCAACAGGAAAGACAGTCTCTCCGCCAGGAGGCGCTGGATCCTTACGGGCGCATCCTGAAAAAAGACCGGTGCGATGGCACCCACCTCGAGAAAACCTCTACCAAAGTCAATCCCGGCGAAGGCATCGTTGTTCTTCGTGTACTCGACGTACACCGTGGGACTGGATTCCTTGACGCTCCCCCACTGCTTCCTGATCTCTTTCGCACGTTTTTTCCAGGCAATCCGATCGGCCCGATGTCTCTTCTCCCCCTCCTCCCGCAGGGCCCGAATGCTCGGAGGTTCCCGTTCGGCCGACTCACTCTCGGGCACGCTCTCCCGCTCCGTGGCCCTCCAATTCCCTTCCCTGTCGAACTTGAGGCGGTTGAGCCTCTCCGTCCCCTCCGTCCACCGATCCTCATCGAGGTCCTGTCCCGTTCCCTGCCACGTGTGTCGGGGCTGTGCCCCCGTCTCGACCCAGGGCACGAGGAGGGCGAGGCTGACAAGAAGCACCATGGAAGAACGCTTCGCCCTGTTCCTTGCCACCATGGCACCTCTCCTTGTTGGGACCCTTCGGGGTTGAACGTCGGCAGAGAAGGAGATTCTGTAGGGTACCGGGAGAAGGCCGGCACTTCCCTCATGAAGACAACAGCCTTAATCGGGCCCGGGACGAGAAGAGGTTGCTCTACCGGTCTTCAGGTCGATCAACTCTCGAATGCTCTCTTTCAACTCCAGAGTGAGGTCCAGGAGCTCGATCCCGATCCGAAACCTGAAGGGCTTCGCGTCCTCGTGCTGTGAGTACCAGGCAGCTTTGCCATGCACTGTCAGGGGTGTCTTCCCGTGCAAGATCTGGATTTCCAGTAGACATTGCTCCGATGTGGCCGTCCAGGGATGCATGATATGCAGGCCCCCGTCCTCGACGCTGTCCGCCAGAAGGCCTATGCCCATCCTGGACAGGTCGATGACTTGTGCGGGGATTTCAGTGGAAGAATGCTCGGGACAAGAACGAAGATAGATCCGGAACCTTGCAGGCACATCCATTCGTTGCCGTTTGGCGCGCCGGTGATCCTTCTGTGGAGAAGGATTCCCCGAACGGGACTTCGAGAGCAGGTTCTCGATCGCGCTTGCAGCCGCACTCACGCGGGTTCCTCGCACCATGTCTCGTGTCTGGCATCCGTGCAATATGTAACCAGGATCTGCCTGTTACCCATCTCGTTTGTAAGAAATGTGCAAGAACCGGACCAGAGACCTTTTGCGGGAAGGAATCGTGCCCGGCTTCGTTGCCGAGGCGGGTTGTTGCGGGAGAGCGGCTCTGTCGCTTCCTCTCTTTCCGACCGAGGGAAGGCACGCGCCCGCAACAAGCAATGGAACCGATGGAAGTCCAGGTTCAAGCGTGCAAGATGCTGATATCGCTGCTTGTATTGCCTTCCGATGCAAATCTTCAGAGGGTGTCGGGCACGGGACGCGTAGACAGGCGGCTACCCCCGGAGACGACCCCAACAAACTCTGAACCGCGACCGGGGCAAGACGTCCGAAGATCCGCTTGGAGCTGGTTCCGGCGAGAGAAAGCCCCCAGGGCGGGTACGGGAATCGTCACGACTTCCCCGGGAATGGGCCCCGTGGGGTTACATTTCTGCACTCCTGTCAAATCGCTTCGAGGCCGGCGGAGAAAGGGCAAGGGTCTTGGGCGGGCACGATATGGGTTGTTGTCGATTCAAGAAGGAAAGATTGCCCCCCCAAATGGGGCATGATCGTGACGGTCTGAACAGCTTTGTGCAGACAGAACACAACGAATGCACAAAGAGTCAGGGTACAGGAGAGAAGGACGAATTCTGTCATTCTCTCCCGGGAAAACACGCTCTGTGTCCAAGAGCGAATGTGTTGCCAGCGAAGATGAATCTCGTGGTCCACACTTCTCCGCACACCACCAATCGTTTGCATGATCGAACTCCCCTGCAAAAGAGGTTGCCCGACAAGGACTCTGGACTTCGCGAGGGTGTAGTGAGGATGGCTGCAGTCACCAGGGAAGGACTACACCGAAGAGAGGGATCCCCATATCGGTGTCCCCTATGATACGCTGCGCCGACCCCACGCGTCAAGAAATCTTTTTGACGAACAGTCTTGCGTTTTAACTATTGGCCGGCCGTTTCAGACACGGATACAAGAGTGGCGGCCTGTCCGGCAATGGAGAAGGAACCTTGCATCGAGGAACAAGGTCTTGTCCCTATTCGACCTTTGTGAAGGTGCCGTATCCCGGGGCCTGCCAGTCACCCGTGGTCGAATCAACTCCGAGCACGCCCCAATAGCACAGACGGCCTGCCTCGATGCGGCTCCACCAGGAGGCGGGCATCACGAGGAAATCGTCAACGAGCCAGAAATTGGCGCGATGATAGCCGACACCGGGATAGTAGAAAAGGGTACAGAACAGGTAAAAATCGTAGGGCCCCGGCGTCCACTGGAAGGTGGGAGGATCGACAAGATCGGACGAATCCGGCGGAGACAGGAACAGGATCGGCAGCCCTATCTCATTGGAATCCCCGCTCTCGTTTCCTGCGTCATCGAAGGCCCTCACGACGAAGTAGTAGTGGGTGTCTTCATCCAGGTCCTGTATCGTGCAATCCGTTTCGGGCCCTTCCCACTCGGGTTGATCATAGTCGAAGGTTTCGTCGTGCTGGCGCAAGTAGACCCGATAGCCGGCAAGGTCCGGTTCACTGTTGGGTCCCCACATCAGTGTTACATCCAGGGCAACAGCCCCGGGCGGGAAGGCGGTGAGCATCAGCAGGGTGCACGCCAGCAGCAGGCTTGTCCGGAAGAGGAACGCATATCGAGGTCGCATAGGTCTCTCAGAAGCATCATCAAGTTGTCTTGTCTTGACCCTTCCTTCAGCAACGAGCGTGCCATCCGCCCCGACCTGTCGATTCAACATGAACAAGTCGCGGGACAAGACCGGATCGGAAACAGAAAGGGGAGCAGAGCCTTTTCGGCCCGATTCAAGAGGGGGCCTATGGGGCGCGTGCGTGCAGGCAGCGAGCTCCTTCGCTTACAATGTTGAATTACGAAAGCTGAAATTCACCCTTTCCCGTTCTTTCTGGTATACTCCCCGGCATCATCCGGGCATGCGAGACAAAAGAGGGGGCAAAGGACCATGAAATTGACAGTCGCGAAAGCCGTCGTACGTTTCCTCGAGCGGGCCGGAGTCGAAATCGCCGCCGGCTACAACGGTCACGGAAACTGGGCCATGCTCGATGCGGTCGAGCACGAGAGCAACATCCGGGGAATCAAGACAAACGCAGAAGACGCCGCGGTCCACCTCGCCGACGGCTACTGGAGGGTTCGTCGGAAGCCGCCCTTGCCGGTGGTCTTCACAACGGTGGGCCCGGGCAACATGAACATCTGCGCAGCCCTGGCCAATGCCTTCTACGAGTCCTCCGCCATGCTGATCATCGCGGGCGCCGGCCCGACCCAGTGGTTCGACAAGGGCTGTTTCGAGGAATGCTACCGGTACGGCCCGGAGGAGTTCACGCAGGTCGTCAAGCCCATCTGCAAGAAAGCCGCCCTGGTCACCCGACCGGACACGGCCCTCGAAACGGTGGTGCGCGCCTACAAAGAGGCGATTTCCGGCAGGCCCGGGCCCGTGCTCGTCCAGATTCCGTTCGACATCCAGCATACGGAGATCGAGATCGAATCGATCCCCGAGGCCGAGCCCTGGACCCACATCCACCCGCCCGGGCCGAGCCCGGTTGCACTGGACAAGGCGGCCGGCCTGCTCAAGGAGTCGGTCCGGCCCCTGATCCTCGTCGGCAGCGGCATCCACAACGCCCTCGCGCATGATGCGCTGCGGGTGTTCGCCGAGGAATTCCAGATCCCGGTGGGAACGAGCTTCTCCGGCAAGGGAGCCCTGAGCGAGGCCCATCCGCTCAGTCTGGGGGTGCTCGACCCGTCCGGCACGGCCCACGGATTCCGGGCGGCACGCGAGTGCGACCTCCTGATCGGGGTCGGTGTCCGGTTCCACGACTTCAACACCCTCGCCTGGAACATGTATCCCATTCCCGAGTCGGCCAGGCTGGTGCACATCGACGTGGACCCGATCGAGCTGTCCCGCAACTACCCCTCCGAGGTGGCGATGGTCGCGGACGGCAGGCTGGGCCTCGAGGGACTGGCCAGGGCGGCGCGCCGGGAGAGGGTTGCCCCTGACAAGCACAAGCCCTGGCTGGACGAGCTGGATGCATGGCGAAAGGAGTGGCTCGCTCAGATCGACGGACTCGTCAAGTCGGACGCGGCTCCTATCTCGAATGCCAGGCTGCTCGCCGACGTTTCCCATGTGATTGCCGAGACGGATCCGGAAACCTCGGTCCTCTTCGATACGGGCAACCTGCTCTTGTTCGCGCCCGCCTTCTTCTCTGCCCGCTCCCGGTTCGTGGCCACGAACAACGGTCACTTTGCGCGCATGGGCTGGGGGTGTGCCGGAGCACTCGGGGCAAGCCTCGGCAACCCGGAGCACCCGACCGTCTCGATCGTGGGCGACGGTTCCTTCATGATGTGCGGGCTGTCGGTCGCGACTGCATGCGAATACGGAATCCCGGCCATCTGGGTCGTCCTGAACAACCGAACGATCGGGATCGAGCGCGAAGCGATGGATGTCGTCTATGGAAGGTCGTCGTTCTGCGACACGCGGATTCAGAAGACCGGAGAACCCTGGAGCCCGGATTACGTAAAACTGGCCGAGTCGATCGGGATCGGGGCAAAGAAGATCTCCCGCCCGGACGATCTGAAGCCCGCAGTGCAGGCCGGACTCGCCGGAAACGAGCCCCTCCTGCTCGACGTGGATATCGACCCGGCAGACGCCGGCTACCGGAATGCGCTCCTGCCGATCCCGATCCGGTGGGACCAGCCCCCGGTCATGAACCCGGATGAATGGGCAAAGGGCATCTTGCCCGAATAGGGCGCATATCGCACGATAGGGGTCCTAGGAGGCACTCTTTCAACGGCCTGCTAGCAGCCCGATTCAGGCACTACGGGACGGCTGTTCGTCCACGCAACTTACCGGTTTCCCATCCTCCTCGTCGTCGTGCACATGCTTGAGGTCCCCGTCCACCGTGCCCCGGACCTGCTCCCTCTCTTCCTCGAAGTCGAATCCCGTCCAGATTCCGATGGACCCCAGGATGGAGTCCTGGGGATAGAATTCCCGGAAGATCTTGAAGTAGTAGGCCGCCTCCCGGCTGTTGATCACTGCATCCGGGTGCTCCGCCTTGATGCGCTGGTATTCCTCTTCGCTCATCTCCTTCTCCGCCAGGCTCTCGCCCAGGCTCTCACAGCCTGCCCCCTGGGTGTACTGGACCTTGTAGCGCCAGAGGATCTCTTCGGGAAGGTATCCCTCTTCCTCGAAGGCCTTGCGGAGGATCCACTTCTCGATCTTCGCCCCCACCTTCTCGGACTCACGGATCTTGAGTTCCGGGGGGATCTTCATGGCCAGATCGATCATGGCCACGTCGAGGAAAGGCACTCTCAACTCGAGGTTGAAGAACATGCCCATCCGGTCGGCCCGCTGGAGGTTGATGTTGTGGAGATTGCCTATGCAGCGCCTCGCCTCCTTGTTGAGGAGCTCCATCGGGAAGTGCTTCATGTAGTGATATCCGGTAAAGACCTCGTCCGCACCCTCTCCCGTGAGCACGACAGTCACGTGTTCCGCTGCCAGCTTGCAGGTGAAGAAACAGGGAACCGCGCATCGGACCAGGGAGGGATCGTAGCTTTCCAGCTTCCGGATGACCGTGGGGAGGGCTTCGTAATACTGCTCCTCCGTGAAGATCAGCTCGTGGTGGGTGGAACCGATGTGCTTTGCCGCGATCCGTGAGGCCTTCAGGTCGTCGCTCTCCACGCCGTTCTCATCCCGCATGCCCACGACAAAGGTGTGGAGATTCGGAATTTCCTCCGCTGCTATGGCTGCCACCAGGCTGCTGTCCAGCCCTCCGCTGCAGAAGGAACCCACGTGGATCTCCTTGTCCGAAAGCAGCCTCTTCTTCACCGCCTGGATAAAGGTATCCCGAATGATTTCGCAGGTATCGTCCACGTCCGTGAGCAGATGGTCCTCGATCTCCGGGATCTTGTAGTACTGCACAAACCCCTTTTCCGGGGTGTAATAGTGGCCGGCCGGAAACTCGTGAACCTCGTTGACCCCCGCCAGGGTCATGGCCCCCAGTTCCGAAGCGAAGTAGAGCCTCTCCCCCAAGTGTCCGTAGTAAAGTGGCTTGATCCCGATGGGGTCTCGGGCCAGTATGAAATCGTCGCCGTCGTAGATAGCGAAGGCGAACATCCCGTCCAGGTCCTTGACACAGTCCGGGCCCTTTTCCCTGTACAGGTGGAGGATGGTCTCCGTGTCGGACTGGGTCTTGAACGCATGGTTGGACACCAGTCTCCGACGAAGGCTCCTGAAGTTGTATATCTCTCCGTTGCAGATGATGCCGCACCTATCGCCGTTCGCCAGAATCGGCTGGTGTCCGCCCGCCACATCCACGATCGAAAGCCGCGTGTGTCCCAACACGGTCCCATTGAAGCTGTGAATCCCCCGATCGTCGGGGCCCCGGTGGGGCATGGCATCCAGCATACGGTTGATCGTTTTCGTATCGCGTCCACCAAAACATCCCGCGATGCCGCACATTCGAGTAAACCCTCCTTCCATTTTCCAGTGGGGACCTTCCATCCGCCTGACACCTCGCTTCGAGACGGCGGCAGGAGCGAGAAGGTCAAAGAAACGGGGCTCACAGCCGATTCCGAAGGAATCGCTGCCGCCCCCAGGCCAAAGAGCCGACAAACTCAGAGGAAACGCTGGAAACAGACTTCTAAGCCACCTATTTTATTGACTTTTTCTGAGTTAAGGGCCCCTACAACACAAATCATCGCCATTTAGCCGGGCTTTATTACGACAAAAGAAAAAGGTGCCCGGCAATTCGGACACCTCTGTTTGTAAGCAACCATCGAATCGACCTTCGCAGGCCTTGGGCCTGCCGCGGTACATGGACGGCGAGCTTCGTTTCGCTCCCCTCAATCTATTTTGAGTACAAAATTCTTTAGTTGGAATATTGTAGCCGACCTCCCGGGACCTGTCAAGCGGGTCCCCGAGGGCCTTCTAACGACCAGGTAGTCGTGCCTTGCCTTGCTCGTGCCCGCGCCCTTTCGATCCGAGCCCTCTGTACTTGATGTTGTAGAGGCAGAAAGGGATCAGACGTCCATCCGGGGCGAGCTCGTGGATGCAGCAATGCCTTGCGCGGTCCAGGTCGAAGTTGAAGGCGTCCATCATTCCATGGAAGCCTATCGAGTAGTAGTCCGCTTCGTCGAACAGGCCTGGCAGATCGGCAGGGGGACCGGAGCAGGCGGCAGTCGGCCCGCACCCGCAGGCGCCCTCCAGCTGGACCTGGCGGATGACCGCATCCCAGTCGTTCATGTCGGCCACATGCTCCAGCAATGCGTCATCCTCGAGGATCCGGTTCAAGGGTACGAGCTCCCCTTCGAGAATCAGCGCATAGGTCATGACCCCACAGCGGGGATCCGGGCAGGGCAGGGGCGTTAGCTCACTCGCAAGAAGCCTGCCGCCGCTCTGCCGCTCGACGCCGCGGATGAAATGCCCGAGGGTGAAACGCTCCGGGCCCTGACAGAGTGATTCCGGAAAGCGGCCGCTCAAGGTGACCGACTGAAAATTGATCCCCGCGAGCCCTTGCTCCATCCCGAAGCGGATCATCTGCCACAGACAGTGCTCGTTCACCCCTGGAACCACGGTCACGGAAAGGGCCACCTGCAACCCCGCCCGCTTGCAGTGCTCGATCGCCCTGTGCTTGTCCTCCACCAGGTCCGCTCCACGGATGAACTCGGAGACGCTGGAATCCAGTCCGTCCATCTGAAGATAGACCTGCGAGAGCCCCGCTTCTCTGAGCCGCCCCGCAAAGGAAGGATCGCGGGCAAGCCTTCGACCGTTGGTATCGATCTCGATCTTCTCGTATCCCAGGGAGGAGGCCGATTCGATGATGGTCTCGAGATCAGGGTGCAGGGAAGGCTCTCCACCGCTCAATTGAAGGGGAGGCGGGCGGCCTTCGTTACGAATGAGCGCGTTCAGCGCCGCCTCTGCGACGTGAACCTCGAGATCCTGTCCCGCAGGCAATGAGGAGGCAAGACACACCGGACACTGGAGATCACATCTGGAGGTGATCTCCAGGATGCCGAGGCAAGTGTGCTGCTCGTGGGATGGACACAGCCCGCAGTCATCCGGGCACCCTTTGACCGTGTGAGCGCCGTACCGGTCAGGCTTTGTAACCTTTCTCGCTGACTGACAAAGCCCCCGGTACGTGTCGAGGTCGCTCGACACCACCGCATGGAACGAGCCGTGATCCGGGCATCGCTTCTCCATGATCGCGCCCGACGGCCCCTCCCGTATCGTGGCGGGAATCGTCGCGAGGCACGCGGGGCAAAGGCTCCGTGTCTCGATTCCCTTGCTCTGTCCGTTCATGGTTCGGCCGCAATCGAGCCTGCCTTGCTTCATTCGTCCCTGACCAGGTAGCGTCGATAGATGAGTCTGTGCTTGAAGGTGTAGAAGTCCTGTGTCACGAGGGTAAAGCTGCGGGTATCCCAATCTGCGTTCACGAACCCATCGAACGCCCCGAGGCACGGGCGGACATCCTCCCGGATGATCTCCTCGAACTCGGCCTGATCCCGAACCGGGGAAAGCACGGTGACGGTGTAGCGGGTCGGGCCCTGCTGATCCACCCTCACCTTTTTCAGGGGCTTCAGCGGCATCGTTCTCATCGGAGGTCCCTGATCCGATGTCGGTTGTCGTCCTGGCGGGCCGTTCATGCCGGCGTGAACCGGTATTCCGGCCAATGTTGCGTGCATAGGGGGACTCCCATTGTCTCTGCGGCCCCCCCTTCGTGTCAAACCGGTGGCGACTGCGGTTTCACGGCGCTTGCACTGCCGGGCTGAATTGGATTATGAAACAGGGGTCAGGGGTCAGAACCCAACCTCTCTCCCACCGAACGGATGAAAACTCCTTGAAAGGGAGGGACATGGACCGCAAGAGATGGTGCTCTGTTGTTGTCGCTCTGTGTTTCTGCTGGAGTGCCGGAGAGGCGGTTGCCGCGAGGAATTGGCAGTCCCTCCGGGGTCTCGAGGGCCTGCAGGTCGTGATCGGCGACCTCGACCCGGGGGCCGTGCAGGACGGCCTGAGCGCAGACATCCTTCGGGTAGATGTCGTCCGGGCGCTCCTGGGGGCAGGAATCAAGGTTCTGACGAGGGAGGAAAGACTCAGGGCCCCGGGAGCCCCCTGGCTCTACGTGAGTGTTGGAACCGTCAGGACAAAGCTGGGGTCTCACGTCTATTCTGTTTCGGTTGCTCTCTTTCAGGAGGCCCGGCTCGACAGCACCGGTGTCAGCACCTCGGTGCAGACGTGGGAACGGGGGGCCTTCGGTATGACCCGGTCGCAGGACCTGAGACGAATCCGCCGGGCCCTGGGCGACCTGGTCGGCGTGTTCATCAAGGACTACCTGGCCATGAATCAAGAATAGATGGAACAGGCTATCGCATTGTCAGGGTGCCGCTGCCGGGGTCATAATCATACGGCTCGAGGTCGTACCCTGTGCCGAGGGCGCTCTCCAGCTCCTCGATGCTCTCCGGGTATCTGCCGTTGACGGCACGGTAGGACTGGATGTATCTCTGAAGGGCCTGGAGGCTCGCTTCTTCCGCCGTTCCCTTGGATATCTCGTAAGATGCCAGCATTTCGTCTGCGAACTCCTCGACGGGGCTTCGGTCACACCCGACAACGAACAACGCGACCAGGCTGGCAAGAATGATTCCCTTCATCCGGATCCCTCCTCAATCCTGTTGATGTCGGCCGGCCCGATGGGCCTGTTCCTTACATCGGCAAGAGAGGGGGGATTGGTTTAGCCGGGAGTAATGGGATGGGCCGTGCCTGGCCCACCCCATCCTTCGGTTGCTGATGGTTTCCCTTCTCTCGAAACGGTCTACCGCCTTCTCCTCCACATCATGAGCCCCAGCAGGAAGAGGATGGGCAACCCGTAGAACAGGAGATTGGCGCTCCGGCCGAATCCACCCACCTGTCGATTCACCGTGGAACAACCTCCTCCGGCGCAGTCGACCACCTCCTGGACCGGCGCACATCCGTCCGAGGCGATGTCCAGAGCAAAGGGGAGGATCAGCACCCCATCTCCCTCCGGCGTCTCGAAGAAGCCGGCGATCGTATTCTCGATATTCAGGGCCCAGTTGACCAGGCCACTGAGGATCCCGTTCAGCCAGCTGCCGATCCCGAGGACGTCTCCCGTCGGGAAGAGATGAAGGGTGAAGTTGTTCAGGTCCGCGACGGTATTCTCCAGGGGGTTCGGCACATCACAGTCCCCGGCGACGCAGATATCCGCGGTCTGGGTCACGGAGGCGCTCGAAAAGCTCATCCCGAAAGAGTGCCCGCCCAGGAGAAGGTTGACGCCCTCCCTCTCCGCGGCGCACGCCAGCACGCTCGTTTCACAGATGGGAAAAGCGCCCGCGCAGATGCCCTCGCAGGTGACCCATACAGGGCCGCAAATGAGCTCGCAACCAAAGTAGGTGCAGCAGTCGTCGTAGTCATCGTCACAGTCGGATGCGCACGCGTTATACTCGGCAGAGCAATTCCTGCAGGAGGCGTGGGACATGCTGGTCGACAGATTCGAGTTCCACCCCGGGATCGCCAGCTCCACTTCCAGAGAGCCGAACCCGGGTGTCACGATGAAGTCCGCGCCCCCCAGGTCGATCAGACTGTCCAGGGTAACATGAAGGGTATGTCTGTATAAGAGGGTTACGCTCTGATTGTTGGTTGAGGTTACGTCGATCGCACCGAGCGTGTCGATCAGTGCATTCAAGACGGTCGGATCCACAGTGGGCCGAAACGGCACTGCTGCCGGATCCGTGTCACAGAGGGTCGTCGCCTGTGTCTCCGTGTTCGATGCCGGTCCAAGAAGAGAGGAAACCAAAGCAACAATGAAGACAAAGCCATGGTATCTTTTCTGAGTGCGCGCCCTGCTCATTGTGAACCTCCTTTCTCGTATGTGTCACCCTCGTCATAGTCCTGCGCTCGAGGGGCCGGTGTCGTACTGAGCTGCGAGTTCGGCAAGCCTCTCCTGTTTTTCGTCGAAGCTCAGGTCCTGGTCATTCAGAATCGTCTCGCTTTCGCTCTGATATGCGTCGAATGCGGATCGCCTCGCCGTCCGGGCGGCTAGCACTTGCTGGACCCTGTCGAGCGTCTCGGGCGGCAATTCGTCACGGTACAGATCCAGGACGGCGGTCCGGCGGTCCTCCTCGGACATGGTTTCAACGCCCTCGCCGTACCTCTCACGGAGCCTCCGGTCCAACTCGCTGCGACGCTCGTCCGCGAAGCTGACGTAGCTTCCCCTGGAAGCCAGCTCGACCTGCAGGGTGTTTCGCCGGCCGATGATCTCTGCTTGCTTCTCGGCTTCCGTAAGGCCCGTGTCCTTCACGATGGCCATCTCTTCCAGCTTGAATTGTGCGTAGGCCTCCTTCTCGAAGAAGATTGCCTCGGCCGTCTCTTCTCCAAAGGCATCCCTGCGCGCCTCGACGACATGCTCGAACCTCTCTTCCGGGCTCATCCGGTCCAGGTCGGCCGCGGCCAGGGCCTGTTCGAGCCGTCGATACCCTCCGAGCATCTTCAGGGCTCCCTCCGCATTCTCGTCGAGAAACCGCTGCTCTACCGCTCCATACAACGCCTCTCCTTCAAGCCCCTGTGCCTCGAATTCCTTGATCCGCTGCTTCAACAGGTTGAAGTCTCTCTTGGCGACGGCACGGGCACGCTGCTCCGGATTTTCGAAAGGGGCAATACGCTCTACCTTCAGGATCTCTTGAAAGACTTCCCATAGGGCCCGAGACCCCTGAGCCTCTTGGCGGTCCGTAGGGATCGATAGGGTGTAGTGCCGGTGGCCGGTGGCCGGGTCCCTGGTTTCGTGCACGCTCGGGGTCTCATGGCCGTATTCCGGAGAATCGACAACCTGTCCGTGGCGAGCCCACATCCCGCCTGCCGAAAGGGCGATGACGAGTATCCCGAGGAAGAGAAGGATGGGCCTGCTCATCGCTCCGTTCCTGTTCATTCCCATTTCGCACCTCCTCGCGTGAGTCAAAGGATGGATACCCTGGGATGCCCGGGAAAAAACTTTCGATTCCGGGATCGGAAAAAAACAGAAAGAAATTGGGGTGTTATCGCCTCTAGAACAGACAGGGTGGGACCAGGCTCACTGGCTTGCAGGGCTTCGGCGAGACAGAACCACCCATGCACCCAGGCCGAAGAGGAGCACCGGGATGCTGAGGATCTGGGACTCGGAAAGGGTGACCGACCCGAAGAACCTCCATACGCCCCGTGGATCAGCCCGGTAGAACTCGATCACGAAGCGCGCGACCGGATAGAGGAGGAAGAAGACCAGGCAAACCTGTCCGGCGAATCGGGGCTTGAGCCGGACGCGCCACATAACCGCAAAGATGGCAAGGGCGGTCAGGGAAGAATAGAGCTGGGTGGGATGCGTGGTCGCATAGGCTCCGCTGAGTCTTGCAGAATCTTTGACAAAGAGCCCCCAGGGGACGGTCGTCGGCTTTCCGTAACAGCACCCGTTGAGAAAACAGCCCAGCCTGGCCACGATCAACATCATCATCCAAGGCGGCGCAAGGGTGTCTGCCACCTCCCACATGTTGAGCCGCTGGTGACGAATGTAGGCATAGCACAGCGGAAGGGCCAGGAGCACACCCCCGTACATGGCCAATCCCCCTTCCCAGACGGCAAGCATCTTCCACCAAGGCTTCCCTCGGTACAAATCGTAGAAGACGATGCAGTTCATGATGCGAGCGCCGACGATGCCGCTGGTGAAACCTATCAGGCAGACCGTGAGGTAGACCCGCCGATTCAGGCCCAAGCGGTCGATCTCTCTCAGGGTGAGCCAGATGGCAAGGCATGCGCCCAGGCAGATCATCACCGGGTAGGATGAGATCGTCCAGGGCCCAAAGGTGAACAGGATGGGTCGCATGAACCGCTTGCCTCGCTCGTCTCGGTTGAAAGGACGCACCGGCTGGTTTACACGGGCCGTTGCCCAAATGGAATCCCTGCGAACTTGCAACAAGGGAGAGTTTGGGGACAGGCACCGATCTCCCCCGGACCGCAGCCGCAAGCAACAGAGATCGGTGCCTGTCCCCGAACTCGAGAGCGTAGTCTCGACGGGATTCCGTTTGGGCAACAGCCCCTTCATTCAGGGTAGATGTTCGCTCACGCACAGAGGATCCTTGCATTCCGCCTGCAGGATATCGAGAATGGAGTCATTGCCGGACCCACTGCAATCGCACAAGGACGGCGAGGTGAAGCGGATCCTTCTTTTCATGGCATGCGTGCTGGTCGCGGGATGCACCTCGGGCCGGCCTCCGATGCCGCACTTCGATACCGCCATCGGCAAAGACTGCGGTCAGAAGTGCCTGAGAGGACATACCTGGTGCATGGATGCAGCCTGCCCCGCCAAGGCTGCGAGCAACTGCAGGCCTAAGTGCGAAAAGAAACTACGCGAGTGCTACGAGGCTTGCTTGGAGGGGGAGTGAACGCTCGGGGAAAGGGGTGCCGGGGCAAAAAGGGTCGGGAGCCTATTTTCCAAGGCTAGGTAAACATTGCCAGAAGGCTATCGGAGAACCGCTTGCCATAGTCGGCATGGGGGAAGATGCCGGCCAGGAGTCGAGCGCCCAGGGGAGCTGCCTCGTCCGGAGGGAGGCAGTACTGCATCTCGAGGAACCGCTGCCGATAGGCAGTGACTTCCTTCTTCACGGACTTGTTCGCCAGGATCACGTCTCCCATGAATCCTGCCAGGGGCTCGAAATCCTTCTCCTTCATTCCGAACCGGGTCATCTCCTGGACCCCCATACGAATCCCGCTCGACTCGAGGAAGCTCGTGTCGTCCGGAAGGGCCTGATAGTTCGTGACGATGTTGTTATCCTCCAGGCGTCTCGCGATCTCTTCCCCGGTGCCCTGTTGCCTCACACGGACGAGAACTTGATGGGTCTCGGTGTAACCGTCCGACGGGTTCCCCTCCACCGTGAGACCACTGCGGGCCAAGGCGGCGGCAAAGGCCTTGGCGTTGCTCTTCACCTGCCCCTGATAGCCGTCTTTGAAGCGATTCATCTCGATGGCCGCCAGCAGAAGCCCGAGCAGGGTCCCGAGGTGGTGGTTGCTCGTGGAACCCGGAAAGGCGCGATTGACAAGGTCGAGCCACAGATCCTCCCACGGGTGGCCCGGGCCCAGATTCCCCGCGATCATGCCTCGCTGGGGCCCGAAGAACGTCTTGTGAGTACTCCCTGTGACAATGTCGGCGCCCTCGCTGAAGGGCTCCTGGAAGGCGCCGTAAAGGCCCAGCACGTGGGCCATGTCGTACATCAGCAGGGGCCTGGGCTCGCAATCCTCTGCGATCCTCAAGACCTTCTCCACCGGCTCCGGATAGAGGAACATACTCTTTCCGAAGATGATGAGCTCCGGCTTGCGGGTCAGGATGAGTTCCTCGAGACGGGATTCGTCGACACGGTATGGGTTGTCCTTTCGTACGGGAAAGTTGACCACGTTCTCGCTTCCCGTCGCAGGATCCGTCTCGACGTAGTTGAACAGGGAACCCATCGGCTGGGCGCTCAGGTGCCCGCCCCGGGTGAGATCATGATTCATCACCGCGCGCACCCGGCGGGTCGGTCCTCCCCGCCCATCCTGCCTGTTCACGAACCGGGTGACCGCCTTGAACAAGACCTCGTTGGCCATCTGGCCGCTGATGGGACGAAGCTCCGCCTGGGGACAGCCCAAGTACCGACACAACTCGGCTCTCGCCTCTTCTTCCACCTCACGGATGAAATCGATCCCCTGGTAGAAATAGAGCTCCTCGTCCTTCATCTTGCGGTGTTCGGCATAGCGGCCGGCAGGGTCCGAGATCTCGCACATCTTGACCAGGAGGCTCGGCGTGGTCTCCGAGGGAATCAGGTTGAAGCACTCTCGTTGTCTCCAGACACTGTTGCCCGCCGCCCGGTCGATGACGCTCCGGATCTTGCTCAGCAATTCGCTCATGCCTTCGAGCCCTCACCTCGGGGAGCACCGGACATCCTACTTCTTGTAGATGTCCTTGTACTTCTCTCTGGTCACCTTCTTGTTCGACTTGCCCACGCTCGTCTTGTCGAACTCATCCACGAACAGGATCTCATCCGGCAGCTGCCATTTCGCAAAGGTCTTGCTCAGGTGATCCAGGATCTCCTGCTTCTCCACCTTCCCCTTGAACTCGTCGCTCAGGACTACGAGGGCCAGGGGCCTCTCTTCCCACTTGGGGTGCTCCACGCCGACGACCGTAGCCTCAAAGACGGCAGGGTGGGCTGTGATCGCGTTTTCCATGTCCACGGAAGAGATCCACTCCCCTCCGCTCTTGATGACGTCTTTGACCCGGTCCGTGATCTTCAGGAACGCATTGGCGTCCATGGTTCCGGCATCACCGCTCTTCCAGTAACCATCCTCGGAGAACTGCGAGACGGGCGCTTCCGGGTTGTAGTATTCGCCCGTGATCCACGGTCCCCGCAGGCAGAATTCGCCGACCGCCTCGCCGTCCCGCTTGACCTCCTCGCCGGCCGGGTCCAGAAGCTTCACGTCCAGGCCGGTTACCACGTAGCCCTGCCTCCTCCTGAGATCCCATCGCTCATCCTCGGGTATATCCGCCAGCCACGGCATCAACCGGTTGATGCTCGCCAGGGGGGAGGTTTCGGTGGCGCCGTAGGCATGGATGATCTCGGCGCCGGTCAGATCCCAGTACTCCTTCATCATCGACAGGGGCGGCTCGGTGGCGCCGCTCAGGATGCGCGCACCCTTGAAATCGGGCTTCGTTCCCATCTTCTTGATGTGCTCGAGCATGGGCAGCAGGAGCGCAGGAGCGCCCGCAGAGACCGTGACCTTCTCGTCGACCATGATGTCCGCCAGCTCATCCAGCCGGTTCAGGTTGTACATGCCGGGCAGCACGAACTTGGCCCCTACCATCGTCGCAAAATAGGGTCCGCCCCATCCCATGGCGTGAAAAAGCGGGACCAGCTGGAAGTAGCAGTCCTGGTTGGAAAGCTGCGCATTGCTCCCGATCGCCAAGGCGTGGAGATAGGTGCTGCGGTGGGAATAGTAAACGCCCTTGGGCCGCCCCGTCGTGCCGGTGGTGTAGCAGGCGGCACAGGCGGCTTTCTCGTCCATGTGGGGCCACTCGTATTCCGCGTCGGCCTGGCTGAGCAGGTCCTCGTAGCTGTAGACCGGGCTGAGCTTGGTTTCGATGTCCTTGATGTTCTTGTCCGTAAAGACAACATAGCCTTGAACCGTCGTGAACTGAGGCGCGGCAGTCTCCACGAGGGGGATCAGGGTCTCATCCACGACAACGAGTTTCGTCTCCGCGTGGTTGACCACATAGGCCAGATCCTGGGGGGCAAGTCGGAGGTTCATGAGCAGCATGACCGACCCGGCCCCGGGGATCGCGAAGTACATTTCATAGTTGCGGTAAGAGTTCCAGTCCATCACGCCCACACGGTCCCCTATGCCGATTCCCAACCCCTTCAGGGCGTTGGCAAACCTCATCATCCTGCCGTAGGCGTCCGCATAGGTGTGACGGAACATGCTGTCCCCCACCTTGCACACGATCTCCTGTTGCTCGAAATTTCGTACGCCGTGTTTGATGAGGTTGATCAGGTTCAGCTGATAGTCATCCTGCATGGTTGAGGGGAATCCCTTGACGATATCCATGCTGCCCTCCTGTTCGTCTCGTGTGGTAGAGAAATTGGCCCATTCTGTTTCGAGGAAACAACAACCCGAGAAGACTGTTAAGAGGGGGGTCGTCCTTCGTCAAGGGAAGTATAGAGAGAGACCGGAAAGGGTGTCAAGGTTCGGCATCCCGGGCACATTTCCAGGGAAGGATTGCTCAAAAAGAAGGCCGCTACCTGTCCTTTGACAGGAATCGCGGCCTTTACGGGAGGGGGGATGGAGATGAAAACAGGTTTCCGAGCAGGGCTGGTTCATCTCCTGTATGTCTGATTGGACACCCCGGCCCTGATGTTGTTCCCGAATCGTGCAGATTTTTCTTACATTCCATAGTGGACTCCCGGGACTTCCCACGTTCTCCGGATGACCCGTCCCGCCTGCTCGCCGGTGAGTTCCGTGCCCTCCACGGTCACCACACCGTTCACGATCACGTAGTCGATCCCGTCGGGCGGCCTGAGCATGTTCCCGGGAGAGGCCTCTGCCCGGTCGATAATCCTGTCCGGATCGAAGACAACGATATCTGCGTCACACCCCTCCTGCAGCCTCCCCTTCTTGTCGAACCCCAGCCAAACAGCAGGCCCTGCAGTCGCCTTGAACAGGGCGTCCGTCAAGTTCATCACTCCCATGTCCCGTGCCCAGTGTCCGATGAACCTCGCGAAGGCGCCGACGGCCCTCGGGTGGCCGATCAGCTCCCCGGTCTCGGGATCCACATCGATGGACCCGTCGTTCCCGATAAAGACAAAGGGCTTGGACAGGGCGAGCATCGTGTTCTCGGGATCGATGATGTGACAGAGCACGCCCGGGCTCGTGGTCTTCCCGGCCAGAATCGCGTCCATGACGGTCTCAGCCTGCTCGATGCTGGCCATGGACTCATAGGCCTCCATGTACACCTGGTCGTCGATCACCACATCCTCGGTCACCTGGAAGTCGGACGGGACTGCATCCGCCATGGACATGAGCATGTTGAGCGGCACGGTCCCGTACCGGGCGATGGTGAAGAAGTCGTTCGGGAATGAATCCGCCCCGATCACATCAACGGCGAGGCGTAATCCTTCCTTCTGGAGCACCCCTGAAATCATGTCGAGTGCATATGCGGTGGAGCCCGGGCCGTACGTGACATCGGTCAAATGGGAGATGATGTAGGGGATGTCAGCCTCCCTGGCCGTCCGGATCGCCTCGCTGAGGCACTGCTTGTTCAGGTAGTAGGTCCAGAAGGGAATGAGGGCCTGCAAATTGAAGATGTTGTCCCTGATGTGGCTCGCCGCCATGCCACCTCGCCGGGAGGCCTCCTTCGCGGTGGCCAGCATCTCCTTGTACGAGCAGCCCGGGTTGTAGTACGAGCCAAAGGAGATTCCCATGCCCCCCGCTTCCATGTCGTCGGACAAAATCGAGACCATTTCTGCGATTTGCGTCTCGCTCGCCTCATCGAAGGTATCCACGCCCACCCGATCCCTGAGGGCGTTCAGCCCCGTCAGTGACGCGTAATTGTTGTACATTCCATCCCGTTCGATATCGGCATAGTAGTCGGCCAGCGGAATCGCCGAGAACCCACAGTTCCCGCCCACCCAGGTGGTGATGCCGTCCTTTACGAAGACCTTCATCGACTCGAGAATAACCCCCTCGTGGGTGTGGGTATTGATGAATCCGGGGGAGACCACCCTTCCGGAGGCATCGATCACCCTGCCGGCACGGCTCTCAAGCGAAGCGCCTTCTCCAGGATCCGAAGTAATACGCTCGATCGTCCCGCCTTGCACCGCCACCGTCGCAATTGTATCGGTCCCACTCAGAGGATCGATCACCCTGCCGTTCGTGATGACCAGGTCAGGCCAAGTGTCTCCCCCCTGGGGAACTCCTGCCGACCCTCCATCCTCCGGGTCGGAACTGCACGCCACCAGAGCCAGTACGACGCAGACGATGCCCAACACGAAGGCACTTCTTTGCTCCTTACGGATGCCCATCATTCCTGCCTCCCTCCCTTGCAGATCGAAAGTCCTCATTCTATCTACATTTTCCTCCACTCCCAAGTCAAGGGAACGGCCCCTGGGCAACCCATGGGCAACTTGACCGGGATTCCGGGCGCCCCTATACTCTTCCTCCCAGACACACACCCCTCGAGAGCCCTCATGCGAATGCATCATCCCTCCGGACGGTGGAGACTGGGTCTTTGTCTCTCGCTGCTCACAGTGTTTATGTGGGGCCTTCTGCCCGTGGCCCTGCAGATCACCCTCGAAGAGATGGACGGCTACACGATCACCTGGTACCGGTTCATGGCGGCCTCCGTCCTGCTCGGCTCTTATCTGGCGCTGCGCGGAGGGCTTCCCGGTCTAAGGGGCCGTCGCCCGATTGTGTTGATCCTGCTGGCCGGGGCAACCCTGGGCCTGGGCGGGAACTACGTCCTCTATATCCTGGGCCTTTCCTACACCTCCGCAGGTTCGGCGCAGGTCCTCATCCAGCTCGCTCCGGCCATGGCCATGCTGGGTGCCCTGGTAGTCTTCCGGGAACGCTTCGCAAAGTCACAGTGGTTCGGCCTGTTCGTTCTTGCCTCGGGAATGGCGCTCTTCTTCCACAACAGGCTCGGAGAAATTCTTGGAGAAGCCGGCGACTACTCGCTCGGGATGATCCTCATCTTCCTGGCCGCCGTCGCCTGGGCGATATACGCGCTCGCACAAAAGCAGCTTCTGAGCGTGATGCCATCCGCAGCCGTCATGTTGGTCGTCTATTCTGGAAGCACGATCCTCCTCCTTCCGGCCGCATCGCTGCAAACGGTCGTGGATCTGGGCACCCTTCGATTCTGGCTACTTGTTTTCGCCGCCTTCAACACCCTGATCGCCTACGGAGCGTTCTCCGAGGCCCTGGCCCATTGGGAGGCCTCGCGCGTCAATGCCGTCCTGTCCCTGACCCCCATTGCCACCTTGCTGATGATCCGGATCGGATCGGCCCTGTGGCCCGAAATCGTGGCTTCCGAACCGCTCAATGTTCTCTCCGTTGCGGGTGCGGCCCTTGTCGTGGCCGGGTCCATGACCATCGCGCTCGCACAGGCCACATCTACTCCACCCTGAACACGAAGCGACCGAAGAAGGAAAGTTGATACGAAGAACAGGCCCCGGGACACAGGGTGGAGCTTTGGGGAGAATTCTTCGTACCCGTGCCCGTTTCTTGACTATCAGCTGTTAGCTTTTGGCCCACCCCGCCCATATTCTTGTGTGTATCCCCGTGGGGAAAAGGTGGCCAGTGGTTTTCGGGCACGGGCACGGAACAGAGTGCTGGGGGTCACGACTTCATCGCTCGATGCTCTTGCAGCAACTCGATCAGGAGATCACGAACCGTGAAGTTCAAGTTGCTGGGCGTGACGGTGGCGAAGATCGGCCGGGCAAGCTGGGTGGAAGAAAATTGATCCAGGAAGACCCGGACCTTGGTGCCGGTCATTCCGGAAAGAACGATGACTCGCGGGAGCTTGTCGGGCGCCACGGGTGGGGATTCTTCGGTCGTGGTCAGGGCCTCCCCGAGGGGCTGCGTGAGCATCGGCTCGGTGCACAGAACGACCCGATGCTCCGAGACGTCGATGGTTCCCAGAAAAGAGGAAACCGTTTGGGACTCCTCGGGCGAAAAACCGCAAAGCAAAAGCGCGAGAGGTCCCAACGGGGCCCCTTCGTCCTGGTCGATCCTCTTGAACTCTCCCTGGCTCATGATCCCTGATCACTATTCCTGGCTCTGCAAGAGTTTCCACATCAGGAAGAACAGCAGGGTGGCCAACAAACCTACGGGAAAGCTGATCCTGAACCTGCTGCCGGAGACCCTCCCTTCCGGGGCCGCCCCGCGGGGTTGGAGATCCGCCGGGCCATCCCACTCCGGCAAGGGGTGAATCGGCTTCACGTTGAAGGCCGGGGCCGCAGATACCTCGCGGGACCCGATCGGGACCGTTTCCAAATCCCCCATGAACACGCCTTGCGCCAGGAACAGGAAGACTATAGTCGGGAAGAGTCCCTTCTTCATGGCTACCCCGCGCTTGGGAAACCGTCCTCCGCCTCCAACAGCCCCACAGGGTAACCTTATCTCTTAACCCGTTTGTATGCAAGAAGAAAAGGCTATGTCCCCTTCCGTCGCGATTGGTTCAGACTCCCGGGAGATTTCCAAAGGCTTTTCGAGCATGCTATACAGAGGACATGACTACGGAAGCCTATTTCCTCTCAGACATCCATCTGAAGAACCTCGATCAACCGGAAGCCCAAATCCTGCTCGGTCTTCTCGAGGATGTGGGGTCACGGATCCAGGCGACCCACTTGTTCCTCGTGGGCGACATCTTCGATTTCTGGCTCGGCGGACATGAATACTTCATCCGGAAGTTCTCTCCCATCGTGGACCACCTGCGCAGGATCGTTGCCTGCGGAGTGGAGGTTCACTATTTCGAGGGCAACCACGACTTGTATCTTCGGGATTTCTGGCAAGAAAACCTGGGCATTCGGGTGCACCCTCGAGCATGCCTGTTTCAACTCGGGGATCTCAGGGTACGTGTAGAACATGGGGACCTGCTGGACCCGGCCGACCGGGGCTACCGCTTTCTTCGCCGGCTTCTTCGTACGCCGGTCATCGAATATGCAGGAAGTCGATTGCCGGGAGGCCTCCTGGCCCGAATCGGCAGGGTCGCCAGCCGCACGAGCCGACGGTACACGAGCCAACACAAGACGATCTCGGAAAAGCGTGCTCGAACAACGGTCCGCTCTCACGCGCAGAGGGCAGTCCATGAGGAAGCCTTCGACCTGATCGTTACCGGCCACGTACACGTACGTGACGAGTACGAATTCGAGGTTGGGGGGAGGAAGGTCCGTTCCGTGAACCTTGGGTCCTGGGCGGACAGCCCCTCCGCCTTCCGTATCACGGATACCCGCCAGGAGTTCATCCCTCTACCTTTGGTGCTTCGAAAGGTGAAACAACATCAATAGGACGGGAATTGACCCCCTCTACCTTTGGTGCTTCGAAAGGTGAAACAACGCAAATGACATTGGAGTCGAACGTGGAAGGATTCTCAAGAGAGGTCTTTGCCGATCGCAGGACGAGGATCATGGACAGATTGGGGCCCGCGGTGGCCGTGTTTCCGGCAGCGAGCGAACACATCCGGAGCAACGACACGACCTTCCCCTTCCGACAGGACAGCGATTTCTATTACCTCACCGGCTTCCCGGAGCCGGACGCACTGGCCGTTCTCATAAAAGGCGAATCTGAACGATTCGTTCTGTTTACCCGCCCTCGGGACCCGAAGCAGGAGATCTGGACGGGCCGGCGTCACGGGCCCGAAGGGGCCAGGGAGGTCTTCGGAGCGGACGAGGCGTTCCCCCTGAACGAGCTGGACAGGACCATGCCCAAGATCCTTGCGAATGTAGACCGGGTCTTCTTCGCCTTTGGCAAGGAAGAGGCATGGGACAGGAGGATGATGGGGTGGATCAACCAGGTGAGAGCCAAAGGAAGGCGGGGCGCCGTGAGCGCCCCTGCCGAGTTGATCGACGCAGCCGTCGTCGTACATGAAGAGAGGATCATCAAAGAAAAGAGCGAAATCGATCGGATGCGAAGGGCCGCTCGCATCTCGGCGGAAGCGCACATGCTGGCCATGAAGGCCTGTTCCCCCGGCATGACCGAGCGGGAGCTGCAAAATCAGCTCGAGTATCGTTGCCTTTCCCGCGGGGCTCAGGCCATGGCGTACGAGACGATCGTAGCCGGCGGGGCAAACGCGTGCGTTCTCCACTATGTGGAGAACAGCGCTCGGCTGAACGAAGGGGACCTCGTACTGATCGACGCCGGCTGTGAGCTCGACAATTATGCCTCCGATATCTCCCGGACCTTCCCTGTTTCCGGAAGATTCACCGAGGCCCAGCTTCGGGCATACGAGATCGTCCTCGAGGCACAGTCGGCCGGGATCAAGAGCGCCCGAAAGGGAGAAACGGTCCACTCCGTTCATTCTTCCGTTGTCCATCTGCTTGCGGAGAGGCTGGTGGAACTGGGGTTGCTCGCCGGAGATCCGGAACGGCACGCTCGCATCTGCCTGCAGAGCGCGGAGACGCCCGAAGAGGATGCCCGGGAAGAGAGGCTCGAAGATGGGGAGATCGGCCTGCACCATTACTACATGCACAATACGTCGCACTGGCTCGGGCTCGATTGCCACGATGTCGGAAGGTACCGTGAAAGGGGTGTCTGGCGCCGACTCGAACCCGGCATGATCCTGACCGTTGAGCCGGGCCTGTATATTTCGTCCGAAGCGGATTACGCCCCGGAGGCGTACAGGGGGATCGGCATACGAATCGAGGACGATGTCCTGGTAACCGAGAATGGACCGGAGATCCTCACGGAGTCGTGTGGAAAATCCGTCGAGGAGGTGGAGGCCGCTTGCCAGGGCCGCTAGCCCGCATACTGCCTCACTCCACGATCTTCCCCTGGAAGAACCGGTGGAATTCTTCGGGCAACAAACCGGGTTCCACCCGATCGGCCATGGGGGAGAGATCCACAGAATTGAATGTGTTCAAGAAGAGCGTGGGCCCCTTGTCCCCCTCGCTCCTTACCTTGTGCAAGAGTCCGCTCAGCGTCTTGGCCGTGTAGGTCAGCTCCAGGTCAATGCCCTCGGTCCTGGCCATCAGCGCGAGTGCCCTTCGTCCCCCTTCGGTCGGATGCCCGTAGCCTTCCCCGTAATAGGCCGACTCCATGGGCATATCCGCCTGGGTCAGCTCCAACTCGGGCACCGAGCGATCGTGGCGTCGCATGATCTTGAGGGCCTTGCGGGCGAGCCGAAGGGCGACTTTCGGGTTGGCGAACATCCGTGGCGCAACCTGTATGCCCACCACCCGGGTATTCAGCCCGGCCAACCTCAGCCCGAGAACCAGCCCGCCCAGTGTTCCACCCGAGCCGACGGCAAGGTAGATCACCTTGGGCAGGGGCAGTTCCTTTCGTTCCACTTGCATGGCGAGTTCCAGCCCCGCGTCCACATACCCGAGGATCCCCACAGGGCTCGAGCCCCCTCCCGCAATGAAATAGGCGTCACGCCGACGAATCCGCTCGGCCACGTAGAACCGCCAGAGGGCGCTCAAGATATTGCTCATATAGAACATCTCTGCCCCGTACGCGTGGTAAAGGAGCAGGCTCTTGCGCACATGGGCCGTCACCGGCTGCCCGAACAGCCCAAGGACAACATGAAACCCGAGCTTGCGGCCGAACACCGCGGTCGCCAGTCCGTGATTCGTCCCGATCCCTCCACCCGTCACGAGCGTCTTGCAGCCCCTGGAAAGGGCATGACCGAGCAGAAACTCGAGCTTCCGCGGCTTGTTTCCACCATACGTGGAAGAGGTCATGTCGTCACGCTTGATCCACACCTCGCTCCCCAGGTGGGTGCTCAGTCCTTCGAGGGCCTGAACCGGTGTGGGCACCTCCACGAGGGAGGTCCAGGGGATGCCCTGCTCGAGTGCGGGGAAGGCTTCAAACAGCCAGGGTCTCTTCGTGCCGGAAGGGAGCGATGCCATTGTGTTCTCATCCTACCAGGCCATTGAGGAACGCCGGGTCGCGCGGGGCCGGACCGACAACTCACAGATACGTCTCGCCGATGCAAACCGAATTCTGCCAGATGGCGTGCTTCTCGTCCAGTCCGGAGTTTGGGGACAGCCACTTATCTCCCTGGGCTCCACCCATTTTCCTGAGGGGAGATAAGTGGCTGTCCCCAAACTCCTCCCAGGCCGGACCTTCGCCATCCTCCTCGCTCCTCAACCCAGGGGGCTGCTTGAATCTTGATCTGCTTGAATCTTGATCTTGCCTCCCCGTATTGCTATAATATTATTTTACGATATAATCGGCAAGACCGGCACGTGCAGGGCGACGCAAACCGCTGCAATCTCAAGGAATCGCCGCTCCCCGGAAACCGGTGGTTCCCTTTCCACCGATTGATACCTTTCATTCAGCCAATCCAGAGGCCGATGAACAACGCAACCACCACGTTGCGTTCTTCCGGGCTGCAGACGACAGCGCATCGAAGTTGCTTGCGAGATTTGTGGAGAGAATAGAAGAGGATGTCGGAAGACAGCTTAGGGGGGAGAACAGGATCCATGACCACCACCAAGAAGAAAGAATCGCTCATCAAGTCGAAGGATGCAGCCCATATTCTGGATTGCAGTCCGGACGACGTGATCGACTTGGCTCGCAAGGGAAAGCTTCGGGCGATCAAGCAGGGCAGGTTCTGGCGATTTCGAGAATCCGATATTCTTTCTTACAAGAAACGGGTTGGCGAGGACGGTCTGCCCAAGATTGCTATCGGGCGCGGCCGCCCTCGCAAGGGCGATGGTTGAGGCCAAACCGGAAGGGTCCGAGGGCAGAGCCGGGGCGCGGCAAGGGATGATCGCTGAATGGATGCGACGATTCTGGAAGAGGTTGCGTGGCAAATCGATCTCCCGCAGCTCAAGAGACAGCTGGGGCTCAAAGTGGGGGACAGCTACGCGGCAGAGGCCGAAGTCATGGCTGCGCGGGCCGAGGCGATCGGAAGACCCAAGGCCATGTACAAGGTCGGTCGGATCGAGTCCAGGGGCGAGGACCATGTCGTCATCGAAGGCCGAACCTTCAAGAGCCGCGTCCTGGCCGTCAACCTCGAGAAGGTTCACAGGGTCTTCCCGTTTGTGGCAACCTGCGGAGTTGAACTCGAGGAATGGTCGAGCACCCTCACGTCCGTCCTGGACAAGTTCTGGGCCGATGCGATCAAGGGCATGGCCCTTGGCGCATCCATCCTCGCGCTGCTAGAGCACATCAAGGAGCAACACCATCCAGGCGACATCTCCATGATGAGCCCGGGTTCGATCAAGAGCTGGCCCCTCTCAGAACAGCGGGCCCTGTTCTCCATCCTCGGGGCCCCGGAGGGTTCCATCGGGGTGGAGCTCATGGAGAGCTGTTTCATGAAGCCGAGCATGTCCGCATCCGGGATGTGGTTCCCCACGGAACACCACTTCGAGAACTGCATGCTCTGTCCCATGGAGAACTGCCCCGGCAGAAGGGCCCCCCACGACAAGGAGTTGTACGACAGGAAATACAAGAAAGACTCGATGGGCTGACTCGAGTCCAGAATTGTAACCGGAAAACCGGTAACCCACCTTGGCGAGCAGACTGTCCTCCCCCACAGAAAAACCAATCATTCCAATAGGTTAATCCTGTTCAGGACTTCTTCCCACCTCTAGGCACACTTCTTGCGATATGGCAGGACACACAAGAAACGCTGATCCGGATTTCCCAGGGAAAGGAAAGAGAGCAAATGGACACATCATCCAGCCTGATCGGACGAATCCTGTCGAAGACCGGCTTCCGGAAGACCGCCGAGGCAAAGGACCGACGGAGATCCAAGCGACACAGGATCGATCGTCCCGTCCGGTTCCGACTGCATCTGCCCTCCCGGCCGGACGAACCAAGTCCCGAGCTCCCGGCACAGCTGTACGACATCTCGGAACATGGCCTGGGCCTCCTTACCGACTCCATCGAGTGGGAAGGCCTGCACATGATCGATCCGAACATGCAGACCTCGGAAAAATGCATTCTGGAGGTCGAGCTCCCGTACGACGATGAGCCCCTGACGCTTCGCGGAAAGGCTGTCTGGTACATCCGGCATCCAGAAGGAATCCCCTTCGTCTTTCGTGTGGGCATCGAGTTCGATAACGTCACTCCGGAATTGAGGAAAAAGATCAAGAATCTGATCAATCTTCACGTCACAGCGGCCGAGATTTCCTGACAACCACATTTCCGCTATGCAGATTCGATACTCCACCAGCGAAAGATAGAGTAGAGGAGAAGTGGAGAGCATGGATAGAGAGAGAGGGGTGGTCAAGTGGTTCAATGACAGGAAGGGTTATGGATTTATTGCCCGAGAGGGCAAGGATGACATCTTCGTGCACTATTCCGATATAGCAGGGGATGGGTTTCGCACGCTGAACGAAGGCGAGAGCGTCGAGTTCACTGTGAAAGAAGGACAGAAAGGCCTGGCGGCCGGTGATGTAATGAGACGCCAGGCCGGAGAATGAGACATGGAGGTCCCCCCCCGCACGACCCAGGTTCTTCTCAAAGCAGCCCCTGTCCGCAACGAAACCGCAACCCTCTTCGTCTAACAGCGATGAGCGCTCGACCCTCTGGATTTCCTCACATGGAGATGCTCGATGCGCCCTTCTATGCTATTCTCCTTCCCACGGGAGACATCCATCATCCGGGAAGACAAGAGAAAATGCAGAAACGAAAAGTCGATGTGGCGATCGTCGGGGCCGGAACCGCGGGGCTGGCAGCCCGCCGGGAGGCGAAGAAAGCAGGTGCAAGTGTCGTCTTGATCGAAGGGGGACCTTACGGCACCACCTGTGCCCGCGTCGGTTGCATGCCCTCGAAGCTCCTCATTCACTCCGCAGAAGTGGCCCACGAGATCTCCACGGCTTCGAGCTTCGGGGTGGAAGTCCAAGGCCGGCCGAGGGTCAATGGAAGGGCGGTTCTAGAACGGGTCCGGCGTGAAAGGGATCGTTTCGTCGGGTTCGTCCTGGACTCGGTGGATAATATCCCGAAGGAGGAAAAGGTCGCGGGCTACGCCCGATTCGACGGGCCGGGCACGCTGCTGGTAGACGATCACACACGCATCGAAGCGGGCGCGATCGTTGTGGCGTCCGGCTCGTCCCCGTGGATCCCGTCCAACCTGTCCGGGCTGGGGGATCGACTTCTCATCAGCGATGACATCTTCGAGTTCGAGGATCTCCCCGGCTCCGTGGCCGTAGTCGGAATGGGCGTCATCGGCCTTGAACTCGGACAGTCTCTTCATCGGCTGGGCGTGGACACCTTGTGCCTGACCCCGTCCTCACGCGTTGGGCCCCTTTCCGATCCAGTGATCAAGAAGAAGACGATCGAGGTCTTCGGCCGAGAACTGAACCTGCACGTGGGCGTCCAAGACCTGGAGACGCGTTTGGACGGCGAGAGGGTCCATCTTGACTGGGTGAACCAGGACGGCTCGAGACAGGAGGCGACTGTCGACTACGTGCTCGGGTCTGCCGGACGTCGCCCCAACCTTGCGCGCCTCGATCCGGCCAAGGCGACGATCCCCCTCGACGAGCATGGACTGCCGACCGTCGAACCAGGCACGGCACAGATTGGAGACCTTCCCATCTTCCTGGCGGGCGATGTCTCGCACTATCGTACTCTGCTGCACGAGGCGGCCGACGAGGGCCGCATTGCCGGGCACAACGCCGCACGATACCCGGACGTGCGCGCCTTCGTACGCCGAACACTCCTTTCGGTGGTCTTCTCCGACCCGCAAATCGCGGTGGTCGGGACGCCGTTCAGCCGGCTCGATCCTGCGAGTATCACGATCGGCGAAGTCAGCTACGACGATCAGGGACGCTCCAGGGTGATGGGCAAGAACAGGGGGCACGTCCGCATCTATGCTGAGAACGAGAGGGACACCCTGCTGGGCGCCGAGATGTTGGGTCCAAGGGTTGAGCACACGGCCCACTTACTGGCCTGGGCCGTCCAACAGGGACTGCCGGTCGAGGGTGTGCTCCGCATGCCCTTCTATCACCCCGTGGTTGAAGAAGGAATACGCACGGCCTTGCGCGACCTGGCTGACAAGCTGAAGCTGGAAGAGACGCTGGAGCCCCGTCCCATGGATCGATGAACGCACTCGTCGAAATCGTAAACATCGTACTGCCCGTGTTTCTGGTCATCGGGCTCGGGTACGCGCTGGGCGCCATCGGATGGATGGGCCCGGCCGCCAGTTCCTGGCTTTCCAAGCTCGTGTTCTACGTCGCCGGCCCTGTCCTGCTCTTCAGGAGCGCCGCCCTGACGCCGCTCTCCGAGGCCCTCGATCTCGCGGCAATGGGCTCGATCGCGGCCGTGACGGTGCTGATGGCCTTCGCCGTGTACCTGGCCTGCTTCCGCTCCGCCCCGTCGAGGCGAGGGGTGCTCGCCCAGGGGTCCGTGAGGACCAACCAGGTGTTCATCGGTCTCCCGGTCATCGACAACGCCTTCGGCCCGAGCGTTCTCGGACCTGCTGCCGTCCTGATCGGTTTCATCGTCCCGGTGTACAACCTTCTCGCCGTGCTCCTTCTCGCCCTGCCCCACCATGCAGACAACCCGGGCAACCGTGAGCTCTGGAAAAAGGCGACCCTGGATATTGTCAGGAATCCACTCATCCTCGGCACCGTGGCCGGTGTCCTCTTCTCCACCCTGAGCCTGCCCATACCCACCAGCATCGACAGGTCCCTTGAGCTCATCGCCCAGATGGCCCTGCCGGCCGCTCTCCTCTCCGTGGGAGCAAGCATGGACCTGGGCCGGGTGCGCATGGAGATCTTGCCCACGGCCGTGACCTCCTTCATCAAGCTGATCGTTTATCCAGCCGTGATCTACGCCTGTCTGGGGATGTTCGGTGTCACGGGCATGGAGCGGCAGTTCGTTGTCCTGATCTATGCGTCTCCGACTGCCGTGGTCAGCGCCATCATGGCCCGGGAGATGAAGGGGGACGAGCAACTCGCCGCTTCGATCGTGATCGGCGCGACGATCGCGTCCCTCTTCACCCTCTCCGCCTGGATCGCACTGTTCAGATTGGCAGGTTAGGAGCTTTCGTAGGACCCCGTGCCCGATCTTTTTGCTATCAGCTATCAGATTCTAGCCCACCCCGCCCCATGTTGCGTCTATCCCGTCTTGGGGGGGCCAGTTGGGAGCTAACAGCCCGTTGAAAGAGTGGAGGAGGCTGTTCAAAAAATCCCAGATGCAAGGCAGGCAAAATCCCGAGGAATGAAGCGTACTTCCTGTACGTTGAATGACGAGGGATGAAGCCGAACGCCGCAGATGGGACTTTTTCAACAGCCTCCTAAACCATCTTCTTGGCCATGGAAACCACGTCTTCCGCCTTGGCGCGGGGAGGGATCTGCATCCCGCGCCGACAGGCAGGCCTTGCTTCCACGCTCTCCATCCATCGTTTCAAATGAGGCAGATCGTCGATCGACACCCCTGCCCATTCGTGGGCCATCACCCAGGGCCAGTTGGCGATGTCGGCAATGCTGAACTCGCCGGCCAGGAATTCATGTCCTTCCAGCCGAGTGTCGAGCACGGTGTAGAGTCTTTTGGTCTCTTTCTGGTAACGTTCGATAGCAGAAGGGATCTTCTCCGGGAAGTAGCGGAGAAACACGTGGGCCTGCCCCTGCATGGGCCCGACGCCTCCCATCTGGAACATGAGCCACTGGATGACCTCGGAGCGACCCTTTGGATCGCTCGGCATCAGCCGGCCGGTCTTTTCGGCCAGGTAGATGAGGATCGCCCCCGACTCAAAAACCGCGAAGTCCCCTTCGTCCCTGTCCACGATGGCAGGGATGCGCCCGTTCGGGTTGATCTTCAGATACTCCGGCTTCTTCTGTTCGTTCTCTCCCAGGTTCACGACGTGGACTTCGTAGGGGAGGCCCAACTCCTCGAGTGCAATCGAGGCCTTGTACCCGTTCGGCGTGGGTGCTGTGTACAGATCGATCATTTCGAACCCTCTTTCGCTGTGGGCTGTTTCGATCTTAGATGACCGGGCACGCCCCAAGGGCTCGTTGAAGATGACGCCAGGAAGAACCGCCTATTTCAGTCGGTTTACGCAGACGGGCGAGTTCGAGCCTTCTCCACCGCGGGCCTGAAGGCCAGGGCGGGGCATTCGACAACCCGCCGGGCCGATTCGTTCATGAAGCAGCCGGTCATCAACCCTGAAAGCATGACGAACCCGAACACGGCCGCCATCAAGGTTTCCCCAAAGAGTAAGGAGGTCATGACTGCCGCGCTCATGATGAGGATCTTTTTCATTTTGCTTTCTCCCTTCCGGTACGCCTTGTATCTTCCTCGTGCTTGGATCCTTCAACCGTTTGACACCCGGAAATTGCAAGGGGAATGCCATTGCTTTGGCGCCCGGCTCTTCCGGAGGAGTCATCAAAGAAGAACCTTTCAAAATCAATCCATTGGCGTGGCATACGGTCTTGGCGGGATGGCTCTCTGACGTCCCGGCGGGGCCTCCCGGAGCCTATCAAATTGAGGATGTTTCTCATTTTGAGAAGGAATCGGGGAGGAAGACGGACAGGGGCCGTAACGAATGTTCCTGCTGTGATCAGCCGGAAAGGCCTTGAAGGTGGGCCATGGCCTGGTCCAGAAGCGAGTAGGCCTTTTCCAACGCGTCGAAGGAGCGGTGCACCCACCGGCTCCCCCAATAGAAGTTGCAGCTGGTTTCGGCCACGAGGATGTGGTCATAAGCCTCGCCGATCTGGTGGCGCACGTGCTCTGAATCGTACGTTTCATTCTGCCTCTGTTCGAATGTCTTCCGCACCCTCTGGTGGTAGGCGCTCGCGTTGCGAATCTCGTCCCATCCCTTTTTCTGGAGGAGAGAACCTGTCCACTGGAGAAAGTCCCCGCCCCAGTGATGGCCCGTGTTCCATGCTCCCCGGTGCACCTCCACTTCCTCGGCGGGCGGGTACATGTCCAGGAACTCGCTGATATGGATCGGCTGGAATCCGAGCCTCCCTTCCCGGCATTTGTTCAGTATGGGGTGGTAGAAATGCCCCCAGAAGCCGCCCTGCACGTCCGACGTACGAAACCATCCACCGTTCTCTCCGTCCGTCCACGTGGTCACCAGGGCCGGAAAATCGCAGCCCCTGGTCCTTTCATGGATCTCGTGCTCGAACCAGCCCGGATCGAGACCCGATTCCTGTGCATCCGAGAGCTCACGGTCCCGGGGGATGATGATGATCTCCTCGTCTCCGTAACGGGCCAGGTAGGGTCGATACCGCAACTCCTCCCAGCGCATCTCGCGCTTCGGAAGGATGTACCAGCAATCGACGATCACGTATCGATAGCCGTGTCGCTTGAGCATCGGAATCATCTCGGCGCAGAAACCCATCTCCGGAGGCCAGAATCCCTGGAATCCCTCCCGCCCCAGCAGATGTCTGCCGAGACCGATCCACCATGCGGTTTGAGGGTCCCAGTCTTCGGCCGGGATCAGGGGATACACGGGGTGATACAGCCCGGTTCCGACGAACTCGATGCCCGACAACCGGTACCGCCTGAGGAAGTCCTCTATGTCCACCACATCGTGGAAGGTCTCGCGGATCGCAGGGTCTTCGAATTGCTTCAAGAGGGTTCCCGAAAAGCCTACGTGAAGCCTGGCGACATCCTCGTAACCTTCCAGCATCCGGGTCGGACGGTCGTAGCACCAGAGAATCTGCTTTGCCTCCCAACTCTCCTCGGAGTTGTGCAAGGCAAGAAGATTGCCGAGAGGCTGGTGCATGTTGAAGCCAAGTGCGTGGTAGACCTCGGGCATCGTTCAGGTCCTCCCTCGAAACACTCGGTAGTCGGGGGACGCAAGAGTCTCGCTGTGTTTCGGCAGAGGCTTGCCGTTCGGCGCTGTCCGGGGGCCCCTCTCCGATTTGTTTGGGCTCCGTCTCTCCCTCCCCCGAAGTCGCCCGGCACAAATCTCCGAGGGGCCCCCGAACAGCGCCGAACCACTCAAGCCGCGCTGGTGAAACATAGCAGCAGCTTCACGCCCCTCCGATGCACATGCGGGCGCCTAGGAGGCTACACCTGACCGAAGGCCGTTCAGCGATGTGTTCGTTCGGTCCCGGAGGGGGAGAGGGTCGCGGGGTCGTGGAGGTGTCGGGCGAAGTCAGTCCCATTCGGGAAGCTTCTTTTCCCAGATCTCCCGATATCTTCTCAGCAGGTAATCGACCGATTTGTTTCCCAGGGTGTAGCTCTTCACGGCCGCCAGGACGCGCAGCTTGACCTCCGTGGGCGAACGCCTGTCGATGGCAACGGTCCAGTCAGGGGCCCCCGTCAGGATCTGGAACTCGAGCTCTTCCAGGTTCTCGAGTTCGTCCAGGAGTTCCTGTTCAGCGTCAGAGATCGATTTGTCCGGGTGATCCGGCTTGATCAGCCTGAGATGCTTTCGTTTTCTGCCCCGTTCCATGTCGTCCCACCTTGTTTGAGGTTGACCCACGGGCAAAGGCCTCTAGCCGGGGGGTTGGGGATAGAAATACCATGCGAACAGGCTCAAGAGCGAATACATCACGATCTCTAGGTGCTCGATGAGAGGTTGATTCTTCTTCACGAATCCATAAAGATGTACACCCACCATGAAAATGCCGATGAGAACCAGCATGTCGAACACGAATCGGTATTTCCACGGGTCGATCGCTGCCAGGTAGGCCATGATGATCACGGCCATGACGACGCCGCCGAGAGATCTTCCCAGATAGTTGGCAAGATCCTTTTCCTGGGGAATGGACCAGCCAATGCGGCGCGCCCATGCCATTGGACATAACAGAAGGGGGA
>Ga0180434_10000989_pt1 | contig 41802 bp, 45 predicted proteins | sample SS_ome_7_FD_132453 | JGI IMG/M metagenome (GOLD analysis project Ga0180434, IMG submission 132453) | Hypersaline lake sediment archaeal communities from the Salton Sea, California, USA - SS_1_D_2 metaG | ecosystem: Environmental > Aquatic > Non-marine Saline and Alkaline > Hypersaline >... | reverse complement strand
AGATTTTCAATTATTTTTTCATGGTCACTTTTGTTGATATAATCTTCCCAGTGCAGGTAACCACAATATGTCGGATTTTTAAGTATGCTAGAAATAGTCTTTTTTGCCCATAACCCCCCCCTTTTCGTTGGAATTTTACTAGAATTAAGCATTTTAGCAATTTCACCCATGCTTTTTCCCCTGTTGTACCAAGAATAAATATCTTTTACCGTTTTTGATTCTTCTAAATTTACCACTAGCCGCCCATCTATATAATCATATCCATATGGTATGTTAAAACCTAGCACGCCACCATTTATCCTAGCTTTTTGTTCCATGCCAATATATACACGTTCTCCAATTTGTTCAGATTCTAATTGTGCTATTAATTGGATGATATTCATGACAAAACGACCCATTGCGGTGGAGGTATCAAAAGATTCACTCATTGAAACAAATTCTTTTTCATGTTTATTTAAAAACTCCATCATAAGCATGAAATTTTTTGAATTTCTATGGATTCTATCCATCTTTAATACAAGGAGTAAATCCCATTTTTCCATGTTTTCCATCATGCTAGTATATGCTGGACGTTTTACATTTCTCCCCGAGAAACCATCATCAATGTATTCATCTATTATGGTCCAATCTCGCGCTTTGCAATATGCTCTTAATTTATCCAATTGCGCATCTAATGAAAATCCTTCTTTTGCTTGATCCTCAGTTGAAACTCTAGTATAAATTACTGCTTTCGTTTTTTCCGCATCCATCCAATATCCCAAATTTAGTAGCTAGTTAAAAAGGGTTCCGCATGCTAAATATTATCTAACAATATATGCTAAAAAACGTGCTATATAGTATCTGGCGCTGTTTATTTGTTACTCAGTGCCACGCTAACAATTGTAAACAAAATAATGTACAGAAATTAAAAATTTAAGATAGTAGCTTAATAATATTAATTAAGTTAATACTAGAACTAAAACTGTCAACTTTTGCTCTCAAAATTCTTCAGGCTCAACATCTTCGCCGCCAAATTCGTCTAGTTTGTAATCGTCACCATGCTCTTGTTTAAGTGCTGTATCTTTCTTAATAATTTTTTTGCACACTTTACAGCGCCCTTTTTCGTCGTACTCACGCCATTCCATGCATGTTGAACAAAACTCATCAGCCCCTACTTTTACGGTCATGCACTTCACATAACTAGCTTTTAATTTACTACTATATGATATCTATAACGAGTATATTACTTTTTTTTCATAGTTGTAGAACCTGGTATAGTATTTGTTCACCGTTCTATCGTACCTTAAAATAGAAATCACGAACTAACTGCATCGGCTACAATCGGTTGGCAATTTTCACCAAAAGTTTACTTTTTGCTTCTTTTTTATCAACGATTACACGCCCCGTTTTTTTCCAATGATTTGCAGGATACGCACGTTCTTTTTCGACAATTGGATTGAGTCCTAACGTTTTTGCTGCTTTAGCAATTGCTTCTATGGTCGGTTTTTCTATTGCATGTTTCTTAGCAACTTTTCTTCCTTGCAATCTCGAACGTGTTTTATCAAAATAAGATGGCCAAACAACGTACTTCTCCTCATCACGGGAAACCATGAGGTATCACACCAACATTATGAGAGTAAAACGGCATTAATGGTACCGCTTTGACCAGGTCGTGAGGTTACTTTTGCCTTCCCAAGCTTGGTTTCAACAATTGATCCTTTGTTGATGATGTTACGTCGCACGTAGTGGATATTTGCAGGATTTTCTTTTACCGTGATAATTTCTGTTTTCGTTGTTTTTTTTGTTTTAGGATCAACAACATAGGCAACATTTGCTGTTTTTGCTCTTGTCTTCCTGTTGTTTCCCCGGGTACGAACGATTTTTAAAGTAGTGGGACCAATGGTTGTGAGATGGGATTCTCTTCCAATCTCAAACTTGCGTTTCCCCCGTGCATAGCGTATACGCCTTCCTGAAATACTTCGCTTTGAGTTACCTTGCCAAAGTGCCATTACAGTAGGGGAATAAAGAAGAGGTATTTAAATAATATGGAGGGACAAGTAAATAAAGAATCAGAGGCTTTTTACATCACATTCATCTAGAGAAGAACCTGCAGGGCGGGAAGGGTTTTATCGCAGAGAAGTCGTATTTAAATCATCTATTTTTTATTTGCCTTTTACTTCCTTTAGTGGTTGCTACTTTAGTCATACTGCCCCCTACAGGAATAAATGCTAAAGTTCAAATAAGATGTACTATTCACCCACCACGTGGCAACGCAATCTTCTTCTCATAATCCTAAAACAAAAGGCGTAGGCATGCTGCTGGGCGATCCTAAAAAAGCGATCATCAAACTTGCAATTCCTATGATTGTTGCTATGTCTGCCCACACGATCTACAATCTTGTTGATGCGTTGTGGGTGTCTGGCTTTGGTCAGGATCTTTTTACTGCTGCAGAGGTTGCTGATGTGGGAACCGGTGCCCTTGCTGCTGTTGGCTTTGTCATGCCCTTTTTTATGATGATTATTGCCATCTCTACTGGTATTGGTATTGGTGGTGGATCTGCCATCTCAAGACGTATCGGTGCAGAGGACAAAAAAGGAGCAGACAATGTTGCCATTCATTCGATTGTCATTACAATTATTGTTTCTTTAGTTTTTACGGTACTATTTTTCTCCTTTGCCAATGCTATTTTTTCTTCCATTGGTGCTGTAGGAACCGTGCATATGGCAACATCCTACGGACGTGTTATTTTTGCCGGAAGCACCTTCATCTTTTTTATCAACGTTGCAGTAGCAATCTTACGGGCAGAAGGCGATGCAACCAGAGCAATGTATGCGATGTTGTTTGGTGCAGGTCTTAATATTATCCTTGATCCACTTTTTATCTATACCTTTGGTATGGGAGTTACTGGTGCGGCAGTAGCAACTATCCTTGCAATGGCGATTACGTCCTTTATATTGGTGTATTGGTTATTTTTAAGAAGAAACACCTACGTCACTTTCAAATTTAAAGATTTCAAATTTAAGAGGGACATTATTAGAGATATTTTTCGAGTAGGTCTCCCTGCGTCGATTCAACAACTTTCCATGTCGTTTACTATGTTGATCATTGTCATTCTTATTGGCGTTTCTGGAGGGGGGGAAGAGGGTGTTGCCGTTTATAATGCCGGTTGGAGAATTGTGATGATTGCCGTTCTCCCGCTTTTGGGGATGGCTACTGCGGTAACCACTGTTACTGGTGCAGCGTATGGCGCAAAAGCATATGAAAAATTGAATACGGCATATATGTATGCTGTGAAATCTGGTTTTTTTATAGAAATTGTGCTTGCTATTGCTATTTTTTTCTTAGCGCCTTTTATCACGTACGCGTTTACCACTTCTGCAGATGCTGTCCATATCCAGGATGACCTTGAAATGTTTTTAAAAGTCACCTGCTTATTTTATCCTAGTGCAGCATTTGGTATTGCTTCATCGGCCATGTTCCAGGGAACGGGAAAAGGTATCTATTCGTTGGTTGCCACCCTTCTACGAACCGTTGTGCTAACGGTTGTCCTTGCTTTGATTTCTACTTATGTTTTAAAGGGAGGGATCATTGGACTCTGGTGGGTAATTGTTATTGCAAATTTGGTAGGATCAGTCATTTCCTTTGGATGGGGTATTTTCTATATCCGCCGTTTGAAAGCCCACTTTCTGTCAACATCCTCTTTATAAACGAAAACAAAGGTTTAACTACCAGTGATGGCGGGGATTTCTTGGAATAATAATCCAAAAGATGAAATATATGAGAACAAGTGCCCCTGCTGAGACAAATAGTCCAATAATCCATAACAGACGGATAAGGACAGGATCAACGTTAAGATACTCAGCAATCCCTGCGCATATGCCGCCAAGAATCCGCTTGTTACCTGACCGATAGAGTTGCTTATAACCATCCTCTGTAGTGGTCGTTTTTGACGATTCCTTTTGTATACATGATGATTTTACTGCCTCTTGCACGATCGGCTTTGTCGTGATGAGTAGAAGGAGAGCAATATACCCTACAATAACAATGCAAAGGAAAATAATCACGAGATTGGTTAAGATGGTAGCGGCGGCAGAGGTTATTATTGGGAGTTCTAAATCAGGTACAAGGATGTATAAAATATTAATTACTAACCAAAACGCAACAACAATTCCCGCTGCTGTTGTTATAGGAGTAACCCACCTGAAATATTTGGGATAGATTTTGTTTCCATATTCGGTGTATGAAAACAACAGCGAGACTCCAAATAAGAGTGCAATATGAGCAAGTAAAAAGGAACTTAAATTGGAAAAAGCGGCACTGTTTGTTTTTGTTCCCAGCAGAAGAAAAATCCAAATGATGGCACCAAGAATAATAATTCCAATAATACTTGAGATCAGTGGACCAAGAACACCAAATGTACGATGGTACCATCCTTCCATTTGCTTTCCTTTTGCTTCCAACTCATCTCCAACAGTTTTCATCCGTTGTTCGAAAGTTTTTGCATGTTTTTGTGCCTGTTTACCCACATTTTTACCCAGCTGTCCTACTTCTTCAGCAAAATCTTCCACTCGATCATCCATCCCCTCTTTCTTTTTAGTGGTCATGCAAGCCTCCTCCAACAATTTTTAGATATGCTCTTACGCTATAAAAATCATTCTTTGAGTGGTATACACATGGCAATATGTTTGATTCCTGCTTCATCAAACTCCTTTCCATATCGCTTGAATCCTAACGTTTCATAAAATCCTGCAACAGGAAGTTGTGCATGAAGATGCATCTCGGTAACAGGTTTTGTTTTACAATAGGTAATGGCAAAGCGGGTAAGCTGTTGACCAATTGATTGTCCACGATATTCTTTGAGGACAGCAAGCCGCTCTAGTTTTGCATAGTTTTCTACAATACGAATGCGAGCACAACCAATGGGTTTGTTTTTGTGATGGGCAATGATGTGTTCTGCTGTCTCATCTAATCCGTCCACCTCTAATTCGTAGGGGACATACTGTTCTTCAACAAATACCTTTGTTCGGATAGCAATAACTTGCTGAAGCTCTATATTAGTAGATACTACTTTTATTGTTAATGTAGTCACGATACCTAAACCTGATTTTCATTATAAAAAGAGTGTGATTGTTTTTTATCGAAAGAAAAAAAGAGAGAGGTGGGGAAGGAGACGAACTGATTAGTCTGCAGCATCAACAGTTGGTTGTATAGGACTGATGCGAAGATGTGCCCACCCAACTCGGTTTATGGTCATCCACTGGATATGAAGCGATCGTGTTTCCTGGTCTATTCTATAGAATCCAGTAATGGGACGCTTTTCTCCTTTTGGGGTAATGATCTTTCCATTAAAGTACCCATACTTGAGAATGCCGCGGACACGACCGACACTTCCATTGGTGGTGTTATAGAACCCATTGAGAAAACCAATACGTCCGGTTTTTCCAAGAGTACCTTTACAGTATCCTTTTGTTTCGTTATCTCCGAGATCGCCCCAGATACCTTTAAATCGCACCCGAATGTGGGGTAATGGTGCAACATCAGCAGTTGGTTGTCCAACCAACGCATCGGCACCTACCACAGCAGGTAATGCTTCTTCTTGCCGATATTGGTACTCAGCTTGTTTCATATTATTCATGGCACTTGCACTGGTCACTGATCCGTCACTTGCATTTACCACCGAGGCCATACCCAAGAGGAGTATGCCCAAGACGATGGCACCTGTCCATATTTTTTTCTTCATGTTTTTCACCTAGTTTTTTAGTTCTACATTGATTTATGAGAATGAATGTTTATATTAAAATTCCAGAATTTATTCCAAATGAATTCCAAAAGAGACCCAAATCTTACCCTATTCCATGCTCAGATAGAGCAGAATAATGAGGGCAATGGTTTCAAATAAATTGGGTAAAATTTCAAATAAACTAGGGATATAGCGGAGGAACCCTAAAGATGCTTGGAGGACAGGAAAAGAAATAATTGCCTGTACGAGAAGTACACTTACAAACAACAAGAGACCAAAAATAAAACTTGATTTTGTTTTCCTGAAGGTATCAGTATAGATGCCCACTAGTCCTAAGAGTAAGAAGATATTTATACAAATAATGGTAGTATGGAGCATATACATGTCTCGCAACGCCTGGATATATTGCTGGAGGTTTCTATTGAGATTTTCCACTCGTTGTCCGACATACTCGGTACTTATATAGGAGATGACCAGGCCAACAATTGTGCCAATAACTAATAATACTACAATAGTAGCAATTGCTTTTGTTTTTGGATCCATTGTTTGCTTATATGGAATTTCACTCATACCCTATTCACCTTTTAGGTTGTTCTTTTTTATTTGCTTTTTCCCAATTCGGCCCCAAATTTCTAAAAAATATGCTTTGTTCTCCTCTAGCATGTCTGAGGGGGAGTATACTTTACCATACCCGCTTCCAGTCGCAGTGATTAATCGATTGTTTTCTAAGACTTCAAGATGATGACGAACCGTTTTATAATCTAACTCAAGGACTCCTGCTAATTCGTTGGCGTTATATGGTCGAGGAAAGAGCACTTCTAAGATCCGCCCGCGGTTTGCACCACCAGCAGACCCAGCAAGTAGCCACCAGAGAAGTCGTTTCACCGCGTGCATCGGGATATTCCTCGTGTGGAGTATAGTTCATATCTTAAAAAGATTAATTATATTGCTCTATTTTATAAAATTAACGATGTCCTCGCTCCCAAATTTGTTCGTATTCATCCTGGGTGACAGGTTTGTCTTTTACTGGTTCAGCAACTAGTGTTTTGGATTCGCTTGATTTCGCTTCTTCTTGATTTTGTTCATTTGTTGATGATGCTGAGGCTTTTCGGAGTACTTTTCGGTACACCACAAAACCAACTACTACAATAGCGATAATTGCGATTATGAATGGAAGCATATTGGACACCTGTTGTAATGTGGTCTGTTGGATGGCAATTTCATTGGCACTTGTTGAAGATACGCCACTATAGCTATCACTTGAGATTTGGATAGTATATGATGATCCCGGGTTAAGTCCTTGAGGAATTGTCCATTGGTAATGTCCATCGTTTTCTGTTTGCTCTGCAATGGTAAACGATAGTTCGTCATCTGCATACAATGAAATATCCACATAATCTCCTGCCCCTTGTGATTCCCACGCAATCACGTACGTTTCACCGACGTACCACGTCTCTTCATCAGGGTCATGTATGGTAATTGATCGACGGTCGATAGTGAAATACTCGCTAATGCCATAGACCGACGAAAAACTTGTACTTTCAACTTTGAGCTTGCATGAAGAACTAGGCAAGACATCAGCGGTAATCTGCCAAGAAAATTCTCCATCATTTTCTGTACTTGTCGTAATGGTTGCTGCTGGCCATCCTTCCTGATACAATGACAATTTGACAGAAGACCCAACATTTTCTGCAGACCATCGGATGGTATATGTATCATTGATATACCATGTTGTACCTGATGTGGGCGCAATCACGATTATTAAACGTTCATCTATGGAAAAGACGTCACTCCAATCCTGTATGGAGCTATCTGAAAGACTCTGCATATAAAGTTTATAGTCTGAACGAGATGCCAAGCCGGAAGGTAGCGTCCAGCTGTACCTTCCATCGTTACTTGTGTTTGATACGATAGTATAATAAGAATATGAAGATCCATACGTATATCCAATTTTTACGTGATTCCCTGCATTCCGAGAATCCCAAGTAATTTCGTACGTTTCTCCTTTAAACCATTCATCATCTTCAGTTGGAGATGTGATGGTTATTGATTTTTCATCGATAGAAAATGTGCTACTGTAATCATAGACTGTATCGTAGTTGCGGCTGCTTACCTTAATCTTGTATGATGAACTTGTGGGAAGTGTCTCAGGGATGTACCAGTAATACTGGCCATAGGGACAATATGCATCTGAGGCTATCGTCTGATATTTCGATCCACTTTTATACAGTTCAATATCAAAATAATTTCCTACCTCATAAAGGTCCCAATAAATGTAGTATCCCTTGCCTTTATACCACGTATCTCCACTGGAAGGTGCAGTGACTTCTATCTTTCTATCGTAAATTGTAATGTAGGGGCTCATATCATATATAGCACTATTTGCAAGACTGGTAATTCTAACTTGATACGTGGTACTGGTAGTAATATCTACAGGTATGTCACCAGTATAATAACCATCGCAACTGGTGTTGCTTGTCAAGGTTGAGTAAAAATCTCCCCCTTGGTACAATTTAACGCTAACATAATTGCCAGCATTAGACCAAGTCCACTGAATGTAAATCTCATCTCCTTCCCAATATGACATTCCTGCCACAGGCCAGGTTATATTGATCCATCCATCCGGTGCAGCAGAAACATGCAAAGGAAAAATTGCTAAACCGTTAACTCCCACAACTAGAAGAAGAACCAAAATTGTTGTCTGTGATTTATACATAGAATACTTTCCGTCTTGATATATATTATAGAGTACAGTACAATACTCGTTATAATTTTTCTCATATAAAGATATCGTGGTAGAATGCCAATTTAAAACACAATGGTTTTATCACGTCATGAATATTCACTATTGCCAAAGTACTGTGTTAATTCTAGCATTGGAGGATTTGTGAGGTGCAAACTAAGATACTAAAGATTATTGCTGCTACCATTGCTCTTTTCATTGTCCTCTGGGCATTGATTACCCTCATCGGCAATTTCCAAAATGTTGATCGTGATGGTGATGGGTTAACTGATGAAATGGAAGAGTTGTTAGGAACTGATCCCCTCTCGCAAGATTCAGATAATGACGGCATTCCTGATGGACAAGAATACGACTATTGGCAAAACCGTTCTCAACAGTCAAACAATGAAAATACCATTCAACTCCTTAGTCCTGAGGGAGATATTGATGGAGATGGGTACCCGAACATCCTTGATCCCGACTCTGATAACGATGGCATGCTAGATGGACAAGAACTTGAGGAGGGAACAGATCCCGCGGATCCAGACACTGATAATGATGGATTGTCAGACGGCGACGAACTCTTGCATGGGACTGATCCAACCAATCCAGATTCAGATGGTGATGGAATCCTAGATGGTGCTGATGTCGATCCCACCACTCCTGCCGGGGAAGGCGACCTCGAGTACGGTCCCGCAGAAGAGGGTGCAGGTGGAGATCCCACGGGTGCTGGTGGAGGAGGATCAGGTGGTGGCGCCTCGCCTTCAGTTAGCCCTCACCGTGATGGTTCAGGTGGTGTTGTAACGTGCTATGCTGTATTTGATCCGGCGCTAATAAATGCAAAACGATATGTTGCCTATGATGCAATCACAGAAGATTATGATGCATATATCTATGATGTTGTACTTTATTCCCTAGGACTGGACGATGTTGTCTATGACAATGCGTTTGTTGGTACTATCCCTCTTACTCAACTGACGGATGAGGCAATTCCCATTCCCTCTGTAGCACCAAATGCCAATATTATCTCATATTATGTATCAGAACCTTGGCTTTCTGCACAATTTTACAAGGACGGTGCTGATAATTATTATGTCGCAGCATTGGATTATAATTATTATGGAGAGATAACCTTAACCTTTACCACTAGTGCCGATTCTTCATATTTTATCTTTGCTGTTCCGGGGGATCTTACCCTTGATGATATTCCTCAGTCCATGAAACGAACACCACCATCGTCGGTAGTAGCAAGTGCCGAACTTATTATTGATGAACTTGGCCTAACTGGGGAAACCAATCTCCAGACTATTGTGAACACGTTGTATTCTTATTTTTCGAGTTTTACTGAAGGTGAAATTCCCTCAGAAGCGGAAGAGCCTGATATCTATCTTGCCATGGCGCGAGCAAAGCATGGTGCCTGTTACGTTCGATCGTTTGCGTGCTTTGTCACTGCAAATGCCCTTGGCCTACCAACCCGGCTAGTGGTGAATGAATGCCATGCGTTTGTTGAACTCTACATTCCTACCAATGGGTGGATGCGGATGGATCTTGGAGGGTTGGGTGAGTGTCGTGTCTGCAACCCCGAAGGATATGATCCGTTCACGAATTCTACAGGGCCTCAAGGAAATCAATCGCAACCAGGCAATGGCAATGGAACAGTAACACCAGGCGGCGATCGTATTCCAACTATAACAACGATTACTGATGTGTCATCAAGTGCCTATAAATCAGGTTCATTCACCGTCGAGGGTTCAGTAACCGATGAGGAAGGAACTGGCGTTTTGGGTATGCCCATTGAAATTTATGTTCTCGAATCAAAAGAGCTTGCAGGCAGCTGGAATGATTTTTTTGCTGGGGAAGGAATAACCAATGAAAATGGAATCTTCTCTATAGAAGGAACTATACCTGATGCTGTACCCGTAGGTGCTAACCAAGTTGTTGCGTTGTCTTTGGGTATTGATAATTACTCTGGTTCATGGTCAGATCCCACTATCGATGTGTATTCAAATACAACCATTCTCTTTGATATGGTATCATCAATAGCTCTGACAGATGAATTAGAAATTGCTGGTAGCCTTGTTGATGATGGGAGACAAGTACTCCCTGAACAGGCAATATTGCTTTTTATTGATGGTTCTTCTCTTGGAGAAAGCGTCACCAACGATGATGGCATGTTTTTCTATGCATACACACCAACATCGCTGGGGCACCTCAACATTTCTGCTACCTTTGATGGTGATACGTATTTGTCCTCTGCAGAAGCAGATCACCAAGTAGTTGTGAGAGATCTAAGTTCCAATATTTCATTGTCACTAAATGGGACTTTAGCTACGCGGGCAAGTCACATTTCCGTGCAAGGGGTATTGTCAAGCAAATCTGAGGAAAGTATGGCTGGTGCTCCCATTCATATTTTATTCAATGGTACAAAACTTACAGAACTAGTAACATCCTCACAAGGCACCTACTCTTCGACAGTCACTATTCCATCAAATGCTTCTTTAGGTAATACTTTGGTGAAAGCCCACTACCCTGGAACAGAAGTTTACGCTGAAGCAAATGCAGAGCAAACACTTTTTATTCAGGCCAGAACTCAACTTTTGTTATTTGAGCTTGATATGCCCTATGTTGAACAAAATGAAACGTTAGATGTCCATGGAAAACTTACTGATGAATTAGGGACGCCCCTTGTCAATATGACTATAGAGCTTTTGTTTGCCGATGAATCATCTATATTACAGACGAATAAAACAGGTCATTTCAATGCATCATATGCTTTTTCAACAGCAGATGCACTTGGGACCTACCATATTACCTCATCCTTTGAAGGAACTGATTACTATTTGGCCTCTCAAGACGACCTGTCCTTTGAGCTCGTTCAAGCGGGATTTAGCAATCAGCATTTATCACAAAATACATATATCGTCCTGGCGATTGCCATCGCAGTAATTGCTGTAGTAATAGTAGGTATCATCATGTTATTTAAAAAACGAAAAATCGAGCAAAAGCCCAGCATTGAAGAAATTGCCACTCAAACTATTAGCCGTCTTCGCACCGAAAGTGACCACCGGTCAACAGTGATTAATTGCTATAAGCAAATGTGCGATTGGCTTGAACAAAAGGGCGTGAAGAAAGGCTCATACCAAACTGCCCGTGAGTTTGCGCTGGCAACTCGCGACTATATCAAAATGTCTCCAGAAAGCCTGTATTCTCTTACCCAAATTTTTGAAAAGGCCCGATACAGTCCGCATGATATTACCAGCGAAGACAGAGATCGTGCCATTCACTTGCTGAACGAGATACTCATCGCTCCTGTTGAACACGTTCCAGAACCCGAACAAGAACCAACAAGAGAAGGTACTAATGAGTGAGGTATCGTATTCGCCTGTTATCTTTGCTACTACACCAACACATGATCCTTTCGTTTGGTATTTTCTTTTATTTATCTTTTTCATTGGTAGTATTGTTGCCCTCATCATTTTAATGAGGTACTCAAGAACGCCTGATGAATGGAAGCATACCTCTGTTATAGGTGGGTATTACTCAGCAGGACGATTAAAGGACTTGGCCGAGTCGGTGAAACTCACGCCAGCAAGCTATGTGCATGACACACCAATAAAACAATTTGTCCAAACAATTTTTTTCCAAAAAATTGGTTCGGTATACGGAATATCTGAAAACGAACTCCAAAAACTCTATCAAAAGGACAAACAAACCTTAGAGCAATACGTACACGATAAGGAATTAGTGATGTGGATTTTAAATAACCAACCTCCTCCAAAACGAGGGGGGTGGTTTACCCGCGGAAGCGAAAATAAAAAAAATCAATATCTTTTAACATTGAAAGCAATGGTTAAAAAAATGGAGGCATGGGCAGAATGAAACAGATGTCTATTGGTGAACTTTCTTCAGTTTGTAATAAACTAGTTGATGAAGTTAATCGTGTTGTTGTTGGAAAGAAAAATATGCTCAAATATGTGGTGTTAGGAATTTTAACTGATGGTCATATTCTTTTTGAAGACTATCCTGGCTTGGCAAAAACGTTGACTGCAAAGACGTTTTCTGCGGCCATGGGTTGTAAATTTACGCGAGTACAGTTTACGCCTGACTTGTTGCCTGCAGATATCACGGGAACGTATGTCTATAGTCAAAAAACAAGTGATTTTAAGCTTATCAAAGGCCCCATCTTCACTAACATCTTACTTGCAGATGAAATCAATCGTGCACCCCCTAAAACCCAAGCGGCGTTACTTGAGGCCATGCAAGAGCGGCAAACCACGCTTGAGGGAGCAACCTACACTCTTGATAAACCTTTTTTAGTAATGGCCACACAGAATCCTATTGAATATGAAGGAACCTATCCCCTACCTGAAGCGCAAATCGACCGATTCTTGATGAAACTGAATGTCGGGTACCCCAGCGAACAGGAAGAGCAGGAAATTCTCAACAGGATGGCAACGGGAGGAGACATCCACCATATTCCGGTCAATGCGGTTATCGATCCCGCGCGCATCCTTGCGATGCAACAGGCTATTGGTCAGGTTCATATCGATAAAGATCTACGGAATTACATTGTCAAATTAGTACAGAGCACCCGTGTTGAATCCCGAACAGAAGTGGGTATCAGTCCTCGAGGATCAATTGCACTGTTTAAACTCTCAAAAGCACATGCTGCTTTCTACAGTCGGGATTATGTCGTTCCCGATGATGTGAAAAATGTTGCGCTGCCAGCACTTGCACACCGTATTATCCTTAAAGCAGAGTCTCGAGTTCGTGGTGTCAAACCAGAAGATGTGCTCAATGACTTGATAAAAAAGCTTCCTGTCCCCACGGTAGAATAATATGCGGACCACGAAAACCGCTGGATTGGTGGGCGGCTGTATTGGTTTGCTGCTGTTTAGTCTGTTGAGCATGGACTGGATCGTATTGTTAGTCATCATCCCCCTAGTTATTCTTCTGTTTTTTGGTGTGTTGCTCTTCCAAGGAAAAGAACCGCAGCTTGACATTACGCGACATCTTTCACATGTCAAAATTTTTGAGGATGATCATGTCGACGTTACGGTTACCATTAAAAATAAGGGCAGTCATGTGCCCTTCATAGAAATCATCGATGTTCTTCCCAATAGAGTAAATCTTGAACAGGGGAGCAACTATGCGGTGCTTTCCCTCAAACCACAGGAAGAGATTACCTTTACGTATACTGTCTCATGTCCTGTTCGCGGGCACTATGACATTGGTCCACTTAATGTGCGCATTCGTGATTACCTCAGTTTCTTTTTCAAAGAACTGCCATTCAATACCGTTTCAGAGCTAACCGTTATTCCACAAATTGAAGAAATTGGTGATGTCGCAGTTCGTGCCAAAGCAAATATCTATCCAGGAATCATGCATACAAAACATGCAGGTATTGGAACAGAATTTTTTGGCTTACGAGAATATACCACTAGCGATACCTTCAAACGCATTAACTGGAAATCGTTTGCTCGATGGAATCGTATTATGGTCAATGAATATGAGTTAGAAAGTACCACTGATATCATTCTTATGGTTGATGCTCGTGAGAGTCAGGACATTGGTACACTCAAACATAATCCCATTGAATATAACATCAAAGCAGCCGTGTCCATTGCCTCTCATTTCTTAAAGCGGCGCGATCGCGTTGGTTTAATTATCTATGGTAATACTGAAGGAAAACTCAAGTGGGTGTATCCTGAATCAGGAAAAAAACAGCTGTATAAAACCATTGCCGAACTTGTTGAAGCACAAGCGGAAGGAACCTTTCTCCTCAATGCAGTGATTGATACCGCAATCACACACATGCTACCAAAAAAAGCATTAATCATACTCTTTTCGTCACTTGATGATGACCCAACCATTCCTGCAGCCATCCAGCAACTAGTTGCCCAAAAATTTAATGTGATTGTTCTTTCTCCCTCACCCATTGATATTGAATTTTCTTTACAGCCACATGATCTTTCCTATGAACTTGCGCATAAGATCCTTACATTTGAACGGAAAAATGTTCTTGCACTCTTGCGCAATAAAGGCGCTCGTGTTGTTGATTGGAATCCAACCTTGCCCCTTGCTGTATCATTGAAGGAGGTGGAACGATACCAGATTCGACGTTAACGATCCTTTCTCTGAAACTGCACATCATGCGTGCGCTGGCAATTGGCTTGTTGGTTTGGTTGTATGCTATGGCCCTTAAGGGACTTGTCGTTATTTTCTCCCCCATCATTGGAGTATCGTACGACGCAACAACGCTTGCCTTCCTGCTTTCTATCACCGGCATCATTCTTGGTTTGTTGTTCTATGGCCTTTCTCTTTTAAAACCCAAAATAAAACGGTATGTTAAACTTGGTGTTCCTAGTGGTCTTGGGTTGATTATTGTCGGATCGTATATATTTTTTGGCGCACAAACGTTTGTGGATGTGCTTATCTTTTTTATCAAGGTTGGGTTTGGTCTTATTCTTTGTACGATTCCTCTTGTTGGCACCTATGGATTATTCAAGAAACATCGGACAACCATTCTTGCTGCAGGCGCAGGCATTATATTCTTTTTCTTTTTTACCCGAGTCTTGATGGGAGAGTTTGTGTTTGCAGTTACACAAGTTGAAACCCTTCTCCTCTTTTTCATCTTGTTCATTTGCTATCTTGAGGTAGGAACATCATCAGCGTTTTACAGTGGTGTTCTTGAAAAAATGGTGCCTCATGGCAAAGGGAATGATAAGATGATTGCCCGATTCAGTCGGGTTATGAACAGATATGCACTCTTTGTTTTTCTTTCCCTGTCTACGTGTTATGTCGTAACGTTTTTCTTATATTCCTATAGGGATGCTATTGTTTCCTCAGCTCCTGGAGGGAGGCTTGGTATTGATCCAGGTTCTATTTATGGGCTCTGGATGTTGGTTATGATGATTGCTGTAGGGACCTTCCTATTTTGGTATTTCATTCCTCGTGAAAAAGCAAAAGTGATAGAGGATGAACGTTCTAATTAAAGGTCCATGAACCTACTAATACACCAGTTGGATCATACCTAATTGTTAATGTGCCTGAGCATCCAGTTATTTGATCTCCTGGTTCAACCCGTTTTGTTTCTGGTTTTGTTTCATAGGATCCAAACACAGAGAGTTCATACCAGTACACTTCCTCAATAGCAAATTCAACCGTAAGGGTACCGTGGGCAGTATCTTCACTAAAGACTATTTTTTGATTTATCACGTATGTTGGCTGTAACCCACTAACGTACACATAGGTTGCAGTAGGAATTAACACAAAACTACAGATGAGAAAACAAATTCCCAATACAAATCCAAAAAGACCATATCGGTCTTTTGTTTTTCCAAAATACGCAATGACACCAAGTATGATTGCAACCAATGAGAATATGATGCTTAGCAGTGTTAACAGTGAAAAAAATATGAAGCTTTCCCACTTTAAGCCAGAGGACATAATGAAAAAGAAGACGAGGATACATCCAAGTGTTACAGATGCAAATGCGAGACTTATTTTTCCAAGAGATGTTTTTTTTCTGGATGTTCTCCCCTCTATCTGAAATTTAAAGTTACAATAGGGACAACGTTTTACCGTATCGGCGATGAGTGCTTTACACTGTGGGCAGTTCATATCTTCCTTCTGCTGAATGCTTTTTACATTATATAAAACATAATAGTTTCGCCCACCCCCTTTATAGTCATTTAAAGTATGCAATGTTTTCCGCGGCTTACGCTTGAGGGATATAAGATGATTGCATGGACGTATACCATTCAAGGCCAACATAGCTTAATTATCACTAAAAATCCAGACTATGCAGAGCAAAAAAGTCGGCTGGGTTATCGGGTATGTTGTAAAAGAGATTGTAATAGATACTGCTATCACCACTGATACTGTTCACCGACAAACATTAAAAAGGAAGCTTCATTACCAACGCCAGGGTGAATACTATGGCCGCTCCTCCAAAATACGTGAGACAGCCTATCGTCAGTGTACTTGGACACGTTGATCATGGTAAAACATCGTTACTTGATTTTATTCGAGGGTCTACTGTTGCTGCACGAGAATCTGGTGCCATCACTCAGCATATTGGGGCAACAGAAGTTCCTATCGATGCTATTTATCAAATCTGCGGTTCTCTACTGAAAGAAAAAAAATTTACCCTGCCGGGTCTGCTCTTTATCGATACTCCTGGCCATCATGCCTTTACTGCCCTTCGTACTCGTGGTGGGTCTCTTGCCGACATAGCCATTCTTATTGTTGACGTTACCGAGGGATTCAAACCGCAAACCTATGAATCTCTTAACATTCTTAAGCAGTACAAAACACCCTTCATTATTGTGGCTAATAAAATTGATGCGATTTCTGGATGGCAAAAACAGAAAGAACCTCTCGCAAAAATGCGGATAAATAGTCAACGAGCTAACGTGAAAACTCATTTTGAAGAACGAATTTACGAACTGATTGGCACTATATCCGAGCATAAACTCAATGCAGATTTGTATTACAATATCAATGATTTCCGAAAAACAATAGGTATTGTACCTCTCTCCGCAAAGACAGGCGAGGGCATCCCTGAACTGCTTATGGTGCTTGTGGGTCTTGCACAACGATTCTTAGAAAATAAATTACACATTGAGAGTGGACCAGGAAAAGGAAGCGTGCTGGAAGTAAAGGAAGAAGTTGGACTCGGAAAAACAATTGATGCCATCATCTACAATGGCACGATCAAAAATGATGATAGAATCGTTATAGGAACAACTGGTGATCCCGTTGTCACCCACATCAAAGCACTCTTAAAACCGAAGCCATTGGATGAGATTCGAGACCCTCGGGAACGATTTGATAATGTTTCAGAAGTTCATGCAGCGTGCGGTATTAAAATCTCATCACCTGATATTGACAACGTTATTCCCGGTGCGCCTATTCGTGTTGCTGCAGGTAATCTCGAAGAAGTTATCAAAGAAATCAAGGATCAAACAAAGATAGACTTTGAATTGGATGAGCAAGGAATTATCGTCAAAGCAGATACCATTGGCTCTCTTGAAGCACTCATAAAAGAGTCTGGGGAGAAAGGCATCAGAATACGAAAAGCAGAGATAGGTAATGTCTCAAAGCGAGATATCATTGAAGCTGATGCAACTGTTGATCCACTGCACAAATTAATTTTTGCCTTCAATGTAAAAATTCTGCCTGAAGCAAAAGAAGAACTCGCACAATCGAGTATTACGCTCTTCCACGAAGATGTCATTTACACCATTATGGAAAAATATGATGAGTGGATAGAGCTCAAAAAAGCACAGTTGGAACAGGACCGTAGAAAGGAATACATTCATCCGGGCATGATCAGATTTTTGCCCGAATATGTCTTTCGAGTCAGTCATCCTGCTGTTATTGGTGTTCGAGTCTTGAGTGGAAGAATTAAAATGGGTATGAGATTGATGAAAGTGGATGGAAAAGTTATTGGTTCTATCAAGGGGATACAATCTGAAAATAAACCCGTTGATGAGGCATTGCAAGGTCAAGAAGTAGCAATTTCTATTGAAGGAGTGACGGTTGGTAGACAAATCAAAGGTGAAGACATTTTGTATACTGATATTCCTGAAAGTGATGCAAAACAATTGAAAAACATGGACATCTTAAACATTGACGAAAAGGACGTCTTGAATAAGATTTTTGAAATTAAGCGTAAAGACAATAAGTTTTGGGGTATGTAAATTTTTTTATGAAAACCCTAATAAATATAGTATTAATATGGGTTACAAATGGGTTCTATGTCGATAAAAGCTATCAAAGATGCTGAAAAAAAAGCACTTGATTCTATAGAAAAAGCAAGACAAGAGGCCAGCCTTCTTCTTGAGCACGCTCACAAGACTGCAGAGAAAGAACGACAAAAACACCTGCAGAATGCACAGAAAAAAGTACTACAGTTTGAAAAGAAGGCACAAGCTGATGCAGCAAAAGAAATTGCCATTATAAAAAAGAAAACAATAACTGACATTGCAAATCTTAAGAAGGGTGCAGGAAAAAATATTGCTAACGCAGTGGAATTGATTATCGCGGAGATCGAAAAGGGGGAGTAAGACATATTATTTCCAGCTCCAATGAGCAAGGTTTCAATAATTATCCATGAGTCGTATGTAGAGGAGGTCATCAAACGGCTTCATGAGCTTGGCACGATGGAGATTGTCGATATCTCGAAGCATGAGCCAGAGTTTCTTGGAGATATTGAAGGAGCGGAAATGCACCCTGAAGCAAGCACGTGCGCAACGTATGAATTGCGGCTATCGCGCTTAATTAGTATTTTACAAAAAGTCAAAGTAAAACCAAAAGGAGTCGAGGCGTTTCTCCATCCTGAACTTCCTGAAATTAAACCTATTGAGGATTCTTCGCTGGAAGAGTTGTATTCATATACTGAGGGAATCTTGGGAGAGATTGAACAACACATTCTTTCCAAAGAAAAACAATTACACGCCCTTAAAGAAGATGAAACGCAACTTGATACTCAAATAGAGCAAATCTCTCGTCTTTCAGATTTTACCTTTGATCTTTCAGACATTGGAGAATCTACGTATGTACTGGTAAAGACGGGAATGACTAATGACCTTAAGGCTCTACAAGAACAACTTCAAGCACTAGGTGAAACAGAACTCCATTCAAAGCAGTTTGGAACCGATAAAAAAGTAGAGTGGGCCGTTGTTGCTGCTGCTCATATTTCACATAAAGACGCTCTTGAGCGTATTTGGAGAACATATGTGAATGGATTTGATATCGAACGACACTACCAAGGACCTGCTCAAGAGGTGGTGGCCTCATTACACCAAGAAAAGAAGACGATTGCTGACAAACGAAAAGAATCAGTGTTAGCCCTCCAGTCGTTTGCTAAAGATCAACTCGACGAGTTGCTTGCCTTACGTGAACAACTATACCTTGAGCGAGTGCGCAAGGAACTTCCCAAGAACTTTGCAAAAACAACCACTACCTACATTGTTCAAGGATGGGCGCTTCGAGCAGATGAAAAGAAACTACAAACAGCAATCACTGAAGCATCGAAGGAGTATGCATTGGTAGAGTTCGCCAAACCATCGCTAAATCCTGACAATCCCCCTACCCATCTGAAAACACCAAAATGGGCGGAATCCTTTCGGACCTTTTTAGAGTTATTTTCCACCCCAAAATATAATGAATTGGACCCAACGCTCTTTCTGGGTATCTTTTTTGTGTTGTTCTTTGGGTTAATGCTTGGAGATGCAGGATATGGTGTCGTTATCCTTTCACTCTCCTTGTTTGGTTACTTTAAAATGGGAAAAGTTAGTGCCATGATTAAAAGTTGGGCGTTTCTTGGTATTTGGCTTGGTCTCACAACAACTCTCATTGGTTTTCTTATGAACAGCTTTTTTGGGAATCTACTTCCTGCATTTTTTGGCGTGCAATTACCTCATATTATCGATCCCTTGGAAGATCCATTGATGATTCTTGCTATTGCCTTAATTTGCGGTCTTATTCAATTAAACCTTGGAATAATTCTAGGAATTATTCAGGCGGCGCACCGACGGGAGTTCAAACGACTGTTTACTCATCATTTCAGTTGGATCCCAGTACAAATCGGAGGCGGACTTTTAGTAGGCAGTTTTATCATGGGATGGACAGTCGAAGGAGTTCTCTTCTACGTGGCAGTAGCATTAACGCTTCTTGGTGTTATTCTTATTCTTATTGGTGAAGGGCCCATTGGATTTTTTGGTATTACTGGATATGTGGGCGATTGGCTCTCGTATGCACGATTACTTGCTCTTGGCCTGGCGACAACGGGAATGGCTCTTGCGTTTAATGTGGTATCAAAACTCATTGGTGAGATGATACCGATTATTGGTATCGTGATTACGATCGTGTTACTTACCTTATCTCACACAGTAAACTTAGCATTACAGGCACTCGGTGCCGGCGTTCATTCATTGAGGCTTCAATATGTTGAATTTTTCAACAGATTTTATGAAGGAGGCGGAACCAATTTTTCGCCGTTTGCCATAAAAAGAAAATACACAAAGATAGAAGAAAATGTAGACTGATAGAAGGAGGAAAAACATGAAAATAAAGAGAAAAGCAGCACTAGTAGGGCTATTCGTTGCACTAACATTTTTATTGTGTGCATCAGTAGTAAATGCCCAAGAAGAAGCAACTGAAGAACATGTTCCGTTAGTAATATTTGGCTGTGTGCTTGCTATTGGTATCGCAGGGGTATCATCTGCTATTGGCCTTTCATTAGCAGGGTCATCAGCCATAGCCGTCACTGCTGAAAAACCAAATTTATTTGGGAAGCTACTTGTCCTGCAAGTACTGCCGATGACACAATCGGTATATGGTCTACTGACCGCAATACTTCTCATGATGGGCGTAGGTCTTTTAGGGGGAGTGAATCCAGCTGCTACCCCTCTCCAGGGAATGGGAGCAATTTGGATCGGACTTGCGGTTGGTTTAACAGGAATTTCTGCTATCAACCAAGGTATGGTGGCTTCATCGTCAATCAGCGCCGTAGGAAGAAATCCTGATGTTGCGGCACGAGGCATCATCTTTACAGTCATGCCTGAAACCATTGCCATCTTTGGATTGCTTGTTGGCATTCTTCTCATGACTGGACTTGGGCTACTCTAACCAAGAGGAATCGTGTACTATGACTGCAGAAAAAATCATCGAGCACATACAAAAGGATGCAGAGAACGAACGAAAACAGATTCTCAAAGAAGCAGAGCGACAGGCAAATGACATTATTGCCCAGGCAGAAAAAGAAGCAAAAGCTCAAGCAAAACGCATTCTTGAAGATGGAAAAAAACATGCAGACAACACGGAAAAAATCCTACTGTCCCAAGCACATCAAGAAGCAAAACGCAAGATATTGCAAGCAAAAGAAACCATCATTGATGAGTGTTTTACCAAAGCACACCACGAGCTTTCGGTACTGGATGAAAAACGATACAACATCATCGTCAAAAAACGTATGAGTGAAGGAAAACGAAAACTTGGCAATCAGTGTTCGGTGTTTGTTTCTCGAGCAAGTGACCGACAAGTTGCAAAGGAACTAGGGCTACACGTTGAAGGTACTATCGAAAAGGCTGGGGGCGTTGTGCTTCAATCCGCAGATGGCAACATAGTACTTGATTACAGTTTTGACGGGATTTTGAAACGAGAAAAAGATACACTTCGCATTACCGTAGGAACGCTGCTTTTCTCATCATAAGGGAGTATGAAAAATGTTAGAGATGATCTTTGATCCGTACAGCTACCCCTTTTGGGTACTCATTATTGTAATATTAGTGGGGGTTATTGCTATCATTTCTCGTCCCTTTTCTACCTATGTGAAGTTTGTCTATCCTAACGCCAAATTTGAAGCAATAGGCAATCCCTTTGTTTCTGAAAAGTCTCTGTCATCTCTTGTCGAAAGTAAACATTTGAGTAGTTTTGTCGAGTCAGTGAATGCCGTAAAAGATTACGACATACAAGGAGATACTGTTGCTGCTGTACAGCAATCACTCGATAACGCCTTTCTTCGAACCATACTGATGATGCGAAAAGATAGCGCAAAAAAGATGGATGCATTTTATCAGGCTTACCTTCAAAAGAGTGATGGCTACTTAATCAAGCAAGCACTGCGACAAAAAATTGAAGGAAAACAACTTGACCCTTCATTCACTGAACGAGCACATGACCAACATACAAAAACATTGTTACATATGATTGAAGAAGGGGACGCCGATCAACTCCCCAAGCTTCTTGAATCTCAAGGAGTTGACCGTTCCGTTGTTGACACGCTTTCAGCAAATCCTATTGACTTTCTTGTTGTGGATACTGCTATTGATCGACACACCCTCCAGCGTTTCTCTGAAGTAAAATTACCCTATAAATGCACACAGGCAACAAAACAATTCATTGCCGTTACAAAGGACATTCAAAACATCAAACATCTTCTCAGAGCAAAACAACTCGAATACCCTCTTGAGACGTTTGATCACCTTTTTCTTGGTGACGGACAGGAAATTGCGTCATGGAAATTTAGTGAGTTGGCAGAAGTTGATTCGGTGTCACAAATTATTGCAAGTCTTGAGGGAACCTCATACTATGTTCCCTTAAAAGACGCTATAGAGCAATACACACAAGATGAATCTGTTCAGGTCTTTGAACAGGCGCTCGATAGAAGGTTCTTACATCTGGTGAGAGATATTTCTACACAGCATTATGTGACCATTGGTCCAACGCTTCGATTTTTAGTATCCAAAGAATTTGAAATCAAGAATTTAAAAATCATTGCGAAAGGTATTGCAGAGCAATTCTCTCCCAGCATGATTACGCCGCTTCTTGTTATGGAGGACCCTGCATGAAGGTAGCTGGACTTTGCGACCACGATACTGCGGTTGGTTTGCAGCTTGCTGGGGTGTCTGAACTCTTTGTGCCAGATGGTAATGAAAGACAATTGTGGAATGAAATAGCTGAACGCGATGACATTGGCATCGTATTTGTAACCGAGCATATTGCTGAAACGTTAGATAGGGAACTGAAGGAGTATCGTCTGCGATATCACCTTCCTATTGTGGTTGAAATCCCTGATAAGAGCGGAAGAAAAAAAGATCACGTTGATTATGTGTCTTACTTGATCAAGAAAGCGGTGGGAATTGAAGTTAATAAAGAAAGATAAATTTGGAGGTAAAAGCACATGACAAAAGAAGGACAAAAAGGCAAAATCGTCAGAATCTCCGGGCCTGTAATTGAAGCAGATCAGATGCGTGGTGCAAAAATGTACGATGTCGTTCGGGTCGGGGAAGAAAATCTTATTGGCGAAATCATTCGACTTAATCAAGATCATGCGATTATTCAAGTATATGAAGATACTAATGGCCTCAAGCCTGGAGAAAAAGTCGTGTCAACGGGTATGCCTCTTTCTGTTGAATTGGGACCAGGACTGCTGACTAATATTTATGATGGTATTCAACGGCCACTGCCTGCCATTTATAATGAGACGGGAAACTTCATTGAACGCGGGGTAGAAGCCTTTGCGTTGGATAGAAAAAAGAAATGGTCGTTTAAACCAACTGCAAAGCATGGTGATACTATCATGCCTTGTGATGTGCTTGGCGAAGTGAAAGAAACGTCCATTATCACCCATAAAATTATTGTACCTCCAGATATCAACGGAAAACTTTTATCTATCGCAAAGAAAGGAGACTATACAGTTGAGGAAGATATCGCAATTGTATCAACCGATCAAGGTGATGTTAAATTACAGATGATGCAACGCTGGCCAGTGCGAAAACCCCGGCCTGTTGCCAAAAAGCACGATCCTACATTACCGCTCATTACAGGTCAACGGGTTATTGATACGTTTTTTCCTATTGCAAAGGGAGGCACTGCCGCAATTCCTGGTGGATTTGGAACGGGGAAAACGGTAACCCTTCATCAACTCGCAAAATGGAGCGATGCAAAAGTAGTCGTGTATGTTGGGTGTGGAGAGCGAGGCAATGAGATGACTGATGTGTTGCGAGAATTTCCTGAATTGGAGGACCCGACCACCGGAAAACCGCTGATGAACCGAACCGTCTTAATTGCCAATACGTCAAATATGCCTGTTGCTGCTCGAGATGCAAGTGTCTATACCGGAATCACTATTGCAGAATACTATCGAGATATGGGCTATGATGTTGCCTTAATGGCAGATAGCACGTCCCGTCTTGCAGAGGCAATGAGAGAAATTTCTGGAAGACTTGAAGAGATGCCAGGTGAAGAAGGATATCCTGCCTATCTTGCTTCTCGATTGGCAGAGTTTTATGAGCGGGCAGGACGAGTAAAACTGCTTGGTTCCCAAGACAAAGAAGGCTCTGTTTCTGTTATGGGGGCCGTTTCACCGCCAGGTGGTGATTTTTCAGAACCGGTAGCACAAAATACCTTACGAATTGTCAAAGTATTTTGGGCTCTGGATGCCGATTTAGCCGATAAACGACACTTTCCCTCCATTAACTGGTTAAAATCCTATTCTCTGTATTTGGATGAAATGAGTGGCTGGTGGGAAGAAAAGGTTGGCAAAGGATGGTTAACATTGAGAAATAAGACGATGGCGTTGCTGCAAAAGGAGTCGGAGCTGCAGGAAATTGTCAAATTAGTGGGTCCTGATGCATTACCTGCAAAGGAGCGAGCAATACTTGAAAGCGCTCGCATGATACGTGAAGACTTTCTGCAACAAAGCGCGTTTCATGAAGTGGATACCTATTGTCCCAGTAAAAAACAGTTTGAAATGTTACGACTAATGTCAAAATTCACTGAGTTGACTCAAGATGCAGTGAGCAAAGGCATTCGTATTGATGATATCATGGTCATGAAATCTCGTGAACATCTCGCACGAATGAATATCGTTCCAAACAAAGAGTTTGAAAAACAATTCAAAACCGTTGAGCAGGGACTTGAAAAAGAAATTGATACGCTTATTAAAGAGGTGAAGTAACGATGAGTAACAAAGACATTGAGTATACTACGGTTTCTGAAGTTGCTGGGCCACTGATTATTGTTGAAGGAGTAAACGATGTTGCATATAATGAAGTAGTAAAAATTCGGATGACTTCTGGCGAGGAACGAACAGGGCAAGTGCTTGAAGCATTTATGGATAAGGCAATTGTCCAAGTCTTTGAAGGTACAAAAGGTCTTGAAACCGATAAAACAGCAGTTCGTTTTATTGGTGAAACCATGAAACTCGGGATCTCAAAAGACATGCTGGGTAGAGTGTTTGACGGGACCGGCAATCCAATCGATGATGCTCCGTCCATTATTCCTGACGAACGACGCGACATTAATGGTAATCCTATTAATCCCTATTCTCGAGAATACCCTCGTGAATTTATTCAAACCGGCATTTCCACTATTGATGGCCTTAACACCCTTGTTCGAGGGCAAAAATTACCTATCTTTTCAGGTTCAGGTCTGCCGCATAATGAACTTGCTGCACAAATTGCTCGTCAAGCAAAAGTGCTTGCTAAAAAGGAACAATTCGCCGTTGTTTTTTGTGCCATGGGCATTACTGCTGAAGAAGCAAATTTATTCATTCGAGACTTCGAGCATACGGGTGCACTCGAGCGAACCGTGATGTTTCTTAATCTTGCTGACGACCCTACTATCGAACGAGTCATTCTCCCGCGGATGGCATTGACGTGTGCCGAGTATCTAGCGTTTGATTTAGACATGCATGTGCTCGTCATTTTAACTGATTTAACCAATTATGCCGAAGCACTTCGAGAAATAGCCGCAGCGCGGGAAGAAGTACCTGGACGACGAGGATATCCTGGATACATGTATACTGATTTAGCAACGATTTATGAGCGGGCAGGAAGAATCAAAGGCAAAAAAGGCTCAATCACCCAGATCCCTCTGTTGACTATGCCTGATGATGATATCACCCACCCGATTCCCGATCTTACTGGCTATATTACTGAAGGACAAATTGTGTTGGAACGAGGATTACATAAAAAAGGCATCTATCCGCCCATTGCCGTGTTGCCGTGTCTCTCTCGGTTGATGGATCGAGGCATTGGTGAAGGAAGAACTCGTGCTGACCATGCAGGTGTTGCAAACCAGCTATATGCTGCGTATGCGGAAGGAAGCGATCTTCGTGATTTGGTGGCGATTGTTGGCGAAGATGCACTGTCTGAACGAGATAGAAAATACTTGACATTTGCTGATGAGTTTGAACAACAATTTGTCACACAAGACAGACATGAAGATAGAAGCATTGAAAAAACACTTTCTATTGCATGGGAACTTCTTTCCCATCTCCCTTCATCCGAACTGAAAAAAATCGATGAGAAATTTATCAAAAAATACTTGTCTGAACCTAAGTTGTGAGTTTGTCACATGGTTGAACAAATAATTGAGGGCGTCAGTCCTACTCGAATGGAATTGCTCGATATTCGTAAAAAATTAACGCTAGCGGAAAAGGGGCATAAACTTCTTGAAGAAAAACGGGATGCCCTCGTTGAGCAGTTCTTTAGTGTAATTGAACGACGGAACACCCTCTCTGAAGAAATTGACGGCGCGCTTCAAGATGCATTTTTATCTCTCATTCAAGCCCAGATGATTATGGGTGAAGAAAAAGTAAGGGAATTATCCTCTTTCAGTAAGGAACTTGATGACCTATCCTTTAAAACTGATAATATTATGGGGGTGAAAATTCCAAAGATAATCCTTGAGGATATTCAACCTGCAAAACCGTCGTATGATTTTTCTACATCGTGTGCAAAACTTGATGATGCACAACAGCAGTTTAGTGGCATACTCGTGAACCTGCTTGAATTGGCCGACCTTGAAGGGGGCATTAAGAGCCTTGCTGTCGAAATTGAAAAAACAAAGCGACGAGTAAATGTACTAGAAAATACCCTCATTCCTAAACTCTATGCCACTCGAAAATATATCGAGATGCAATTAGAAGAGCGAGAGCGAGAAGATTTCTTCAGAAGAAAACGAATTAAAGCATTAATGGAATCAAAAAAAGTGAAAACATGAATGCGCTAGAAGACGATCCAATCTTGGGGCAGTTTTTTGACTCTGCTGAAAAAAAAGCACGGTGGATGGTGCGATTGAAATTTTTGTATCTTGTGTGGATTGTGTTTATTGTTGTTGGAATCAGTTTTCTTATATGGTATAGCTTGCCGTAACTTTCTTTCAGGTGAAAAATGTTTAAATATTGTATGCGTCGTACATGGTAAGATTTTATCCCTATGGTGAGTTTAGTGACAGACAACGCAAAGCAGAAAAAAACAACTACTGAACAAGAGATGCCTTCAATTAACGGATGGATTGCCTCCCAGAAGTTCAAGACAACAGCAGATATCAAAGTTCCCGAACTTTTACTGGATCAGGTTATCGGTCAAGATAAAGCGGTTGATATTGTACGAAAGGCTGCTGAACAAAAGCGGCATGTCATGCTCATTGGTGACCCGGGTACTGGAAAGTCCATGGTTGCTCGTGCCATGACTGTCTTCTTACCAAAAGAAGAATTAGAAGATATTATCTCTTATCCAAATGCTGACGATTCCAATACCCCTCACATTAGAGTTGTTCCTGGTGGTAAGGCTAACGAAATTGTCAAAGCACAACGTGCAGAAGCAAAGAAGAAAAAAGAACAACAGAGCAGCATGATTGTCATGCTGGTGTTTATGATTATTGGTCTTTCTGCTGTTGCTGCATTTTACCCCCTTTTTACAGGGAGTGGAGAGGTTCACATTGAATATATGATTTTTGGAGCGATTGCTGCCTTTATGATCTTCCTCGTATTTTCTCGAGGTGCATTAACACAACGATCAGAATTACATCAAGTTCCTAAAATTTTGGTTGCTCATGAAAAAAATGATGCGCCGCCCTTTATTGATGCAACAGCTGCTCACTCGGGGGCATTACTGGGTGATGTTCGTCATGATCCCTTTCAATCTGCAGGACTTGAAACCCCACCTCATCAACTTGTTGAGGCAGGGGCCATTCACCGGGCCCATAAAGGTGTATTGTACATCGATGAGATCAACACGTTGAACTTGCCATCACAACAGCACCTTCTTACAGCAATTCAAGAAAAAAAGTTTCAAGTTACAGGACAAAGCGACCGCAGTTTTGGTGCAATGGTAAAAACAGAACCAGTACCGTGTGATTTTATTTTGGTTTCAGCAGGAAACTTGGATGCGCTACGAGGTATGCATCCCGCCCTTCGTTCTCGAATACGAGGATATGGTTACGAGATCTATCTAAATAGCATTATGGATGATGATGATGACAATAGGGCAAAATTAATCCGGTTTGTCGCTCAAGAAGTGGTCAAAGATGGAAAGATTCCTCATTTTGATAAACAAGCGGTTGCCGAGATTATTCATGAAGCGCAGCGACGGGCAGGAAGAAAGGGAAAGCTTTCGTTACGGTTACGTGAGTTGGGTGGATTAATACGGTCTGCTGGAGATCTTGCTTTTGAACAGAACGCAAAATTAGTCACCCAAGATCATGTCTTACAAGCAAAAATTATTGCCAAATCACTTGAACAACAAGTTGTTGATCGAGCAATTGAGCGTCGGCAAGATTATCGTTCATTTAAAACGACTGGCGCAGAAATTGGTATCGTCAATGGGTTAGCTGTCCATTCAGCTGATCCATCAATGAGTGAATTTTCGGGTCTTGTTCTTCCTATTGTCGCGGAAGTTACCCCTGCTGGTTCTCAATCTGAAGGACGGGTCATTGCCACCGGAAAACTTGGAGAAATAGCAAAAGAATCAGTCCTTAATATTTCGGCTATTATCAAGAAGTATATGGGTCGAGACATCTCCAAACACGATATTCACATTCAATTCATCGGAACCTATGAGGGATTGGAGGGAGATTCTGCGAGTCTCTCCGTTATTACAGCTGTTATTTCTGCCATGGAAGGCGTACCTGTACGACAGGATGTTGCTATGACTGGTTCATTAAGCATCCGTGGTACTGTTCTCCCCATTGGAGGAGCAACCGCAAAAATAGAAGCGGCCGCAAGAGAAGGAATTAAAAAAGTTATTATCCCACAATCGAATCTTAAAGATGTCTTGATAGAAGACAAATACCAAAAGGACATCGAAGTTGTTCCTGTTGGGACATTAACAGAAGTCATTGAAACAGCATTGACTGGTGAAGGAAAGAATGCTCTTTTGAAAAAGTTGAAGGCATTAAAACCGCCAAACGTCTCAGGAAAAATAGAGCTCGAATCAGAAAAGAAACTGACGACTCCCTCTGAATTAAAAGAACAATAATCATTGACTCTTTCCTCAAACTAAGCTTTTATATTAATCAGATACATTCATTAATGGTAATCATGAAGGCGTTATTTATCGGGCGGTTTCAACCATTGCATAAAGGACATCTGAAAGTTTTAGAGTATGCAAGCACTCAGTATGATGCCCTCCTCATTGGCATTGGCTCTTCGCAATATGGGCATACCTTAGAAAATCCCTTCACTGCTCAAGAGCGGAAATGGATGCTAAAGCATGCTCTTGCCGAACTGCACATTACTAATTTCCAAATTGTATGCATATCTGATATCCACGACCCCCCACGATGGGTTGCTCATGTGTGCTCCCTTGTACCAGAGTTTGATGTTGTTCTTTCCAATGATGAGTTTACTACAGACTTGTTTATCGAACAAGGATATGTGGTAAACAAAACACCAATCTACAAAAGAGATCTTTATGCTGGGAAAGAGGTACGACGAAGAATGGTTGCTGACGAACCATGGAAAGCACTTGTCCCTAAAGAAGTTTATGATATCATACAAAAAATCAATGGTGTCCAGCGGCTTAAGGCCATCGTTCAGAGTTAGAATTTCATTGATTCTTTTTTCAAGAGTGCTTTTGGCCAACTGTCTTTTTTAAGCAAGTCAAGAATGCCGCTGACCATAGCAACGATGGCTGCAATAACACAAAGATACAATCCGACACCCAACCCCCAAGAGGCAGACACGGCAACAATACTTCCCGTTGGTAACGACACATCAAGCACACCCTCCCCCTGTAAGCTACCTAGACTTAGTTCCGTGAGCGTGGACATTCCCAAGCAAAAGGCAGTCACCACGATGATCACAAATAAGACGCTTGCAACAATAAGTACTAGTGAAAATCGTTTTTTAAACAAGAAATTGGGAATGAAGCTCAATCCGAGCAGTAGTGCACCACTGCAAACGACCACTACTAATGTTTCTAAAAAATGAGTGAATATTTCAGGAATAGTTGCAATGTCGAGGCTCGTAGTTTCTTCATAGGTGGTGCGTTCTATCATGGTTTGTGGGAAGAGGTACATTTCTGATTGTTTCGTGATCTCGGATGTAGTGTTTGATCCTTCAAGTGCCCACCATGGTTGAAATAGTGAAAGAAGAATAAGTGTAATAGCGATAACTTTGAGAAAGGTATTTACTGAAATTCTTTTCAAAAGAAAAACGGCAATAATTTCTACAATAAACACTACGAGGAGCACCATGACAATTAACGGTAAGAGGGGTTCTGTTTTCGTAACGACATTTGTTTTCATGTCACTTGTAAGCGTTATCGTTTTTGTTCCTACAAGAACAACATCTTCATAGACCTTTATCGTGTAATCAGCAGGCGGGAGAAGAAGTGGATAATGCACATCTACGTCATTACAAATTATTGTGTTTCCTCGTTCAATACATACACTATGGCCCTCTGTGTCCAGACGCATACCACGGGTATCAAAAAGAGAAATTTCCAGGGTGCATGTTTTATCAAACGTTGTTTGTAACATCTCTCCAGCATCTGGAATCTGTATAGTGTTTACTTCGGAAAAGCTACCGTACGCCATGGTAAGTTGATAGGTAGCAGGGGGTAGATTGTCAAAGTAATAATGTCCAGGTTCTTTGACTTGAGGAAGAAGTTCTTGTTGGGTAGACATCTTCTCACTACTCAGGAATAGTTTGATAGTAACCCCTGGCGGAAATCCTAACGTATCGACAATTTGTACATTTAGAGCATGACGGTTGATGGTAATCGTTGCCGTTTTTTCTAGCGGTTTAAGTTCTTGCTCATAGATGGTAAAACCATTATATTCAGCACGTAACGTGTAAGGGTCCCTGTAAGAAAAGGGGGCTGCTAATACTATGTTACTGTTTTCGGTCGTACTATTTTTTGTCACAACAGCATCATGACGTACCAGCATCAGGTCTATGCCTTCTACGGCATTTCCATGCTGGTCACTGGAGTGTACATTAATTGTTTTTTGCCAGGTACACGGAACCTTTCTCAGCACGTCTTGTCCAAGGTTAATCTCCTTGAATCCAATATATCGTTTGCTTACGTTTCCAAAGGTTCGGTACACTTTGATTTGATAGGTACCCGCAGCAAGTTTTGGAAATTTAATGAGAGACGGGCCAAACAAGGGTTTAAACACAAAATTAGATGAGATCAATGTGTCATTTTGATGTAACTCCACGAAAATGTTTGGGAGTGGAGCGTTAGTTATCTGAGTAAGCATCGGATACGAGAAGAGTTGCGCCGTATATTGTGGAATGACTGTTAAGGTGTAAATATTTTGATCTCCGTTAGAGGATCCTGGTTCATGGGTGTTTCGATATTGTGCAAGAGTTCGATACACTTTTCCTTCTTCAACAACCCGATGATAACTTCTTTCAGGTGTTGAAAAAAAGTCAACATCAAATTCTACAATAAGGTCATTTGGTATCTCGAGATCATGACTGCCTCCCGGTTCGTATGAGTTTCGTCCAAAATTAATAGCAATATAGTCTACTTCTGTTCCAATAATGTTAAGATACTCTTTTGCTGCAATTTTCACTTGAATTCCATCACGTTCACCTGTACCACGTTTCACGATATTTTCATTTGAGGTAAAGAGCATGGCATGTGCTTTACCATGTTCACCTTCATCACAGGAAATCCAGGCATCTGTTCCAATATCACAATCGTCATCGTAAGAGAGTATCCACTCGCGATTTTTACCCTCAGGATTGAGGGGGATAATGTACTCTTTGATGCTGTTTTGTTTCCCATATACGTGAAGATAAGGAAGAATTTCTCCGAAGCGCATCTTTTCAACCCTCTCACTTGTTGATTTTAAAGAAACCATTGCTCCGTATCTGCCATCAACATTCACGATGCCCTTGACTCTTGCCTCTTCTAAAACTTCATGTTTCACATGCACCAGTATTCGTTTTTCATTTGAAGGACAATAGTAATATTTATAGACATTTGTCGTACGTAGTCTTCCATCAGAAGATTCGCTCACAATGCCAAAGGATACCATTAAATTACCATCGACAAAAACGTTTTTAGAAACGAGAGTATCATCCGACGAAACCTCATCCTCATCTTTTGTTCCTTGATGATATGAAAAACAAAACGAACCAATGATCTCTGCATTTAATGCATCAAATTTTCTTGCGCTAGGATTCGCTTTGATGACCGTTTGCGAAAGTTTCCGGTTCATGACTTGTCCTTTTTGTCCAATTCCATAGATACAGAAGCCATCTTCAAAAATCCCATAGTAATCCCCTTCGGCGCGTATCCCTTTTATTGGTTCTTCATAGTAGTATGCATCTTCAATATGGATATGATCACTGTAGTCGGGAGCTGGAGTCTGTTCACTATGGTAATAAAGATAGTAATGGTCGTTTCCATTTGTCCACTCAGGAATAAGAAACACCAATGCGCATTGTTTGATGTGATCTTCATCAGAAAAGGAAAGGTCATAAATTTGGGATTCAAGCTCGTGCCATTGAGAACCGTCCCAACAACAGACACGAATAGAATGCTCTTGCTCATTTTTAGCCCAGCAAGGAGAGTTAAACACAATAATAGTATCAATTGCTTGCAACTGGGTAGCAGGATCAGCAGTAGAAACGGGCAATGAGAGTTTCTGTTTGTATTTCCAGCCATCATTCCATGGTGGTGGGTCTGGTGATCGTGGAAACGCTGACAGAGGCGCAACTAACGAGATGAGTACAAAAAGTGTAATAACAGCAAATATGAATTTTTTGAGTCTCATGTATCCCCCATTTCCAGGAATGTGTTATATTATATACTTATCATCATATAATATCTTCTGTCGCAACTGCTTAATACTACTTGGAAAATACTACATAATAACAAAGATTTATATATATTTACCATTTTAATATAATAAACGCTTTAGCTATAGGTGTCTGTCAGTGAATAAACGTCTTACAATCGGTACTCTCTGTGTGCTTATTCTTGTTGCCTTACTTTCAGGATGTACTATGGAACAAGAAGCAACCACAACGCCCTCCATACAAAATCGTCCACCAACAGCCGTTATTTCTACAAGCGGTACCCTTCCATCTCCGCCAGACTATGTTGATATGGCCGCTATCGATGCTGTTGCCTATGCGGGGGATCATATTACATTTGATGCCTCAACAAGTTCTGATTCTGATGGACATATCAGTTCATATCTGTGGATTTGGGAAGATAACACCGACACACAAGAAAAAACCACTCACCGAGTCTTTACCATCAATAACATCTATGAACTACAAGGATTGCCTCTCATCTATTCTATCGTGTTGCAAATAGAAGATGATCATGGACTGCCTAGTCTTGCCGAGTACCGGATAGGCATTATCCCAAAAGCACATACTTTTTACCTTCATGACGATTCTTTACAGTTGCAACAACCTCCTGCCGGAAAAGACTTCCTGTCACTTACTTTGGGTACCCTGCGTTCAATTCAGACCGTTACCTACCGGTTAAATGAACCGCTATGGATACAGCCTTGCAAATGGAACATCACGCTCTTTGTAGAAAAACCCCGGTACTCCCCGCTGACTACAGTCTCAGTTATTCTCTTGGACAATGAAGGTTCAGAACTTGATTATGCAGAACAACAACTCCCAACACTGCTGGGACAGAAGCGAACTACCATTTGCCTTGCGGGAACCATTAATAGCAAAACACAATTTTCATCGGTACAACTCCAATTCAAAGGATTTTCATTACGAGAATGCTTGTCGCTGTTCTATGGTGGAGAGCAAGCAAGCCATCTCACGTTTGATTTTATGATGTAGGCATCTATTCTCCGTCAATAGCTTTAAGAAAAAGAGCTTTATGTAAGTTGTACCGTGGAGATGAATGCTATGGAGGCAATAGAAGCGATATTGACAAGAAGGAGCATACGAAGTTATACTGCTAAACCTATTGATGGCCACCTTCTTCAAACTATACTGGAGGCAGGTTTTTCTGCTCCTTCCGCAGGTAACCAGCAACCATGGCATTTTGTTCTTCTTGATGATAAAACTCTGTTTGAAAACATTTTGACGTTTCACCCTCATGCACATATGCTTAGCGAAGCACAAAAAGCCATTTTGGTCTGTGGAGATTTGAATTTAGAGAAATTCAAAGGATACTGGATGCTTGATTGTTCTGCAGCAACACAAAACATGTTACTTGCTGCCCATGCCAGCGGCATTGGTTCTTGCTGGTTAGGCATTTACCCTCGAGAAGATCGTATCATCAAAATGAGAGAACTGTTGAACATGCCTAGTCATGTCGTTCCGTTTTCGTTAATTTCACTAGGGTACCCTGCAGAACAAAAAGGTATGGAAAACAGATATAGTCAAGCACGAATACACTATAACGCGTGGTAATTACTCTCCAACCAGCTGCACAACAATATTGCGGCTTCGTGGTCGAGTATCTAATTCAACAAACACTATTTGTTGCCATGTGCCATGAAGAAGTTTTCCTTCATTAATGGGAATACTGACACTGGGGCTCATGAGGCTTGCTCGAACATGCGAATGTCCGTTGTCATCATGCCACGTCTCATGGTGAGCATATGTTATGCCCTTTGGCGCGATTTTTTCCAGTGCACGAGGAAAATCCTGAAGCAACCCTGGTTCATATTCAATGGTAGTTATTGCACCTGTTGAGCCGTTGATAAAGACACAGGCGATACCCTCCATAATTGTCGATTTTTTAACAATACGTTGTATCTCATCTGTGAGATCAATAATATCGACTTCTCCTTTTGTTTTAATTGGAATCTCATCGTGATACACACCCATGGTTACTCTCCTCCAAGTTATAGGGATAGTTTTCTTCCTGCAGCATCTCGAGAATATCTGCCAAAATCGCTCATGGTATCCAACAATTCTCTGGTAAAGACTGGTCCTTCTTTGCAGACGCGCAATCCCTCTCCTACGCAGCATTGCCCACAAAGTCCTATGCCACATTTCATATAGCGCTCTATCGATGCTTGAAGCGGTACATTCTTGCTATTGTCAAGAAGATGTTTCATCATGGGTTCAGGACCACACGTCAAAATGGAGTCAAACGATTCTTTCGTTAACACCTCTTGTGCAAGATCGGATGCGTATCCTTTGTGTCCTTTTGATCCGTCATCTGTTGAAACGTAGACCTTGCACCCACAGACCTGTAGCCGCTTCTCAAAAAAGAGTTCTTGTTTATGTTTTGCCCCAAGGATAACAGTTGTTGAAATCCTTCGTTGTTGCGCTTGTTCTATCGCAGGTGCAAGCATGGCAATCCCTGTTCCGCCACCGACAAAAAGAATATTTTTTCCTTCAATGGTAAATCCTTTACCATAGGGACCACGTACGCCTATGTTGTCTCCTTTCTTTAGATGATACAATGCTGTTGTCGCATCCCCTACTTTTCGAAAGGTTATTCCCTTCATGTTACCATTAAGATACGACACACTCATGGGTATCTCATCAATTCCAGGAACCCATATCATAAAAAATTGACCAGGGTCCATGGGGCCAGGATATGAGAAAAGAAATGTTTTGATATCTGGTGCTTCTGTGGTTGCTTTATTGATGGAAATAATCTGTGGATAATTCATTGGTGTGCAACCCCGATCAGTTCGTGTACGTGCTTATAACCATGATTGGTCATCCATTGCTCTATTTCTTGACAGATCTTTTTGAAGATATCAATTTCTCGATAATATATGCCAGATCCAATTTGTACCGCAGAGGCACCTGCCATCAAGTATTCTAAGGCATCCCTTCCAGTGAGAATGCCGCCAACCCCAATAATGGGGATGTGGACTTTTTCGAAAATATCGTAGACACAGCGAATGCCAATAGGTTTAATTGCGCCCCCTGAATAGCCTCCTCGTTTGTTTGCAAGCACCGGCATCTCTAGTTCTAGGTCTATCTTCATTGCTTTGACGGTATTGATGGCAACAATACCATCAGCACCACCCCTCTCTGCTGCTTGCGCAATGGCAACAATGTCTGTGAGATTTGGAGAAAGTTTGACGAAAACAGGAATGGTCACAGCATCTTTTACTGTCGTCGTAATCTTTGTTACTAATGTAGCATCTGAACCGATTTCCAATCCGTATCCTTTTGCATGAGGGCAGCTCATATTAAGTTCTAGCGCATTAGCACCGTACTCTTGCATTTTCACTGCTAATGATTTAAATTCAGTAGCATTTGATCCAAAAATACTTCCGATAATAGGGGCTTTTACCTTCTTCAATGTTTTAAGTTCTTCACCAAACGCAACAATGCCTGGATTGGGAAGTCCCATGGCATTAAGCATGCCATGTTCAAGTTCGATGAGCGTTGGATTGGGATACCCTTTCCGAGGTTTTATCCCAACGGACTTTGTGACAACAGCTCCCGCACCGCATTGTAAAATTCGTTTCATACTTCCTGCATCTTCATCCATCACACCAGATGCAAGAATAGTTGGGTTACTCAGGGTTAGCGATGCAAGGTTTGTGGTTAAGCTTACCAAGGTATCACCTGACTCTCAAAGTAAAAAGTAACACCATACCAAAACTTTTTCGATAATTTTATAGGGTATGGCATCAACACCCTCAAAATGAAGCTATATATAAACTTTATGCATGTAATCGTGCTGTAGCATGTCAATACTAATCGATATATCTGTCATGGTGTCAACAATGACGAGGAATAAAAGGCAAAAACTGCTGTAAAGATTGCTAATATGCCAACCACAAAACCAATTAAAGCAGAAGACGGGTCTTGTTGTTTCTTTACACGATAGCCATAAGCTCCAAATATTGTTCCCCATAATGCCATTAATAATTGCAAAGTGAAAACAAAGGGGATGTTTCTCCATGGCGAAGATATAGGAAGTATAAATAGAAGTAAAAATGGAAGGAAAAATGCTATTACTGAGACTATAAGAGATGCTGCTCCATAAGTTATACATGGTCTCCCCTCAGTCATCCGTATCTCTCCATAATTTATAATAGCTATCAGTTTATAAACCTCTCCTTAACAATTGTTTACAAGAGACCACAAAAATAGGGGCACAAACTACATTAAAAAGAAGGCATTATCGGATTGACATGTATCTCGTAACAAAATGGTTTGGAACATTTCTCTGCGATGAACGAGGAATCATAAAAAAGACCTTGTTTCCCAAGGACATGACAGAAATTGCTCATCGATTACAACAGATGCATAACAATGAAATATTGCCTGAAGAGAAAAAGATTGTTTCAAAAAACCAAGTAATGGTACAAGAAAAACGTTTAGACTCTCTCGGGACATTTATTCCAGCACATTCTTTTTTTAAAACGATTGCTATTGATGCAGAAAACTTTGGCTTTACTACACAATTGCTTCATAACGCATCAACACTGGCAACTACTCAGCACGTAGAAGAAAAACTCAGTGCAGATGATTTGCAGATTATTCAGATGGTCAATGCCTTGGATGATTTTATTCAGACGTCAAATTTACTTGCAGAGCGGCTTGAATGTTGGAACGTTCTTCCAAATGCAAAAGATCGATATCAACCAGTAGAGCGCGCTTATGACCTCATTACCACAGAAATGAAACAGATTGAGAAGCAAATCGAACAAAATATGCAAACGGTTGCTCCAAATATCAGTACCATTGTCGGGCCATTAATTGGTGCACGGTTGCTTTCACTTGCTGGTGGTATCGAACGATTGGCAGTGATGCCTGCATCAACCATCCAGTTACTGGGTGCTGAAAAAGCCCTATTTCGATTTAAAAAAGAGGGGGGGAAACCACCAAAGCATGGTGTTATTTTCCAACATCCTCTCGTGAATAAAGCACCACGTTCGATACGGGGAAGAATCTCTCGAACTCTTGCGTCAACTATTGCTATTGCTGCCAAAGCAGACGCGTTTACAAAGCGAGATATCGCAGCAACTCTCAAACAAGAGATGGAAAAAAGAATACAAGAGATACAAAATCTGTAAAACTATAAGTAGTTGTTATTGATTGTTTACACTGGAGGGAACCGATGAGTGATTTACGAACCGTCCTCAGGGATATTGGGGGTATCTTCATCATTGTGGGATTTGTTTCACTTATTGCTTTGCTTGTCCCCCTTATAAATGGTGAAATTGGTCCTCCTGTTGATGGTATTGGTCCTCTATTGATTACCTCGGCAATGTTTTTTGGAATTGGTCTTCCGTTTTATTATTTATGCAGAAATGCAGAACCAGCAAACTTCAAAACAGCCATGGTTACGGCGGCATTGGGATGGTTGCTTATCTCACTAGTTGGTAGCATTCCATTTTGGCTTATGCCTTACAACATAGAAAATTTAGCGCAGATGGCACCGCTTTCAGCGTTTTTCGAATCCATGTCTGGGTGGACCGGTACTGGACTAACTATGGTTACTGAAGAGAGCCTCTTACCTGCAACATTACAGTTCTGGCGTTCACTAACCCAGTGGATAGGCGGCGTTGGCGTTATTGTGCTTACTCTCTCCGTTCTTGCACGACCCGGAACAGGATCTTTCGTTCTCTATCGCGGTGAAGCCCGTGACCAAAAAACACATCCTTCTATTGTTTCAACAGTGCGAACCATCTGGTGGATTTTTTTACTCTATACCGTCATAGGAGTCGTTTTGTTATGGGCGGTAGGGCTATTTGATCACCAAGGAATGAATATGTGGCAAGCGCTCAATCATGCTATGACAGGCTTGGCAACAGGAGGATTTTCTGTCGCTAGTGGAAGCATGACTAATTTTGGTACACCCACACGCATTGCAGTTCTCATCCTTATGATTCTTGGTGCAATTGCTTTTGTGGCCCATTATGATTTACTGAAAGGACATATTCGGAAATTCCTTTCAGATGCACAATTAAAGGCGATGGTTGCCTTGATTATTCTTGGGGTGATTGGATTAACCATCGCTAACCTTTCGCTGTATACAAATGTCTTTGAATCGCTGAAAGAATCAGGATTTCAATTTATTTCAGCAATAACTTGTACAGGATTTGCCACCGCAGATCTGATGTCCTGGGGAGAAGGTGCAAAGTTAATACTTGCCTTTGCGATGATTATAGGAGGTGCCGCAGGATCAACGGCTGGTGGCATCAAACTCTTTCGAGCGATCCTTCTCTATAGGGGTGTAGGATGGAGAATCAAAAGAGCGATATCCACCCCTCGAAGAGTGTTTGTTTATAAGTTTGGTGAAAAGTCACTATCGAAAGACGATGCGATGGATCTGATTAATGAAGCAGCCATTATTTCCTTTATGTGGGTCATTTTATTAATAGTAGGAATCTTCGTAATGCTTGCAGTGGAACATAATTCGTTAAGTAATACAGTATTTGAGGTTTGCTCAGCGCAAGGAAACGTTGGGTTAACAGCAGGCATCACCTCCATTACTATGGAACCAGTTGCTAAGGTAATGCTAATTTTCAATATGTGGATAGGTCGGCTTGAAATCATCCCCATTATTGTACTAATAAAATCAATGTTTGGAATTAGAAGAAATATTTTATAGCCCTACTCGTCGTGTTTTTTCAAAAGGGCAAATTGCTCATCTTGAAATTTTTTCACATACGATTCTAGTTGTTGAATGGCAGTAAGTAGCTTGTAGATTTCTTTATCTTCTGGAGATGGAGGGGCTGGTGAATGAGGGTGCTCCTCTTTCTTTTTATGGAACTCCGACTGTTTGTACTCTTGATGAAGAATGTCTCGTGCTACTTTGAGTGTTTTGATTTTTTCTGAAATCTCGGTCAAATCTTTCATAGGTCTTTTCCTCCAAAGATGATACAGTATACCGTAATCATGCTTATTATTGATATACTTTTACTCGATGTACATACCTGAAAGTCCGGTCGTTTCTTCCACTTTTCTTGTTATCTTGATGGGTGTTTTCAGCAAGACAAGCTCATTAGTCACTTCTACAATCCCTGCAACAAGGTGACCACCGATCGTTCCTTTTTGCGCGTTACCTAACACAGCATGAAGATGGAGAAGATACTCGTCTCCCTGATGGCAGATATTTCCTGATAATGAAAGCAATTCATGCGGTGTGTGGTACGTGTCAACTACGTAGCTTCCTTTTTCTTTGAAATATCCTAACTGTATGTGCTTTACTTGCCCAATTCCTGAGAGTACTACTGCAGTGATAACACTGTGTTTTTTGCAAGCCTCTTTGAGCCTTTCATGAATGTCTTCTTCAGGAAACAGACGAATAATTAGTATGTTGTCTTGTTCTTTACTTTTCATTGGTCTTCCTCAAATACTATGAATCACATGAAGACATATAAAGATGAAGATGGATGCAAGGTTCGCATGGCAATGCAACAAGAGATGGAAGCAATTACTAAATCAGTTATGACGTGCACACGTTGTGAGTTATATAAAACACGAACACACGCTGTTGCAGGGGAAGGAACGATTACATCGCCGCTTCTCTTTATTGGTGAGGCGCCAGGGCATCATGAAGATATGCAAGGAAAACCCTTTGTGGGAAAGGCAGGAAACATTCTTGATGAGCTACTAGCATCCATTGGATTGAATAGACATGATATTTATATTACTAACATTCTCAAATGTCGTCCTCCACAGAACAGAAATCCTTTAAAAAGCGAGATTTCTGCATGTTCCATATATCTTGAAAAACAACTCGAATGTATTCAGCCAAAGATCTTGGTGCCACTAGGGAATTTTGCCACCGCGTATCTTTTTGAGAAATTTGGGTTGCACTTTACAAGAATTAGTGATGTTTGTGGGAAATTGTACCGAGTCACTACTCTTTCTGGTACTACCACTATCGCGCCACTCTATCATCCTGCTGTTGTTACCTATGATTCCTCCAAAAAGGCACAACTACTCAAGGACATGGAGGCACTGAAAAGCGCACTGCCTTGAGAAAACGATTACATCTGACGTTTCACAAACGCTAATAGTTGATCCCGGGTAAATGGTTTTTGTAAAAAATTTTCTTCATTACTGATGTCACTCTGTATTTTTGATGCTGGTTTCAGAGAAAACAATGCTGTTTTTTTATGGTCTGGTAGTTCAGTATCGATAAGCAAAAGGCCAAAATTGTTTTCTTTATTGTCTGCAAGCATTTCTAGTGCTGTTCTGTTATTGTTAACAGTCACTACTTGAAAATCATCTTCTTCTAAAAAAGCCTTCACTTTCTCGAGAACATCAGATTCATCATCAACAATCATAATGGTTTTCATAGTGCTCTTACACAAATATCAAACTCATTCACTTAAATCTTTCTTAGAAAATGAAAGAAGGGGGGTAGAAGAGGGGGCGGGAATACAAGAAGAGGTGAATGAAAAACCCAACCCCCTGCGCCTAGTCAATCTTAGAGTATTACTTCTTTTTTTTAAATGCTAGTAACTCTTCGTAATCGCCTACAAACACATAGCCGTCATCAGTTTTTTCGATGAGCCCTTTCCGTAATGCAATTTCAAACAGATCGTCGTTTAATTTTATCATAGTGTCATGTTTTTGTTTTCCTTTCCTATTGGCTTTGGGTTCTCGTGCTTGCATCAGATATTCTTGATCAATATCTAATATAACATTTATTCTGTGCATGCTATTTCCTCACCATCTTGT
>Ga0180434_10000986_pt1 | contig 41870 bp, 24 predicted proteins | sample SS_ome_7_FD_132453 | JGI IMG/M metagenome (GOLD analysis project Ga0180434, IMG submission 132453) | Hypersaline lake sediment archaeal communities from the Salton Sea, California, USA - SS_1_D_2 metaG | ecosystem: Environmental > Aquatic > Non-marine Saline and Alkaline > Hypersaline >... | reverse complement strand
GCTCATCGTTCGCTCATTTTCAAATCGGTTTCTCAAATTTGTAGCCCCTATATGTGCGGGTTTTCAGATCATCAGCCGCCATATATGGGAAAGTCGTAAATCGCTTTGGTAGTCAGATTTTGGTACCAATCAGCAAGTTGCCAGGAACAGGGTTCAACGACCTGGCTACCCCAATATGTGGGGGGCAATTTCGGAAACTCGATCAACAATAAGCGAACGGTGAGTATGTGGTTGCTTCTATTGTCTAGCAGTGTTCAAATCTGATGCTATCGAAAATTGGACCGATGAACAAAATGGTGTTGGACAAACGGCGCTATGTCCCAAGTGCGGGATTGATTCAGTGATCGGCTCTGAGAGTGGATTTCCGATTGACGAAACATTCCTCAGGAGAATGCATCAGCACTGGTTCTGACGAAAGGGAAAGGGCACAGCAATGGATGGCTCCGAAATCACTGATCGTATAGAAGAACTCGTGAAGGCTGAATTGCCAAGACTTGCCCCCCAGCATAGAGAATGGACCGAACAGCATCTTGTGGTTCCACGTCAGATGTCGCTTTCCATCAGCGAAGATGGTCAAGGCGAAGTGACTCTGTGGTTAGTGACAGATCATATTGGTCATCGCGATTCATCAAGCCGGGTTGTCTTTGACGCTGAGCAGGATAAATTCGGCCTCGAAATGACCTTGGCAAACGGTGTACAGTGGTATATGGGGCTTTACGGCGGGTTCGCGAAAACCGTCGAAAGTATGTAGGCGGCCCAGCACCAGTTGGAGCTGACTGGCTAATCTCGTCGCAAATTGAAGGTTCTTTGGGGATGTGACGAGCTTTGTGGCGAAGATTCTAGGGGAAACCCGCCAGCAGATCAACAGAGCCGTTAGGCTGCCCAAATCCGATGCACTTGAATTTGGAAGGAGGGGGGAGATGAAAAAAGTTCGTTGGGGCGTCTTGAGCACCGCCAGGATCGGGACGGAGACCGTGATCCCTGCTGTGCAATTGGGCGAACATTGCCAGGTTATAGCGATTGCCTCGCGCAGCCTGGAAAAGGCGCAGGTGGCAGCAAGTCAGTTGAGCATACCGAAGGCTTACGGCTCCTACGAGAACCTGTTGGCCGACCCCGAGATTGACGCCGTTTACATTCCACTGCCCAACCATCTACACGTGCCCTGGTCAATCAAGGCGCTGGAAGCGGGCAAGCACGTATTGTGCGAAAAGCCCATCGGCTTGACCGCAGCCGAGGCGCAGGAGCTACTCGATGCAGCCAGGAAGCACCCGCAGCTAAAGGTGATGGAGGCTTTCATGTATCGCCTCCATCCGCAGTGGCAGCGAGTGCGGCAGTTGTTGGCAGGAGGCGGTATCGGCGAACCGCGGACGGTTCAGTCCATTTTCTCCTACTATAACGATGATCCAAACGACATCCGCAACATGGCGGACATCGGCGGCGGTGGTCTGCTGGATATTGGCTGCTATTGCATCTCGCTTGCACGGTTCATCTTTGAAGCCGAACCCCGGCAGGTCTGTGGCATCATAGAATACGATCCGCAATTCGGAGTTGATCGCCTCGCTTCGGGTATATTGGATTTTGGAAAGGGCATCTCGACGTTTAGCTGCGCTACCCAATTGGCGCCTTATCAGCGGGCGAGCATCTTTGGCACCGAAGGTCGAGTAGAGATCGAGCGTCCTTTCAACCCCTATGTCGACCGGCCGTGCAAGATATGGCATCAACGTGGAAATGAGGTCGAAGAGATCGTTCTGGAGATTTACAATCAGTATACGATTCAAGGCGAGTTGTTTTCCCAGGCAGTGCTTGATGACACGGAGGTCCCGACTCCGCTGGAGGACGCTGTGGCAAATATGGAAGTGATCGAGGCGCTGATCCGCAGCGCTAAGAGTGGAACGTGGGTTGAGGTTCAAAAGTGAGGTCCTGAAATGCGCTTGCCGACATTTTTAGACGTACTACAAGCCCGCCGCGTCATCGCCAACTACCTATCGCCGACCCCCCTACACCACTACCCCACCCTGGATCGACTGCTGGAAGCGCGCGTCTACGTCAAGCACGAGAACTACCAGTCCGTCGGCGCGTTCAAGGTGCGGGGAGGCATCAACCTCATCTCGCGACTGACGGACGCCGAGCGAGAGCGGGGCGTCATCACCGCCTCCACCGGCAACCACGGGCAATCCATCGCCTACGCCACCCGGCTCTTTGGCGTGCGCGCCGTCATCGTCGCTCCCCAAGGGGCCAACCCGGTCAAGGTAGAGGCGATGGAGAGCTACGGGGCCGAGATCGTCTTTCATGGCCAGGACTTTGAGGCGGCCAAGCTCCACTGCGAACGGATGGCGCGAGAGCAAGGGCTGCGCTACATCTCCTCCGGCGACGAGCCGCACCTGATCGCCGGCGTGGGCACTCACACGCTGGAGATCCTGGAGCGACAACCTGGTGTGGAGATGATTTTCGTGCCGGTCGGCGGCGGCAGCGGCGCGGCTGGCGCGTGCCTGGCGGCGAAAACGATCAACCCCAGCATCCAGGTGATCGGCGTGCAGGCGGCCGCGGCCCCTGCCGCCTACCTGACCTGGAAGAATCGCCAGCACACCGCCGCCGAGATGGAGACCGAGGCCGAGGGATTGGCGACCAGCACCCCCTTTATGCTGCCCCAGCAGATCTTGTGGCAACACTTGGACGACTTTTTGCTGGTGGAAGAGGACGAGATGCAGCAGGCGGTGTGGCTGTACCTGGAAAAGGCCAAGACGCTGGCGGAACTTGCGGGGGCGGCCCCGCTGGCGGCTGCACTCCAGGCCAAAGAGCGCGTGCGAGGTAAAACCATCGCCCTCATTCTCAGCGGCGGCAACATCTCGCCAGAAAAGTTGCGCCGCTGCTTGTGAGCGTGATCGCCCGAGTAGAGGAACGATTATTATGTCAGAGCGTCTATCGCGCCGCGCCAAGTTGCTGTACGGCGCCGGGGATACCGGCTTTAGCCTGACCACGACGATCATCGGGGCGTATTTCGCCATCTTTCTGACCGACGTCGTGCACATCTCTCCCGGCATCGCCGCCGCCGCGATTTTCATCGGGCGGAGCTGGGATTACGTCAACGATCCTCTGATCGGCCACATCTCTGACCGCACGCGGACGCGCTGGGGGCGAAGACGGCCCTTTTTGCTTTTCGGAGCTTTGCCCTTTGCTCTCGCCTTTACCATGCTCTGGTGGCGACCGCCGTGGGAGAGCGAGCTGGCCCTGGTCGTCTATTACGCCGTCGCTTACGTCGTTTACGACGCCGCGGCCACTTTCGTCTACATGCCCTACTTTGCGCTCACCCCCGAGCTGACGCCCGACTATGACGAGCGCACCGCGTTGACCTCCTACCGCATGTTTTTCTCCATCCTGGGCAGCCTGGTGTCGTTCACCGTGCCCCTGATCATTGTCGGCGCGTTCACGCCCGAAAATGCGCCCCGCGTGCTGGCGATGGGGACGATTTTCGGCCTCGCCAGCGCGCTGCCCTTGCTGCTCGCCTTTTTCGGCACGCGAGAGCGCCCGGAGTACATGGTGCAGGAGCAGCCCAAGTTGCTCCAGTCGTTGCGGGCGGCGATGAAGAACCGCCCCTTTGTCTTTGGCATCGTCATCTTCCTGCTCACCTGGGTGGCGGTGGACGTGCTCCAGGCCACGTTGCTTTATTTTATCAAGTACTGCGCGCAGCGGGAATCGCAGAGCGACTTGATTATGGGCGTGATTTTCGTCACCGCCATCTTTGCTCTGCCGTTTTGGGAACGGGCCTCTCGGCGCTGGAACAAGCGCTGGGCCTACGTCGCCGGGATCGCGTTCTGGGCGGTCGTGCAGATCGTGCTGATCACCGTGACCCCCGCGACTGATCTTGCCTTCATCCTGTTCCTGTGTGTTCTGGCGGGGATTGGCGTAGGAGCAGCGCACGTGCTTCCCTGGTCCATCATTCCCGACGCCATCGAGTGGGGCGAATGGCAAACAGGCGAGCGCCACGAGGGCATGTTCTACAGCCTGGTCACACTGATGCAGAAGGTGGCCTCTTCGATAGCCATCCCGCTCGTGCTCCTGTTGCTCGAGGTAACCGGATACGTGCCCAACGCCGCCCAACAGCCCGCTAATGCGCTTTTGGGCATCCGTATCGTGATCGGGCCGATCCCCGCCGCCCTGCTATGTGGGGGAATTTTATTCGCCATCCTGTACCCGCTGGGCAGAGAGCGGTACGCACAGGTTTGCCAGGATTTGGAACGACGACGAGCTGCCCAGGCGCAGCGAGGAGGCGTGTGAGCGCGCTGGAAATTCTCCCTGTCCACACAGCCAGAGAACGGCGTACTTTTCTCACCTTCCCCTGGCGCATCTACCACGATGATCCGTTGTGGGTGCCTCCCTTGCTCCCTGAACGCGCCAAGACCATCGACCCAGAACGCGGGGCTTTTTTCAAGCGCGGCCAGGCCGATTTCTTTATCGCCTGGCGAGATGATGAGCCGGTGGGCACCATCTGCGCGGCGGAGGACAAGTTCGCCAACGAGCGGCGTCAGAAACGAGAGTGCGTATTCGGTTTTTTCGAGTATGTGGAGGATTACAGCGTCGCCGAGGCGTTGCTCAATCACGTCGTCGAGTGGGCCAAGCTGCGCGATCTCGACGCGCTCTTTGGCCCGTTCAACCTGGATTATGAGGATAGCTACGGCGTGCTCATCGAGGGGCGCGACCGTCCACCGCCGCTGCTCTGCGGGCACACGCCGCCATACTACCCGCATTTTATGGAGCGCTTTGGTTTACAGCCAGCGCGGGGCGATAACCTGGCCTACGTCTTCGACCTGGAGGAGGAGGCTCCGGCCCTGCAACGGCTCTCCCGCCTGGCCGAAAGGCTTCGCCAGCGCGGGAACATCGCCATCCGTGGGGCCGACCTAGCGCACTGGCAGGACGAGGTCGGGCGCATCCATCGTCTGCTGAACATCGCGCTGTCCCATCTCCCGGATCACATCGGCTGGCATCGGGACGCATTGGAGGCTATGCTGATCCCCTTCCGCGACATCGCCGATCCTGAGTTGATCCTGTTTGCGGAGGTGGATGGGGAGACCGTGGGCTGGTTCCCCGGCATCGCCAACCTGAACGAGGCGCTCATCCACGCCAACGGGCTGCGCTATCCCTGGGATTACGTCAAGCTGTGGTGGCACAGTCGCCGCCAACCTGAGAGTTTGACCATCAAGAGCGTGCTGGTGCTGCCCGAATACTGGGACACCGGCGTCAGCGTGCTGCTCTTTGACGAGATGGCCAAGCGCGCCAGGGCGAGGGGATTCAAGTGGGCCGACATGTCGCTCACGTCGGAGGATAACCCGCGGACGCCGGTCCTTGCCGAGCGGGCGGGCGCCAGGCTCTACAAACGGTACCGCGTTTATCGGTTAAGAATATAGGTCGGCGGGATAATTGGCGAGCGAGCCAAGAGCCTGAATCTGTGAGGGTCGCTCGCGGGCAAAACGGATGTCAAGGCGTATGTTTGACAGACGTATGCATCATGCTATAATTCGCACGCTTTGACAAGTTCGGCAGGCGGCGAATTTCTACCAGATCGCCGGCGCCGCTGGCTGCGAGAGGTTGTTCTGGTCGCAGGTGTCACGGCGGTGGCGGCGGTATTGCGTATCTTTGCCCTGGGAGAGATGCCACCCGGGCTTTATCACGACGAGGCATTCAATGGCCTGGATGGACTGGGCGTCCTCCAGGGAGAATGGTCCCTTTACTTTGCAGCCAACCGGGGCCGCGAACCGTTGTTTATCTATCTCGTCGCTGCTCTGGTGAACTTGTTGGGCCGCACGCCGGGCGCGCTGCGCTTGGCGGCGGCTGTTTGTGGTACTTTGACAATTCCTGCTACTTACCTGATGGTGCGCGTCTGGTTCAACCGGCGGTTGGCTCTGTTGAGCGCGGCGATCCTGGCGACTACCCTGTGGCACGTTCACCTGAGCCGCATCGGTTTCCGCGCCGTCACACTGCCGCTGGCGACGGCATTGGTACTCTGGCTGGGCGCGCGAGCTGCTCGCTCGCGTCATCGGCGCGACTGGCTGCTGGCCGGGCTTTTGTATGGTCTCAGTTTTTATACTTACTTGCCGGTTCGCGTCACGCCCTTTATACTGGTCGCTTTTGCCATCTACTTGCTGTTCACTGGACAGGGCGAGCAGAGGTGGTCGGAGGCTGTCTGCTTTGTGGTGGGGACCCTGGCGACGCTGGCCCCGCTGGCTGTCTATGCGGTGGGCCATTGGGACGTCGTGATGGGCCGCCCGGGGCAGGCTTCGGTATTTAACCCGCTCATCCATAGCGGCGATCTGTGGGGCACGTTGAGCCGCCAACTGATCGGCACGCTGGGGATGTTTTTCGTCCGTGGAGACATCATCCCGCGCCATAATCTGCCAGGGCGACCGGTCTTTGATCCCTGGATGGGGGCGGCGATGGTGTGGGGGCTGGTACAAGCTGTGCGCCGCGCGCGACGCCGAGAGGCTGCCTCTGTGCTCGCTCTGCTCTGGGTGGGATTGATGCTCGTGCCCACCTGGCTGGCCGAGGACGCGCCACACTTTTTGCGGGCGGTGGGTGTGTTGCCCCTTCTGGTCATCTTTCCTGCCCTGGGGCTGGACGCGGCGCTGACCTGGCTGGAGCAACGAGCCTGGCGTGGGTGGGCGATAGTGTTGATGTGCGCGATCCTGGCTATTAGTCTGCTCACGACTACCTGGGATTATTTCATTCGCTATGGGACTGATCCGCGAACGGCTTATGCTTTCGAGAAAGCCGCCACCAAACTGGCCGTCGAGATCAATCGTTTCACCGACGTTGGTTGGGACGGAAATGGACTGGTAGAATCGGCGAGCGAATCTCGATCTGAGCGGCAGGTCTATGTGGACAGCAGACTGTGGGACGAGTGGGCCGCGGTCCCCTTCCTCGTACCGGAGAACGAGGGGGTGATCAAATTTCCACCGGATACACCCATGGTCCTGACCGACACGACATTGCTCTTGATTTGGCCTTACGATGGCGTGGAGCAATACCTGGCCCCTCTGCCTCGCGATGTGCGCATTGAGGCGCGCATAGGGCCGCTGGCGCAGGGTGATGTGGAGATTGCTCCTTACCCGGCTTATGTAGCTTATACGATTGCTCCCGGCGCGGGGCCATCGACTGACTATGTGGCTCGCTTTGGCGACAAGATCGCATTGATTGATTACACGGTCGAGATCGGTGCTCAGAAATGGACCGTGCAGTTGGAGTGGGAGGCACTGGCGTCTCCCCTGGAGAATTACACTGTATTTTTGCATCTCTATGATGGAGAGCGGTTGGTGGATCAGGATGATCGAGAACCCGCTGAGGGATATCATCCTACAAGTCTGTGGCGCAGCGGAGACACGATTGTGGATACCCACATATTGGAATCACCGGGCGAGTGGATGCGTGAACCTCGGCTTGTTGTAGGATTTTACATCTGGCCGACAATGGAACGACTTGAGGTAGTAACCCCATCTGGGGAATCGTTAGGAGATGAGTTGGTAGTACCAAATAAATGGACAATGGACCAATGAATGACGTCCAATTGTGTATCGCTTCTATAGTTTTTCATTGCGAGTTGCTACATTGTTCATTATAGGGAGGGATCTGATGATTCGAAAACAGACGTTGATTGGTATACTTTTGGTGGTGGCGCTGATGGGGATATTGCCGGTCTTTTCTCTTGCCGACCTCGATCTCTTGCGGCTGGCGCAGGAAGGGACAAACTTGTTAAAAAACCCTGGGTTTGAGGGGCTTACCTGTGCCCCAGATTCAGATCCAGGCTGGTGCAATGACAACTGGTCGAACGACAGCAATCACGATGGAAGCTTTCACGACAACATCTTCACTCCCCAGGGTTGGACAACCTGGTGGCGCAAAGGAGGCCAATATGGCCAACCAGAGGTCAAAACTATCCCTAATGTACATCCATTCACAGGCGAGTTGCCTCGCATCAGAAGCGGCAACTATGCGGTGCAGTACTTTAACTTTTACGAGCTTCAGGATGGTGGGCTTTACCAGGTTGTAAAAGATCTGGAACCTGGCGCAACGGTGCAGTTTTCGATCTATGCCCACGGATACAGTTGCGACAACAATGACAAGCCGGGCTATTCCTGCTCCGACCCCTGGAATCAGTGGTTTCAGGTTGGTATTGAGCCGAATGGCGTTAAGGATCCTTTTTCGCCAAGCATCATCTGGAGTAAAGACCAACTGGCGCCCGATCACTATACCCTCATCGGGCCGGTCACTGCCAAGGTTGGAGAAAGCGGCAAGGTGTGTGTCTACGCACGCGTCCAGACCAAGTGGGGCTTCAGGCATCAAGACGCCTATTGGGATGACGCCAGTCTGGTGATGACGGCGCCAGGAACACCTTCTACAGCGACCCCTTTGCCTGCACCGCCGACGGCGACTCCCGGCCCTTCTCCTACGCCGCGTCCCACGCCGACGCCGCGCCCGGATGGCGCGACGGTGCACATCGTTGAGGCGGGCGACACACTCTTTGGCATCGCGCTGATGTACGATGTGCCACTGGAGCGACTCCGCGAGCTTAACGCCGGTTCCATTGGCGACAATGACTTGCTTAGTATCGGTCAGGCGTTGGTGATCTCGCTGCCCACTGTGCCGCCTACCGCCACCCCGCTGCCTGCGCCCCCAACGCCCGAAGAGACGGAAGAGACGGAATCTGCTCCCGCGTCGCCTACGCCAGAAGGCGCTTCCATCTGCGTGCGGGCTTACCACGACCGCAATGGCGACACGTTCCAGGACGAGACGAGTGAGGAACTCCTGCCCAACGTCGAGTTCACCATCGCCGACGCCTCTGGTGTGGTGGGTCGGTACACTTCTGATGGTATCAGCGAACCCTATTGTTTTACCGGACTGCCTCCGGGATCCTATCGGGTGATCCAAAGCCCGCCTCCAGGCTATGCACCCAGTGGTATGGCCGAGCAAAATGTAGCCCTGGCAGAAGGGACTAGCTTTGACTTTCGGTTCGGCTGTGTGAGGGGCGGGGCGGCGGCGAACCCGGCGGTGGACTCGGGGGAAACCGCCGAGCCTACACCAACGAACGACGTCAATAGTACGCCGGACAGTGAGGGGGAATCCACCTTCAGCCGCGTCCTCGCGACTGTAGCCAGGATCGCCGGCGTGCTGGTGTTGCTTCTGGCCGCGGGGATCGCGGTGCTCTTTGTGCTCAACATGCGGAGACGTTACTAATTTGCCCGCTCATCGCCGCACCGTGTGAGAGATGAAGAACCGTGCGAGAAGCGTCGCCTGGGGAAACGTCGTGCCCCTGGCGGCGCTTTTTCTTTTGGCATTGCTCGCAGCCAAGCCTTTGTGGGTTTCTGGTTTTCTGAACACTCGGGGAGGCGGTGATAGCCCCTTTTTGTTGCTGCGTACCCATCAACTGGCCGCCAATTTACGTGCTGGTGTCTTTCCCGTCCGCTGGATGCCCGACGCTGCTTATGGGTTTGGCTATCCTTTTTTCAGCTACTATGCCGCACTGCCATACTATCTGGCTGCCGGGCTCACTTTGTTCGGTCTGGATATCCTCAACGCCATCAAACTCACCCAGACGCTTTTCTTCGTGGCGGCGGCACTAGGGATGTACGGCTGGGCGCGACGATTGCTGCGGAACCGTGCCGCTGGTTGGCTGGCTGCCGTCGCGTACACCTTTGCTCCTTACCACCTGGTTAACGTCTACGTGCGGGGCGATTCGCTCTCCGAGTTTGCCGCTTTCGCCTTTTTCCCTATCATCCTCTGGGGGCTAGATCGCCTGGCTGCGAAACCATCCATCCGGCGCGCCATCCTCCCTGCTCTGGCCTACGCTGCTCTGATCGTCACGCATAATCTATCCGCCTTTATCTTTTCCCCTTTCATCTTGCTCTATGTGATTTTTCGCGCTTCACGCTTCAAACTTGGCAAGGCATGGTTCCGTTATTGTTCGTTGACCTTTCTCGTATTGGTCATTGGTTTGTTGCTTTCAGCCTGGTCCTTTCTCCCCTCCTTGGCCGAGCTTGACTATGTCCAAATGACTGCCCAGACCACCGGCTACTTTTTTTACACCAATCATTTTCGGGGGATGGACCTGATACAACCCACCCCCATCTTTGATTATACCCATGCCAGCGACACGACCCCCTTCGCGATGGGATTGGTACAGGCGATCTTGGCGCTGGGTGGGATCGTTCTCCTGATCGCCAGAAGAGCACGCCTGCCATACGCTACACGCCCTACGTCATACGCAATTCTCGGTCTGGTGCTCAGTACTTGGCTTGTCACTCCCCTCTCCCGCCCCTTGTGGGATCGCGTACCCTTGCTACAAATCATCCAGTTTCCGTGGCGGTTCTTGTCGGTGCAGGCGTTTTTCGCTGCACTGCTCGTTGGCGCAGTCCTTCCCCTTACGTCCTCCCCAACGGGCAGGAGAGCGTGGATCGTCGCTATTGTCCTGGCAGCCTTCCTGATAGTAGCGGGGCTGGCTGGCCTTCAACCCGAGTACTTGCCCATCACCGCCGGCGAGGTCACCGTGGAGCGGTTGCAACTGTACGAACTGTTTACCGGCAACATCGGCTCGACCATCCGTCACGAGTGGCTGCCCCGCTGGGTGACGCCGCGCCCCTACACCGGCCCGGCCCTGTTCGATCCCACAGCCTCTCCACGGGCCATACCACTCAGCGGAGAAGTGATGAGCGCAGAGGAGATCACGCACGAGCCCATTCGCCGCGTCTGGACGGTAGAGACCGGCGCGGATGGCGCAGAGGTCGCCTTCCCGATCTACTATTGGCCCGGCTGGCGGGCGACGGTGGATGGTGCGCCTGTCGAGGTAAATCCAGCGCCCGATTCTGGCTATCTCACAGTACGGGTCCCCGCCGGAGAGCACACCGTCACAATGTGGCTGGGCCGCACCCCACTGCGGTTGGCAGCCGAGTTGACGTCGTTGGTCACGGCGTTGATCCTGGCAGGGCTGTGGATGGTTGGACGGGGGCGAGAGGCAAGGGGTAAGATACAAAGTGTAGGGCAGTTCTTGACTCTTGTCTCTTGTTTCGTGGGCTCGATTATCCCGCTTGTGTTACTGATCGCCTTCAGCCCCCGAATCACTGCCGCCGATGACGCTGACCTGACGATGGACTTTGACGAGATGCCGTATCTGCACCACAACCCTGGCGGTATAGATTTCGCCGGGTGGCGGATGACCGGCTATCGCTACAGCGCCGATCGGCTTGCGCCCGGAGAGACGTTGCAAGTGACGCTCGGTTGGGAGGCATGGCAAGGGGGAAACAGCGTGACACTCTGCCTGGTCTCGCCAGCGGCGATCCGCAACGATGCGCTGCCTGCGGTGGCGACAACCACCGCCCCATTGCAGCCCCGCAGTGGCAGTGGCCCCTACGGGGCGCTGGCAGATACTTCATCTTCCGTTGTCCCTTGGCCGGGCCGCGCTGCACTGGATCTGTCCATTCCTCGCGACACGGCTCCAGGCTTGTACTTGATTCGGCTGGAAGAAGCATCGATCTACTTGAGGCCGGTGTGGGTGGGCAATGGGGAAAGAGTTGCAGAACATCCCGTGAGCGACACGTTGGCCGACGGCGCGCTGCGACTGCACGCCATCGAGATCGCACAGCCCGCGCCCGATCGACTCGACGTGCAACTCGCCTGGTCCGCCGCCCGCCCGGTCGCCGCCAATTACGGGCTCAATCTGCGAGTGACCGACCCGGCCGGCAACGAGTGGGCGCGCCAGGAAAATCAACCGCGTTACGATACCCAACCTGGCTACGGCTTTTTGCCCACCAGCCTGTGGCCAGTTGATCATCTCATCTACGATCACCACATCGTCTCGCTGCCAGCAGGTACGCCACCCGGCGACGAGTATACCTTCACCGTGAATTTGTACCGCGTGGCGACCCAGGAATCTGTGGGAGAATTCGCATACTCCGTATCGCTGTCTGGGGTTGCTTTGCGTCCCGACGCGCCGGTCGTCGCCCGCTTCGGAGACGAAATAGCACTGAGCCGCCTGGAAGCGCCAGAGCGCGTGCGGCAAGGAGAGACGTTACGTGTAACCGCGTACTGGCTGGCGGTCGAACCGCCCTCAAGGGACTATGTCGCCGAGTGGCGGTTGGAGATCGACGAGGAAAGCGTCAGCGCCGCACTGCCCCATAGTGGCAACGGCCTCTATGGTGGGACGTTGCCACTGGCTCCCGGATCATCGCCGACTGGCTGGCCTGCTGGAGCTTGGATTGCCGGGCGTGCTGCGCTGCCTGTGTCGCCTACCGCTCCACCGGGTGATTACATCCTCTCGCTTGCGTTACAAGATCCTGTAGATGGCGCATCGTTGGGCCATTACACATTCCCGCAGCCGGTGCATGTGCGAGGGCGCGAGAGGGTCTGGGAGCTGCCACCGATGCAACGGGAAATAGGAGCCAGATTTGGCGGCATGATCGAATTGGCGGGCTACGATTTGAAGCAAGACGGAGATGATCTGCGGCTGACGCTCTACTGGCGGGCGCTGGAGGTGCCCGACCAGCACTATATGCTCTTCGTCCACGTGGCCGACCCCACCACGGGCCGGCCTGTGACACAAGTGGACACGATGCCCCAAAAGTTCACCTATCCCACCGGAATGTGGGCGCCCGGCGAGGTCATCTCTGACGAGGTGGTACTTTCACTGGAGGATGTGCCGGATGGCCGCTACGAGCTGGCCGTCGGCTGGTATATCCCTTCCCAGACAGACCAGCGCCTCTCGGTGCTCAATAGGCAGGGCGATCCACTGCCTGGCGACCGCCTGGTCCTCCCTGACGGCGTCGCGCTACCCTGAGGCTTTTTTCAATACGCGTTCGGCGATTTGAAAAGATTGAGGGCCTGGCGAAGCAAGATCTGGATGTCGAGGAGCATCGACCAGTTCTCGATGTACCACAGATCGTACTTGGTCCTCTCGGCGATGGAAGTATCGCCTCGCAGCCCGTTGACCTGCGCCCATCCGGTCATGCCGGCCTTTTCCCAGTGGCGATCCATGTAGCGCGGGATGGAGCGGCGGAACTGGTTGACATAGACCGGTCGCTCTGGTCGCGGCCCCACCAGGCTCATTTCTCCCAGCAGCACGTTGATCAGTTGGGGCAGTTCGTCCACGTTGATGCGGCGGATAATGCGGCCCAGGCGCGTGATGCGGGGATCTCCCTCCACCGTCCAGCCGGGACCGGCGGCCTCGGCGTCCTGCCGCATGGAGCGGAACTTGAGTATCTCAAAAAGTTGGGCGTCCAACCCCATTCGCTCCTGGGTGTAGAATACCGGGCCACGCGATTCCAGCTTGATCAGGATCGCTACCAACATCATCAGCGGCGAGAGCAGGATCAACAAGCAGGCCGCCCCCATGATGTCCATCGCTCGCTTGGCCGTGCGCCGCCAACCGCGTAACGCGATGTCGCGGACGGTCAACAGTGGCAACCCGCCCAGGTCGCCGATGCTCACCTGGCTGGCCATGTACTGGAACACGTCGGGAAAGACCTTGATCGTCACCTGACCCCGCTCGCACTCGGAGATCAGTATCAGGATCTCCTGGTGCGTCGCTTCTGGCAGGGCGATGATGACCTCGTCGACCTGGTGCTCGTCAATGAGAGGGGCCAGGTCGCTGGCGTGGCCAAGGATCTGCGCCCCTAATGGAACCCCGTTTACCGGACCGTTCGTGGTGACAAAACCGGCCACCTCGTACCCCAGTCCAGGGTTCGATTGGATTTTCTGAAAGATCATCCGCCCCACGTCGCCCGTGCCGACGATGAGCACTCGGTCGCGTCCCCAACGCTTTCTGCGCAGCCGGGTGCGGACCTGCGCGTGGACCGCCCGTCCCAGGGTGACAAAACCGATGGTAAGCGCCCAGCCGTAAAAAATCATCCCCCGCGAGTAATCCAGTTCCAGGGAACTGTTTTTGAAGAGGAGCGAAGAGATCGCCACGCCCACCAGTGTGCCCACTGTAGTGGATGTGAAAACAGAGTAGAACTCTTCGACGCGCGAGGAGGTGCGAGCCAGGCGGTATAGATTGGCAAAGCCAAACACCATCAGAATCGAAGCGATGTGAGCCATCACAATGCGGGCGTATTCGAGGAGACCGCCCGCATTCTGAACTTGGTCTGGCCAGGGAATCCAGTGGCGCACCCAGTAGGCCAGCAAGAAGGCCAGGCCGGCCATCACCGCGTCGGTGAGAGCCAGCGTTAGAGCAAAAATCGTTTGGGTCCGCATCTTTGATTTCACGAGATAACCTCCCGTCATCCTTTGGTCGGGGCGAGGGCAAGCCGTAGTTGTTCGAGCATCTGCCGTAGCGAGATGGCGCTGACGATGAGCGCGTGGAGCCACCAGGGAGTCTGCGCCGCATAGTGCTTGCGGTAGAAGATGTCCATCGCGCGATAGAACTCGACCTGCGCCCGTGGATTTTGGCGTGTGGACGCTTTCTTGACATGCAGCACCTTCACGGCCGGATTATAATAGATCTTCCAGCCGGCTTCCTTGATGCGATAGGCCCAATCCAGATCCTCCCCGTACATAAAGAACTGTTCGTCCATCAGGCCGACTTGTGCGATGGTCGCCGCCCGCACCATCATGAACGCCCCGACGACGGAATCTACCTCGGTGACCAGATCCGGGTCGCGATAGGTGAGATTGTAGCGACCAAAGCGCGGGCTGTGTGGAAAGAGGCGCGAGAGACCCGCCATGTGGTAGAAGGAAACCTCTGGTGTAGGGAACGAGCGCCGGCAGGCTAGGTCGAGCGATCCATCGTGGAGCACGATCTTGGGGCCAGCGGCCCCGGCGTCGGGATGCTCGGCCATAAAGTCCAGCATCTGCGCCAGCGCGTCTGGCGGGAGTTCGGTGTCCGAGTTCAAAAGCAGCGCGAAGCGAGGGCGGTGAGAGGACTCACCTGGAGAGTCGGCAAAGCCAAAGGCGCGGAGGCCCTGGTTGTTAGCGGTGGGGTAGCCGACGTTCTCGGTGTTGGCGATCAGGTGCGCCTGGGGGAACTCGGCGGCGACCATCCCGGCGCTGCCATCGGAGGAGGCGTCGTCCACGACGCAGACCTCGAACGTGAAATCGCCCCCCGCTCGATGATGGGCGCTGGCATAGACAGAACGCAGGCACGTGCGCAGCAGGTCGCGGGTATTATAGCTGGTGACGACGATCCCCAAGTCAAGCATCGTTCAGATTTCGGTTCTCGCTGATGCCTCAATTAACAATCCAGGTTTTCCGCCTGGTACCCGACATTCTAACATAAAGGATTGGGAGGGTCAAACAGAATCGGTTTTCAGCACGTCTTCATCCACCGCACCCAGTCGTCCAGTACCTCGCGGGCGTGATCGAAGGCGATCTGATCGGGCAATTCATCGGGGGCGAACCAGGCCAACTCGGCTGCATCGTCGGCGGGGTGTTCTTGCCCGCCTGTGACCTCAGCCAGGAAGTAAATGTTCAGACAATAACCTCCCTCGTCGCCGTAACGATCCACGTAAAAGCCGAGCAGGTCGGTTACCTGTACCTCCAGTCCGGTCTCCTCCAGCGCCTCGCGGACGGCTCCTGCTTCGGGGTGCTCGTCCTCCTCCAGAAAGCCGCCGGGGATGTCCCAATAGCCCAGGAAGGGTTGGATGGCGCGCTTGACCAGCAACAGGCGGCCATCCCGCGCGATCAAAGCGCCGGCACAGGGCTTGGCGTTGCGATAGTGGACGCGACCGCAGGCAGTGCAGACCTGGTGGGAACGGGCGAGCTCCTTCAGCAAACCTCCACAGTGAGAACAGAAGCGAACGGCGGCCCGTGCGTTATCGGGGACGCGCTCGTCGTGGTAGAAAACCGCGCCCTCGAAGGAAAGCTCTCGCGCAACCAACTGTAGCTTTCGCGTCCGGGACAGGCGTTTGAAGCGAGCCTCGGCCCGCTGCGCCGCGCTTCGGTCAGGGAAGCGGTAGGCGCCGATGAGTTTCGCGGGCCGACGAGCCGCCGTGTAGCGTGCCCCTCGGCCTTTGTTGTGCTCGGCTATCCGCCGCTTCAGATCGGTGGTGATGCCGGTGTAGAGCGTGTCGTCCACGCAGCGCAGTACATAGAGAAACCAATCACGTGTTTGCATAGCTCTTCTATTAAACCACACTCCGGTATATTGCACAACTTTTGTCGCTCTTTTGGCCCTGTCGTTGTGAAAGGCACGAGAAGGCCGTTGAGCAGCAGACCCCAGACTGTAACAGTTCTGTAACACAGCTTTCTTGTCACTGGCTATCAAATCTGATATAATCTGACCAAAAGACTTATTTGATTGAGCGCAGATCCCAAAGGGGGACTCATGAGCAATGCTTGTATCCTCTACATAGAGGACAACCCTGAGAACCGATTGCTGGTGAAACGGGTCCTGGAGGCCGAGGGATTCTCGATCTTGGAAGCGGCCGACGGTATGACCGGGCTCGAGATCGCTATTCAACAGCAGCCCGACCTCATTCTGTTGGATATCAATCTTCCAGAGGTCGATGGTTACGATCTGGCCAGGCGTTTCCGGGATACACCAGGGCTGCAAAAAGTTCCCATCCTGGCCGTCACGGCCAATGTGATGAAAGGAGATCGAGAGCGCACTCTGGCAGCGGGCTGCGATGGCTATATTCCGAAACCTCTCGACATAGACCGGCTACCCATGCAGATCAAAGCAGCGCTGCAAAAAAATTGTGAGTGAGGTCATTTATGAGCGTGCGACCTCAAGATGCTGTAATCCTCGTCATTGAGGATAATTTTCAAAATTTTGTGCTCATCGCGCGTCTGCTGGCTTATTTGGGCGTGAAGAATTGTGAATGGAAAGCTTCTGGCTGGCAGATATTAGAGTTCGCAGAGACGCTGCCACAGCTTGATTTGATCCTGATGGATATCTTTTTACCGGAGGCGGATGGCTATGCAGCTCTGGACAAATTGCGCGCTCACCCGCGCTTTAAGAATACCCGTGTCGTCGCAGTGACTGCCGATGCCTCTGCCAGAAATATGGAACGTGCTCGCAGCGCCGGCTTCGATGGCTTCATCGGCAAGCCGCTCGACCCCGATCGCTTCCCGAACCAGATTCGCCGCATTCTCCAGGGAGAGAGTATCTGGGAATTGGAGTGATCGAGGCGTCAGGGAAGAGTTGGATGATGTGCTATGTTGTCGCCAGAATCAACGGAACGACCTCGGATCCCAACCACCGGGATGCGCGGCGGACTTGGCAGGACTCTACTGACCGCCTTTCTCATCCTGGCAATCGTGCCGCTGAGCGCGCTCAGTTGGTATGCCACCCAGCGCGAGCGGCGCGATATTCAACAGGTTACCACTCGCAATCTATCCTCTGTGGCCGCGATGATGGAAACTCAGGTTCGCCAATGGATCGAAAACCGCGCTGCGGGCCTGACGTTTCTGGCGGCTATGCCCACTACTCAAGAACATATCAGCGCGCTGACGGCTAACGCCGCCGATCCTTCGTCAGACTCTGAACAGAGCGATGGCGGTGCTCGTGATGTCATGCGCGCCCAGTTGCGAGCTGTGCTGGAGCAGGGGACGGCTTTCCGTCGTTTGTCTGTACTCGGTCTCAATGGGCGGGCGTTGGTCTCTACCGATCCACAGGTAGAAGGCTCTCCGGCGGAGCATACCCCCACGTTTAGCCCGGAAGAAGATATTAGCTTGCAGTTTGTGACGCTCGATCCAACCGCCGAGGTGGGGGCAGTCGTCGCTCAACGCGTCGTCGGTCAGAACGGCGAGATACTGGGAACGCTGATCGGTCAGATCAACTTGAGCGGCCTGGCCGATGGGCTGCAAGCGGTGGGCGAATTGGGAAAGACGGGCGAGGTTTACCTGGTAGACGCCAACGGAATGGCGTTACCGCAGGGGCAGGTGGTGAGCAGTATGGCCATCGAATCCGCCCTGGTTGGCGAGGCGAGCGAGGGGCTTTACGAGAACTATGAAGGCGTTCCCGTCATCGGAGTCTACCGCTGGATACCGGAGCTGGGGCTGGCGTTGGTGGCGGAGCAAACTCAAGAGGAGGCCTTTGTTGCGACCGACGCCGTCACGGCTGCCATCATAGGCGCCACTCTCGTGGTGGCGCTCATCACGGCCATCATTGCCTCGGTGGTGACGCGGCAGATCACGCGCCCGGTCGTAAAGTTGACCGAGTCGGCGCTCAACATCGCCAGGGGAGACCTGGAGCAGCGCGTGCCCATCGCGACGTTTTCGAGGGACGAGATCGGCATCCTGGCGCACGTGTTCAATCGCATGGCGGCGGAACTGGAGAGTCTGTACAACGATCTGGAGGCGAAGGTCGCCCAACGTACAGCCCTCTTGCAGAGAGCCAACTATCAGATTCAACGACGAGCTATACAACTCGCCGCTACCGTCGAGGCCAGCCAGGTTGTCACCTCGATCTTGGAGCCCGATCAATTGCTGCAAGAGGTGGTGCGGCTGGTGCACGATCTCTTTTCCTATTCCTACGTGGGCATCTATCTTGTGGACGAAAGCGGCGAGCGAGCGTTGCTCCGCGAAGCGACAGGCGGCGGGAAAAAGATAGCGGCGGTCAAAGCAGAACCGGTGTTGCTCAACGAAGGGGGCGCGATTGGAGAGGCCGTGCGGACGGGCCAGCCGTGCGTTATCCACTGGGATGTGGGGCATGGTCCAAAAGAATTTGGCTCTCCCTACATCTGCGCGGAGGCAGCGCTGCCGCTCAAGTTGGGCGATCAGGTCATTGGCGTGCTCGACATTCTGGATACCGGGAGCTTTGACGACGACGACGTTTCCGTCCTGCAGAACGTGGCCAATCAGATCGTCATCGCTCTGGAGAATGCTCGGATTTACAAAAAGGAGCAAGATACAGCCCGTCGCTTGCGCGAGACAGAAGAGTTCCGCTCTCGCTTCCTGGCTCATATGAGCCATGAACTGCGCGAGCCGCTGACGAACATTACCGGTTTTTCCCGCCTGATCCTCAAGGGATTGGATGGCCCCGTAAATGACCAACAGCGCGAGGATCTTCAGATCATTTATGCCAACAGCCAGCACTTGTTGGGCCTGATCAACGACCTGCTGGACATCTCGCAGATCGAAGCGGGCTTGATGGAGCTACAGTTCCAGGAATTGGACCTGGCAGAGGTTATCAAGAGCGTGTTGGCCACGACCAGCGCGCTGGTGCGCGACAAGGAGGTCGAGTTGCGCCAGGAGATTCTCCCTGAGTTGCCGCCGGTGCAAGCCGACGCGGTTCGCATCCGGCAGGTATTGCTCAAGCTCCTGACCAATGCAGCCAAGTTCACCGAGCAAGGAAGCATCACGGTGCGGGCCTGGCCTGATGACCACCAGGTGTTGATCAGTGTGAGCGATACAGGGACGGGCATCGCCTCTCAAGACCTGGCGTGCATTTTTGATCGGTTCGAACAAGGCTCGTTGGAGAACGGGCGCCGGCCAAACGGGGCCGGACTGGGACTGGCCTTGAGCAAGGAGTTCATAGAGATGCATGGGGGCGAGATCTGGGTGGAAAGTGAATATGGAAAGGGTTCTACGTTCACCTTGAGCTTGCCGCTGGAGCACCATCCTGGGCAGTGAGATGTGTATTGACGAGGGGGTACGATGACCAGAGTGATCGCAGTAGCTAACAGTAAAGGCGGCGTGGCCAAGACAACTACCTGCCTGTCTCTGGGGGGCAGCCTGGCGGAGCAGGGCCAGTTGGTGATGTTGGTAGACCTGGATCCCCAGGCCCATCTGACCTCTTCCCTGGGCATCGAACCGGAGACGTTGCGTCGCACGGTGGGCGATGCGTTGCTGGGTCAGAGCTCTTTGGTCGCCGTCAGCCACGAGACCAGCGTGTATGGCCTGGATTTGGCGCCGGCGAATCGCGAACTCGTCGTCTTGAACAAGATCCTATACAATCGCCCCGGGTACGAGTATCGGCTGAAGACGAGCCTGGATCACACGCGCCACGAACTCTACGACGTCGTCTTGATAGACTGCCCACCCACCTTTGGGACGCTGACGATCAACGCTCTAACGGTGGCCGATTTGATCATAATCCCGGTCCAGTGCGAGTATTACTCTGTGCAGTCGCTCCGCCAGATGCTGGAGATGGTGAGCCTGATACGGCGCAAGACGAACCCTCAACTCGGCTACCGGCTGCTGGCGACCATGTTCGACATGCGCAACAAGGTCCATCCCATGATCCTGGAATATCTGCGGAATCATTTTTCTACCGCTCTTTTCCAGACCATCATCCAGATAGATACGCGACTGCGAGAGAGTCCGGCTTTTGCACTGCCAATCACCAAGTACGCGCCCAAGACACGATCCGCTCTCCAATATCGCGCTTTGGCCCAGGAACTGATGACTGGCCTATCACCTGATGATGAGGCTGCCGTGCAGAAAGCGGGTGAACAGGAGCAAGAAGTTATACCTATCGTTCCTATGCCGGAGCACGCGGGAGTACATATAGAAGCGGGGAGTCAATGAGTAGAGACCGGTTGAAACACTCTCTGGATGAGTTATTTTCTGATTTTTCGCCACCGACGCCGGAGGTCGATGCTGAACTGTCGCACGCGCCTTCTGGAGATGATGCCCGCACAGGAGAGGATACCCCAAAAGAGCCGACGCCTCCCGAACAAAGTCACGACGCGGTTGAATCTCTACCAGAAAAAGAAGCGCCATCTGAACAGAGGGAAAACGGCGACGAGGATGAAGTGGTCAACCAGGGGGACGATTCTTCCCCGGAGGATAACATCAGTACCTGGCGCGCCGGGTGGCGCGATCTCGCTTCGGAGAATATGGATGGAAAAGGGCGCGCCGATTCTGTGAGACGTTCGATTGGCATCCGGAGACGCCGACTTATTAGTGACAGGCGCGAGTCAGGGGAAGGGGAGCCATGAGTGAAGATAAACTGAGGTATTCTCTGGACGAGTTGTTCTCTGACTTTGCGCCACCGACGCCGGAGGGCGAGAGAGCGCCTGCGCCCCCGGAAGAATCCCTGCCTGAACCAGACATTGTCCCCCCCGAGCCTCCGGTGGAGGAGCCGTTGCCTGAAGTGGAGGAAGAAACCAGGCCCCTGGCTCCACCATCGACGGAAGAGCTGCTGCCTGAGCCAGAGGCTATCCCGCCCTTGCCTCCAGAAAAAGAGCCGTTGCCCGAGCCGACGGTCGTGCTGCCCCGGGCCGAGCCTCCGGCGGAAGAGCCGTTGCCTGAACTGCGGAGCGAGACCGAGCCTTTGCCGCCGCCAGCAGAGGAACCGCTGCCTGAGCCGACGGTTGTGCTACCCCAGCCCGAGCCCCCGGCGCGGGAAGCCGTAACGCCCGTCCCCCAAAAGGTTCCAATCCCGGAGAATTTGCAGACCTGGCGGCGACAATTGATTCGAAAAGTACTTCGCGTCGTACTCATCGTTGGAGGCCTGGCGGTCGTGATGGGTTCCTACAATGCCTATACGCTTGGTCGAGTGGAGTTGATCCCGATCTATCTGGGAGTCTATGCTATTTTGGTCCTGACAACTTTTTGGCGCGATATTTCCTATGACATCCAGGTGGGCGTCATCTTGAGTCTGCTCTACGGACTGGGGGTCCTTGAGCTGTCCACCGCCGGGCAGAGCGGCAACGGGCGGCTCTTTTTGTTGGCGCTTCCTCTCGTGGCCGTCCTTTTCCTCGGTCGGCGGAGCGGCGTCATCGCCCTGGTTCTCGCTGTCTTGACGTTGGCTGTCTTTGCTTGGGCTTTTTCGACGGGCCTTATCCTCCTCCCGACGCCTCAGCCGATCAGCCTGATGGATTGGTTGAGAATCAATGCAGTGTTTTTGATCGTAGGCGCTTTTTTGGTGGCGTTACAGATTTATCTAATGCCCCGTCTCGCCGATTCCCTGGCTCGAAATCACCAGCAACTTGAGGAAGTAGAAGCTCACAAAACGATGCTGGAGGGGCAGACCCGCGCGCTCCAGAAGGTAAATTACGATCTTCGACGGCGAGCGGCGCAATTGGAGGCCGGCACCGACGTGGGGCGGGCCATCTCCTCTATCCTCGACGTGGCGCCGCTGCTGCGCAAGGCGGCCAAGTTACTCCACGATCGCTTTGGTTTCTATCACGTCGGTATCTTTTTGATAGACGAGAGTGGGGAGTGGGCCGTGCTCAACGAAGCGACCGGTGAGGCTGGTACACAGATGGTGGCCATGGGCCATCGCCTGCGAGTGGGAGAGTCCAGCCTGGTTGGCCGGACGGCCCTTCATCGCCGGTCACACATCGCCCTGGATGTGGGCGCGGATGCGGTCAGCTTTGACAACCCGCTCCTTCCCTACACTCACTCCGAGGTAGCCCTTCCTATCGCGGTCGGCGAGCGACTGTTGGGAGTTTTGGATATTCAGTCGACCGAGGAGGCGGCTTTTGACGGAGAAGACGCGCGGGTGTTACAAAGTGTGGCTGACCAGATCGCCGTGGCCCTTGATAACGCCCGCCACGTCTCACAGGAAGCCGCCCGGCTGGAGGTGACCAGCCCCATCTATCGCGTCAGCCGCCGCTTGACCACAGCGACGACGACCCACGAAGTAGCCGATGCGATCGTGGATTCCGTGGCCGAGACGGGGGTGGATGGATGTCTCGTGGTGGAGTTTGAGTATTTACCGACAGGAGAACCGGACGCGCTTTTGTACTTGAGTGTGTGGCGAAAGGAACGATTGCCCCAGTTCCAGCCTGGAGCGCGGCTTCCGATCTCTGAAAGTCCTTTTCCTTTCGAGTTGGTCAGCAGTTTTTGGACCGTAACCGATGTCGAGCACGATGGGCGGCTGCCCCAGAGTGCGCGGCGAGTTTTTGAGGCCACCTACGTTCGCTCTCTGGTCAATATCCCTCTGCGCATCGGGGAGAAGGTGATTGGACAGGTGGTGGTGCTGCGCGAGGTTCCTGGCCCCTTCTCGGACGCTGCTTTGCGCGTCTACGAGGTTCTGAGCGACCAGGCGGCACTGGCGCTGGAGCGCACTCGATTGTTGGAAGAGGCACAGCGCCGCGCCGAATGGGAACAGTTGACTCGCCAGATCGTGGATCGCACCCGTCGAGCTACAGATATAGAGCGGGCTTTGCAGACGACAGCAGAGGGGCTTTCTGAGGCGCTGGAAGTGCCCCGCGTTTCTATCGAATTGAACGTCGGAGCGCTGATGAAGGAATAGGGCGAAAATCGGGAGAGTGTTGATGAGCATGAAAACCATGCCGGATTGGAACGCTGAAATCCAGCGCAGCCGCGTCGTATTTCTGAACGGCCTGTTGCTAATTGCGGTGATCGGTGGCCTGATTGCATTGGTCTTGACCTATATCTCGCTGCCAAAGAGTCTGAGCGCACTGGAACAATTGGCACAGATAGCGCCTTTTGCCATTGGTTGGTTGATGGCGTTGATTCCCTGGGTCTGGCGCAACTTGGAGTATCGCATTCGGGCCGCGCTCCCTCTCTTGATTACTTATTTCTTGAGCCTGTTTATCTTTTATCGCGGTGGATTGTCTGGTAGTGGACGAGTTTGGTTGTTGCTATTTCCTGCCCTCACCTTTCTTCTTCTAGGCCCACGCTCTGGCATCTGGGCTGGGATTGTCAGTGTCTTGACTTATGTTCTTTGTGCCATCGTCTTTAGCCAGAGATGGATCATACCTCTGTTGATGGAACCTGAAGATCCGGAGGCATTGGAATTGTGGATCGGTGAGGGAGCTTCTTTCTTCCTCATAGTGGCTATTCTGGTCCTGATACTCTGGACATCTAGCCGGAGTTGGCTGGAGGCGCTGGCGGGGGCGGTCACGGCCAATCAACAACTACAGGCGCGAACGCACGAGTTAGAAGAAACGACAGGGCAATTGCGCCGGCAGGCCTCTCAGTTGCGGACGACTGCAGAGATTGCCCACGCCGGCTCGTCTATTCTGGACCCAGAGCGTCTGTTTACCGAGGCAGTCAATCGAATCCAGGAGGGATTCAGTTTGCTAGGTGTGTATTATGTAGGTTTGTTCCTGCTCGACGACGCCAGTGCAGATACCGGCGACGGCGATCCCGGTGGTACATTTGCCGAGTTGAGAGCCGCCACCGGTGAAGCCGGTCGGCTGCTGCTGGAGATGGACTATAAGCTGGAACTGGCCGAGACATCCGCGGTGGGCTGGTGCATCGTTCATCAGCAGCCCCACGTCGCGCTGGACATCGCGGAGAACACGGTGCAGCTTGACGCGCTATCCATGCCGAACACGCGATCCGAGATCGCGCTGCCCCTGCGCTCGCGCGGCCGTGTCCTGGGGGCGCTGAGCGTGCACAGCACCCAAGAGGCGGCCTTTGAAGAAGCCGACATCGCTCTCCTGCAAACGATGGCCGATCAAGTAGCATTGGCGATTGACAATGCTCGGCTTTTCACTCAGACGGAGGCTGCGCTGGAAGAAGTGCAGGCTGCCCATCAGCGTTATCTGCGCCGGGAATGGAGGGAATTACTGGACACAAAGCCTGTGGCTCGAATTGATTACTCCCGGCATACTCCTGGCGGGGCCTACACTTCCCCCAGTGGCGACGGTCCCTTGCAGGAAGCCCGTCGCCAGGCGATGACGAGCGGCCAGACGGTGAGCGTAGACAGTTTCGAGCTTGAGCCAGGCGACGACGAGACCGCCCCCCTGCACTCTCTACAAGCGCGGGACAGGGCCTCCCAGGCCGCGCTGGTGATTCCCCTGAAATTGCGGGGGCAGGTCATAGGCACGATCGCGTTGCACGAGGCGCGCCGTCAACGGCCGTGGGCGGCGGCAGAGATCTCCCTGGCGGAAACCGTTGCTGAACAGACCGCGTTGACCATCGAAACCCTGCGCTTGATGGACGAGACCCAACGTCGCGCCGTTCGGGAACAACTGATCGGTGAGATCGCGAACCGGATGCAGCAAGCTACGGATATGCAGGGTCTGATGCACATCATGGCGCAGGAATTGAACCGGGCTCTGGGAGGTTCGCGCGTTTACGTGCGCCTGGGCGCCGAATCCTCTTTGCGTTCACCGGGGGGCGACGGGCGAGCGGGTAGAGGAGATGATGGGAATGGAAGATAAGCAGGCGGAAGAAGGCCAGCAGATGCATCCAAGAGCGTCAAAAAAGCGCCCCACCATTGGCTTGTTGGGCTTGATGGGTACGTTTTGGAATCGAGCGGCGATTGTGGCCCGCAACCACGACGCGAACTTGATCGGATTTTCGTGCGGCGAACTTCGCTCGCCCTATGGGTTTGACGCTCAGGCCAATGTCCTCGCCGACCTGGCAGGCGCGGAAAATTTGGATGGGCTGGTGATCTGGAGCGATTATATCGGGCATTACATGGACGCTGCCGGGATCAAGACCTTTTGTGAACAATATCATCCTTTGCCCGTCGTCAGCATCGGGTCGGTGGAGGGCATCCCCAGTGTGTTGGTAGACAACTACCAGGGTACATATGAGGCGGTGGTTCATCTCATCGAAGCGCACGACTGCCGCCGCATCGCCTGCATTCGAGGACCCGAGGGAAACCCGGAGGCGGACGAACGGTATCGTGCGTACGTCGACGCTTTGTCCAGACATGGCCTTATCTTTGATAGCGAACTTGTCGTGGTGGGTGGTTTCGGCGGCCCTGCGGGCGAGGCAGCGATAAGCCAGTTGCTCGACGAACGCCAGGTCGATTTTGACGCTCTGGTGGCGGTCACGGATGAGGCGGCTATGGCGGCGATAGAGAACTTGCAGGCGCGAGGTATACGAATTCCGGAGGATGTGGCCGTTGTGGGATTCGACAACGAGGGAGCGGATTATACGCCTCCCTTGACGTCGGTATACGCTCAATGGTTTGAGGCGGGCGAGCGGGCGGTCGAGATGGCGCTGGCCCTGTTGGCGGGTGAGCAGATGCCAGAACAGGTGCGCCTGTCATCGAACCTCGTCGTGCGCCAGTCGTGCGGCTGCCCCTCTACTACGGTGGCGCGGGCCGCTGTTGGAACTGTGGCCGATGTGGGTGAGAGAGCGGGATCGCCTCCCTCGGCGCACCGGGACGAGATCCTCGCGGCGATGATGCAACCGTTGCAGGATCCCATCACGAAACCGGACCCCACGTGGGCCGAGAAGCTACTGAACGCCTTTGCAGCCGAGTTGAGCGGTTCGGCGCCATCAGGGACTTTTGCTTCCACGCTCAACGAGATATTGCGCCAGGTCACAGCGACAGGAGACGCCGTGATCGCCTGGCAGGGGGTAGTGTCTGCTCTGCGCCGACACACATTGCCTTATCTGGTTGATCGTCAGGACATATCGCGGGCGGAGGATCTCTGGCAACAGGCCCAGGTTCTGATCGGCGAGACGGCGCGGCGGGTGGAGGTGCAACGGCGAAACCAGGCAGTGCAACAGGCTCAAGTGTTGCGTCGGATCGGCCAGGCGCTGATCACCGCGTACGATATGGAAAACCTGACCGATGCGCTGGCCCAGGAACTGCCACAATTGGGCATCTCAAGTTGTTACCTCTCTTTGTACCAGGATCCGCGGTCGCCAACCGAGTGGGCGCGGCTGATCCTGGCCTACGACGAGCGAGAGCGTGTGAAGCTGGAAGAGCAGCGTTATTTCCCCGCTCGTCAATTGCTCCCCAATGATCTGTTGCCTCGGGACAGGCGATACGAGTTTCGGGTCGAGCCGCTTTACTTTCGAGAGAAACAGATTGGCTTTGTTCTGTTCGAGCCGGGTCCGCCGGACCGGGCGACGTACGTGGCGCTGCGAGAGCAGATCAGCAGCGCGCTGCATGGGGCGCTGCTCGTTCAGCAGGTAGAGAGCCGCTCGCTCCAATTCCAGACCGCCGCCGAGGTCTCGCGCGCGGCCAGCAGCATTCTCGACCCCGATGTGTTGATCCTGCAAGTGGTAGACTTGGCCCGCGAGCGGTTCGATCTCTACTATGCTGGGTTGTTCCTGGTGGACGAGAGCGGGACGTGGGCGGTGTTGCAGGCGGGCACGGGCGAGGCCGGGCGACAGATGGTCGAGCAGGGCCACAGGCTGAAAGTGGGTGGTGATTCGATGATCGGCCAGTGCGTGGCTACGGGCGAAGCCCGTATTGCGCTGGACGTGGGCGAGGAAGCCGTGCGTTTCGAGAACCCGCTGCTGCCACGGACGCGCACCGAGTTGGCGCTCCCGCTCGTCAGTCGCGGCAAGACCATCGGCGCGTTGACCATCCAATCTGTCCACGAGGCCGCTTTCGATGAGGAGAACATCGCGGTGTTTCAGTCCATGGCCAATCAATTGGCCAACGCCGTCGAAAATGCCCGCTTGTTCGAGCGGACTCAAGCTGTGCTGAACGAAACTGAGGATCAGGCACGCCGTTTGACCCTGCTGAATGAGATGAGCGAGCAGTTGGGGCAGGCGGCGAGCCTCGACGAAATCTTTACCATCGCCTCCGTGACGACCAGCAAGGTCTTTGGTGCCTCGCGGGCCAGCGTGGCCTTGCTCACCGACGAAGGGGATAGTTTTCGGGTCCTGGCGCTGCGGGGCAAGGACGGCGCTTTTCCGGTGGGCGCTCAACTGCCGGTTGAAGGGACGGCGATTGGGGTGGTGGCGCGGGAGAATCGTTTGCTCATCAATCCCGATACCCTGGTCAGCGACTTTGTCGATCTCATTGACCTGGCTCAACAGGGCATCCGTTCCACGGTCAGCGCCCCCTTGTTTGCCGGCGGGCAGGTGATCGGCACGTTGAATGTAGCCAGCGATCGCCCGGGCGCCTTCACACAACGAGACGGAAACCTGTTACTTCAGACGGCTTCCCTCCTGTCGGCGGCGATTGAGAATCGACGCTTGTTCGAACAGATCCAGGTGGCGCTGAAGGAGGTGGAGGACACCCATCGCCGCTACCTGGAACAGGCGTGGACAGAGTACCTGCAAACCGCCAGAGCAACCAGCTACGAGACCGAACACCCAGCCGCCGCACCTCTGGGAGACGGGGTTCTGCCCGAGATCCAGCAGGCGACGACGCACCAAGGCGCGATCGTGTTGACCGGTGATGGACAAGACCGTTCTGCCCTGGTTACGCCCATCATGCTCCGAGGCGCCATCATTGGCGCTTTGGGCATCCACGACGATGACGGCGCGCGCCAGTGGACCAACGACGAGATCACTTTCGTCGAGGCGATTGCCGAGCGCATGGCGCTGGCAGCCGAGAACCTGCGGCTCCTAGACGAGGCGCAACGCCGCGCCGCCCGCGAGCGGTTGGTCGGCGAGATCTCGGGGCAGGTGCGAGCCTCCCTGGATCCAGATACGATCCTCAGGACCACCGTGCGAGAGTTGGGCCGCGTGCTGGGCGCAGAATCGGCGGCGATTGAGATGAAGGTTTCTCCAGGCGATGCCGGTGAGACCGTTGGAGAGGAACCTGCGCACGAGGGCGCAGACCCCTACAGAACTGTGCTGCTACAGGGGGAGGAATAGCCGATGTCATCTCCAGACATTCGTTTGCATCAACCGACGCTTAGGCAGAGTGTCAGGACGCGATTACTGGTCTTGTTGGTGGGGTTGACCACGATCTCGGTGCTGACCGTCGGCTACCTGGGCGTCAACTCGATCCAGCGCATGGGAGAAGGGGCACAACGGATCAGCGCCGGAGCGTTGCGCACCCAGGCGGAAGAATATCTGCGCCAGGTGACGGTCGGCGATGCCCGGCGGAACGATCTGATATTGGAAAAGGTACAGGACGACGCGGAGAATCTGGCCCAGTATGTCGCGAGCGTCTTTGAGAAACCCGATGCCTTTGCCGGTGAAACCTACTGGCAGGCCGAAGATCACATGTTCGTCGAATCCGGCGGGCAGTATATGAATGACGAAACCGAAGCTGCCAGTCTCTTTGTTCCCAACTTTGTGGACATCGACGAGGAATTGCTGACCACCCTGGAGTTGGGAGTGTATTTAGATTTCGCTTTTGTTCCGGTGTACGAGAGCGATCCGAACACGGTGGCGGTTTACCTGGGGACGAAACAAGAGACCACCCACTACTACCCCAATATCGGCCTGGGAAATCTCGTACCGCCAGATTTTCAGGTCACTCAGCGTCCCTGGTACATCGACGCTGCCCCAGAGAACAATCCGGAGCGAGCCGTGATCTGGTCGCCCGTCTATGTGGATGCCACCGGCCAGGGGTTGATGGTGACGGCGGCCGCTCCCATCTATGTCAACGGGGACGAATTCATCGGCGCCGTCGGTATTGACGTCACGTTGCAGGACATCAGCGCCAGTATCGAAGATACCCGACTGCTCGGTAGCGGCTATTCTTTCCTTATTGATGACACCGAACAGGCCATCGCTCTGCCGGAGCAGGGTTATCAGGATCTCCTGGCCCGCTCCCCTGAACCCGACGAGGTTGGTGCTGACCTGAGCGAGGCCACGACAACATTCGCTCCCATACTGGACGAGATGATGGCCGGCTCGACGGGCTTTGAAACCCTGGCGATAGGGGGAAGGGAGTTGTTCGTCGCTTACGCGCCCCTGGAGAGCACAGGATGGAGCCTGGCCAACGTCGTCGAGGTAGAGACCGTGCTCCAGGTCATGGGCACGTTGCAGCAGCAGATGGAGACCTCGACCCGGTCGTTGGTGCTGGCGCGCATTCTGCCTGTCGGCGGAGGTATTCTCATTTTTATGGCGCTCGTCGGTCTCTTGTTGACCAATCGCGTATCGGCTCCCGTCCGAGCGATGGCGGCGGCGGCTCAGCAGATCGGTGCGGGTCACTGGGATGTCTCGCTCCCCCGGGCCGGCAATGACGAGATCGGTGTGCTGTCCCGCGCTTTTAGCCAGATGACCGAGCAGTTGCGCGAGCTTTACGCGGGTCTGGAGGATAAGGTTGCCGCTCGCACGCGCGACCTGGAGCGACGAAGTATCCAACTGGAGGCGGCGACCCAGGTGGCCCGGGAAGCGGCGGCGATCCGTGACGTAGATCGGTTGCTGGATAGGACTGCCCGTCGCATCTCTACCCAATTCGGCTTTTACCACGCCGGCATCTTTTTGCTGGACGATGCAGGGGAGTATGCGGTTTTGCAGGCCGCTTCCTCGGAGGGCGGCCAGCGAATGCTGGCGCGGAGGCATCGGTTGAAGGTAGGCGAGGTGGGCATCGTCGGCTACGCAGCCGGTTCGGGCGAGCCTCGCATCGCCCTCGACGTGGGCGCCGACGCGGTCTTTTTCGATAACCCCGATCTGCCGCAGACGCGCTCGGAGATGGCGCTGCCGCTGCGGGTGCGCGATCACGTCATCGGCGTGCTCGACGTGCAGTCCACAGAGCCGGAGGCCTTCTCGGACGAGGACGTGGCGGTGTTGCAGACGATGGCCGACCAGGTGGCGCTGGCTATCGAGAATGCCCGCCTGTTGGAAGAGACCCAGGAGCGGCTCCAGGAAGTCAGTGCACTGTTGCGCTACCAGAGCCGGGCGGGCTGGGAGCGAGTTACAGGAGAACGAACGGACTGGGGATACGTCTACGATGGGTTGGAGATCAAACCGCGGGGCGCGCCAGACAAAGCTTCCGAAGCGGAGGAGGAGCCTCAGGTGACGGTGCCGCTCCAGGTGCGCGGCGCGAACGTCGGTAATCTGAAACTGGCCCTGGGCGACCGTCAACCAACTTCTGATGAACTCGCCCTGGCCCAGGCCATAGCGGATCAGGCGGGCCAGGCCCTGGAAAGCGCCCGACTTTTTCAGGAAACGCAGCGGGTGCTGGGAGAGACGGAAGCCCTCTATCGTATCAGCCGGGCCATCGGCGCCGCCGACTCGCCAGAAAAAGTCGGGCAGGCGTTGGTCGATTATGCCGCCACCAGCGGCGGCGTGGACGTCGCCCGCGTGCTGCTCTTTGAGTACGAAGATGTCCCTGGAGACGGGGCCGGAAAACCGACTCACATTGTGATGCGTGAAGGATGGACGGTGGATGATCGACAGGCTCAACCTTATGGCACGCGCCTGTCATTGAAAGATTATCCGCTGGCAGACTTGATGAGCCCGGACGAACCACTTCTTGTACAAGATGTGCTGAACGATCCCAGGGCCAACGAGGCGACTCGCACGCTCGTCGCGGGTGTATCGGGCCTGCGCTCTTTCGCCATGATCCCCATCCTCGTCGGAGAACGTTGGCTTGGAGTGGTGTTCATCGGACGGGATAAACCTTCGGCCTTTGCGAGAGAGCTTATCAGGGGGTACCGAACGTTGGCCGGACAGGCCGCCATCGCGCTCGAAAGTATGCGACTGCTCGATGAGACCCAATACCGCGCCACTCGCGAGCGATTGACCCGCGAGATCACCGACAAGATGCGCCGCGCCGTCGACCTGGATACCCTGATGCAGACCACAGTTCGGGAGATGGCCGCTGCTCTCGGTACATCGACTGCTTTTGTGCAGTTGGGTGTATCGTCAGAAACGTCGAATGTAGACCAACGGGAAGGGCCTACGCCATCGCAGGGGGACGGACGCGGGGAGGATGGCAAGGAGAGCATCGTATGAACCAGATGGATGTTGTTCTGCGAATCTTGATGCAGGTCGCCGGTGCAGTGGAACTGGCGGCGGCGATTTTGATATGGCTTCTGGGCCGGAAGAACCGCCAGAATCGTAACCTGGGTTGGTTATTGATGTTGTTGGCCCTTGAGAACTACTGCTTGAGTCGCGTGGTAGCCGCCGCCGACATCGCCCAGGCCGAACCCTGGTTCTACGCCCTGGCTGCGATCACGCTCGCTATCTTTCCCAGTACGTTCATCGTCACCCTCAGTCTGCTGCGCGCCGTAACCTGGGAGCAAAAGTGGTGGGAGCGCGGACTGTGGCGTCTCGTCCACGTGCTCATATGGATTCCTTTCGTCCTCGTCATTAGCGACGTCTTGTTCGACACGCATTGGCTCTACACCCGTCCCGATCCGCAGATGTATCAGGGTGGCTTTATTCGCCCCGTCCACTATTTGCGGGGCGTCCTGGCGCCTTTCTTGCGCTGGATGGGTTCCATCCTCGTCGTTGTGCCCGCCATTCTGCTGACGACCTACACGCTGTTGCTGGATCGTCAAACCACGCCCCGCATCCAGCGACGCGCCCGTTGGCTCTTGATCGCGCAGCTTGCCATCGTACTCGTCCAGGGCGGTCTGCAATTCTGGCTCGACCATCTCTGGATCGTCGTTCTCACGAACTTGACCCTCGCCATCTTTTATTCCATTGCACTTTTGCAGGATTTGCTGTCAAGTGTTGGGTTAAGACAACGGCTGGCCGACACCCCGTTGCGCGTCAAATTGTACGTTGGCCTGGGTACTTCTATCGTCGGCCTGCTCATCGTCGCCAGCATCACGAGTTACACCAGTGTGGTCAACCAGCAACTGGTGAATCGCACGCTGACTCGCCAGCGCGAGTTTGCCGACCGGGCCTCCGAGATCAATAACAGCTTGCTGACCGTCCAGAACAGAGCTTTCGAGTTCTATGATACCTGGACCAGAACCGGTTTTGAAGTAAGTACGGAGGGGTTTGAGGGTGCTCGGAGGCTCTATGTGATCCCCCTGCAAGAGCAAATCGACCAGATTCTGGACAACATCGCCCAAATGGAGCGGTTGGATCCCGATGAAGAGACTCGTGCGAGCCTAAAGACTATTCGAGAAAACCTGGATGCGTACGAGGCGAATCTGCTTCAGATGAGCGAGCACATGGAGGGCCTGGGTTTTGTCGAAAGCGGCGCGATCGGTCAGATGCGAACGGTGATGACCGAATTGCACGACCAACTGGACAAGCCCGGGCTGGATGCCCTCACGACCATCCTGACGCAGATGAGCGGTTACGAGAGGGAGTATCTGCTGCACTCCGACTTTGCTTCTTTCAGGCGCGTGCAAGAGTTGTACGGGCAACTCGTGGAGCAGATCGCCGCCGCCGATGAAAGCCTGATTACGCCGGAGGAAAAAACTCGGCTCATCGATCTGGCTGATAGTTACCGGGACTATTTTTTCGAGGCGACGAGCCACTTTAGCCTGATAAACCAAAACCGAGACACGCTCATCAACCGGAGCGGCCTGACCAGCGTGCTCGTCAGGAACCTGTTCAAGCAGCAGCAAGCTGAATTTGCCGCTACGGTAGAAGAGCTTGAGAGACGACAGGCCAACTTTACGTTTACGGTGATCGGCCTGGCTTTGCCGATTCTCCTGGTCAGTGTCCTGGTCGTCTATATTATCGCCGGTCAGATCATTCGACCGGTCCAGATGTTGGGTGAGGCAGCCAAACAGTTGGGCGCGGGCGAACTGGACGTTCGCGCGACCATCCACGGCCTCGACGAAATCGGCGCCACCGCCGCTGCCTTCAATCTCATGGCCGATCAACTACAAGAGGTGCTGGCCGGGTTGGAGGAGCGCGTGGCCGAGCGCACCCGCGGCTTGCAGGCGGCGGCGGAGGTCGGTCGCGCGACTACCTCGTTGCTTGACCCCAATGTGTTATTGCAACAGGTGGTGGACCTCGTCCGCGAGCGGTTTGATCTCTACCACGTGGGTCTGGCATTGCTCGACGAAGAACGGAGGTTCGCCGTCTTGCGCGCGGCCACGGGCGAGGCCGGAAGAAAGCTGGTGGAGGAAGGGTTGAGCCTGGAGGTCGGCGGCAACTCGATGATCGGCTGGTGCACGGCTCATGCCCGGCCGCGCGTCGCTCCAGACGTGGCGCGGGATGCAATGTACTCCGGTCACCCGCTCTTGCCGGATACCCGCTCCGCGGCGACGATACCGCTCGTAACTCGCGATCGAGTCATCGGCGCGCTGAACGTGGAAAGCACGGAAGTGGCCGTTTTCGACGAGGCTGCCGTCGCCGTTCTACAGACCATGGCCGATCAAGTGGCCGTGGCGATTGACAACGCCCAGCTCTTTGCCGATACTCAGGCCGCCCTGGAGGAAACGGAGGCCACCCACCGGCGCTACCTGGGTCGGGCATGGACCGAGTTTGCGCCTGCCAGGACAACGAAAGGCTATGCTCAGACAGAGACAGGAACAGTGCCTTTGGGCAGCAGCTTGTTGCCCGAAGTGCAACAAGCGATGAGCGAACAGAAGCGCGTGATCTGGAGGGGCGATGGCGATGAGGGACAGGAGGAAGGAGCGGCTTCATCTGCTCTGGCGGTGCCCATCACGCTGCGTGGTCAGCCGATCGGCGTGTTAGGATTCAAGGAAGAAGGAACGCGGCAGTGGAGTGAGGATGACATTGCCCTGGCCGAAGCGCTCGCCGAGCAATTTGCCCTGGCCGCGGACAACCTGCGGCTGCTCGACGAGACGCAGCGCAGAGCCGCCCGCGAGCGATTGACCCGCGAGATCACCGACAAGATACGTAGAACGGTCGATATGGACGATCTGATGCAGACCGCCCTCCAGGAGATGGCCACTGCTCTGGGGGCAAACAGGGCGTTTGTGCAGTTGAGCACACAACAAGAACCGAGGGGAAACGGGAACAAAAATGAAACGCAGCCGCCGACCAAGCAGGAGTGAACGGCCACAGGCTCCGGGTTAGGGGGGCTGGGAGGTAGATATGTCCAAAGTGGAAGCACAAGAAGCGGGCAGTAGACGATCGAGGCCAACGATAAAATGGCGCATTGCCCATAAGCTAACGGCTGCTTCTGTGTTGATGATCGTACTGACACTGCTGGCCGGGGGAGTTGGCCTCTGGCAGGTGCTCAACGTTGGTCAAGCCGTCACCTATGCACGCGAAGCAGAGCAGCGAAGGGCGCGCTCCCTGGAGTTGCTGGCTGCGGGACGGGAACTTGTGGCATCGCTGGAGCGCATGCTCGTGACCCAGGATGCTGCCTTGATGAGTACAGATGTTCCGGCGTCTCTGGGCGCTCTCACGTTTTATATGGAAACTCTGCAAGAAGCCGGCGGTGAGCCGGAGATTTTGGGCCTGATCGAGGGAATGCGGTCGGCTCATAGCGAGTTGCTTCAAAGTGTGAGAGAGGTAAATGTGTTGGCCCGACAGGAACGCTGGACGGATGTGAGCGCAAAGCTGGAGCAAGAGATCCGGCCGATCAATGAGCAGATGGATCTCTTTATTCGGCGGCTGGTACAGCATGCCGATCGAGACGTGGAAATCATCGCCGCGCGCACCCAAAGGGCGGTCTTGCAGGCCGCCCTGCTGCTGGCCATCCTGACCGGGTTGGCCGTGATTATCGCCTGGGGCTGGCGACGATTCGTATTCCAGGAACTGAGCCTATCCATCACCGAATTGCGGCAAGGGGTAGCGCGCATCGGCAGCGGCGATCTCGAACACGAAATAGATATCCGAACCGGCGACGAGATCGAAGAACTGAGCGTCGAGTTCAATAAAATGGCGGACGAGTTGGCTGGCGTGATCGGCAGCCTGGAGCAGCGCGTGGACGAGCGTACCCGGGGCTTGCAGGCAGCAGCCGAGGTCGCCAGCGCCACCACCTCGGTGCTCGACCCGGACGAACTGTTGCGTCAGGTGGTGGATCTGGTTCAAAGGCGGTTCGACCTCTATTACGCCGGCCTGTTCCTCCTGGACGAGGATCGAGGTGACGCCGAGCGCACGTTCGCCGTCCTGCGTGCTGGCACAGGCGAGGCTGGCCAGATTATGATGGAACAAGGACACCGGTTGGAAGTGGGCGGCACCTCAATGATCGGCCAGTGTGTGGCCCGGTCCGAGGCTCGCATTGCCCTGGACGTAGGGGAGGAACCCTTCCGTTTCGATAACCCTGTCCTGCCCAGGACGCGCTCGGAGATGGCCTTGCCGCTGCGTTCGCGGGGACACGTCATCGGCGCCATGACCGTGCAGAGTGTGGAAGAGGCAGCCTTTGATGAGGCGGACGTCGCCGTGATGCAGACCATGGCCGATCAGGTGGCGGTGGCTATCGACAACGCCCGGCTCTTTGCCGAAACCCAGGCGGCGCTGGAGGAGATGGCAGCCACTCAACGGCACTATATGAGCCAGGCGTGGACGGATTACAAAGCGACCAGAGCGGTCAGCGGCTATGAGCGAACCGATGCAGGGGTAAAACCTCTGGGTGACGCGGCATTGCCCGAAGTCCAGCAGGCGATGGCAGAGCGCAGGACGTTGGTCTGGAGTGGCGATGGTGGTGAAGAACGCGGAGAGGAATCGTCTACCGAGAAGCCTGCTCGATCCACTGAATCGTCTACGTTAGCGGTGCCCATCACATTGCGTGGTCAACCTATTGGTGTGTTGGGGTTCACAAAGGGAGGAGAGGGGCAGCAGTGGAGCGAGGATGATATCGCCCTGGCTGAAGCGCTCTCCGAGCAATTTGTCCTGGCTGCGGATAACGTGCGACTGCTCGATGAAACACAGCGCCGCGCCGCTCGCGAGCGATTGACCCGTGAGATCACGGACAAGATGCGGCGCGCTTCCAGCGTGGAGGACATTGTGCAGTCGGCGGTGGACGAGCTTCACAAGGTGTTGGGAACGTCGCGTACCTTTGTACGATTGGGCGTCCTTTCTTCCCAGGATGATGGGAAAAAGGGAGTGAGCGATGAGAAGTGACTGGAAAAGCTGGGCCGAAGCATAACGATGACGAGTATCACCTTCTTGGAGGGATAGCTGATGCACCAATTACTTCAGCGTCAACTGAAACGGCATATAGGTCAGTTTGAGAGCATCCCGGAGGATTGGCAGGATTTCGTTGACGCGGTGGACGAAGCCTATCACCAGGCCGACGCCCGAACCGGTATCTTGTATGACATTAGTTACAGCCTGAGCGCGGCCGAGACCGAGGACGAGATGCTCCAGATTCTGGCCCGGCCTGCTATCGAGGCGGGCGTCAACAGCGCCCGGTTGCTGTACTTTGACCTGGACGAGACTGGCGAACCAGAGTGGGCTGAGTTGGTCGCCGACTGGCGTCGAGAAGGTGAACCGCAGATGTCTGGAGGATCGCGCTTTTACCTGCCCGATCTCCCCTCTGCCAGGAGGTGGGTGGCCAGCCCGGACGAGGCGCAGTTGATCTCTGATACTGCCACCGAAGGGCAAGTGAATGAATATGTTGAAAGTGCGTTGGCTCCGAGTGTTGGACGCGCTGAGGTCATCGTTCCGCTGAGACAGGTCGGGCGTTGGGTGGGAGTGATTATTTTCGCATGGGACGAACCCCGTGAGTTCGGTGAACGGGAAGCTCAAATCTACAATGCCCTCGTTGGCCTGGCCTCTCTGGCCGTGGCGAGCCGCCGTCAATTCGAGCGGGCGCAGGCCCGCGTCCGTCGCGAACAGTTATTGCGCGAGATCACCTCTCGCGTGCGTAGTTTCACAGACCCTGATGCCATTGCCCGCGCCGCCGTGCGCGAGCTGGGCGCCGCCCTGGGCCGTTCCACGTTTGTCCGCCTGGGGAGCGCAGAAGAGCTGTCGCAAGCGTCTGTAGCACAGAGAGATGGCGGCGATGGCAGGGATATGGCTTGACAAGAAGGAGGCGAGTGGTATGCAAAAACTCGCATCAACACTAAGAGACAACCTGGACAGATTGGTAGAGGCTTATGATCTGCGTTTGCAGGAGATCAATGGCTACACGGGCATGCCTGCTCAGGTCAGGCTTGAGGCGGCGCGACACGACCTGGAGCTTATCGTTGATTGTCTGGAGGCTCGGGATGATACCCGGTTCATTCAATTCATCCGTAGCAGGGCGGGTGAGCGGTTAGCACAGGCCTTTGCGCCCGAATCCTTGTTGCAAGCGTTGGCCGCTCTCGAGGAGACGATCGCGCCTTCCGTCGCCACCGTCGAGGCTGCCACGTTTCTGTGGCGCGCCTTTTCCCAGGCCCGCACGGCATTTTCTCGCATCGTGCTGGCGGACATCACCGAACGCGCAAAAGCGAAAGAGACTGCCCAGGAGGGCGAGGAGAGATACCGGGATCTGTTTGAGCACGCCCACGATTTGATCCAGAGCGTCGCTCCCGATGGTTCGATCATGTACGTCAACCGCGCCTGGCGGGAAACGCTCGGCTATAGCGAAGAAGAGATCCCCGGCCTCTCTTTGTTCGACGTCATTCACCCTGATAGCCTGGAGCATTGTATGGAGATGTTTCGACACGTGCTGGCCGGGGAAACGGTTGGGCGGGTTGAGGCTACGTTCGTGACCAAGGATGGCAGGCCGGTGGCCGTTGAGGGAGGGGTCAGTTGTCGGTTCAGGAATAGCCATCCTGTGGCGACGCGCGGCATCTTTCGCGACGTCACCGAGCGCAAGCAGGCCGAGGAAAGAGTGAAGCGGTCGCGACAGATGCTACAGGCGCTTCTTGACGCCATGCCCTTCGGCGTCGTCGTCGTTGACAAATACAAAAAGGTCCGTCGCGCCAATCAGGCTGCTCTGACATTGATGGGATATATGTTGGAAGAACAGATCGTGGGCATGCTTTGCCACGATACCCTGTGCCCGGCCGAAGAGGATCACTGCCCGATACTGGATCTGGGACAGGCGTTGGATCAATCCGAGCGAGTCCTGGTGACCAGAGAGGGGGAACAGATCCCGATCCTGAAAAGCGTCGTTCCTATAACGCTCGATGGGGAAGAGGTGTTGCTGGAGGCTTTTGTCGACATCACCGAACACAAACAGGCCGAGGAAGGGTTGCGGCGCCTGTCTCGTGCCGTAGAGGCGACCCACGATGCCGTCATCATCACCGATGTGGAGGGCCGCATCCAGTTCGTCAACTGGGCGTTCGAGGCGATGACGGGTTACACCCAGGCCGAGGCATTGGGAGAGAACCCTCGCATTCTCAAGAGCGGTCGCCATCCAGACGATCTGTACGCCGACATGTGGCGGACGATTACGTCGGGGCGGGTCTGGCAGGGTGAGGTAACCAATCAGCGCAAGGATGGCACGTTTTACGAAGCGCAGTTGACCATTTCGCCGATGCGCGACGCGGCTGGAGAGATCGAACAGTTCGTCGCCATTCAGCGCGACATCACCGAGCGCAAACGGATCGAGGGAGAACTGAGGACGAGCGAGGAACGGTTCCGTTCCGTAGTCCAAACGGCCAACGACGCCATCATATCCGGCGACAACGATGGGAACATTGTCTTTTGGAATCCCACGGCAGAGGCTTTGTTTGGCTATGCGCCTGAAGAAGTCATTGGCAAGCCGCTCACATTTATCATGTCCCAGCAATTCCGCGAGATGCACGAATCGACCATGGGGAAGACCATCGAGTCAACGGGGTTGAGAAAAGATGGCAGCGAGTTCCCCATCGAACTATCCCTGTCTATTTGGAAGAGAGACGAACAGGTTTTCTTCACCGCGGTCGTGCGCAACATCACCGAACGGAAGCAGACAGAGGAGGCGATACGGGAGAGCGAGGAACGGTTCCGGCGCACATTTGAGGTTTCGGCCATTGGGAAGGTGCTGACGGCCCTCGACGGACGGTTCTATCGAGTCAATCGATCCTTTTGCGAGATGTTGGGATATACGGAAGAAGAGTTGTTATCCAAAACGATTGCGGACATCACGCATCCTGACGATGTGGCGGAAAGCCGGGAGTACGTGGTAAGATTGATTGAAGGTGAGTTGGAAGGCGACTCTTTCACACTGGAAAAACGGTACGTCCGCAAGGATGGCCGTGCCATCTGGGGGCGGATCAACGTCGCCCTGATCCGAGATCGTCAGGGCAAGCCGTTTCACATGAGCGGCGAGCTGGAGGATTTCACCGAGAGCAGGCGGCTGGAGCAGGAGATCCGGGAGTCGTTGGAGCGTCGCACCCGCCAGGTGTTGACCAGCGCCGAGATCGCTCAGGAGCTTGCCGCCGCCACCGAACTGGACGAACTCTTCCGTCGCGTCGTCACGTTGGTCAAAGATCGCTTTGGCTACTATCACGTCCAGATCTTTCGCCACAGCCCGGAGAAGAACGCTCTGGTGATGGTTGAGGGATATGGCGAGACCGGGGAGAAAATGAGAGCCGCCGGCCACAGCCGGCGGTATGGCGAAGGGGTCGTCGGTACGGCGGCGGTCACCGGCGAGCCGGTGCTGGCCTCCGATACCTTTCAGGACCCTCACTGGGTACCTCATCCCGATCTCCCCGACACCCAGGGAGAACTGGCTGTGCCCATCAAGCTGCGGGACAGGGTTCTGGGTATCCTGGACGTGCAGAGTGACACGGCGGGCGCGCTGACCGAGGAGGACCAGGTGATGCTCCTCGGTCTGGCCGGTCAGATCGCCAGCGCCATTGAGGGCACCCGCCTGCGCCAGGAGATGGAGGAGAACCTGCGCGATCTGGAGCGCCTCACACGCATCATGAGCCGCGAGGGCTGGGAGAGCCTCCGCCGCGAAATGGGCCCGAGCGGCTATCTGTTTGACCAGAGCGCCGTCATCCCTGCCGACGATTTTTGGACGCCCGAGATCGGGCAGGCGGTGGGACAGGAGGCGCTCGTACCGCCGGCGCCGGGAGAGCGTCCGGCAGCGGTCACACCTTTGTCCGTTCGTGGCGAGATTATCGGCGCGCTGGGCGTCCAGGATGATCCAGGGCAGCCCCTATCGCGGGAGGATCTGGCGCTGGTGGAATCGGTCTCGGAGCAAGTAGCCCAGGCATTGGAGAGCGCCCGTCTGCTCGGTCAGACCCAGGCCGTGCTGGCCCAGACCGAGGCGCTTTACGAGGGGAGCAATCGGGTGATCCGCGCCACGACCGTGGACGACGTGCTGCAAGCATTGGTTGATTCGACGAGCCTGGGCAGGCTCGACCGGGCCACTATCATGCTCTTTGACCGTCCCTGGGATGAGGAACGCCCGGAGAACGCCATCGTCACCGCCGTCTGGGAGCGTGCTCCTTCGGGCGATAGCGGAGAGCCGCGTGTGCCCGTGGGCACGCTCTACCCGGTTGATAGATTCCCCATCATGTCCCTGATCTCGCGGGATGAACCGACCATCTTTGGCGACATCGCTACGGCCAGGGATATAGACGAGAATTTACGCGTACTTCTGATGGAGCGACTGCACATGCGGGGTCTGGTTGTCTTTCCGTTGGCGGTCGGCGATCAGTGGATCGGCATCCTCACCGGGCAGGCACGCACAGTATTGGAGATGAGCGAGGATGAAATGCGTCAGATCACCAGCCTGGCCGACCAGGCCGCCAGTGTGATCCAGAACCAACGATTACTCCAGCAAACGCAGACTGCGCTGGAGGAGGTGGAGGCCACGCACCGGCTCTACCTGCGCGAGCGATGGGCTAAATTCGTGCCCGCGCGGGCCGCTCCTCTTCACGAGCGGACGCGGCCGGATGTGGCCCCTCTGGGCAACGGCATACCGCCGGAGGTCGAGCGAGCCATGAAGGAGCGAAAGATGGTCGTTCAGTCAAGCGGAGACGGTGGAAGCGAGCACGCCGCGATGGTGGCTCCCATCACGTTGCGAGGAGAGGTCATCGGCGCCCTGGGACTGCACGAGACGGAAGGCGGGCGACGCTGGACGGACGACGAGATCGCCCTCATCGAGTCCGTGGCCGACCAGATCGCGCTGGCTATCGAAAACGTCCGCCTGCTGGAGGAAACCCAGCGCCGCGCGCAGCGGGAGCGGCTCGTCGCCGACATCACCGCCAAGGTGCGCGCCTCCTCGGACATGGAGACTATCCTGCGGACCGCGGTGCAGGAACTTGGCTCTGCGCTTGGCACCGACCGGGCGTTTATACGGCTGGGGGCAGGCACGCAGGTGACGGAGGAGTGAGCAGTACCCAAGATGATCCTGTGTGAGAAAGCTTGTCTGGGTCCAACATTGGCGTTGGAGACATCTTTTGCACAGGAGGTTCGTAAGGATACCTTACGGGAGTAGATGAGCAATGGTCGAGATGAACGATGATAACAGGACCAGGATGCAACTGGTCGAGGAATTGCAGGGGTTACGTCAACGAGTAGCCGAATTGAGAGGATCGGAGAGCCATCGCGGGCAGATGGGAAAAGCTCCTGGGGACTCTGAGATCCAACACCACGCGTGGCTAGACAGTATTGCGGATCCTGTGCTCATCTTTGATCAGGAAACAAGGCTTTTTCTCGATTGTAACCAG
>Ga0180434_10000985_pt1 | contig 41924 bp, 27 predicted proteins | sample SS_ome_7_FD_132453 | JGI IMG/M metagenome (GOLD analysis project Ga0180434, IMG submission 132453) | Hypersaline lake sediment archaeal communities from the Salton Sea, California, USA - SS_1_D_2 metaG | ecosystem: Environmental > Aquatic > Non-marine Saline and Alkaline > Hypersaline >... | reverse complement strand
TAGCTGGCCTTGTCCGGACTCTTGCTAACCGAGCCATTGGAAGCAGTGATATCCAGCGTGTAGGTATTGGCCGCAAAGTTTGCCGTGACGGACTTATCTGCGTCCATCACCACGGTGGCGGGATTGCTGCTGCCCGTTAGGTCCCCCGACCAGTTGACAAAGCTGTAGCCGGCGTCCGGCGTAGCCTCCACCGTGACTGTCTCACCGTGCGCATAGCTGGCCTTGTCCGGACTCTTGCTTACCGAGCCGTTGGAAGCAGTGATATCCAGAGTATAGGTATTGGCTGCAAAGTTTGCGGTGACCGATTTATCTGCGTCCATCACCAGCGTGGCCGGATTGCTGCTGCCCGTCAGGTCTCCGGACCAGTTGACAAAGCTGTAGCCCGCGTCCGGCGTAGCCTCCACCGTGACCGTCTCACCGTGTGTATAGCTGGCCTTGTCCGGACTCTTGCTGATAGAACCGTGCGTCGCGGTGGTATCCAGAGTATAGGTATTGGCCGCAAAGTTGGCCGTAACGGACTTATCTGCATCCATCACCAGCGTGGCCGGATTGCTGCTGCCCGTCAGGTCTCCCGACCAGTTGGCAAAGCTGTAGCCGGCGTCCGGCGTAGCTTCCACCGTGACTGTCTCACCGTGTGTATAGCTGGCCTTGTTAGGCGTCTTGCTCACAGTACCGTGTGATGCTGTGACAGTCAATGTGTACAGGGGCGACGAAGCGTACTCATACGCTCCAATATCAGGTGCCCCGCCTTGGGGAACAAGGTTCCCATCAAAGTCTTGAATGAATCCCAGGTCGGTTCCCACGTCGATACATGGAGAATCCGACTGAAGATGGAAGTTGGCAGCGGAGCTATCGACGAACTGTGGATTCGAGACAACCACAGCATCCGTACCGGCGGTCTCGGTGTTCGAGCCCTGCTGGAATACATTGAAGGCCACTGCGGTCCGGCTGAGAGCCTGATCTTCTGTGGTATCGTCCTTGATGGCGTAGTACCACTCGCGGTTTTGCCAGAAAATATTGTTCTTGATGTTGTTATTGCCGCCATAGTGGTCAGTTACTCCCGACTTCCACAGGATGGCATTCTCATTGTTGAAGAACGTATTGTTATAAACGTTGATGTTGCGAGTTTGGGCCGCCACGCTACTCATGGACCACATCGAGAAACCGTTGGCATTACCCCAAAACAGGTTGTGGTGGATATTGATGTTGTCGTTTCCGTATGTGTCCGTCTCCAGCCCTAACTCGATGCCCGCGTTATAGGTACAATCGTAGATCCAATTGTACCTAATCTCTATATCCGACGCACCATCATGATAGATGTTTATTATATCATTCCCATAAACACGGTTGTTCTCTATAACGCCGTTTCGTGCCCCACGTTTTATATTGATGCCCTCCATATAATTGGCGTAGACCTCACAGCCTCTGATCGTGAACCCATCCGTCAGCTCCATGGTGACGCCTTCGTGATAGGTCGCAACGCCCGGTTCGCCCTCGTTATAGCCGCCGTTGTTATGGTGAGAGATGCAGTACTGAATCGTTATGTCAGTGGCAGCGTTGCCTCCGGCTTGCGGTACTACGATTCCTCCATCGAGCGCGTAGTTGGCATTGCAGTTATCTACAGTGATTTGATGAGCTGGAGGCTTGACGTAAATGCCGAAGCTATTTGATTGTGCGGCCTCGATGTCCTGGACAACGACATGCTCGCAGTCCTGGACGTGCACCAACCCATGTGCTCTGTCACTTGGTGTGAGCGATGCCTCTATGCCGGGATTGACATACGCGTTGTCAGGGTCCGAGGTCGAGTAGACATAGATAACGCTCGAAGACCAGTACCACTCGTTGGCCTGATTGAGATCTTCGGACGCGTCTTCTAACGTTCCTCGTATCTCGTTAAAGAAGACTTGTCTTGGGAGAGTACCGAGCGTTGCGCGCCAGACATTGGCTTGCCCGGAAGCCGTCCAGCCGGACACCACATGCGATCCCTTGATAAGTGGCCGGTCACCTTCGCCATAGGCGCCATATACTACCGGATTGCCCGCTTCACCACTTGAAGGAATTATGAGCTGTTCTCTCCAAATCTCTCCCTTCTTGAAGAGAACGCTATCGCCGGCGTCAAAGCTGGCCGAATTGACCCGGGAAATGGTCTGCCATGCACTGCTGGGGCTCAGTCCATCGTTTCCGTCGTTGCCGTTCGTAGCATCAACATAGAACTCGGCACCAAACGACACTGGCTGTGACGAGATCGCCAACGTGATAACTGCTACAATGCATAAGGCCTTGTCTTTCGCAACTGCCATATGCTTTTCCAGTCATTCTGCCGGGGTGCCTCACCGATCCGCTTGCCAACTCCAAAGCATTGCGGATAGCTGGAAGCACTCTCCGTTGGAGCATTCGCAACACCGCAGCGATACTTCTGACCGCACAACGCAACACACGGAGCGTTTGCATCCTCGAAACTAGGTCTCGTCCGATATTCCATGCCGAGGCGAACAGTACGATTCCGTTGCCACGCCCCCAGTTAGGGTTCTTGATCAATTCTTCAAAGAACCATTGCCCACAGGTTCTTCCTATGCAAACCTTACGATATATTCGCATCAGCACAAACAACAATATTGCAAAATCAGGTTTGCTCTGCATTGAAAAAAATGGGATGCTCTGTTGGGTGCAAATCTTTGTAGATAAACATGTTGTGTGCGATTCGGCCAGTGCTCAATGGCCCTTGTGGATACTCGGTCAGTTGCTTGACAATACCAATGCCTCGTGTACAGAAAGACAGAATCACGGCATCGTCATAGAGCCACCCCCTATAGCAGAGTCGCAATGGGCAGGACAAGCACTTGGGCAATTGGGCATGGGAGCAACCAATGCGCTGCTCCAGATAGGATTGACCTTCCCCCTCCTTGTGGTCAGAGTGCGGATTCAGCCCTGGATGAGTCGAATCGATGACGGTTTACTGCTGTCTGGTAGACCTCTATGTACTTATCAACGATACGCTCCCAGTTGTATTCGCTGTGCAGTTTCTCATAAATGCGTGTATCGCGGGCGTTGAGTTCACCTCCGTTTGATAGCACACGGCTAAGTTTATCGGCCAGATCCTCCACATCACCACTTCTGAAAGCAATCCCTAATCCATCGGCAATTTCGGTATTTTCGGGAATGTCGCTGTAGATAGTCGGTCGCAAGAAGCTAAAGGCCTCCAGAAGCACCATCGGCAGACCTTCTATCAAAGATGGAAAAACAAAGAGTTTGCAGTTAGAATAAAGTGCCCTAAGTTGCTCGCCATACTGATAGCCGAGGAAGAGCACATCGTTACCGGCTTTGCTCCTCAGTTTCTTCTCGTATCCGTTCGTATGAGATGAAGCGCCGACAATGACCAGCTTCACTTTAGGACGAATTTTATTATAGGCGTCGATGAGTAGTTCGGCCCCCTTGGTCGGAATTAGACGGCCTACAAAGAGAATGTAACCGTCCTTGTCGAGTCCGAAACGCCGAATGTGACTCGGCCCGAGAAGCGCCTGCCATTTCACGCCGTTCGGAATGTACTGGACATCTCTTTTATACCGGTCGAAATAGTACTGACACAAGGTGCGTGAAACGGCAGTGCAAACGCGCGGACTTCGTATAAAGGTCCTTTCCGCAGCTTTTGACATTCTCTTGAAAACTCTTCCCCACTTGTCTCTGCGATACGCTTGCCCATGTGACGTGGCCACAATCGGATGGAACAGCTTGAGGAATATAGATACAACCGCCGGCTCCACACTGTGAATGTGCACCACGTCATACTTCTTGATGCACACATACAGCGCCGACAACAGGCTGTGGACGATCATCTCGAGGTGCTTCTGCCTGACTGTGGGAAGCCTTATGAGATCAACGTTCTGATACGCACGCATCTTTGGCGTGTAGTGGTCTCGGCAGATGACCGAAACTTCATGCCCTCGCTTAGCCAACCCTACGGAAAGCTCTTCGACCACCTTCTCAACGCCGCCGTAGGTGGCGGGGATTCCTCTGCATCCGAGCATGACAATGCGCACGGAGAACTCCTTCTTTTGCTAAGACGCCGCTCTTAGCCGCCGCTCTTACGTTGCGAACCGGGCATCGGCTTTCGTGTGTTGATCCCATCCACCAACCGCGAGCCACGAATCACCAGCAATGATCTGTTCGTAGACCTTTACGAGCCTCTTCCAGGAATAGTGGGACTGGATGAGATTTCTGGCTTCCCGGCCCAGGGTCCTCATTTGATGTCTCCTCCCGTTGGAGATGAGGTCGATGGTCTTGACCGCCATGTCTTGCCAACCGGAGCAGATTATCAGGTTCTGTCCGTCAACACAGCCCGACACGCCGTCTATACCCTCCTTGGTACTCAAGACTACCTTTGCACACGCCAAAGCCTCGAAGACTTTGAGGCGAGGACCGGCAGTCGTAAAATGCCCCTTCTCGTACGGTAGCAGAACAAGATCACATTGATGAAGCCACGGAACAACCGATGGCTGATTCGATGATAGAGTGACACGCGGATTTGACTCGATCAGCCCCATGATATCTGCCGGGACGAGAGCCGCATCATTGACGACCACCAGCACGGAGTAGTTGCCGAAAGCGTGTTTATCGAAGTAGTCCACAATTTTCAAGATATTGCGCAAAGCAGCCAAGTTCTGGTAGTAGGGCAAGCTGCAGTTAAAGAAGACTCTGTTTCCGGGGCCACCGTTCGGGCTCACGGTGAACTCTTCCAGGTCCACGCCGTTGCTCAAGTGACACACCACCGTCTTCGATCCGCTGAGGCGCCGGCGCATTCGGCCCATCATGCGTTGTGACGAGCATATGATATAATCAGCCCGTTTGTAGAGCAAGGCTTCGAATGCCTCGACTACTTTTCGAAGCAGTCTGCCGGACAGTGGCCAATTCTTGAGTTTCTCCCCGACAAACGCACCTAAAAGCGACGGGTCATCGACTATCAGTCTCGCCCCCCATTTTCTGGCCAACACGTATGAAGCAATGAAGGGATACAGTTGCTCTGATTGAACCAGCGAGAAACGATTCCTGGATTTCCCAAGATGCCGAATGACGCAAACAGTCAGAAACGCGACAAATACTATGCGCGTGACAATAGGAATCCTAAACTTGGCGAACAGATCAGGCATAGGAACCGCGTGAATCCTTATACCGTCGAAACTCCCTGGCCTGCCTGGTCGTGGGCTGTAGGAAGGCGATGCGATTTCAACATGTCGCCCCACGGCGGACAACGCCCGAGCGATGCCTTTGATCCGCGTATTCAGCCCGTTGTGAGACGATAGCTCCTCATAGGATACTATCAACACACCCCCATCCGCTCCAGAATCCGTTCGTCTGTGGCCCAGGCCATTCATTACCATAATTTTCTAGAATCCACTATCGAGGCCCAGATGCGCACAGCTACTCTTACCCGCTTGTGCCTTTGTACCTTTTTCCGGACCCCTTGCTGTTCGTGTTCTGACTTCCGGGCGCTTGGTCAGCTCAAGACCGAGATAGGGATCCGAAATCGTCCCTGCACGCCAAGAAATAGAGATAGCCCGCATACCACGCAATCCTGCACCGACACTGAAACCTCGCGGCCTCAGACAAGAAAGTACCCGCAGACAAGTACAACAGCGAGGTCACACTCAACAAGCAAGCCTTAAGAACCAGATACATGGTGAATATGAATGCTCCACGATGAGCGAGTTTCTGGTGTCCTTCCGTGACTCCTTTTCCGAAGACACTTCTCACGAAATAGCTCTTGGTCGCTCTTTTTCTGCCCACGGTATGCGAGACAGTCGCACGTGGATTGTAGAAAAAACGAAGACGTTTTGCTTGGAGTTTGTAGCAAAGATCGATTTCCTCTCCGCATAGATAGTTTTCTCCCTTTCGACCAAGATTTTCATCAAAGCCGCCGAGCTTCTCGAACATTTCTCTCCTGAAGGCTATGTTACCGCCGAACGGAAATTCCTGCCTGTTCATGAACCTCGACTTCTCACCAAAAGAGGTTTGCCCGACGACATTGCCGTACTTAGCTGGGAACCAGCTTGGTGGACATCCATCTGGCCAGGATGCGATGATCTTGCCGCCTACACATGTGACATCATGGTGCCCGAAGGGCTGAACGATCTCAGATATGTAATGCACGCAAGGTATGGTATCATCGTCAAGAAAGCAAACTATTTCTCCTTCGGATAGACGGACCCCAGCATTTCGCGCCACCGACAAGCCCAGTCTCTGCTCGTAGACATATTTGATATGCCGGAACTGCCGCTGAAGTGAGTCGACAACCTGCTTGGTATGATCGGATGAATCGTTGTCCACCACGACTATTTCGTACCTACCGTCTGCCGGCCCCTGCTGGTAAATGAGCGCGTTTAGACAAGTGGCCAACTGGTCCGCCCGGTTTCTCGTCGATACAATGATTGACACTCTGGCGTGTGTCATCTGCAAATCTTCTATTTCGGCTACCACCATGCAAACGGGCTGACGTGAAAAAACAATAACATCCTGGGACCACACCGCACTTAACCGCCTGTGTCTGGAAGGACGATCTGGGTGGTTTCGGCCCGACAATAGGGAGGTCAGCGATCAAGTCCGGTCATGGTCTTGGTCCAAAGCTGTATCATCTGCTGCGTGTTGGTCATGACTTTGCGTACGATAGAACTTGTAGTATGTCTCACTAATAGCGAACGTTATCCAGGATGTCCAGTATATGCCGTCGTACGCCTGCCAGACCTCCGTGATGCTCATGGCCAAACAGGCTATCTGCGTTGCAAGGCACGGCAGTACAACCGTGGCCCTCACAGGCGCTTCCACACCGTCTTTTAAAAACCGGTTCAGAAGCGCCAACTGCCTAACGCGAAACAGCAGATACGCCGCGAATCCGAGAAGACCCGTGCCAAAAAGAACCTCGAAGTAGTCACTATGCGAGGCCACGCGAAAGCCGACTGTGGCTTTATCGTGGTAGTCAAGCCAGGTTCCACTGCCCAAGCCAAATAACGCGCTTTTTCCGAGAACCTCCCGGAGCATGTGCTTCCACACGAAGACCCGTATATGAAGTGAGCTTGCGGAGTAGTAATCCTCGGACCGGAAGTCGTGTGAAACGTCGTCCCATAAATAAGTGCCAAGATCGGTCGTGAAAAAACCTCCAAACGATTCGACAAAGAACGGGAAAAATACGATGATTAACAGCACAAGCAAAAGCGCAATCGCCGGTAGAAATGCTTTCATCTTGGACAGGACAGCATAGCAGACCATTGCCAGTACAAAGGCTCCCCATCCAACCCTGGTACTCGAATATAAGAGGTTTATCAAACCGGCAACGAAAAGCCCTGCGAAGAACGATCTCCACATGGGACGGGTCTTTGAAAACAACGCCTGGCCAAAAACAAATGGCAAGAGCAAACCCAGATACATCGAGTAGGACTGCCCATTCCGAAAAGTTCCGCTGACACGCATGTCGCGCGACATCTCGAAACTATTGACAAATACTATCTGATAGAGACCGACTGCGATCGGAACGGCAGAAGCTATGAGCAGCGTTTGAAACGTTTTGTCAATGGCACGTTTTTCCGTCACGACCTGCGTGATGATCAGGTAAATGCAGAACGCGGCAGACACCCTCACGAGGCTCTTGATTGTCAGGAAGGGGTTTACCGAAAATGCCAAAGATACAGCTACAGCAATGCAATAGAATAAGAAGACCTTGGTGATGAGCGAGCCAAAGAGTCTAATCCGACCGGAAAATACCAAAAATGCTGCAACGCAAATGAGAACGATATTGACAACGCCATTGAAGTTCATGAGTTCGGTGCCGCCAACCGAAACTGTTAGAGACTGGAACATCGTCTCGACGAACACCGAAAGGACCACGAGAGCCGGGACCAGCACGGTTGGATAACACGCCACCAAAGCGAATAAGATCACAAAAGTCCCGAATGCAAGGCCCAGCTTGGCGTTGGCCGTGATTAGACAACCACACACCACCGCACACACCAGACCCGCGCACACTGGTAGCCGTGGAATACTGGCCCGTCTTGCCAGTTGAAGCACGGTGGCGTTTCTGTTAGGCATCTGGTTCCTCGCCGACAACCAGCGGGCTCCTCGGCAGTCTCTTGGTTGTACGAACGACGCTCCGCCCTTCACCGGATGAGCGCCCGTCTGCCTCATCCTGCTGTACGGCGCTGCAGCCATTCAGCAAGAATCTCTCCAGTTTGCGAGTCAGCGTAGCGATGTCAAAATCCTTGAGGCTGTCTATCGTTGACAGTCGTCCGGTCGCGTGGTCACGCACGAGGGTCCGCAAGGTCCTTTGGACACTCTCGACATTGTGGGAACTAAGGTAGCCCAACTCATGCTGATGCATGAAGTCGCACAGAATCGGATCATCGGTAATCGCCCACACGGGCTTACCGGCCCCTATATACTCAAACAGCTTGCCCGGCAGCGCATAAGCACTCCCTGTCCGGTGCGTGATGATCAGGTTTACTGCAGTAGTCGAGTATTCCTGCAGGATTGTCTTGTGAGGTCTCAGGCCATGGTAGATGACCGTTCCGTGAAGTTGACACTTATCAATCCTCGTTTGCAGAGGGTAACCACCAAGATCACCCCAAAAATGAACTCGAACCTTCCCAGCGGTATCGCCCTCTTGTTCCTGAAGCCGATGCAGCGCCTGCAGAAGAAGCTCAGGATTACGACTTCCATAAAACGATCCGAAGTAGCCAACATCAAGGAACTGTGGCTGTATCCGGCGTGTGGGGCGGTGAGCATACTCCTCAGGGTCGTAGCCATTGGTGATCACGACCGCATTGCGGATGCTTCTTAGATTTGGGTAGTACATGCAGTACCTGCGCTTGATTTCTTCCGTCAAGCAGATGACCTTGTGCACGTACTTGATCAGGACCTGCTCCTTGAAGACTTCCAGATGTCGTCTGACTGCATTGAATTCGTACATTTCCGGCCGTGCATAGACGTCGCGTATTTCCAGAACCAGCTCAAGTTGCGGCCCGGACACGTGTTTCAGCATGGCCCCTACGTACAATGGGTCCAGCGTCGGTATGCTGGCCACCACGACCATTTTCGCCCCGGGACTGTGGTTTTGTGCCAGTTGCTTTGAGAGTCTCCACGCATGACGCAGTACCTTCAGCTCACACGCCGCCTTCGATATGGCGCTGGCCGACTCGTCGCAGAACGGAAGTTTGGTAGTGACCCAGTCGAACGCAACACCTTTTTTCTCCAAATACTTCTTGAACCTCTTCCATCGTACCGACGCCATCTTTGCATCGTTTTCGCTAAACGGCAGCAGCAGCATTAGGCTTTTGCTATTCATGTTGACTTTTTACTCTGAACGAGGGACTTCTATCTCGTCGAAATCCCTGTATATCTCGCTCATAACCGGCAAATCCGGGCCGAACTTGCCTGGCTTCACAAAATACGCATCTGCAAGCGCCGTGGCAGCAGTAAGGCAAGTTCCTCTGAAGAGAATTCCTTCAGAGCCAGAAGAACACTGACATACAGAATTATCCCGATGAGCACTGCTAAGAATATATTCCCCAGGTTCGAGGAAGTCAGACCAGTTCCGATATAATAAGCGCCTATTCCCATAACCGCCGATGCACAGCAGACTTTCACTAATGAGTAGAAAGGAAATGGCCATATCAAAAGCCGGCGTGACAGTATGATCATCAGCACCAAGAGAAAAGCATACGAGATTAACGTGGTCACCGCTGCGGCGAAGTAGCCATAGGCGGGAATGAGAAGCAGATTGAGCACAAGGTTCAGCAAACCCGCGAGCAAGATGGCCAGAGTGATACTGCCGGTCTTCTTCTTGAATAAGAATGCCGATTGGAACCTGTCCTGAAGCCCGAGAAACAGGGTTCCCACTGCGACAAACGGTAGAATCCTGTATCCTTCCAGATATTGTTCTCCGGTCATGAGGTCGATAAGCGGCTTGCTGAGCACACTCAAGCCTACAACAGCGGGAACACAAACAATAAAGAAATAACGAGTTACCTTACTGACAAATGCCGCGCAGGCTTGGGTTCCTTCCATTTCCCAAATGTGAACCGAGATGGGCCCCGATGCCAGCATGAACAACATAGCCACGAGCCTAATACTCTTCTCAGATATGTTATAGCTCGCTGAATAGATCCCTACTTCCGCACTTCCTCGGAAGAACTCAAGAATGTACCGGTCCGACAAGCTGAGCATCCACGCGGCAAGGTTCGCCGCAACCAAGGGAAGGCCATAGCTTGCAAATCCCTTGACAAGTTTCAGGTCGAGCCTACGATGCATGATCAGTTTATGGCTTGCTGCCTTCTTCCACAGCAAAGGCAGGATCACGGCCACGCTAAATATGCCTCCGAGAACCAACCCTTCAATTCCAATGTCAAGCAGAACTATCAATACAATACCAGCGGCCAAACCGGCTGCACTCTGCCAACTGGCAAAGATGGCATACCAACCTACCAACCGCCTTGACCTGAGAAAATGTTGAAGCACATCGAACACCGCTCTTGCAACGAAAAGAGCTATACCCAGGTACATGAGGACATATAAGTCGGGGGATAGAATCCCCTTGATTGTAGACAAAAGAACAGAAAACAGAACGCCCACAAGCGAGATTGACAGGGCGGTCAATGCGCCTACATTCCCATAAAGGATATTGAGGTTTCCATCTCTCACATAGGCGGGATAGAACCGCACGATGGATACTGAAAGCCATCCGACTAGCGTGGCCAGAACCGCGACGGTGGCCATGACTATGCTATAGTCACCATAGTTCTCCGGATGGAACATCCTCGTGACTATTGGTACGCTGAGGAATCCTACAATGGCCGGCACGCCCTGGGCCGGTACGTATTTAAGTGTGTCTTTTAGCAGACCGTCTTCCATAGCCTCTTTGCCTGCCTCCGAGCGAGGCCCATGTAACACCGGACAGTGAATGGAGAGACGAGCCACCTTATACATGCAAAAAGATGCTTTGCTCCATATTTTCTAATCCTGAGAATCCAGGCTCGCATGTTTCCCTGGAGATGATAAGATGCCACCTGCTCGAGCCACCATGGCTTGGTGACGCGCCCGGCCTTGATCGGCTCGGAAATGTGATTTAACAGGTCTACAATTTCTTCCTTATGCTGACCCTCCGCCAAGCATGGCGTATTGTCCTTATTGACCCTGATCGGCACAATGTCAAAGTCCTCTACGCAGCCGGCCCGCAGAGTCACGGACAAGACCAGAGATTGACGCGCGTTAGGACTGACCAGACCTACATGCGTGCAGTCGAACTGGAAACTGCCCAAGGAATAAGCGATGAGTCCCTGTTTCCAACGCTCCACACCCTGAATCACGTGCGGATGATGGCCGAGGACAAGTGTGGCCCCGGCATCAATCAATTCCCGTGCGAGCCTTATCTGGTCGGCCGAAGGATACAGGACGTTCTCTAATCCCCAATGAAGTGATATTACGACGATGGCGCACTGTGACTTGAGCATGTCAACATCTGCAAGAATGCGCTCCCGATCAATGCTGTTCACTTGTATGTCACGGCCACGATGCGGGAAGAAACCTTCGGTATATCCTGCGAAACCACACTTGAGCCCATTCCTCTCGATGATCGCGTAACCTTCTGTTAAGCCAACGGAGCTTGCACCCACGGGCAAGATGCCGTTTCGCCTCAGGACCTCCAGCGTTTCGACCGCCCCTTCCGGGCCCCGGTCCGTGATATGATTATTGGCCACACTAAGGACGTCAAAGCCCGCCTCACATAGCTGAGCCGCTTTCCCGGGACAAGCGCATAACACAGTAGTTTTCTCTGCCGGCGTTCCGCGGGATGACAAGGTCGTCTCCAGGTTCCCAAAGAGAATATCCTTGTCATTTAGGACAGGCTGAATATCCGTAAACAAATCGACGCGGTCGTTCGTCTCCAGCGATATGTCCCCAACGGCTAAAAGTCTGATCTGAGTCATCTACGATCTACCTCGAGCTTTTACGGAACAGTCGAAAGCACACAATGAGGCTAATCACGCTTCGGTGGCGCACATCCTGGCACAAGGCCCTCTCGAAGCATGTCCTTGGCCACCTTCGACTGGATCCACTTGAATTTTCCGGATTCCGACACTTCAATAGAGTCCACCAGGTCGACGCGTATGTTCATATCCGGTGTCAGTATTGCTTGCAGTTCCCGGCGAAGCTTGCTTTTTTCCTTTTCCAGTTCGCCCTGGTTGAGAGGCTCCCACGGGACAACTCTGACCACCAGGCGGTCTGCACTGTCTTGAGTCAACTGCGAAAGCCTAACCGTTTTTAAATCCTTGAACGGGTGGGTAATGGCTGCAGGTGAGACCGGAATACCCTTTGGAGTGACTATGTAGTCATCCAATCTGCCCGCGACGGCAGCAAAGATTGGATAATAGTGCCTTCCACAAACGCTGCATCCCAAACCGACCGGTTGTGAGGCAATATCGGTTGTTCTATAGCGGATAAAGGGGTTCGCGTAGTTCAGGAAGCTGGTCCCGATGATTTCGTCTGTTACGGGGTCGATCTCTGTTATGCCGTATTGAGGGACGCAATGATAAGTGGCACTATTCTCGCATTCCCCGGCCATGACAACGTGTTCAGCCATGCCGTAAAAACTATAAATCCTGCATCCGAAAACTTGCTGGATTACTTCCCGCTGCCACGGATAGACCGGCTCCGATGCGGAGAGCACGGCCTTAAGTCGAAATCCGATACGCAAGCCGTATTGATGCGCCATCAATGCGAGGTGTCCTATCGCCGACGGGTAGCCGTGAAGGAATCTCGCGCCGAAGGATTCGATCTCATCGAGATACAACACGGCTTGTTCCTTGCTGTCTATGCGGGGAGACAACCGGAGCACTCTCTCGACCGGATCATGATAGACGGTATTCTTGCCCTGGACAACTTGACCCCTCAATTCGACTCGGGGCTCTCCAGGTTGATAGCCGACCCGCGACCACTGATGGCACACGAACGCCCACTCCCTTTGATGCTCGTGCCAGTCCCAGTAGAACTGCAGTGGCTTGCCGGACGTACCACTGGTGGTGGCCACGCGGAGCTTGCGCGTGTCTCTGTTTGAGGCGACCATCATGTCGATATTGCGCTTGAAGTCGTCCTTCTGGAGAGACGGCAACCGCCGAAGGTCATCGAATGTTTGGATATCTTCGGGGTTAAGACCATATTCGGCGAAAAGCTGGCGGTAGTAGGGCACGTTCTCGTAGGCATGGGCAAGTAACCTGGACAATTGTTCCATCTGGTACTCTTGGAGCCTCTCTCGAGTCCACCACTGTGATTCCAGCAGGAATCTGTAGGTATCGCGAAACGCCTTTCCATAGCGCAGGGACAGAGGTAGCGCACCGTAGGCACGCTTTAGGTTCTGTTTTATCGGATACGGCAATCGCCTTATTAGGGCACGCATATCCACTCTGTCATTTCCGGCAAATAAAGGTACTCACGGTTTTGCCGGGCTCGCCGGGCACGGCAACGTCAAGTGCCAGATACTCTGCCGGCACCTTCACCCCATACGAGGGCGAATAGTCATAATCACCGCGTTCTAAGCTCTGTCCTGGTATCTCAATTGAAGCAACCTTGTCTTTCGTTTCCCTGGCTAAGATGTCTTTCCGATCGCGGATGAAGCCGGTCGCCAGGTGAAAAAGCAGTTTTGCTTTCAGCGGCCGTGAACAGGTAATAACATCTTCAATCTGCCAATGACCGAGTTGTTTGCTCAAAGTGACTGTCCTTCTATGCCGAATACCTGCATATTCAATCTCGCCTTCAAACCTTGCCTGGCCCTGGTCTTCCTCCAATATCGCCTTTTTGACCCTGACCCGATCACCCAATTTGAAGACGTCATTGTCCGAGACTTCGTTTTGCTCGCACCCGTCAACCGCAATTGTATTATGGTATGAGGTAGATCTGAATCTGCTTCTCTCGTTCGGATAGGGGGTGTAGACATACGTCCCCGGGTCGACAATTACATCCCGCCCGTCAAGCACCAGTTCAAAGCTGAGCTTGTCATTGTGAGTATGCCCGCTGTTTCCATTCTGCCCGTTGCCGCCGCAAGAAATGAGACAGTAATCGTTGTTGTGGCGAATAACAAACCATCCCGCTTGAGGAAATGATTTTGGCCCGGGCAAAGATGTCCTTGTTTGCAGCTTGTCATACACGCGTTTTGCAGTTGGGCCGAACAACCAGAATGCCTCTTCATCAAACGCAAATCCGGGCAGTTTGAAGCTGGAATCCTTATAGTAGACTGAAGCCAGCGTGAGAATATACTTGTGTTCTAAATTAGGTCTTTTGGTGAAGACAAGAAACCGCCCATTGTCATTGTCGCCGATTTGTGGAATCGTACCATTGGGTTTTATGCAGTACAATGAAACCTCGAACATCTTGCGAAGGCGATGATTGTACGCCTCGGGCAAGACTATGCCAGCCCGATCTGCCAGCACCTTGCAGTAAAAAAACATCTCCAAGACAAGTCGATGGTATGCAGTCGAACCTTCAAAGTCACAACCATCCTCATAAATCTGTTTTCTTATCTCTTTTGTCAGTTCTCCGATGGCAAAATCCCGCCAAGTCTCGGCCTCTCTGAAGAAGGGACAATACGTTGCTATAAAGAATAAGCCGGCTATGTCCGCAATGTAATGGTTACCAGTGGCGCCCGAACGTTCCAAGTGATTCCGAATGAACCTTCCGTGCTCGTGGACATTTGCGTAGAACTTCCGTCGAAAATCCGCCGGCAGAGTACCTTCCTGGCAGAAGAACTCGCTTGCTACCAGCCAATTGACCGCTCGAATTGCAACATCCATGGTGCACTTCCAGTTCACGCCAAATCCAACCGGGTTGCTGTCGATCCAGTCGGTGACCTGGTCCATGAACTCGGTCAAGTATTTGTGGTCATGCGTCAAGAGATAGGCTTGCCCCAACGCGTTCAAGTGCCCAAAGCGAGACAACTCCCAGGGAACCTTTACGTCAACTCCCTCAATGTGACCATACCTGATGTTGCGATGGAATTGCCTGGGATGCCACCGGTATCCGCTCTTGAAGTCGCTATGCCAGTCTATGGGCTGATAGCCCGCTCCGGAAGCACTGAGTCTGTGGGGGCCACTTCCCAAGAGATCAAAGACATGTTCGCAGATCAGATCGGCCTCTCGAATCTTCGCCTGCACAGCTTCAGGAAAACGCTGCCGGTATGCCGCAGCAACCCCATCGAGACTATGGCCGCCGCCGACCATATATGCCTGCGGTGAAGAATGCCATCCATTGGTTGTTGTGCGATACAAGCAACGGTAATAGAGGTGTTCCCATTTGTGGCAACAAATATTCGCAGCACGAGATGGAATCTTGGGAAGCTTGGACAGTCGCATGTTCTTGTCAGTGGTTTTCACGGAGAAAGCCTACACCCATATCTCGACCGTCAGACTCTGATTCTGGGGACTTGCAGTCTGTGCTACGGCAGGACAGTACTCTGGTACACGCACTGTCTCTATTCTTTGTGAAGCGTGAGGCATCGTTCGCAGAGCCGAAGGGCCCTGGAGGCTTCCCGGCTCTCAGTGCGATAGGCTTCAGGAGATATGAGTCCCGCGAGAAGCCAGGTGCTCCGACGAGGGACTGAAGGGCTGCGTCTCTATGCCCCGGACGGCAAGACCGACTTTTGCCCCGCCGCTTTTGAGCGACTTCGAGGCGGCCTCGAGCACCTGCACTACTGCCAAGCCCTCCATACCGCCGGACTGCGGTCGGGCCCCGGTTCGGATGCAGTCGATGAAATGCTGGCACTCCACCTTAAGCGTCTCCGTCTGCTTCACGTACGGACAGTACATGTCGCCATAATGATACGAGTACTGAAACTCGGCAAACGTGTCGTAGTGCGGCGGCGCTTCGACTCGCTTATCATAAATCCGTATTTTCTCAAACGGCTCAGTGTCATTGTAGACAAGCATTCTCCGCGTACCAACGAACGTCATCTCCCGCACCTTGTTGGGATCGAGCCAACTGTTATGAATCAGAGCGAATGCACCATTGGAAAACGTCAGTGTCATATTTGTCACATCTTCAATTCCTTCAGCGAAATGGGCCTTGCCTTGACAATTGACCCCTACGGGTGTCCTGCCTAATACATACAAGATGATGGAAATATCATGCGGCGCAAGGTCCCACGCTACGTTGATGTCCGTTTGGAAAAGACCGAGGTTAAGTCGCCGGGAACTAATATACTGGAGCTCGCCGAGATCGCCGTGCTCAACGATCTCCTTGATCTTTCGCACAGTGGGCGAATAGATGAAAGTATGTCCGACCATCAGAACCAGGTTCTTGATATGAGCAAGCTCTATCAACTCCTCACATGCGTCCACCGACATCGCCATCGGTTTCTCAGCAAGAACGTGTTTGCCCGACTCCAGTGCCTTTTTTGTCATTGGGTAATGCAGGCGCGTAGGCGTTGCGATGGCTACGGCATCAATGTCCGCACGGCCAATCAATTCATCAAAGTTCGAAGTGACCTCAAGACCGGGATGCAGCTTTCTCATATGCTGTAACCGCGCATCCTCTTTGTCACAAACCAACATCACTTCGCACTCGGAGAGTGCCGCAAAGTTCCTGAGAAGGTTGGGCCCCCAGTATCCGCAGCCAACGACGGCAATATTAAGCATTTTCCAGCCCTTCCATAAGCATTTTATGACCGTTATGCCCATCCTTGATTTGTCGAAGAATCGCCATGGGCGTCCTGCATAGGATTCCGATGTTCAGCCAAAGCGATTTTTCTCTGCTATACCTTATATCAAGCCGCACCATTTGATCAAAAGTGAGCCTGTTCTTACCGCTAACCTGCCAGAGCCCTGTCATCCCGGGCATCGCATTGAGACGTTCTCTCTGCCATCCCTCGTATTGATGAACCTCATACGGAATAGCCGGACGTGGTCCGACAAGGCTCATCTCACCCCGGAGCACGTTAATAAGCTGAGGTAATTCATCGATACACGCCTTACGGAGCACTCTGCCCACAGGACTGATCTGTGGATCGTCATCCAGCTTTATCATGGGCTTGGGAACCTGGCCACAATCGTGGCGGGCGCTCCTGATCAGCGCTGATACGTACTGTCGGTGCACGTCCCTATCCGCATTATGACGCATGGTGCGAAACTTCCAAATAACAAAGGGCCTTCCTCCCTCTCCAATTCGAATCTGCCTGAAGAACACAGACCCCGGTGACGTGACCTTAATGAGCAACGCTACTACGAGAAAGACAGGACTCAGCAGTACAAGCCCTGCGAGCGAACCAATCACATCCAGCAAGCGCTGCCAAAGAGGTGCCTTTGTCGGATGCAGAGAGTCAATCGGCCACGACGACCGGGGCCCGTCCACACCTTTGCAGGCCCGGACAGGCCGACGTTGGGAGTCTCTTGCGCGGAACGTTTTGCACCAAGACGCTGCTGAGTTGCCCGAGTAGGGCGCGACCCGCCTATCCAAATGATCGTGTTTCGCATCGTCTTTTCCTTCCTTATCGAAGGGCCAATCGAAGGGATAGACATAAACAGTGCATTGAGGACGCGAGAGCTTTGGCCCCGATAAACGACAGACGTCGCCGGCCAAGTACCACGCACCATCCGCAGCCGTGTCCGGCAGGAGAACGCCAATTCTGCGTTCGTCAAGCCACCCGGCTTCGTCGGTCAGGCGGATTCGATGGGCGATGACGCTCGCCAAAGCATGGAACTGCCCGTTACCTCCGGCAACTCCGTCCGGCTGGAAAACCACTACGGAAAACTGGCCACCGTGGCGATCAACACGGGCCTGCTCACGCTGGATAACTCTGTGAAAATCCTCCCACTGGCAAATAGTGCCAAGCACTGTCCGCCTTGGAGAACGCCGAAAAGAGCATATTGATGTCCGAAATCTGGCCAAGACTTTGCTTGTCGTTTTCTTCATTGTACTATCTGGCCTCCTCAACCATATAGAGCCACATTAGAGCGTTCGATACAACCACTCCGGAACAGGAAATCGTCTCTTGTTTACCAGAACGCCCAAAATGTTTACCTGTGACTTCGTCAGTTGTTTCTTCGCTTCCTGAATGACCTCCCAGCGTAGACGCTCCGCTTCCACAACAATCACAGCGGCGTCACACATGCTGGCCAGTCGAACCGTCGAGCTGTCCGTGCTCAAAGCGGGCATATCGATGACCACGAAACGGTAGTCTTGCTTGGCGGAGGCTAAAAACTGAGAGAACGTTTCAGGCTTGAGAATCTTTCGCACGCCACCGTTGGCACTGCCTGCTGGAAGAAGGTCCAAATTCGCGGCACGGTGGAAGAAGGGACTGTCACTCTTATCCCCATTGCCGCCTTTCCAGTCTGCCGCCAGGGCATCTGTGAGACCGGGTGTCAGCCGGGCACCAAAAATCCGGTGCACGGAAGGATGGTTTGCGTTCGCATCCATGAGTAGGACACGTCCCTCATCTTGTTGTGCCAATGCAGCCGCAAGGTTTGCCGCCACGGTGCTGACACCTTCACCGCGGTAGCAACCCATGACCGCAATCGTACAGGCACCTTGCCGGGACCCATCGCAGACGATCAGCAGGTGGTCCAGAAATGTGTCATAATGTTCGCGAACTCTCTCGGGGATGCGCCAGTCTTGTGACGCGGCCCTAATCACTTTGACTGTGAGCTTACTGCGTGCCTCCCCCTGCAGCGCTGGATGTACCACGTGTCGCCTCGCGCGGGGTATGGATGCCAAGGCGGGCAGCCGGAGCTTTTCTTCCACATCCTCGGGCGTCCTTATGGAATGATCCAAATGCTCACTTGTGAAGCTCAGTGCAAGTGCCCCAAACAGCCCCAGGAAAAGACCGACCGTAAGGTTAAGCATTTTGTTTGGCTTTATCGGTAATATGGGCATTGTTGCAGGTTGGATGATAGCAATATTGGATATTTTCTCCTGTTCAAGTCCCTGAGAAATTCGCGTCTCCTCCAGTTTGTCAACGTAGGCACGGTAGTTCTGTTCGGCTATGGCCCGCCGTCTCTCAAGTTGGGTCAGCTTCATCTCAGTATCATTGAGCAGGCGAAGGCCCTTCTGAGTGGCCGCCACCTGTTCCGCGAGTGCCTCTTTCTGCTTTTGAAGAGAAGCCAGTCTTGCACGCTCTTGCACAAGGTCAAGCTCCAAGTGCTGATAGGAGCTGTTGATGCCCGTCCTGCGCTCTGTTCGCGTATGCTGTTCATCCCCAACGGTAGCCTCGGCGCGTCGGATCTGTTCACGTAGATCCTGAACCTGGCGACTGTTTTCACTATACTTAGTCAGCAGTTCCTTTTCGCGCAAGCGCAGCTCTAAGAGACGCAGACGGGCATTGTCCATGAAGTAGTTGGGCCGACCTGTCACTTGTTCCATAGGGATGGTCTGCGGCGTTTGGCCAAGCGCGTTCTCCAAGTAGTAGACCGTCGCCTCAGAGGCTGCCAATTGAGCATCCACATCATAGATCTGACGCTGCAGATCGCCATACTGCTGGATAGTGACACTGCGCTGCTCAGCCAGAGCGCCGACGTTGGCAGTGTTCTTGAACGTACGCAAAGCTTCCTCTGTCGCCTCTAATTCGCTACGCAGGCTCTCCGTCTGTTCTTTGAAGAAATCGTATGAGCCGCCGGTTTGATAGACCTGGACATGGTGTTCCAAGTAAGAGTCAATGAGCCCTTGCAGGGTATTTCTTGCCAGTTCCGCGTTCTGCGACTCTAAGGCAATCTGTATGACGTTGCTCTTTCGCAAAGCCTCCACGTTCAGGTTGTTGGAAACCTGTTGGATAGCCTTTTCTCGTGGCTCCAGTGCATCGACTATGCCAAGAGTCTGCAGAACGTTTCCGGGCACGGCTTTGAGGGCTCGAAGGCCAACACCTACCTTTTGCAGCACTTTCTGGGTGGCCTTTCTTCTTGGGATAGGGCCATCGGCTCCTTCGTCCGGCCGTCTCAAGAATTTCTCTGGTCCTATGGCGTCAACAACATTCTCGACCAGGTTCCGATTCCTAAGAATCTCCAGCTCGGAGTTAAGCTGCTCTTCCATCTGCCGACTAATGGATATGATGCGGCCTTCCGGGACGGTTGGATCAACCGCCAAGCTTTCCCGGCCCGGCTTTACCAGTAGCTTGGCTTGAGATTCATATATCTCGGGCGCCGCGAATGTGCCAATCGCAACTGCTGTAGCCACGACAACGAAGAACAACAACGCCTTGCACTTATGGCGAAAAAGCACGTAATAGAAATCCCGCAGCGATTTCTCGCGGACCCTCTGTCCGTTCTCTCCGTTTCTGGTCTGTTCCATTGTATTACCCCCTCAGAAAAATCCAATATGCCTAATATTCCATGCCCACCTACACACTTGCTCCAAGCGTAAGACGCATGGTAGAACCTTCGTACATGTCTGCCAAACGTGAATAACCGTCAAGCAACGCCGATAAAGTATCAGGAGCTCCTCGATAGCCCTTCGCATTGACCGGATATAGAAGTCCTTGATGCAAATCTGTCTTCTCCGTTTGTAGAATCAGTACTGCTGACCGATGCCGACAATCGTATCTCCACGGACCCTCCTAAAAACGAAACCCGTCTGCGGGATGATTCTATTTATGTGTTGATCGATCCATTGGCCGACCTTGGCAATTTGAGTCCTTGGTACGTATACAATATCTTGGGGCTCCAGATAGAAAGGTTGCGATTCGTCTCCTTCCAAGGCAGGCAACAGGTTGATTGCGCACCCATATCGCTGTCCCTGCCTATGCCGGATAACCACGACGCTTCGCGGCTCCGCCTCCTGCATATCAAATCCCCCGGATTGCACAATCGCATCCAAGAGTGTCATCCGCCCGGGCATCTCAACGATGCCTGGTCTGATCACCTGCCCACTTACAAAGATGCGCCGGTTCTGAAAGGAGCGAACCAAGACCGTGATCTCGGGCTCTTCCAAATGAGGTTCATAGAGTTCCAACAGCTTAGAGCGCAGCGCAGCAGGACTGAGCCCCTCTGCGGGTACTTCCCCCACGAGTTGCAGTGCTATCTTACCATCCGGTCGGACGGTCTGAACCTCATTGAGTTCCGGTGTGTAGTAGAACTTGACCTCCACAGTATCCCCTGCAGTTAACGACAACTCGGAACGCACTTCCTTCACCGTCTCGGATGGAGGTGGATAGCTGACCTTTGATTCACAACCTAATAACAGAACGGCTGAAATGAACATGCACACAGCCGTCTGTGACAGTTGTCGGGACACATCATCCTGGCCACATTTCATAAGTCTTCTCCAGTAGATCCACAGTTCTCCAACGTGCCGAAAGAATCATTAGCAGACGTATCCATTACGCGCAGACTCCGTCCTTGTGGGCGCGCCAGCGAAGTGCCTTTGCGTATCCAATGCCTGTGCCACGATGTACCGGCCGCGCCCTCAAACGTCTACGGCAGGTACGTACCGGACATGTCCTCTCCGGCTCATCACCATCCAGTGGGTCCTCAATTCCACCTTGTCCGGACTGCTCTCATCATAAAAGCAAGGAACCGGTCGAGTACACCGAGAGACTTCTCCCAGCCGAGGACACGACCAAGGGACCCTTCTGCCATCAACAACACTGAAGCGACAAATGCGAACTGACGGGATGTTTCTGGATAGAGCGCCAGACAGAGCAAAGACCCGAATAAATTGCCTGTCCGGCGGCGATAAGGAGGTGCCGACTGCCGCTGTCTGCACAAGTGTATAACAGCAATAGAGCAGCAAGATTGGCGTACTGAGGGCGCTCAAATATCCGTACCGGCACCGGCTGACTCCCCAACCTGCCATGTTGCTGTGTCACCTCCTTTTGACGCAGCGCTGCGCCTCCCACGGCCCTCACACGTAGAGCCAGTGTCCTTTCTGACCCAGGGTGACTTCAAGGAAAGACAACGCCTCTCAGACTTTCCAAGGCTTTGATTGCCTAAGAAACAGCCTGAAAGAAACTCTCACTCGCGTTGCTCCTCACTCACTCTCTATCGGTGTGAACTATAGTGCATAAAAATCTTCAAGTCAACATGCACATACGTATTTTTCACATTTTTTTGCTATGAAACAGCTCAAGCGCAGCCGGGCCGCCTGCGAGAGTTTTTGGCCGATTTTGAGCCTGTAGCTCTCGATTCCGTGTCTCCACAGAGGATTTCTCACCTCGTAATAGTGTGCCTCCCGGCTCACGTTTCTCAGTTTCAGGGTGCTCGCCGCATAGACAGTGCTGTTTGATCTGCTGTCCACTGGGCACGTAACCGAGAGCCAAGTCCTATAATATCGCCGAAACGTATCGCGTTCGTCGGTCCTACGTTGCTTCCTTGTGTTCTCTCCGTACTGAAGACCGATCTTCACAGAGTGTTAACCGTCACGTGAATTAACGTTTGGTCATTCATCGTCTCTTGCAGACTGAGCCCCAATTTTACCCCACGCAGACCGGCACGCATACATGGCAGCTTGTCCCAGCTAACGCTCCGCAAAATAGGATTGTGAGCACGGCCAGGATATGGCACATTCAATGCGCAATTGGCGATCAACCGTTTTTTTCGAGCGAATCTGGGATACGCTAAAGCTTTAAACCAGTAGTCCGAATGAAGGTTTTAGTGCCCCGCCTGGTCCGGCGGATACCACCCTGACAGATCGGGACCCTCTGTGGTATGCTCTACCGGCGATAGCTCTGTGAGAGAGAAGAGATGGCGCGGACGCTACTGAATACCACAGTGAGACGATCGAGTCGGCACCGAATGATTCCGAGTTGTATCGCCAGCGATACGAGACCTATGTCTGCATGGGTGACCTTCAAGCTGCGCTCCAAGACGCACGAAGTTGCGTCTCGGTCAACTCGCGTATTGTCAAGTTTCGGCAAAGACCGGCTCGGCCCCCCGCAAGAAGTTGGCATTCCGCCGCTTGCTTGGTATCATAGCGACTATTGCTGGAATGCTGTGGGTGCCGAAATAGCGCCGTCTTTCTTATCGATACGTGTGCCGCCTGCGCGATCTGGCAACTCGTGGTGCTCGCAGATTGAAGTAATTGAGGAAAAACCGAACAGTGAGTGATGGAAAACGCCGGTTTCTTTTTGTCTGTCACGCCGCAATGAACCGCAGCCCGACCGCCGAGGGCGTTTGTCGGGAGATCGCCCGGGCCAACGGCCTCGACATCGATGCAAGCTCGGCCGGCATTTCCAGAGCCGCAGAAAGGCCCGTGACAAAGGAGCTGGCCGACAGGGCAGACAGAATCTTCGTAATGGAGCCGGAAATGGAAGCCATCCTGAAGAAAGAATTCGGCCAAAAACCGGACAAAATCATCTGCCTGGATATACCGGATATATACGCCACCTGGGACCCACTGCTCGTAAAGAGATTGGAAGATTCGCTATACGAGTTTTTCGCGCGAGAGGGTCTGCTGTAGGCTGCGGAAACACGAGTACGTGACAGGGTCTTTGTTATGATCGAATTTATCACGAACGAACAGATCTATGAGGAGGTCATCTGCGGCCGCATTCCTGGTGCGAGGCGGTACGTCTGGCTGGCAACGGCTGATTTGAAAGACCTGCATGTCCAAAAGCGAGGCAAGATGGTCCCTTTCCTGGAGGTTCTGTCGAAGTTGGTGAAGAGGCAGGTTGAGGTCAGACTCCTGCACGCGAAAGAGCCCGGGCCGGCTTTTCGGCGAGACTTCGACCGGTATCCGAACCTCATTGGCGGGATTGAGAGAATTCTGTGCCCTCGCGTTCACTTTAAGTCTGTGATTGTCGACGGCAGGTTCGTCTACACCGGCAGCGCAAATCTCACCGGCGCCGGTATGGGTGCGAAGACCGCAGATAGAAGAAACTTCGAAGCCGGCATTGTGACCAATGATAAACAAATTGTAGCCAAGGTTGCGGAGCAGTTCGACAGAATCTGGCGAGGCGAGCACTGTAAATCCTGCAAGAGAAAGAAATTCTGCGCCGATTATCAGGACCTGCTGGCCAAATGAAATGCAGGGCGTATCTTGACATCGAGACCACCGGGCTGAGCCGGTATTACTGCGACTTGACGGTGGTAGGCGTCGCTCTTGAGAAGGGCGGCAGAATGCTGGTCGTCCAACTGCTGCAGCGCGACCTGTACGAGGACCGGCTGCTGAAGGTTCTGGCATCGGCGGATGAGATTTACAGCTACAACGGCAGCCGGTTCGACCTTCCCTTTATCAAGGCCAAGCTGGGCGTCGATTTGGGCAAGTGCTTCAAGCATACGGACTTGATGTATGACTGCTGGCGAAGGGACCTGAAAGGGGGGCTAAAAGTTGTCGAAAGGAAGCTGGCTATCGACAGGAAGCTCAAGGGCGTCGACGGCTACATGGCCGTGCGATTATGGTGGGATTACATACATAACAACGACGCGGAGGCCCTGAAGATTCTGCTGGCCTACAACCGCGAAGATGTCGTTAATCTGAGGGCTCTGAGGCAGAAGTTAGGCGTGCGATGATAAGGAAGGAACAAGTGGAATCGGCGTCCCGGCGATCGTGGTGCTGTAGTCGCGTTATTGCTTGACATTAGAGAGTTTGTCAATGCCGTAATTGTCGCGGATGAACATATCGGCTGCAGGCAGCTCCCTTCGGGGCAGGATGACCGCCGGATTATCCAACTCAAATTCAATCACGTCGGATTCGGCTTGCGGATTCAGTTTCTGGGCCGTTGGAATATCCGCCATGGACCGAATGGTCATGCCATTGAACTTCTTAACGACAATCTGTCCGATGTCGGTATAGCCAATGTTGATACGGGCCGGCAAGACGTGGCTTAGTATCACGATGTCGCTGCGCTCGGCGGTCGGCTTGAAAGCAAAGTCCCGATAGTAGTGATACAGATGCGGCGAGACCTTGCCGGCCCAGTCGCTGCCGAACCGGACCAGGTACGGACGGGTAAGCTTCTGCAGGATGAACCCGCCTGTGATGATATATTCAGGCTGTCGGTCGTACTCGTGATAGGGCACGAGCATTTCGGAAGCTTTGCAGCCTTGTACATCTGCGCGGACTTCTATTTCTTCCGCATCGCGCCAGAGCTTGAATCGAACGGCGTCGCCGGCAGTCTTGCTTGTGATAAGATGCTCGAACGACAATCGCCCGTACTGAGGATGCGCGAATCGGCCGTGCGAATCAAGAGCATGTCCATCGATTGCCAGTACAACATCACTCCTTTGCAGGACGTTACAGCCGGTCCCAAGCGTGTACACATCGGCCACATAGACGCCGTTTTTGACAGATGCAGGCATCTTCAGAAAGTCGCGCGTGACCGGGTCCACAAGCTCCGCCGTCGCAAAACCCACCGCCCCGAAGCCCTGGTAGTTGCCCTCGGCGACGGCCCGTAAGAACCTATTGATTGCCTCGCCCGGAATAAGGCCGGCCTCTTTCTCATCGTTGGACCAGCAGGCTATGCCGATAGGCGCCGAGCCGATGCAGTACACCTCTGCCCTGCTCGTGCGGTGTGAGGTGCTGGCGATCAAGTATTGCAGCCGCTTCTCATACGAGGTGCTCGTCTTCTCTACTCTGGCGCGGTCAAGATAACCTCGCCCATCATGTACGCGGTTATCTGAGGAAAGCCAATAGGACCGCACGTCGGCACCCTTTTCATAATCTTCAGCGAAGACGAGCGGCCGTAAAGGCTCATCCATTTCGTCGGGATTTAGTTTGATTAGACAGAGGTCGCTTTCATAGTCAACAATTTCGACCGTCGCGCCAATAAACTCGTTCTGTCCATATCTGAGAGCCTTTACAAAGGCAAGGTCTTTTGCTCTCCAGGCGGTCGTTATCACCTCACAATCACCAACGGCACAGGCGCACGTCCAGTTCTCAGAAAGTGCCTCGTGCTTCCAGGGCTGGCCGTGGTCGTAGCCGTAATAAGAGGTCTTCAGATAAACGATGGACTCTCTCATCGTTTCGCTCAGGTCGTGACGCTGCTTGCTGGCCGCAACGGCCCCTGAGAAAGTGGCAACCACCACAGTAGCTATAATTGGTATCAAAGCTGTTTGGTTTTTCACAGTATTCATTCCAAGCGAGCCTCGGCGGGGATGTGATATTTCGCCAAGATAGATGGATGCCGTAGCTGGGCTTTCGCGGCATCAATCGGCAAGGTACGATTGTCACCCATGAACTTCAGTGTATGGAAACTACCGGCAGACTGCTCAAAAGCTCTGTGCACATCACTAAGACTCCAGATGGTGACACCGTTGATGTTCTCAACAGCTTGTCTTCTGAATTCATTGGCGTAGGAGTTCACCTCGTCGGGCATTATTTCAGACAGGATGACATACTCTTTGCGCTGCCGGTCGGTGTTGAGCTCCATCGAATAGCGAAACAGATATCGCAGGTAATGGGGTATCTCCGTCGGCCAATCAGGCCCCCAGGTTTCAAGAAAATTGCGCGTTGCAGGGACAAAGACCAACCCGGCAAAGCACACATAGCGCGGCGGGTGATCATATTGACGTACATGTTGGAAAACTGGTCTGTTCACGGCGACGGTCGCCGTCTTTGTCATGAATTTGCCATGGCGGTAGAAGGCCAGTCGCACTGTTTCACCGATCTGCTTGGCTTGGATCACTGCGGACATGTGCAGCCTTAATCCATGTATGTGCACCATAGCATCATCGTCAATGTTGTAACCGTCGATCTGGGTGATGACGTCATTCGGCTCCAGTATTGATTCAACCGAGCTGTGCATCATCGTAGAGATGACCACCACACCATCCTCGTGTGGCGGGACTCGGAGGTAATCCTTGTAGCCCGTGCTGTGCAGGCCCGGATAGAGAATGACCCCCAAGGACCCAAATCCGTCATATTTGCCATCCTCGATGTCGGCCAGAAAGTGCCTCACGACTGTTGTGGGAATCAAATATCCGATGTTCTCAGCCTTGCGCATGCATTGAAAGGCAACGCCAACAACTTTGCCGTCCTGCATGACCGGGCCGCCGCTATTGCCCGGATTAATAGCAGCGTCGGTTTGTATGACGAGATGATCATCAGCTCCACTGTGGACGTATGTGTCCGTTTCGATGCGCGAGACCACCCCTTTCGTCACAGAAATACGGTAGCCACCAACCGGAAAACCGTATGTAGAGACGGTGCTGTTTACCTTCGGGATTCCTGCCAGCTCCAGCGCCACGGCAGCGTCAAAAAAACCCTCGTCGTCAACGGTCAGTGTCGCCAGGTCACAGTCGTGAGCAATAAACGCAACGCGGGCGGGGTAGCGTTTGGCGATGTTTTCTCTTGTGAGCTCAACGTATTTACAGTTGCTGACATTGTGGGCGTTCGTCAGGATTCTCTTTCCTTCAATCACGAATCCTGAGCCGATGCCTGCACGCATTGCCTCGCGCTTCCAGGGTGTGACGTAGTCGAAGTCTTGCCTGATGCTTCGGATTAATACTACCGAGTGCGAAAGACCTTCGGGCTTCGCACCTTGTGACACGCTCAGATGCCCGGAACCCGTTACTACGATTACGACTGCCAATACCCGCTTTCGCCAATTCATTGGATGCTGCTCCCAAAGCAGGCTCGCTACCTTGCGGGCCTGATCCGGCCTTAACAAATGTACCCTTTGGCCACTATGTTAGGCTATTGATGTAGAAATTGAAACAATGTTTTTCCGGGCAAGTTCCGGCAAGGAAAGCTCTGTAACAGAAGCTCCAGCCAGCTTGCTTTTCCGCTCGTATAGAAGAAACAAAGGAAAGATTGTAGAACAAGCCGACATTGTGACACCAACCTCACATAATTTCCACAACATTGAAAAGGATCTGAAGAAACTGGTGGACGAAGACCGAGGCAGGATGCGCCTTTTGCACGAACAACTGGTGCACGCCTATGACGGAAGAAGACTGTTAATTCTCTGGAGCACTGAATTGTCGGAGGAGCCGATCGAGAGCAACATCCAATCGGGCAGTCACATCATATTGTCCCGCTGCAAGCTGTTGGCGAATATCGAGGACCTTGTCGATCCGCACTGCCGGTTGGTCTTCTTCCGCTGTAACCGCCAGACCCAACAGCAAGCATCCCGTGGTATTCGTTGGATCTACTGCTCGCTTCATATCCTCTGTCCTAACAAAACCTTTCGGTGCTACACTTGGCGACGCTCAATACAAGCTGTTGCCTGCCCGACTTCCTTGCCGAGCAGCGACTGCTTCCAATGGGCGCGCCATCAGCAAAGTAAAAGAAACCATTGTCTGGTGAAATAGGCAAATTACTTAATCTACGGCAGGTAAAAACCTAACGTAGTTGTACGGGCCTGCTGGTTCAAACGCCGCCAACTGCTGCACTTGGGGACACCATATAGCTTGCCGAACAAAGTGAATGTGCCCTTATCCGGTCAACCTTGGCCGCGGGCAGGCGAACCCGCACGTTCTACATCACGGTTCCGCTGAGGTCAGACCTTCCTGGATGGCATATTTGGTCAGTTGTGCAACGTTGTCGATGTCGAGCTTGGTCATAATCCGCAGGCGGTGCGCTTCGACCGTCTTGGGGCTGATGTGGAGACGTCTGGCTATTTGTTTGGTGGTATTGCCCTCGGCCATCAGTTGGAGGACCTCTCGCTCGCGTGGTGTGAGTACCGAGAAGGCGGTCGATTTGGGCTCCGGAACGTTGTGCACCACGTCTTCCACCACGACATCGCTTACGGACGGGCTCAAGTAGGTTTTGCCTTCGGCTACAGCACGTATGGCTCTGGCCAGTTCATCGTATTCACAGTCCTTTAGCAAATAACCCGCCGCGCCTGCTCGAAACATCTCGGTCACGAAACGTTTGGCCGCGTGCATCGAAAGGGCTACTACCTTAACATTCGGCGACTCACGAAGTATCTGGCGGGTCGCTTCGATGCCGTTGAGGTCGGGCATGCTGATGTCCATGATGACAATATCGGGTGACAATTCCCTCGTGAGCTCCACGGTCGTAAGCCCATCTTCGGCCTGACCGATTACCTCCATGTCCTGTTCTTGTTGAACAGCTCGACTCAGGCCATGGCGAACAATGGCATGGTCATCGGCAAGAAGAACGCGTATACTCATAATTTAGTACTCCTGTCTCGGTCGCGGCCCGGATTCACGGGTGCAGTTAATGTCACCTTAGTTCCTTTGCCTTCCACCGAATCGATGATAAAGCGGCCTCCCAGATGTGTCAACCGCTGTCGAATACTCAAAATCCCGAACTTCCTTGTGTCTGCGTTGCGGTCGTAGCTGAGAGTCGAAACATCGAAGCCCTGGCCGTCGTCTTCGACGATAAGTCGAATCTGATTATCTATCCTTTCCAAGAGAATCGCAACCTGCGTCGCTTCGGTATGTTTGGCCACATTCGTAAGCAGCTCTCGCGTTGCTCGGTAAAGCAGCAACTTTAGCTGCTCAGTCAGTGATATCGCCTGGCCTGCAGCACGGACTTGACACGTAAATCCTTGCTTTTTCGAGAACTCTTCCGCCAGCTCCTCTATGGCAGCTTCCAGGCCAAAGGTGTGGAGAGTGGGTGGACTCAACTGGAAAGTGAGGGTCCGGGTCTGTTGGATGGCCTGTTCAATCTGGCCCGTCACTTGTTCGAGAGTTTTCACCAGTTGTCCTGATGCCTTCTTTTGCAGCGCTCGCAGCTCTTTTCTGGAGAATGCCAACGCCTGCCCGACCGTGTCATGCAGCGCCGCTGCCGTCTGTTGTCGCTGGCGTTCCTCACTCATGAGCAGCTCCTCGGTCAGCGAGGCAAGCTGTTTCTGGTCCTCTTCGATCTTTTTCTGCTGTTGTTTAAGAACGGTCATATCCTGGATTGCCAGGAGAATCATCTGCGTCTTGCGCTTTTCTTCATAGATTCGCCGCGCGTTCAGAACGAGCGTTCTGCGTCCCAGGCCTTCAAATTTGCGCTGCACTTCGAAGTTTTCGAAACTCGTGTTTTGGGGCAGGATTCCTTCGAGCAGCTTCCTGAGGCCCGGAATGTCCCATTGGCGGTTGTTGAGCTCGTAGATGCGCCGGCCCCGCACATATTCGGGGTCTGTCTTAAATGTGTCGTAGAAAGCACGGTTGGCGGAGATTACTTTTAGTTCGGGGTCCAATATAACAAGAGACTCTCGGACGGTATTGATGATTGCCTCGGCATATCGTCTTGCTTTGAGCGAGGCCTGCTCGGCTTGCTTTTGGTTGGTGATATCGGTGTCAATTTCGAGAATGGCACTGGGGGTACCGTCTTGCTCCTTCCGCAGTGCCCAACGGCTGGCCACAATGATCGTTTGGCCGTGCCGTGTGGTGTGGATCAACTCTCCGTTCCATTGACCTCGCCGCAGCAATTTGGTCGTAATTTGGATTAATGGCTCAGTGAATTGCGTCCGCAAAAGCTGATGGCAAACCTCGCCCAGCGCCTCATCCTTCTTCCAGCCAAAAGTTCGTTCTGCACCGCGGTTCCAAAAGATGATCTTTCCATCCATATCATGGACAATGATGGTATCGCGTGCAAGATCGAGAAGCTGAGCCTGATCCTGCAGGGCTTCGGCCTGTCGTGCAAGCATTTGTTCCTGCCGCTTCAGGTCTGTTACATCCTGGACGGTTCCCATCATACGAACGGCATTGTGCTGGTCGTCGAGGGTTATCTCCGCTCGTTCATGAACGATGCGTTGGGCCCCATCCTGGCGAACGATCCGGTGTACGATGTCATAGGGTTGCTGCTCATGTAAAGCCCGATCAACCGCTTCATTCACCGAGTCTCTGTCATCAGGGTGCACGTATGCCAGAAATGCTTCGTACGTGGCGGGGAACTGCTGCGGTTCTGTGGCGAATATGCGGTAGACCTCATCAGACCACCACAGTTCGTTATTGACGATATCCCAGTCCCAGTTGCCCAGGTGAGCGATCCGCTGGGCCTCGGCGAGTCTTTGCTGGGCACGGGCTAAGTCATCCTTGGCCCGCAGGTGCTCTGCAACTTCTTCCTGCAGCGCTTGGACCGTCTGACTCAGTTCTTCGGCGCTCTTTTCGGCCTGATCCTCCAGCTCATCGCGCCCCTTGCGAAGCGTACGAGTGGCAACCTTCAGTTCCGTTATCTCTCTGGCTATGCCTGAAAGGTATTTGACTCGTCCCGCCGCATCCTTATGGCCAATGATGACTTGCGAAACCGGTATCTCGTTGCTGTCTTTGTCCAGTACCGCGGTCTCGCCGCGCCAGATACCCCTCTCGATGGCGGTAGGAATGGCCCTATTTTGAATCAAATCATTGGCCCATTCCGGGTAGGCCGCAGAAAGCTCGCGCTCAGATATGTCCGGTCTGTCAACAGTGCCGAGTATTTTGCGGGCAGCCTCGTTCAGGTACAGTATATGTCCGTCGAGGTCGGCTACCCAGACTATATCCGGCGTGGCGTGAAAGATCGCGGCAAGCTGCTCTTGTTGCCGCTTGGTATGTGTCTGTCCTTTCGGATCGCCCACGCTGAATCTCCCGGTTGTGAGGGTTCGTCTATACTCGGCCTTTGTTTGCCGACGGACTAAACTATTATATCAACAGAGCTTGCGCACGCAACAGCTATCGCTGAGAATCGTGCGTAAATTGCCGAGTGCGAATTGAGGATTTTCCGCGTTTCGGGCCGCATCAATTGCTGATAGTCTTGGCCGTAGTGTGTAAGAAAACCGATAGAAGAGATAGAGGAAACTCGGGTTTATTAGAGATATTGAGAATGAAGAGGCTGCTGCGGAAAGAACCTTCGATGTTTTCTTCTGGGTGTTATTGATTGGGCTTGCTGCTGTGGTCGTGCTGGGATACGTGCGGGCGGCTCGAACGCAAACAGAAGGTTGTGGCAAAAATGCGTAGCAAGTGGGAGTGATGTATGAGACTGAATATCAAGGCTTTTGCTCTGACGTGCGGAATCATCTGGGGTCTCGGTCTTTTTGCCTTGACCTGGTGGATGATCGCATTTGGCGGCGCCACGGGTGAGCAGACATTGATTGGCCGGGTCTACCTTGGCTACCGGGTCAGCCCGGTGGGCAGCTTGATAGGGCTGATATGGGCCTTCGCGGACGGCCTCATCGGCGGCGCGATATTCGCCTGGCTTTACAACACCTTGCAGCGATAGAGTACAGCGCGGCAGATTCACGGAATTGTCTGGCGCAACCAGCGCTGCCATCTCGTTCGTGCTCTTAGCGTTTTGGAGATGCAGGAGCAAAGATGCTCAGGGCTGGTCGTCCGGGGTTTTGGGAGGCCCCGGAGGTTGCGGCGCCCGCTGCGCGGCTGGAACGGTCTTGCTTTCACGAGCAGCGCCGAATCTGACAAGGTCCTGAGCCATCTCGGCCAAACGCTGGTCAATCAGCCAGTGCAGGGTGCCTTCCTCCTCGGTTGTGCCGGCCTTGTAGCCGGTCAACAATTCGAGGCCCTCATCTACTGTTTCTATGGGGTAGATGTGGAATTTGCCTTCTGCTATAGCGGCTCGCACATCGTGCCGCAAGATGAGATTTCGGGTATTGCTGGCTGGAATGCACACTCCTTGCTCGCCGGTTAATCCGACGGTATGACATACATCGAAAAAACCCTCGACCTTTTCATTCACGCCTCCGACAGCCTGTATCTGACCCCACTGGTTGACCGAGCCGGTGACGGCGATATCCTCTCGCAGAGGTACTTGAGCCAGATTGGACAGCAGAGCAAATAACTCCGTTGAGCTCGCGCTGTCGCCTTCCACGCCGCCGTAGCTCTGCTCCAGGCAGATGCTCGCTGATAAGGCTAACGGCTTTTGCTGTCCGTACGTATTTCGAAGATATCCGGCGAGAATGAGCACGCCTTTGTCGTGCGTATTGCCTGAGAGTTTGGCTTCCCGCTCTATGTTAATCAGTCCTTCGGAACCGAGGCCGATGGATGCTGTCACTCTGTTTGGCTTGCCGAAGGCGTAATCGCCGAGATTCACGATAGCGAGCCCGTTGACTTGCCCGATCTTCCTACCTTCGGTATCTACTAATATGGTGCCGTCACTTATGAGTTCGCGTATCTTGTCCGCAATCCGGTCGGAGCGGAAGATGCGGTTGTCCAGAGCCTGGCGTACGTGGGAAGCATCGACACATTCACCGTTGTTTGTTTTGCTGAGATAGTTTGCTTCCCGCAGCAGATCGGCGACTTCGGAGAATCGCGTCAGGAGTTTGTCCTTGTTTGCAGACTTCTTGCAGGCAAAGCGTATGACTTCCTTCACCGCATCTCGCGTGAAGTGCCGCAGGTGCTCCTTTCGGGCCAACGTGGCTACGAAGCGGGCATACTGATATTGCTCCCGTTGGCCTCGGGACATCTCGGTGCCGAAGTCTGCCTTGATCTTGAAGATGGAGGCAAATTCATCATCATAGAATCGCAACAGATAGTACAGCAGCGGGGTGCCCACCACCACAACTTTGGTATTGATCGGTATCGGTTCCGGTCTTAGCCCTCCCGTGCTGAACGGAAGCCATGGATTATAGCTCTCCAACTGGATGCATCCGCTTTTCAAGGCCCGCTTGAGATTCTTGTACACGAACGGCTCAGTCAAGGCATCCTCCAGATTGAACACCAGATAGCCCCCGTTGGCTCGCAGCAAGCTGCCGGCCTTGATCTGCGTGAAGTTGGTGACGAGCCTTCCCTGGCGGTCGACCGTCCTGTCGATGCTGCCGAAGAGATTTCGGTAGGTCGGCGCCTCTTCCACCACAATGGGAGCGGTCTCGGTCTGGCTGTTGTCGACGACGACGTTGACCTGATATTCGAGAAATTGCGGTTCTGCCTCACCACCGTGCATCGCCGCCCGGATAGGGGCCGGAAGAGCTTGACCTTCACGGCGTTCACGGAAGTCCGACAGGTTATCCAGTATATGATTTTTTGCCCGATCCAGATATTCCAGGATGCGAGGCTCGTCCTGATAGGATTGTTTGATGCCTTCAGCCATCGGAGTCACAACATGAGCTGCGAACTCCCGCTCGATACCGCGGACTTCTTCTCCGAGGCTCTGCATCATATCGCGCTGCTGCATTACCTTACTGACCTCTCTGGCCAGCTCCTTTTCACCCTCGGCGATACGCTCCTTTTCTTCTTGGGGCAACTTTTCAATGTCTTCCCTGCTCTTGGCGGGTTTGCCATCGACATAGGGCAGGAAAGAAATCTGGCCGCCCTGAGTAAACACCACTTCGAAGCCGCGTTGCTTGGCCATCTCACGCAGCCGGTTTGTTTGTCCCTCGAGACGGTCTTCATACTTCTTGCTAAGCTGTTCTTTCTCGTTGCTGAAATCCTGCTGGCGGAAGGCCTTGGGCAGACCTTCTTTTAACCGCTCGATGAGCTTGGCCATGTCCTTTTTGAGCTGCCTGCCCTTTCCGGACGCCAGGTTGACGGCCCAAGGCTCATCCGGGTTGTCGAAGTTATGGACATATATCCAATCATTGGGCACGGCGGATTTCTCCAGTCGCTTCTGAAGACTGCGCTTGATTGTTCCCATTTTGCCGGTTCCGGTGAGGCCCGCCACGAAGATGTTGTAGCCTTCTTGAGGAATGCCCAGGCCCACTTCAAGCGCGGACATGGCCCGATCTTGTCCGACGATTTCATCCAGAGGCTCGAGATCTGCGGTCGTCTCGAAATCCAAAACGTCGTGGTCAACAGCCACGTCGGCCTTCTCCGCGGCCAGTTCCGCCACCGGAGTGCCGCTCTGCAACTGATCGATGAGTTCCTGCGGCCCAGGCGAGCTCAGTTTATTTTCGATTTTCTGTGTTTGTTTCATGGTAGTGGTCCCGTGTTTTTGTGGTTTTCGGCACAACTATCGTCAAGACACCGTCCCGGCAAGTGGTCTCGATGCGGTCGGCGTCTATCTCGTAATCGAAGTCAAAGACACGTACAAATTTGCCTTGAGGCCTTTCGCAGACGTGTGCTATGCCCTCCTTATGGGCCTGTCGTAGTTGGCGCTGTCCTTCGACGGAGATCGTACTGTTTCGCACGACAACATAGACATCTTCCGCCTTAATTCCGGGCAGGTCGATCTCTATGGTGAAACCGTCCTGCTTTTCCCAAACGTCCACCGCCGGATTCCAGCGCGTGCCGCCCCAGGGTCTGTGAATGAGTTCGTCAAAGAGCAAATGTACTTCATGGTAGTGAAGATACCGCCTCGCGCTGGTCAATGTTTCACGCCGATATATGCGAATTCGCTGATGCCCCTTGTTTGACGATTCCATACTTCGGTTCTCCATCTGTTTGTGCTAAACGTATTTGCAGGCTGAGTCTGCCGCAATAAGGGAAACTCTTAAAAGTGGGGTGGGAAAGCGCTCGTTTAGCAAGAGACCGCGTGGTGCCCGCGGGCTACAGGGCCTGTGCTCGTGCACGTAGGATAATCCCCACAGCGAATTAAGCGTAATTCCTATTTCGTCTATTTCAATCCAATGGTATGCTTGCTTGGTGATGCGGCGTAAGAATATGAAAATCTTGATGATGACCAACACCTATACGCCGTTTGTAGGCGGCGTATCCCGCTCGGTTCGTACGTTTGCCGCCGAATGTCGCAAAATGGGCCATCGCGTGCTGGTCGTGGCCCCCGTTTTTGAAGGGATGCCTGAGTCGGAGAAGGATGTTATTCGTGTCCCCGCGGTTCAGCATTTCAACGGGAGCGACTTTTCCGTTGTCTTGCCGATTCCCGGATTTCTGTCCTCCAAGCTGGAGACATTCAAGCCTGATGTTGTGCATTCGCACTACCCGTTCATGTTAGGTAGTACGGCGGTGAGAGCCGCCAGCCGCTTCAATTGTCCACTTGTATTTACGTATCACACGATGTATGAGCACTACGTTCACTATGTTCCGGCTGAGGCTGAGCGAATGCGTGAGTTTGTGATTAATCTGGCCACAGGATACTGTAATTTGTGTGACCGTGTTCTTGCTCCAAGTCAAAGCGTCGCGCAGATGCTGCGTAAACGCGGGGTCAAAACGGCGGTTGATATCCTACCAACTGGGGTTTACGTTCGGGAATTCGAACACGGCGACGGCGCGGGCTTTCGGCGCAAGTACGGGATTCCGCAGGACGCTCTTGTGGCTGGGTATGTTGGGCGACTGGCTCCGGAAAAGAATCTCTCATTCCTCGGCCAATCGGTCGCCGCCTTTGCTGCGCAAGAGAAACGGGGTCACTTCTTGGTTGTCGGGTCCGGCCCATCGGAGAAAGAAATACGTGCTATCTTTGCCGAAAAGCGTATAGATGGCCGTCTGCACCTGACGGGGGCATTGCACGACAAAGCACTCATTGACGCCTACCATGCTATGGATATCTTTCTTTTTGCTTCCAAAACAGAGACGCAAGGTCTTGTGCTCATGGAGGCAATGGCCGCGAACGTCCCGGTGGTGGCGCTTGATGCTCCAGCCGTTCGTGAGGTGGTCAACGACCAGGTAAACGGATATCTGGTCCAGATAGAGCAAAGCCGTGAGTTTGCTGACGCTATCAACAGGGTCGCCGGCTTGCCACCGGCCGAACTGAAGAACCTCAGGGATGCAGCCAGGAAAACCGCGGAGAGCTTTTCTATGCAGTCTTGCGCAGAAAAACTGGTTAGTGCTTATCAAGAAGTCCTGCGACACAAACGGACCGGCCCAAGAGACGAGATGCTGTGGTCACAAGCGGCCGAGCAGGTCAAGGCGGAGTGGGAAATCGTCGCGAATCTGGCTGAAGCTGCGCGCACTACTCTGAGACGGTCTGATTGAACCGTCCAATCACAAGACTAAGGATTATGCTCACCCGAAAAGCGGGAACTGCCTAATTGGCCGGCGTTACAGTCTCCGGTAACCTCGGGTAGTGTGTCCTAATTCAAAAACACAAAGTTCTATTGATGGGCCAAAACGATGATGAACGCGGACAGTAAGCTCGTACAGCTTGAAGACTACGAACCGTTGATAAATTCACAGACTATCGAGCGGATTGCGAAAAAGGCTGAGCCTTTCCACGGTTTCCACATAGCGCACGTCAATTCCACCTACTACGGCGGCGGGGTGGCGGAGCTATTGTCTTCGCTCAGCCTGTTGATGAACAGCGTCGGTGTGAAGACGGGCTGGCGGGCCATTCAAGGTTCGCCGGACTTCTTCAGTATCACCAAGAAAATGCACAACGCCCTGCAAGGCGGCCAGATCAACCTCACGGAGCGCAAGAAACAACTGTATGAGGACATTATCTACGAGAACGTCGTTCGCAATCACCTGGACCATGATATGGTCTTCATTCATGATCCGCAGCCGCTGCCCATGGTGCGGCACTATAACAAGCGAGGGCCGTGGGTCTGGCGCTGCCACCTCGATTTGTCCGGGCCGGATAAACAAATCTGGGGCTACCTGTCACAGTTCGTTGAGCTGTACGACGCCGTTATCCTGAGCATTGAAGAGTACAAACAGAACATCCAAACGCCGCAGCTAACCTTCATGCCTGCGATCGACCCGTTTTCCATCAAGAACAAGCAGTTGAGCGAAGAAGAGGTGGACGAGCGTCTGGCCCACTATGATATTCCGACGGATCGGCCGCTGGTCGTACAGATATCACGCTTTGACCGATGGAAGGATCCTGAAGGAGTGGTCGAAGCATTCAAAACAGCCCGAGAACAGGTTGACGCCAGGCTGGTACTTCTGGGCAATGTGGCCGTAGATGATCCGGAAGGTGTGCAGGTCTATGAGTCGCTACTGAAATGCCGGGATGAAAGTATCATTATCCTCAGTAAGGAAGATACCGCGCTGGTTAATGCGTTGCAGTCTCGGGCGGCGGTCGTTCTGCAGAAATCGCTGCGCGAGGGCTTCGGCCTGACGGTGGCCGAGGCCATGTGGAAGGGGACACCCGTGATCGGCGGTGACGTCGGAGGAATCCGCTATCAGATAGATAATGGTGTGGACGGCTTTCTGGTCTCCTCGATAGAGCAAGCAGCGGCGAGGATCGTTCAGTTGGTAAAAAACGAAAAGCTTAGACGCCAGATGGGAGAAAAGGCGAGGCAGAAAATTCAGAAGCACTTCTTGCTGACGAGACTATTGGAGCAATACCTGGACTTATTGAATTCTTTCGAGACTGTCTATCGGTTGAAGAAAGATTGAACGAGGCCAAGCCAATAGAGAACGGACAAGGAGCGCGCCGAGTGGATTCGCGAAGGTCGCAAAGGGGTTGCACGTATAGGCTGCTAACGGAATAGAGGCTATTACTAAGGACTGCTTGCGGCAAGACAGCTTAGGTCTATGACATTTAGCACGCAGTCAACTTGATCGTTGCTTGTTGCTCTGTTCCTTGAAAAGGAGATAGGCAATGTTGCGAAGTATAGAAAGTTTCAAAGGTTATATGATCGGTGCCAAGGACGACGAACTGGGCAAAGTCAATGATTTCCTGTTTGACGACATCAGTTGGGCAATTCGGTACTTGCTGGCCGACACCGGGACTTGGCTGCCGGGGCGAAAGGTCCTTATCGCGGTTTCGGCGCTCAGTCAGCCGGACTGGCAAGGCCGGACCTTGCCTGTGGACCTGACCAGAGAGCAAGTCAAGAACAGTCCGGATATAGACACGGACAAGCCCGTGTCCCGCCAGCACGAAATCGAGCTGCATCAGTACTACAATTGGGCGCCGTATTGGGCTGGGGGCTATGAAGCGGTTGCCATGCCGGCTCCGCCCCCGGAAGAACCGGAGGCCGAAGGCACGAAGCAAGAGGTTAAGGGTGATCCGGATCTGCGCAGCGCGCGGGAAGTTACAGGCTACCATATTCATGCCACCGACGGTGAAATCGGGCACATCGAAGACTTCATCATCAGCGATGAAAACTGGATTATCCGGTACTTAGTGGTTGATACGCGCGATTGGCTGCCGGGCAGAAGGGTGCTCATATCGCCTCAGTGGGTCACCGAAATCAGTTGGGACAAGTCGCAGGTTCATGTGGACATAACGAGGCGGGCGGTCAAAGAAAGCCCCGACTACAATCCGACCGAGCCGGTTAACAGAGAGTACGAGACCCGGCTGTATGACTACTATGGTCGCCCCAAATATTGGCTTGGCTCTGTCCGGCTCTGAGCGGCCCGCCGCGAGTCTGCTTGTTGTCGCGGGTCTGTACATGAAGGTCGCTGCGCAACGGTGATTTATGCCTGTACACAACAGTGATGTCAGTGAGATTTTCAGCCAGGTGGCGGACCTGTTAGAGATACAAGGAGCGAATCAGTTCAGAGTGCGCGCGTACAGAGATGCAGCGCGAACCGTCGGCAGTATCTCGCAGAATGTATCAGACCTGATATCAGAGGGCCAAGACCTGTCCAAATACGCCGGCATTGGAAAGGACCTCGCCGGCAAAATCGAAGAGATTGTCAAAACGGGCAGGCTCTCCCTGCTGGAAGATATCAAGCAAGAAATACCGGGCGAACTCAGTGAATTGACCCACATTGCCGGGCTGGGAGCAAAGCGTGTCGCAGCTTTGTATAAGCAGCTTAACGTAACCAGTCTGGCGGACCTGGAAGAAGCTGCCAAAGACCACAAGATTCGCCAACTCGAGGGCTTCGGCCAGAAGACCGAAGAAAGCATATTGCAGGAGATTCAAGGCCGGCAAGAGGAGCACGCCGAGCGAACGAAGCTGGTGGTGGTCGAGCGCGTAGCCAAGCCGTTGATCGAATATCTGAAGAAGACAAAGGGCGTCAAAGACATTGAGGCCGCCGGCAGCTATCGACGGCGAAAGGAAACCGTCAGAGACCTGGACGTTCTTGCCACCTGCAAAAAGGGCGCTGATGTAATGAACCGGTTTGTGGGCTATGAAGACGTGCAGAAAGTGGTCTCCAAAGGCAAGACCCGCTCGACGGTTATTTTGCGCTCCGGCTTCCAGGTTGATCTTCGCGTCGTGCCCCAGGTTAGCTACGGCGCCGCCCTGCATTATTTCACCGGGTCAAAAGAGCATAATATCGCCATTCGTAAAATGGGCGTTAAGAAGAAGCTCAAGATTAACGAGTATGGCGTGTTCAAAGGCGACAAGCGAATCGCTGGTCGAAATGAGAAGGATGTTTTCGGCAAAGTGGCCCTGCCGTTCATCGAGCCGGAGTTGCGAGAAAATCGCGGCGAAATAGAAGCGGCTCAGAAAGACAAATTGCCCAAGCTAGTCGCACTCGATGACATCAAGGGCGACCTGCATGTGCATACAAAATACACCGATGGACATTATACCATCCAGGAAATGGCTGAGGCGGCGAAAAAACGCGGTTACAAATATCTTGCCATCGCCGACCATTCCAAACACGTAACCGTTGCACACGGCTTAAAGGCTAAAGATCTTCGCAAACAGATTGATGAGATCGACAAGGTAAACGAAAAGCTCAAGGGCATAACCGTACTGAAGGGCATCGAGGTCGATATCCTGGAGGATGGGTCATTGGACCTGCCGGACAGCGTGCTAAAAGAACTCGATCTGACAGTCTGCTCGGTGCACTATAAGTTCAATCTGTCCAAGAAAAAGCAAACCGACCGAATCATCAAGGCCATGAACAATCCGTATTTCGCTATCCTTGCTCACCCTACAGGCAGGCTTATCAACGAACGCCGGCCTTATGAAATAGATATGGAAAGAATCATCAAAAAGGCCAAAGATAGCGGCTGTTTTCTTGAACTGAACGCGCATCCGGACCGTCTGGACCTCAACGATATCGACGCCAAGAGAGCAAAGGAAATCGGCGTCAAACTCGTCATTTCTACCGATGCACATCGCATAGATGACCTCGACTATATGCGTTTCGGCCTGGGCCAGGCCCGTCGAGGCTGGTTGGAGCCGGATGACGTGCTTAACACCAGAGGACTAAGCGACCTAAAGAAGCTGCTAAAAAGGAAGAAGTAAGAGTTAGGTACTGAACAGTGGATTTCAAGAATAATCCAAAAACCAGATTCAAAGACATCAGCAAGCTAAGTGAGCGTCAAGCCCGCGACGAAATAGAAGCGCTCCGTGAAGGCATCGAGCACCACGACTATCTGTATTACGTCAAGAATCAGCCCAAGATTTCCGATGCCGTCTATGACAAGCTCTTTCGTCGGTTATGTGAGCTCGAAGAGGCGTTTCCCAAGTTTCAGTCTGACACGTCCCCGACGAAACGCGTGGGAGCTCCGCCTCTCGACAAGCTCAAAAAGGTCGAGCACACCGAGCCTATGCTCAGCCTGAATGCCGCCTTGGAAGAAAAAGAGGTGAAGAACTTCGACAAATTCATTCATCGGAACGCCGACAGTAAGAAGGTCGAGTACGTAGCGGAACCCAAGTTCGACGGCCTATCGGTAGAGCTTGTCTACCGGGACGGGACTTTTCAGTACGGGGCCACCAGAGGCGACGGCGAGACCGGAGAAGATGTCTCCGAAAATCTAAAGACCATAGGGTCCGTCCCGCTGCATCTGCGTAACGGCAAGAAACTGCCCGCGCTGTTGGCCGTTCGGGGCGAAGTCTTCATGCCCAGGAAGGCCTTTCAAAAACTGAACAAGGCAAGAATCGAAAGGGGCGAGAATCCCTTTGCCAACGCTCGCAATGCCGCTGCGGGTATTGTGCGTCAATTAGACCCGAAGAACGTGGCCGACAAGCCCTTAGACATTGTCTTCTACGAGCCTCTTAGAATCGAGGGCAAGCAGTTCTCCTCCCACTGGCAGACGCTGAACACATTGCCCGAATGGGGACTGAAAACAGACTCCCATAACAAAAAATGCAGCTCTATCGAAGATGTCGGGAAATATCACCAAAAGCTTCTCCAGCAGCGAGATGATCTGGACTATGAAATTGACGGGATTGTGGTAAAGCTCAATGACTACGAACTCAGGGACAAGCTCGGCACCAGGCAGCGCAGTCCGCGATGGGCCCTGGCCTGGAAATTCCCGCCGAAAGCGGAAGTCACGACCCTGGAGGACATTGTGGTAGAGGTAGGAAGGACCGGCATGTTGACACCGGTAGCTTTGCTTGAACCGGTCGACGTCGGTGGAGTGACCGTCAGCCGGGCTACGCTGCCCAACGCCGATGAGGTCAAACGCAAGGACGTCAG
>Ga0180434_10000984_pt1 | contig 41943 bp, 35 predicted proteins | sample SS_ome_7_FD_132453 | JGI IMG/M metagenome (GOLD analysis project Ga0180434, IMG submission 132453) | Hypersaline lake sediment archaeal communities from the Salton Sea, California, USA - SS_1_D_2 metaG | ecosystem: Environmental > Aquatic > Non-marine Saline and Alkaline > Hypersaline >... | reverse complement strand
TTACTAATGAACGAGTATTTACATTAACACCAATAGATTTCAGGAGTTTATTTGCTTCAGAATGCATCAATTTTTTGTCGAGTAATTGACCAAATTTTAATTTTTCTCGGCCAAGAAATATATTCTCACACACATTTCTGAAAGGAAGTAAAGTGAATTCCTGGTAAACCATTGCCACCCCATTGGCAACAGCTGCGTTCGGATTCCAGCGAGGTTTATCTTCACCATTGATATAGATTTGACCATCATCTCGTTGATACGCACCTGCTAACACTTTCATCAATGTTGATTTTCCCGCGCCGTTTTCCCCTACGAGGACGTGCACTTCTCCTGGATAGAGATCAAAACTCACCTTATCTAGTGCTTGAACACCCGGAAAAGCTTTTGAAATTTCTTTCAATTCGAGCAGCGGTATTGTTTTATTCATATTTACATTTTCCTATTGCGTATTTGATTCTCATTTCATTTCAAAAACGACTTTTAAAGCGTCTTTTTCGAATGATTTCTTCATGGCTTTAGTCGGTTCGGTCAAATTAAAACGGTGGGTGATCAGTTTCTCAAATGGGAACCGATCCCTGTTGCGCCACATCATATTAAATGCCGCATAATAACCATCATGCGGGTGGTTAGTATTTCCGTAAAGGAGAACATTCTTCGCGGCAATATGACGATGCACATTAATCGAGACTTCACCCGTATCCGCAAAGTTGCCAGTTTCAAGGTATGTTCCGCCACGCTTAAGCATTTCTAATCCAACTCGCAGAACTTGTGGTGTTCCTACAGTTTCAACAACAACATCGGCTCCGTATCCATCAGTTTCGTTATAAATCGCTTCTACTAATTGTTTGTCATCCATATCGCTGACATTAAATGTGACATCCGCTGTGAATTCTTTAGCCAGAGCCAACTTATAGTCGAATGTGTCCAATGAGATAATCTTTCCGGCACCCAGCATGCGAGCCTTTGCAACCATCATCATCCCAATTGGCCCTGCTCCCTGCACAACTACAGTATCACCAAAGTGGAATCCTTTACCTGCATAGGCGGCATATTCTTTACCACGGTCCAAAATAGCCGTAACAACAAATAATTCAGAAAGGCAAGCATATTCAATAGATAATTCTTCAGGCACTTTATACACCCACGATTTTGGTGGAATATACATATATTCTGACCAGCCGCCAACAATATATGGAAACTTATCAGAGAAATGTGTAAGCCCAATGCCCTTATGTTCCCGGCAATATGGGTATCCATGTACACTTCGGCAATACCAGCATTCACCACAGATTACATTCGGACAGTTTGTTATACGGTCGCCAACTTTCAGGGGTTTTCCGCTGTATTCAATACCTTCCCCATTCATTTCCACAACGGTACCAGAGTTCTCATGCCCATGGACAGTGGGGAATACCATATCATGTTCCGAATCGGTTCCACCATACAAAGTTGTTTCGCCTTTATAAGCGTGTTTATCCGTCCCACAAATACCAGACATTTCCATTTTTACGATCATTGCTCCCGGTTCAAGATGATCAGGATAAGGCAATTCTTGATATTCCAATTTTCCTGGGCCGGTCATAACTGCTGCGCCGACTGTTTTTGGTTTAGTTTCAGCCATTTGACTCTTCTCCTAAATATAATAAAAATTAAGAATAACTATAAAATAATTGAAAAGTGAACCAGGAACGTTCCCCTGGTTCACATGGTTCATAATAAATTATTGACGATCTAGGGCGGATAAGCAATGGTGTATATATGCCGACCGCCTTCTTCGGATGGTCCTTTCAATACTGCTTCAACCTCTTCCTTCGATCGTTGTGTAAGCCGATCAGTTGGCGGTAATTTTCCCGCAGGATACATGGTCATAATATCATTGACCAGTTTCTCCATATAATCGCAAATTGCGTTGACACCTGGTTTTGCTTTTTCTGGGTCTGCAAGAGTCGCCGTGCCGACGACACCTTCGGGGGTAGAGATCGGTTCTACTGCGCAACCGCCGACATGCTGCCAGAATGGAATTGGCAGATCATATGCAGAACCTGATTTATTAATATGTCCAGGCGGGAATAAGCTTTCGCCTTCAGTATCAACTGCATATTCCATATCTATCATTTCCGGGAAAAGCGCCATTGAGAATGATGTTTCAGCTTCATCCGCATGCACAAATGGCGTATCGAATGGACCGCCATGGGCTTTATCACGGATATGTTCTGGGATTACAAACCACCAGTTCACATTCACAAGAAGCATTGGCAGCTGGTATTTCTTTCCAAACTGATGCATCGCCATTGGGATGGCATAATCCTGCCCGTGACCGTTCAGTAGGATTTGTTTTCTAAATCCGGCATTCCATAATCCCGCCATAATTGCGCGCAGGTTAGCTATGAATGTTTCTTCCGGAATAACAATCGTGCCAGGCATGCCTAAGTGGTGATAAGGATGCGAACCATACCAAACAGGTTCTGCAACTGTACAACCAGTTTTTTGGGCTACTTGTTCTGCGATACGCGAAACCAGAAATGTATCTTCACCACTGCAAGCATGCGGTCCATGCGCTTCCGTGCTTCCGATGGGAATGATAATTAAGTCATTCTCTTTGAGCCTTTCTTCAACAGCCTTTCCTATCATCGTCTGCAGATAAATACCTGTCGGACGTTCCATATGCCCCCCATCTGGAGGGATTTGCCATTTACTCATAGATTTTCTCCTTTTCTATTAAAAATTTTACGATACGGTCACTCACATTTTTTAAATGTTCAGCCATATACCACGCTGCTTTATCAGCATCTCGATTTAACAATGCATCAATAATACGTTGATGCTCCAAAACCGTTGCCTCTACATTTTCCTTCGATTTTATCGATATTATTCTTTCGCGATAAGTTAGATTATTCAGGGTTTCAACAAGTGCCGTCAAATGTTCATTTTCAATATGCTTATGCAAAAAATTGTGGAATGAAATTTCCTTTTCGAGAAAATCATTGTAATCACCCTTAGCAACTGCTTGCTTAGTTGCCTTATTCATCTCTTTCAAAATTTCCATTTCTTTATCAGTTAGATCATTGGCTGCTCGATGCGCTGCCCTTGACTCAATGATCTCTCTGATCTCTAATAGATCTCGAATATCTTGTTCTGTAATATCTGACACAAAATAACCAACACGCGGGCGAATTTCAACCAAACCCTCTGAAGCTAATCTCTGGAGAGCCTCTCGGAGAGGAGTTCTGCTGACGTCGAGCTTTTCTGCAAAAATCTCTATGTGCAATTGGGCACCAGGCTGAATATCCAAATCAAGAATTTGTTGTTTGATAATCTCATACGACCAATCTGCTAATGCACCTGGCTTTTTGGGAATACTCAAATTCTGCGTGGTAGAATTGTTTGTCAGCATATGATATGCAATATATTACATATTATTAACAAACTTGTCAAGTGTTTATTGCTGAATGAAAAGTGTAAATATATCTGATTTAAAAAATGATCAAATAGTATTCACATAATAAAGAAACCTAATTCGTTAAAAAAAGGAGATATGCAATGAAAAATTATAAAGATACAAAATGGTTCACAACCGACACACCTAATATTTTCTTCGAAGATACAAGTGTCGGGCGGTTAAAGAAAGAGGTTTGGGATGCGTCACAAGATGAGATTAACCAAATTCTTGCAGATTACGAAATCCCAAGCCCATCCGAACTTGGTAAAGCCGGCAGCTATATTCAAACAACCCCACGTGGACAACAGAACGAAAAACGCCGGAAAAACGATATTGTGTTTGTGCCGATAGGTTGTACTGAAAATCATGGTCTGCATGCAAATTCCGGTTTGGACACGTTCATGGTTACGCAAATTTTAGAAGGTGTACGCAGATATACAAAAAAAATGGGGCATGAATGCAGCCTGGCATTACCTCCATTGAACTACGGCGGCCACCCTTACCATCATATTGGTATGCCCGGAACTGTCATCATGCCAGAGGAAGTCGTCAAGGAAACTTTGATCTACACAATGCTCGGGTTATGGAACGACGGCTACCGCAAAATTATCCTGGTAAACAACCACGGGCATACATGGATGTTAGAGTCAGGGATCCAGGAATTCTGCAAGCGCTACCAACTGCCCGGGATTTTCAGAACAATGGAATGGCACCGTGCCGTTCGTGAATTCTTCATCCCAACCGATCGAGAAAATAGCCTTGAATCAATCTTTGTCCATGCCGATGAAGCAGAAACTGCGGTCGCCATGCTTTTATTCAACGAAATGATCGATATGAGCGTCGCAGAAGAAGCCTGGGGTGAATCATTTTTACCAGACGGGCATTTTGATAATTCTGTAGATGCCAACCGACGCCCTCACAAATGGTCTGAGGGTGAAGGGCATAACGCGATCGAACGCTCCGCAACACCGCAGGGAGTTGTTGGTAACCCAAAAATCGCAACCGCAGAAAAAGCAAAACGGCCTATTGCTGCAATCCTGAAATACCTGACTTTAGTCCATGATGAAATTCTTGAAGCATTTCCAGCCGGAAAAGTACCACCTGTTGAAAAAATAACTTTACGGTCTGAGGAAGATATGAAACCATTCCTGCAGGAACCTTTGAGCGAAGGATGGAAATCAGTAGATCAACTACCCCGTCTTGGGATATTTGAAAAATTGTAGAACAAATCAATATCCAGATTCAAGTTTCACGTGCAGGAGTATTTGTTGAGATTGTCAGAAACATTGTGTAACTGGTTTTTGACAATCAAATTAACCACCGATTCTCGAACTTGATCGCTAACTGATAGAGGACTAAAGCCCAGTTTCGGATTGGAGCTGTCTATTTCTTGTTTTTATCCATTGCGGCTAAATATGGCAGCGTTCGTAGCGAGTTGGAGATCGTGAAAGATAATATATTTTTTATCACTTTCCGAATCTGGTGGCATTAACTTTCTGCAGAATCGGTGGGATCGATCAATCGACGGATATCATGGGGAAACTCAAAGAAGGCGGCTGATTCTTCCCAGTTATTCTTCCATGAATTGACCGCAGCACAATACCTGTGGCCCAGGTTTCATCAAGCTATTGTAGCTTTGCTTCCGCTTTCTCCGGGTGGCTGTCCGGTAAATCGTTTTGATGTCCGCCACAAATGCTTTGCGATCTTTCCACATCACGTATTTTAGTGAAATAAGGAATATTGGAATGTAACAGCACATCACCTCTGGGGCAGGAACATACCAAAAACCAATGACCCAGACAAGCTCATAAAACAATCCGCGCTAATTAGGCGCGGATTGTTATTAATTATTATTAGTTTTAGACGACAACATTGATCAAGCGACCGGGGACATAAATGACTTTCTTTGGCGCTTTATCATTCATAAAATTCTGCACGTTCTCACTGGCCAGCGCGATCTCCTGCGCTTTTTCCTTATCGATCCCGACCGGCACATTGACCTTATCACGCAGCCTGCCATTTACCTGGATGACGAGCGTGAATTCCTCCTCTTCAGTCGCGGCCTGATCCACCCGCGGCCAATCCTGGGTATGCACCGAGTAAGGCTTGCCAAGACGCTCCCACAGTTCTTCGGCGATATGCGGGGTGATCGGTGCCATCATGCGCACATAGATTTCAACCGCTTCCCGCCATTCATCAGTATCCCAGCCGCCATGGTTCTTGAAGTCGACCATTTCATTCATCAATTCCATCAAGGCGGAGATGATGGTGTTGAACTCGAATTGCTCAAAGTCATGCGTGACCGATTGCAGGGTCTGATGCACCTTGCGGCGCAGGTCTTTGCGTTCCTTCGCGGAAGGATCTCCTGTTTCATCCTCCTCAAGCAGCGTTTGCCAGACTTTGCTGAGCCAGCGATGTGAGCCCTGGATATTGCCATCATCCCAGGGACCGCCGTCCTGCCAGCGATAGCCAAAGCACAGGTAGGCGCGCACGGTATCGGCACCGTAATTGGCGACCTCTTTATCAGGGTCCACCACATTGCCGCGCGACTTGCTCATGCGCTGCCCGTCGGGTCCGAGGATCTGACCCTGGGAGCGAAATTGTAGCATGGGTTCATCATCCTTTGTAACACCCAGGTCACGGAAAACCTTATGGAAGAATCGGGTATAGATCAGGTGCATGGTGGCATGCTCAGTACCGCCAGTATAGGTATCGACCGGCATCCAGTAATCGTATTCCGCCTGATCAAAGGGATATGTATCGCAATCCGGGCTGAGATAGCGCAGGTGGTACCAGGAGGAGCACATGAAGGTGTCCATCGTATCCGTTTCGCGCTCAGCTTCCCCGCCGCATTGCGGGCAGGTCGTGAATCGCCAGGTTGGATGAAGCTTAAGCGGGCTTTCGCCGGTCGGCTTCCATTCCACATCTTCGGGCAGCAGCACGGGCAGCTGATCATCGGGAACCGGTACCGCGCCGCATTTTTCGCAGTAAATGACCGGTATGGGCGCACCCCAATAGCGCTGACGCGAGATGAGCCAGTCGCGGATGCGGTATGTGACGGCCGCTTCTCCCACGCCCCGGTCCTCGATAAAATCAATGGCTGCATCGATGGTCTGATCAGCCGGCGTGCCATTTAGCGAGCCGGAATTGACCATAATGCCTTTTGCGGGCACAGCACCTGACATCGTGGCACCATCCAGCGTTTCCATGTTTTCCGGCTGGATGACTACAATGACATCGAGGTCAAATTTGCGCGCAAAGGCGAAATCACGCTCATCATGCGCGGGGACACCCATGATGGCGCCGGTGCCATAGGTCATGAGGACATAATCTGCTACCCAAATGGGGATCTTCTCGTTGTTGACCGGATTGATAGCGTAACCGCCGGTAAAAACGCCAGTCTTTTCTTTATCCGTGGATTCACGCTGGATCTCTGTCTGACGGACGGCTTCCTCAATATACGCGCTCACTTCAGCTTTACGGTCTGACGTGGTGATCTTATCGATCAGCGGATGCTCCGGCGCGATGACCATAAAGGTCGCCCCCCAGAGTGTATCCGGGCGGGTGGTAAAAACCTCGAGCGTGTCACCCTGCTCAGTCTTGAAAACAACATTAGCACCGGTTGATTTGCCAATCCAGTTGGTCTGCAACAGGCGCACGCGATCGATCCAGTCAATGTGGTCGAATTCGAGCAGTTCATCGGCATAATTGGTGATTCGGAAGAACCATTGCGCCAGATCTTTCTTGATCACGGGCGTGTCGCAGCGTTCACAATGGCGGTCCTCTCCCCAGACCTGTTCACGCGCCAGAGTTGTATTGCAATTCGGGCACCAGTCCACGGGAGACATCTTGCGGTATGCCATGTCATTCTTGAGCAATTGGGCGAAGAACCACTGCGTCCAGCGGTAGTATTCCGGGTCGCAGGAAACAGCTTCACGGCGCCAGTCGAACATATTGCCCATCGATTTCAGCTGCTCACGCATATGGGCGATATTGTCATAGGTCCACTCTTTGGGATGGATATTCCTTTTGATAGCCGCATTTTCCGCTGGCAATCCGAAAGCATCAAAGCCCATCGGGAACATGACGTTATAGCCCTTCATACGCAGGTAACGCGCACGCGCATCGGAAGGCGTCATGGCGTACCAGTGGCCGATATGCAGGTTGCCGGAAGGATAGGGCAGCATGGTCAGTGCATAATATTTCTTCCTGCTTTCGTCAATATCAGCATGGTACAGGCCATCCTGCTCCCATTTTTCCTGCCACTTCGTTTCAATGTTGGCAGGGATGTAATTATCGATTTTTTCTGGCATGGGTCCTCTTCTTATATTTAATAAAAAATGCCTTCGCCATCAGGGACGAAGGTTTCTCCGCGGTACCACCCTGGTTGCCGATTCCGGCCACCTCGAGCTGCTGTAACGGGCTTGCCCGGGAAAGATTACTGTTATGGTTCACCTTTCCAGCCTGGTTATTAACCGAACAGGCGAGTTGTGCTTAACGCGCTCCGCAGGCACGATGCCGGTTTTTCACCAATTTTTCGGCTCTCTGGCGGACAGCTTACTACTCCTGCCGTGGCTGTTAGTGGACCCAGAGGGATTCGAACCCTCGACCTCCTCAATGCCATTGAGGCGCGCTCCCAGCTGCGCCATGGGCCCAAAGGTGGACCTGGAGGGATTTGAACCCTCGACCTCGTCAGTGCGATTGACGCGCGCTCCCACTGCGCTACAGGCCCAACTCTTGTAAGTGAGAAAATTCTACCCGTACGCGGATTGCGTGTCAAGCAAGACCGCGCCGAGTAGTATACCACAGGGGTCAGTGATCAAGCCGCAGCCGCTGTTTGATCACCTGGATGACCTGATCGGTACTTTCAAAATGCAGGGCAACCATACCCACCGCTTTTGCCCCTTCCACATTTTCTAACAAATCATCAATGAAAATGGCTTCCTGCGGCTGCACCATCATCATTTCCAGGATAGCATTGTAGATGGCGGGGTCCGGTTTGCGGATTTTGACCTCGTAGGAGAAAATTGAGTGATCAAAGATATCCAGAAAGTCAAAGCGTTCGCTTAAAAGGGGACGCGCGCTTTCCCAGGCGTTGCTCAATAATCCCAATTTGTATTGTGGTTTGAGCGACGCGGCAAAGCGCAGCAGACGCTGGTCGATAAAATCACCGGAGAAATACTCGTTATAGAGCGGAAGGTGGTCCCCCACCGGCTGCCCGAAGTGGCGCATGACCATCTGCCAGTGTTCCACGTCGGATAATTTTCCTTGTTCGGAACGGATAGAACTTTCATTTGAAAAGACAACAGCTTCCAGCTCCTGGCGGGTGACGCCGAAACGCTTTGCAATGGCGTCGCGCGCACTGGTATCCTCGGTGCGCAAGAGCACACCGCCCATATCGAAAATGACTGCCTTGATTTTTTTGTTTTTCATTCTCGTGGAATTATAGCAAAAGTGTTTATAGATATAATTCATATGTCAGGCTACAATAAGGAGTCCATATGCCCACTAAGATCATATTAGATGTCGATACCGGTAGCGATGATGCCGTCGCCCTGATGACCGCCGTCCTGCATCCGGAGATCGAACTGGTGGCTGCCTGCAGCGTGAACGGCAATCAAACGATCGATAAAACAACCGAAAACACATTACGCGTGATGGATTTTTTGAAACGGCGGGATAACCCGGTGTCCCGCGGATGCGAGCTGCCGATGGTGAGTACGCTGAACCCACAGCTTCTTTCATGCTGGAACGGATCGAGGGCACCAAGAACTTTGATAAGCAGATGGGCATGCTGAACGCCACACCGGTGCGCGACGCGCTGTGCATTGCCGCTATCACGGACGCAACCATGCTGAAGGATGTAGTGGAATGTTTCGAGGGCGTTGACTGCAATGGCGAGCTGACCGACAGGCGTACGGACTGCGACGTCCACTTCCGCACAGGGAAGACACCCAACACGAAAGTGGCGCTGAGCGCGAACCGGGAGAAATTCAACCAGTTCCTGTTCAAGACGCAGTCGATCCAATGAAGCAGTACAACACGGGAACCAATTTTCGCTATCTGGACGAGCTGCCATCGATTGCATTGAGCGAAGATCAGAAGAACCAGCTCACGCAATTCAGCACGTTTGTGTTGAAGTGGAACCAGCAACTCAACCTGACAGCGATCACCGACCCGAAGGAATTCTGGATCAAGCATATTTACGACTCGCTCACCTGTCTGCCGCTAATTTGCGCTGGTAATGATTTATCCGTAATCGACATCGGCACCGGCGCGGGCTTTCCCGGCATCCCAATTAAGATCGCATACCCAGAGATCCGGTTGACGCTGGTCGAGTCTATTAAAAAGAAAGCGGATTTCTGCCGTCGAGCTGTTGAAGAACTGGGGCTTTTGGGTGTACAGGTCCTCGCGCAACGCGCTGAAACAATCGGGCAGGCTGACCAGCACCGCGCTCGGTATGACTGGGCGGTTGCGCGTGCAGTCGCACCATTAACTGTGCTGGTTGAGTATCTACTGCCCCTGGTACCCATCGGTGGGTGCGCGTTAGCGCAAAAAGGTGGAAACGCGGGTGAAGAAATCAGCCGGGCACGGCATGCCATTCAGACACTGGGCGGTGCGATCGATCAGGTGCACGATTTGGAACTGCCGGAGGATGCCGGCAGCCGGACGCTGATCACAATCAAGAAAATGAGAGCCACACCAGCCAAATACCCACGGCGCGCGGGCACCCCCAAAAAGAATCCGCTGGTCTAATCCGGCAGGATAGCGCCATCTTTGAGCTGCCAGACGCTTGCATTGGACACAAATTCGGGATGGAATAAGTGCAGGTCGGTGGTGGTCATAATGGACTGAGAATTGGCTGCTAATTCTGCCAGCAGCTGCTCCCGGCGTTGTTCGTCCAGCTCCGCCAGCGTTTCATCGAGCAGCAACACAGGTGTCTCGCCGGTCTTATCCTTCAACCAGTGCACTTCGGCCAGCTTGAGCGCCATCACCGCGGTGCGGATCTGTCCGCGCGAACCGTACACGCCCAGGTCAATCCCGTTTGCCATGAACTGCAGATCATCGCGGTGCGGACCGACTGTGGTTACCCCCCTGCGAATTTCCTCCTGATGCAGTGTCCGCAGCTGTTGCTGATAGAGCGACAGGATGGCATCATTATCCATCCGCGAAAACTGCTGTGGGGCGGAAAAAAGCGCTTCCTGGCGGCGATCATCGCTATTTTCAACATCAAGCGAGGGTTGATAATGCAACTCAATCAATTCCAGACCCGCGCTGAGATGATTATGCAGCACCTGGATATAGGTGTTCAACTCATCAATTGCCTTTGCGCGCAATGAAATAAGTAACGCCCCATTTTCCGCTACCAGATCATCCCAATATTGCAATTGATCCGGGCTGCCGCCCTGCTCGCTAAGCTGTTTCAGCAACGCATTGCGGCGCGTTATTGCTTGATTGAAAACAGAAAGCGCACGTACATACTTTGGATAAGCCTGCGAGATGGTGCGGTCGAGATAACGGCGCCGTTCGCTGGGGCCATCTTCGATGATGCGGGTATTCTGCGGCAGAAAAACGACAGAATTGAAGAAGCCCACCGTCTCGAGCAATTTACGCTGCACCCCATCCACCAACACTTCTTTGCGCAGGCTTATGTTGCCATTGGCGTGCTTATTTAATATCAGTCGGGCTTCCAGATGGTGCGGTTTCTCCTTTTTATATATATCCGCTGTAATCCGGCCAACAGGAATGGCATCCTCTTGCGTTTGGAAGTTGACCATCTGGCGGTCATGGCTGGCAATCGGAGAAGTCATCAGCGAGAGAAAATGGATCGCCTCCAGTACGCTGGTTTTTCCCTGCGCATTTCGGCCAACGATGATATTGGTACGGGACGGAAAAGACATTTCCAATCGCCGGAAAAACCGAAATCCCGACAGGGAGAGATGGTCTATGATCATCGATTACAATGCTGCACTCAGACCTGCACTTCGTCCGTTATTTCCTCGGGACGATAGAGTTTTTCAGCGATGTCCACAAACAGAACACCATTGAGATGATCGATCTCATGTTGAAAAATACGCGCCAGCCAGCCCACGGCTTTGACGGTCAGCGGTCTGCCATGTTTGTCCTGCCCCTGCACGACAACCGATTCTGCCCGTTCCACTTCACCAACCAGATTGGGGACGGACAGACAGCCTTCAATGCCCTTGACCCGCTGATCAGATTCCTGCGTTATTTCCGGGTTGGCTACCGCAAAAACCCTCGGTTTTGGATCGGGTACTGAATCATCTTCGGGGTATTCCACCACGATCAAACGCTGTGAGAGATTAATCTGTGGTGCAGCCAGCCCCACGCCGGGCTCATCGCGCATGGTCTCAACCATATCATCAATCAATTTCTTCAGATCCCCATCAAACCGCTCTACCCTGTGCGCTTTGCGCCGCAATGTCGGGTGGGGTAATTTAATCACTTCTTTTATTGCCATCATTATTCTCCGTACAAATCGTTCATATTTTATGATAATGCAGCGTCATTTTCTCCATTCTTATTCTTCTCTTGTGTTTGCAATTGATGATAGGTTTCAATCCAGTCCAGTGCCTGACGGCGGTCGGCATCTGCCTGACGCGAACGCGCTTGATCAAGCAGCGCTTCCTGTGCATCAAAAATGATCTGTGTTATCTCAGCGGGCCGGTGCAGATCGTCAAATGTAAACTCCTCATCACCGATCCGGATGAAGACGGTGCCAAAGTTAAATAACAATCCGAAAGCACCCTTTTTCTTATAACGTACCGATTGAATGCGTTCGATTGGCGCGGAGCGTTTTTCCTCCGTACCAAACGGCCGCCGGTCAATATCTGTCAGCATACCCTGAGCGATGATGAAACGATCATTGTACCAATCGAGGAAGCGGTAGAAAGACCAGAACAGCAGGATCAATGATATGCCGGCCATTATCCCATTGAAAACATCACTAACGATAACCGGGATGCGATTGAGCCATAAGAACAAGTATAGGAGACCATTGCTGAGCAGAAGCAAGAGCGGAATGAAGATCCTGGAAAATAATACCGTGAAGTGTTTGTGGAATATGAGTTCCTCACTGCTTCCCTGTTCCGTTTTATTCTCCGCAACCGTTAGATCCTGAGTCGGTTTATGTAATGCAGTATTCTGCGCAAGGTTTTGCTCGCCGGTGCGAATGCGCTGTTGCAGGTCATCTCTGAATGTTTGAATGGATTTTTCCTGTGCGCTGCGGCGCCTGAGCTGAACCAAGTTTTGCAGCAGCTCGCGCGTCTGCTCGACACGGGGAACATGCCTGATGCGCGTAGAACCGGTGTAAGTATTGATATCCAGGTCACCATATCCCAGCGACCTGCCCAGAAGATCTCTTCGGGTCTGAACAGATTCAATCGCTGAAAAAGGCGTTTCCTGCCGTTCCTCGAATATCAACAGGGATCGTCGTGTGCTGCTGACGCGGATATTTGAAAAAAAGAAAAAATCATTGACCCATTCGAGATAGTTCCAGGCCAGCGATCCAATCCCCCCAATCGAAAAAGCGCCCATCAACCAGCCCAAAGCCCGCGCTGAAATAATCTCGCGATCACGAATGAAAAGAACAAGTATCCCCGATAGAACAAGTAAAAAGAGCATCAAAACCATGCGAGTGAAGACTTTGATGGGGTGCGGCCGGGAAATGAAGCACAAGGTTTCATCCGTGAATTTTTCTAAGCGACTATTCAGCAGATAATTGTAAGATGCAAATTGTCCCTGCAATGCAAGAAAAAAATGGTGATTACTGGCTGCGGCGTTAAGAAGGGATGCTTTATCTATCTTCAAGAGGACCGTATCCTCAGAGGCCCTGGCGCTGGTTCGCCTCTTTGGGGAAGTCGAAAGGACATCTTCCCCAAATGCATGAATCGGATTGATCACGTTTTTATAATATAAAGTCTGCTTTTTCTCCTGCAAAATTTCCACTCGGCCTTCATAGACGATGTAATATGCCTCAGCCATACCGCCCTGTTTATAGATCATTTTTTCGGCGGGATAATATAGCAGTTCAGTATTGGAGATCAGCAAGGCCAATTCCTCATCATTGAGATGATCAAAAATAAATACTTTGGACAAAACTGCAGCCAATTGCTGTCGGCTCATTTCCATAAAATAAGTATATCAGCCAGCATTCCCATCGAAAACAACTCGTATATTGTAAAGTTGACCAAATCTGCGCCCAGATATCATCAAGATTTTGGATAACCAATATGCGGATACTGAGGGAATGATGCAAAAAGATATTTTTCTCAGCCCGTCGAAGTAGAGAACAATTCGCTAAATATAATGGTGCATCATTACGATCACCGACTCTCGACCACCAACAAACCTGCCGGGTAAATTCCACAGATTTGATTGGACTAATATGGCTGCGCCTGGGCAGTGGGCGCCAGTGCCGCGAATATTCGCAAATTGACCATAAATTTTAAATACCAATCTGATTAAATTAGATACAAGTTATGTTGGAACGATCGCTCAATTAGAGCAATCATGGGCAGCAAACGTTGTTGCCACTCATGTTATCCATGTATAAATGATGTAAATTCTTGTCAGAATTCGCAAAGTCAGCTAAATAGCCATTAAAATATCATTTGAAAGCAAGCTTCTGACCATCTGATAGAATGTCTGGGTGTTTTTGACCATGGAGAAAATACTTGAAAATCAACCGATTTAATCTCATCCGCTGGATCGCAATCCTTTTGATCGTGTCCGCGGGTATTTTGACAGTGGTAGAGCTGATCCGATTCAGCCGACTGCGGGCAGGTTTTTCCGCCGGAACACGCATCGCGGGAATCCCTGTCGGCGGGTTGGACCAACAGGAAGCAGCAGACCGGATCACACAGGCATATAACACCCCCATTGAACTGGTTTATGAAGATACTTATGTGCAAGTGAAACCTTCACAGGTCGGATTTGAATTGAACCTCACCTCCATGATCGCAGCTGCGGACCAGCAGCGTGTCACGCTGCCGTTCTGGTCTTCCTTCTGGAATTACCTCTGGAACCGGCAATTCGCGACCAGCGATACCCCACTGCAGGCGGAAATTGATAGTAATAGAGTGCGTAATTATCTGCTGACAGAGATCGCCTCCCGCTATGACGAAGCGCCTTCCGTCTCCATTCCCATCCCAGGCACCATTAATTTCCGTTCAGGCGAATCCGGCAAGGTGCTGGATATTGAGAATTCTATACCAATCGTTGAACGCGCGCTCAATACGCCTTATGACCGCACCGCAACATTAATTATCAATAATGTTTCTCCCACACGCCCCTCGATGGAAAACCTGGAAGTATTGATCCAACAGATCATCGACCGATCCAACTTTGACGGCTTGACTGAAGTGTTCATTATGGACCTAAAAAAACGGCAAGAATTGAACTTCGCCTATGAACGCGGCGTCAGTTACGATCCCGGAATCGCGTTTACGGCAGCAAGCACAATCAAAATCCCGGTCATGGTATCCGTTTTCAACCGGCTGGGTGAGCCGACCCCCCAGGCCGCTGCCGACTTGATGGAACAGATGATTGAACAATCCGAAAATCCGCCTGCGGACAGTTTAATGGAAATATATCTCGATCCCAATATTGGGCCAATATATATCACAGAGGATATGCGGGCAATCGGCCTTGATAACACATTCCTGGCCGGTCATTTCTACCTCGGCGCGCCGCTTCTGCAGCGCTATCTGACCCCCGCCAACCAGCGCCTTGATTACACAACTGATCCAGATGTGTATAACCAAACAACCACGGAAGATCTGGGCATGCTTTTGGATGATTTGTACCAATGCGCACAAACCGGCGGTGGTACGTTTGCCGCCGTTTTCAACGGCGAGATCACCCAATCCGAATGCCAGCTGATGATAAGCTACCTTACCCAGAATAAGATCGCGGTTCTGCTGCAAGCTGGATTGCCAGACGGAACAAATTTTGGTCACAAACACGGATGGATCACGGAAGCAGACGGGCTGATCCATACCATGTTGGATGCCGGCATCGTTTTTTCGCCAAATACTGATTATGTTATTGTTGTGGCAATGTATCAGCCCACGCAGCTGATCTTCGATGTTGCCAATCTACTGCAGGCACAAATTTCCTCGGCTGTTTATAACTATTTCAATATTAACGAATAAATACCTGACCGCTATTTATCGTCAATCGATGGTTTGCATATCCCTTTTACCCGTAAAGATCTTTCGAATCAGCGGCAGCGCCAGCAAATTCATGGCAGCAATGACCAAGAATGCGCTGCCAAACCCAATGGTATCCGCCATGAAGCCGGAAAGACCCAACCCAATTCCGGTACCAATATTTGCAACCGCCATCAGGATCGCAAACATCGTTGCTGCGATCCGCCCGTCCGTGACCCGCATCGATATGGCAAAATAGACCGTCTCGTAAAAACCGAACGCAAATCCGAAAATGAAAACCAACATCCATGCCATCCAGGGCGCCGTGATGAGTGGCAGCAATCCCACACCCGCTATGGTGACGATCAAGGCAGCTTGAACAGACCTTTTTTGGCCAATGCGATCAGTGATCTTTCCGCCGACTAACCCGCCCAAAATCGTTCCCATCCCAACAACGGTTGCCACATATCCGGCGGTGGCGAAATTGATCTGGAATCGATCGACAAGAAATGGGTTGACCAATTGGTTGGCGCCATTGATGATCAGGGAATAAAGCGCGCCGAGAATGCCCAGCGCAATCACATGGCCTTTTTTAAAAGATTGGAAAGCAGACCATTCAAAACGCAACACAGCCTCCCTTTCCGCTTCCTGCACCCTAATCACCATCGGGAGCGGAAGAAGTGTGATAATCGCCAGGAAAATGAAGCCGGCCGTCCAGGAAATTTTTTGCACGATCAGACCCAGGGCAGCAGAAGTGATGACCATTCCGGCAGCGCGTCCGCCAACCATAAAGCCCTGAATGATGCCTTCTTCTTCTGCGGGTGTCGTATCAAGGGCGATGCCATCCGTGCAGGTATCATACAGGGCCATACCAGACATGATCAGGAACGCGACCAGCGCATATAACCAGAATGCCTGACCCGCGTCAATAGAAGGTACGATAGACAGACAAACCGATTGGATCAACAATCCGAGGATGATATAGGGTTTGCGGTGTCCAAGACCAAGCAAATTGACACGATCACTCAACATACCGAGAAATATTTTGATAATAAATGGGATCAAGCCAATGGTACCGATCAAACCAATTTTGCTCAACCCAAGACCAAAAGACTGCAGATAGAGCGCATTCAGTGCCGTAAAATACGCCATAATCGAACCCTGCGCAAAATAGAGTAATGCAAACATACCGTATCGAACTGGGCGCTTCATAAGATCTCCAATCTATTTTGAGAGAGTAAGAATATCCGGTCCATTTTCCGTGATAGCAATCGTGTGTTCAAACTGCGCCGATAACGAGCGATCCGCCGTTTCAACCGTCCATTCATCCGGCATCAAGCGGGTATCCGCCTGTCCAATGTTGATCATCGGTTCAATATTCAATACCATACCCACGCGGATACGCGTGCCGCGTGAGGCGGGCCCGATATGCGGAACAAATGGTTCTTCCCAAAGATCACGTCCGATCGCGTGCCCTCCATATTCCCGGACGACCGAATAACCCTTACTTTCCGCATAAGTCTGAATCGCTTCCCCGATCACCCCAATCGGCCTGCCGGGGGCAGCAGCATGGATTCCTTTATATAAACTCTGGCGGGCAGACTCCACCAGGCGCTTCACTTTTTTATCCGCTCTGCCAACAATGAAGGTTTTACAGGCATCTCCACACCACCCTTTGTATTTCAGCCCAATATCTATCCCGACAATATCTCCTTCTTTCAGCACGCGCCCATCCGGAATCCCATGGCAAATCTCATGATTCACAGAAGCAGTGACAACGCCGGGAAAAGGACGCTGGCGCGGACGCTGCCGGATGCCCTTATAGAGTGTTTGCGCGCCTTTTGAGAGGATGAAAGCTTCAGCCGCTTGATCGATATGTGCTAATACCGCGCCTGGTTTGATAAGTGGTGCAATCTCATCCAAAGTCTGCGCTACAATCCGCCCTGAATTTCGCAATGCTTCGATTTGATGGTCATTCTTGATACGGTTCATGCAGGAAATTATACCTTTCAATAAAAAGCCATGTCGGAAGCAATATTAATACCAGTCATCTAACGCATACTTCACCGTATAATTAGCGCATACTAATTATGAAACGAAGCAAATGGATATCACACCGACGGCAACTATAGAAGATTATCTCGGGATCATATATACCCTGCAGCGGGATGGGGAAAAAGTAATCGGTGCGCGTTTGGCTGAAATCCTTGAAGTGTCTCCCCCGACAGTTACTGCCACGCTAAAACGCATGGTGCGCGATGGTTGGGTGCGAATGGATGGTAAGAAAAACATCTCATTAACCGAAACGGGGCGTGAAGCCGCCCGATCGGTTATCCGGCGCCATATGCTGACGGAATGGCTGCTCTCGCGGGTGTTGCAAATCCCCATGTCTGAGTTGCATGACGAGGCACATAAGATCGAACATACCATCTCTCCACAGGTCGAAGAACAATTGATTTCTTCTATGGAGAATCCGGAAGTGTGTCCGCACGGCAACCCACTCCCCGGCCTGGAATCCGCATCCCGGACCTGGTTACCGATGAGCGATTTTGAACCAGGAGAGATTATTTTACTGCGCCGTATCCATGAATTACTTGAAGAAGATCATCAAATTATGAGATTTCTGGATACCCACCAGATACAGCCCGGCGTCCACATCCAAATTAAGTCAAGGGACGCCGATAAAAAAACCATTGAAATTGACATCGATGGCTCCTGCGTGAAAGTACCATTTACAACTGCTCAAAAATTGTTCGTGGAAAAACAATCATGATGCCGATATGGAAAGGATCCTGATGTACAGTGCAGCAAACCTTGGTTTCCCGAGAATTGGGAAAAACAGAGAATTGAAATTCGCGCTTGAAAAATATTGGAGACAAGACAGCTCCTTAGCGGAGCTACGCCAGGCGGCGCATGAGATAAGAAAAGAGAACTGGCGGATCCAGCAGAATGCAGGCATCAAGCATATTCCCTGCGGAGATTTTTCGTTGTATGATCACGTACTCGATCATGCCTTCATGGTTGGCGCAATTCCTCCCCGTTTTAAAAGCCTGTTATGTAACCAGCCCGAAGAGCTTACCTTCAGCATGGCGCGTGGCACCCAGAAAACTGGAGAGCAACCCATCGCTGCGATGGAAATGACGAAATGGTTTAATACCAACTATCACTATATTGTCCCTGAGATTGGATCACAAACCGCCTTCTCTCTGCAGGCAGACAAACTATTTGATGAAATAAATGAAGCACTGGCATTGGATATCCCCGTTCGGCCGGTTATCCTCGGCCCGGTGTCGTTTCTTCTTTTGAGCAAATCCCCTGTAAAAAAGTTCAACCCGCTTTCGCGGCTTTCTGACCTGACACCCATCTACGCAGAATTGCTCAACAAACTGCAGAAAAAATCGCTTGGATGGGTACAACTGGATGAACCCTTTTTATCCATGGACCTGAACGATGAACAAAAAGCAGCATATCTTTGGACATTCAAAAATATCGGTCAATTAAAACAACGGCCTAAGATCATGCTTAGCGCGTATTTTGCCGATCTTAACCTGAATAGTAATTTAATTCAACAATCCCCATTTGAGGGGATACACATTGACCTTTCCTGCACATCCGATTCAACGAAGCTTGCAGCCACATTTTCAGAGATAGATACCTTATCGCTTGGCATCTTGAACGGACGGAATATTTGGCGGGAAGATTTATCAAAAGCTGTTGAGCTGGTGCGTTCGATTTCTGAAAAAAACTCCGCCCAATCCATTCAAATAACCCCATCCTGTTCTTTACTGCATCTACCTTACGATATCGAACGCGAAGATGGCATCGACGCAGAAATCCGCGGCTGGATGGCATTTGCCGAACAGAAACTCGAGATGCTATCCGTCATCGAAGATGAACTAAACAACCCCGGTTCACGAAATGAACGCATTCGGCAAAATCAAGAGATACTCTCCCAAAGGAGGTCTTCGAAATTTGTAAACGATGTAAAGCATTTCCCAGCCCTAACGGATATCGACACAACACTACTTAACCGAAATTCCGCGTATCCTGCGCGACGGAAGAAGCAGGAATCAGCAATGCAATTGCCGGTCCTCCCAACAACAACTATCGGTTCTTTTCCGCAAACACGGGAAGTGCGCAGAGCACGATCTGATTGGCGAAAGAATGTAATCTCTAACGCCCAATATGAGGACTTCTTGAAAGAGGAGATCAAACGTACTGTTGCATTTCAGGAAGAGATCGGGGTCGATCTCCTGGTGCATGGAGAATTTGAGCGTAATGATATGGTGCAATTTTTTGGTGAACAATTATCTGGATTCACATTTTCGCGTCATGGATGGGTACAATCCTATGGGTCTCGCTATGTGCGCCCCCCGATCATTTTTGGGGATGTCTCCCGCCCGGCAGCGATGACCGTGAAATGGACAACCTACGCACAATCATTGACAAAAAAACCAATGAAGGGCATGTTGACCGGTCCGGTAACGATCATGCTGTGGTCATTCATTCGTGACGACCAACCGCTTTTGGAAACATGCAAGCAAATTGCTTTTGCGATCCGCGAGGAAGTAATTGACCTGGAAGCAACGGGGGTCAAAGCAATTCAGATCGATGAACCCGCATTAAGGGAAGGCCTTCCACTGCAGCGCCGTGAATGGGATGAATACCTGGATTGGACGGTCAAGTGTTTCCGCATCGCCTCTTCTAGTGTCGAAGATAAAACTCAAATTCATACGCATATGTGCTATGCAGAATTCAACGATATTATCGATGCGATCATCGCACTTGACGCTGATGTAATCTCCGTAGAAGCCAGCCGCTCAAAGATGGAACTTCTGGATGCTTTCAAAGATACTGCTTATCCAAATGAGATCGGTCCTGGCGTTTATGACATCCATTCACCTACCATTCCCGACCAGACGGAAATCGAAGAACTGCTTGAAAAAGCGCTGATGGTGATTCCCAGAGAACGATTATGGGTCAATCCTGACTGCGGATTGAAAACCCGGCGGTGGGAAGAGGTGAAACTTTCACTGCAGCATATGGTCGCTGCTGCAAAGACTATTCGGGAAAAGGGACAATAAATACAAAATGAGAAAAGATAATCACCTCCAAACGCGTATTGACCGGCTGAGAGAGAAGATTGCAGGATCGCCTATGAATGCCATTGCCATCCCGGCTGGCCCAAACCTGGTCTATTTTACCGGCCTTCATTTTCATGTTTCAGAACGACCGGCTGTTCTACTGGTTAGTGAAGCGCAACAACCAATATTCATCTTTCCGGGTTTTGAAGTGGAAAAGGTTGAACAAGCTGACATCTCCCTCGAACTCTATCCTTACGGCGAAACACGGAAGGAATGGGGAAAAACATTTCAAAATGCGATTGCAGCAGCGTATCAGCCTGGCAACATTGTGATGGGTGTCGAACCGGCAGCCATGCGTTTTTTAGAAATGGACCTTATAAGAAGTTCTGACAAAACAATCACATTCACTTCCGCCGGTGACATCATCGCAACTATTCGCGCCTGTAAGGATACCTGTGAAATCGATCACATACAAGAAGCCATAAAAATCGCTGAAAACGCCCTAAAAAGAACCCTGCCAACAATTCAAACTGGGGTCACCGAGAAGGAAATCGCCAACCAGCTAGTAGTTAACCTGCTGCGGGAAGGCTCAGATCCCAATTTACCTTTCTTCCCCATTGTCGCATCGGGGCCAAACAGCGCCAATCCCCATGCGACACCCAGCAACCGGGAATTATCAACCGGTGATGTGGTTATCATCGACTGGGGCGCGCGTTTTGAGGGGTATATTTCAGATATCACACGCACTTTCGCGATCGATAACATTTCACCAGAACTACAGAAGATATACGAGATTGTCAAAAAGGCTAACAAAAATGCACGGATTATTAAGTCGAAGGCACTATCTGGAAAAAAAATCGATCAAGCTGCGCGTGAACTTATAGACAACGCAGGATATGGCACGGCATTCCTCCACCGGACGGGGCACGGATATGGATTAGAAGCACATGAGCCCCCTTATATCGCGTCAGATAATACCCGATCGATCCAACCGGGAATGACATTTACCATTGAACCCGGTATCTACTTATCAGGCATTGGCGGTGTGCGCATTGAAGATGATATTGTCGCCAGAAAGAAAGAACTTGAAACATTAACCACACTGGATAGAGATCTTATTATTTTATAAAGGAGCCACCATGCAGAAAATAATAATACCGGGCGCTGAACCTTTCTTCCTTCCCGCGGGAAAGACGGGATGTTTGTTTGTACATGGTTTTACCGGTACACCGAAAGAGATGCGGCTGATGGGCAACTATCTGCAGAACGAAGGGATCACGGCATTGGGAATCCGGCTTGCAGGACACGGAACAGATATCAAACACATGGTCAGGATGCGGTGGCAGGACTGGTTTGCATCCGTTGAGGATGGATTTCATGTTTTGCAGGGAATTTGCGATCGGGTCTTCATCGCCGGCTTATCGATGGGTGGTGCATTATCTCTTCTTGCCGCTTCCAAATTGCCGCTACAGGGTGCTATTGCCATGTCTGTCCCGTACTCCCTAAAAAAGGACTGGCGGATAAAGCTGGCAATACCATTAAGTGGATTCCTGCCAGTAGTGGGCAAGGGCGAGAGTGACGCAGCAGATAAGAAAACTGAAAAAGAGCATATTGCTTACTCGGATTATCCCACACGCTCCATCGCTGATTTAGCCTCACTGCTGGATGAAACACGCAACAATCTGACGCGCATTCAAATACCAGTGTTGATGATCCATTCACGATCCGATGGTACGGTACCAGCGGATCATCAGAAAAAATATTTGAGCCATTTGCAAATCAACAATCATGAAGCAGTGATGTTGGATAAAAGCGGACATGTTATCACGGGGGACGTGGAACGCAATATCGTTTTTCATTATGCCTTAGAATTCATCCAGACGCATTCAAGATCGTGAATGGTTATGTCAAACTACGTTGAAAATTTTATCCTCGGACCGATCGATAACAATACTTACCTTTTTGTTGATGATCAGGTAAAACAAGCCGTTATGATTGATCCCGCGGCGCCAAGCCGTGATATCATCGCATACCTTACGAAGCATGACCTGACGCTGACACAAATTTGGCTCACTCACGCTCATTTTGACCATATTGGCGGTGTGCGTTGGTTCACCAACCAATTGGAGAATGATATCGAAGTCCTCATCCATCCAGATGCGCTGCCCCTGTGGGAAAACCACGGGGGAGCGTTAGATTTCGGCTTTGATTTTGATCCCGGTCCGCCGCCGAATAGCATAGTAAAGGACGGAGACGAAATTTCTTTCGGTGAAAATCAGTTCACAGTTTTTCATACGCCCGGTCATACCCCGGGGCATGTTGTTTATTACTGCGCCAATCAAAGGATAGCATTTTGTGGCGACCTGATTTTCTACCATGGTGTCGGCCGAACAGACCTAAAAGGCAGTGATCAAAACGCACTGATTACCAGCATTTCAGAAAAGATACTCACCCTGCCCGATGACACCATCCTTTACCCGGGACATGGAAAGCCCACAACAGTGAAAGAGGAAATTCTTCACAATCCGTTCATATAAAGAAGCGGAAGCTGATCCGCTTCCACTTCTTTGAAATTTAATTAGTTCTTCTTACTTCGCTATTTCAATGGACCGTGTTTCGCGAATTACGGTAACCTTGATCTGGCCGGGATATTGCATTGTTTCTTCGATATTTTTTGCCAGATCACGCGCCATACGAGCGGATGCAAGATCATCAACCTGTTCTGGTTTGACGATAATACGCACTTCGCGTCCTGCCTGAATCGCATATGCTTTGCTGACACCCTTGAATGAACGTGCCATGTCTTCAAGTGTCTTTAAACGCTTGATGTACTGCTCCAGATTCTCTCTGCGAGCACCAGGGCGGGCGCCGGAAATGGCGTCAGCCGCTTCCACGATCACGGCTTCCAGCGTTTGCTGGTCTGCTTCGTGGTGATGGGCCTCAATAGCGTTGATGACAGTTTCATTCACTTTATACCGCCTACAAAAATCTGCACCGATCTGGGCATGCGTGCCTTCCATGTTATGGTCCATCGCCTTACCAATGTCATGCAAAAATGCGGCAGTCTTGGACACTTCAATATCGGCACCCAGCTCAGCAGCCAACATAGCGGCTATCCATGAACTTTCGACAGCATGGGATAATTGATTTTGACCAAAAGATGTGCGGAACTTCAATCGGCCCATCATTTTTTGCACTTCGGCTGGCAACCCTGGAACACCTGCATCAATTGCAGCCTGCTCACCGGCTTCTTGAATGAATTTATTTACTTCCTGTTCTTCTTTTGCCAATACTTTCTCGATGTGGGCGGGATGGATGCGGCCATCAGATACCAACTGCGTCAGGGCCCGTCGGGCAATCTCACGGCGGGTAGGATCAAAGCAAGAAATTGTAACCGCTTCAGGTGTATCATCCACGATCACATCCACACCCGCAGCCTGTTCAAATGCGCGAATGTTACGGCCATTACGGCCGACAATCCTTCCTTTCATTTCATCATTAGGCAAAGCGACCATAGAAGATGTGACCTGCGCAACCTGTTCGGAAGCAACGCGTTGAATATTATCCGTGATGATCTGACGCGCTTTCTTTTCACCCTCCCTTTTTGCCTCCGATTCGATCTGGCGGATGATGCGCGCCATATCGTTGCGCGCCTCTTTCTCAACTTCAGCAAGAAGATAATTTTTCGCTTCCTCATCGGTCATGCGCGCTATTTCCTGCAATTTTTCCATTTGCTGGTCATATAAACTTTCCACTTCGTTGAAGCGCTTATCTACCGAACTCTGCCGGTTATTGACAATCGTTTCACGATGCTCAAGACGCTCTAATCGATTATCCAGGTTATCCCGCCTTTTTTGAAGGCGATCTTCTTCTCTCGAAAGGTCACCTCTGCGGCGATTGATCTCGTTTTCTGCATCCTGCTTTATCTGGATGGCCGTATTTTTCGCCTCCAACTCTATCTCCCGGGTCTGCTCACGCGCCTTTTGCAAGATCTCATCGGCTTGCTTGCGGGCTGATTTGCCCATGAGCCTGGAAAACAACTGTCCACCAACAAAGGACAGAACCAGGACAACTGCTACGCCTATTGCTATGTATAATCCGTTCAGGTTACCCATAATTTCCTTATACCTTCCTTATTTGTTTTTAATTTTTATCAAAGCTTCTATTTCTTGATTGATGACTGAAAAGGGGAATGCCCTGCGGGCAAATATGCCTTTCATTTTCTTTGTAAATGTTTTTTTATCTAAGTGTTTAAAGCGCCGAAGATATTTTTCACCCAGCCGATGAGCCAGTTCTGTGTCTGTTGGTGCATTTTCTAATGCCTGATCAATGCTTTCTTGTGCTACATGCTTTTTCCGCAGCTCATAAGCAAGCATCTTCCTACCTCGCGGTTTTGAATGGGACCGGGAATCAACCCAATCTATTGCAAACTGGAGATCATCAAGATAGCGCTTTTCGCATAATTCGCTTAAAACATCGTCGATAACGGCACCCGAGAAACCCTGATCCTCTAACTTTTCCTGCACTTCATGGACTGTACGCCGCCTGTAATTTATGAATCGCAGGGCTTTTTGAAGCGCTTTTTCACAGGCATCCTGAGAAACCAATCGCTTAACCTGATCCTGTGATAATTTCTTTCCTGATTCAAGCCAGGCACCAACAAAGCGGCTGACGCCGAAAGCAAATTCATCATCCAGATACACATTCAACCGATTAGGATTGTGTTTCTGGATTTCAATTCCTGTTATTGTCTTTTCCATAATAAATAAAACCGCAGCCGCCCTTTGGCTACGGTTATTTATCTAATGGTATAGATGATATGACAAATCTATAAGCAAACTGATATGTACAATACGATAAATTGTCTTATCTGTACAATTATCCCTTATAGGTCATTATTCTTTTGTAATCCCAGCTGCTTATATTCAAGCAGGTCTTAAACAAATTCCGTAAGCCAGCGATGGCTATTAATATACTCATTTTTTGAGCAGTATGATTATACAATATTTTTTGGGAATTTGATAATTTTGAATATCACACGCATTAACCCAAATATCCATACCTGATCGGGTATGATCTCGTCATTCTTCCCACCATACAGGCAGTTTTCTAAACGGATATACCAGCAGGCATTATTCCACCGCCATTACATAACCGCCTCGGCACCTTTTCGATTCTCTACTTTCGAAAGGATCGGAATAGAATATAATCAAATATGTATTAAATCAAATGATTATTCGTCGTTTGATGAAATTGAAATATTGATGTGTCAGAGTAGAGGTTTTGTGGGTAAAGTCATCTCAAAAATTAATACAATCGTGAATAATCGATATTTCATTTACCTGTGGCTGTTTGCTTTGTCCATCTTAAACTTCGGTATTCTTATCCCAACCCTTGGGTTCTATTGGGATGATCTACCCTATCTTTTTCAATATTCCGCGTTTGGTCCGGGGGGATTTCCAGCTTATGTTGCGTCTGACCGCCCATTTTCCGCCTGGATTTTCACGATAACAACAGCACTGTTTGGTTATGCGCCCATGCCTTATCATGTGTTGATCCTGATTCTACGGTGGTTCTGCGCTGTGTTGCTCTATCTTATCCTCAGAGAGATATGGCCTGACAAAAACATTGAAAATACGACCGCGGCGACGATTTTCGCAATTTATCCCGGTTTTATGCAACAACCAATTGCCCTGATCTACAATCACCATTTCAGCGTTTTCGCAATGTTTCTCGCTTCGCTTTTCATCATGACAATCAATCTAAAGCGCGATAAGCTGCGCATTGTGCTCACGTTACTGAGCGCAGCACTTACTTTTTCCATGTTTTCGATCGAGAATTTTGCCATGCTTGAATTAATACGCCCTTTTATCATCTGGAAAATTCTGAAAAGGAAAAAGGCGTCCGGCAAAGCATCGGCACGTGCTGTGATAATCAACTGGCTGCCCTATCTTGCAGTTTTCATTTTATTCCTGGTCTGGCGTGTTTTCATTTTTAAATTCCCAACCTACAGGCCAGCCGGCCTTGCTGGCTTGCTTGACGCACCGGTAAAAACATTAGGCAGTCTGATCGCCCGCATTCCGCGTGATTTTTATACGACCACCATCCGCGCATGGGCAATCAACCTCTATTTTCCTACTGTGAGCGATTACGGTCGGACAGCTACGTTTCTGTATTGGGGAGTAATAATCTTCGCAGCGATCATATCATTTACATTTTTTCTATTCATCAGGGGAGAAAAAAGGCATGAAATTGAAAGAAAAAAACCGGATAAAAATAAGCACGAGTTGCTGATCGCCAGCGTGTTATTATTCCTTTTCGCGGGCATTATCATTTGGGGGCTTGACTTACCGGTTGAAAATAAGTTTGCCTGGGACAGGATGACCCTCGCCTTCATCCCCGGAGTAGCATTATTGGGTGCGTCACTTTTTTCACTCATTAAAAAAAGCAAAGCTGTGAGAACCGTTTTTATGACGTCACTGGTCATTCTGGCTGTCAGCCAGAACTACCAGAACGCGATAGCCTTTAAACGCGATTGGGATAATTTGCAAGATTTCTTTACGCAGCTATCATGGCGAATACCCGCGCTGGCAGAGAATACAATTTTCATCACATCCAAACCCGGATTGAGTTACTACAGTGACAATTCCCTGACCTCACCGATCAATTTGCAATACGCGGACGATCTGAACTCCAAAGAACTTGATCATTTTGTGTATTACACGCACGCAAGAAGCGAGGATTGGTTTGAAAATGATGTGTTTAACCAGGACTATAAAAAACGCTATCGGTCCTTCATTTTTTACGGGAACACGGGAAACGCGATCACCTATCGTTTTGAACCGCCATCATGCGTACAGATCTTAGATTGGAAATATGCAAATTCCATCACAACACCTAATATGAATGATCGTCAGGTGAAGGAAGTCCGCTTTACCAATCTAGACCTTATCCTTGCATCACCTGAACATCCCCCATTTCCACCATTATTCACACCATCGGAACCCGGCAGCTGGTGCTATTATTTTGAGAAAGCAGATCTTGCCCGGCAGTTCGGAAAATTTGAAAAGGTAGTTGAGCTTGGGAACCAGGCAATTGCTGACGGAAAGTTCCCTCGCACTCCTTCGGAATGGCTGCCTTTCCTGGAGGGGTTTCTTTGGGAGGGAAATTTTGATCGTGCAAAGATGATCATGAACAAAATCATAGACGCTGAAGGCAACTATACCAGCGGAATGTGTTATACACTTAATCGAATTGGTCAGGATAGCGATTTCCCATATCATGCGGAATTAAATACATTGATCACACAATATGAATGCACGAACTAATCCTTGTATTGCGATATGTTAGAATCGTTAGTTGATAGGAAACCCTATGAAAGAACATAATCAACGACATGGAGCATTTGGCTTAATCATATTACCGCTGGTCTTAATAATACTGGTGATTGGAATAGCCGCTTATTTTCTTGTGTTTGACACAAACGGCAACCCAAACAATATCAGAAAAGGTGGTGATATTGCATCCATTTATCTCATACTTTTAACGCTACCCTCGCTTTTTTTCAGTATTGTGGTTTTAATTTTCTTCATTCTGATCAACACAAAGATATCGCATGCATTATCGTCATTTTTTCCAAAGATAAAAAAACAGGTCTTTCAAATCAATCAGCAAATTCAGGCGTCCGCAAAGATTGCAACCAAACCATTTATTGAAGTGGATGTCCGAATGACTGCTATAAGTAATATTTTTTCAAAAAAGGATTAAGATGGAAAACAAAAGTAAGAATTCGATTTTCTATATTATTGGAGGCATTACCGGGGCACTTGTTGGCATTGCCGCAACTTATCTGATTAAACAAGCCGGTGAAATGGAAGGCGAAGATAATCCGTTTTCCACAAAAAAGTTGGGTAAGGTCGGACTGAGCGCAATTTCTTTGCTTTATCCCCTAATCGGTAAAGGAAAAGGCCGTGGCAAAGGCAAAGGTCTCCGAAATTCAGGATAAACGAGAAATATTACCCTGCTGAAGAAAACAATCGGAGATGCCTGACGCTATCATTGCGGGTAACATTCATTTTGAATCCATCATTAATAAAAATGAGGAGATCGTTCTAAAACTGGCTGGCGGGAGTGCCTTATACGCAACGGCTGGCTTCATACTGTGGGGTAAAAAACCTGGATTATTGGCAAAAATTCGCGAGGACCATTCTACCAACTGGATGGCAGATTTCCGTGATGCAGGATGCGATACCACCGGCATCACAAAAACCATTGAGTCGATTGATCAAGACCGCTTTTACGCGATTGATGAAGCATCCACTATTAATACTGACAATCCACAGAAATATTTCTTCAAGTTCAAACAACCCCTGCCAAAATTTTTATTGGGATACGAAGTGCCCCAAATCAGCAATGAAATCAACCGTGCCAGCCATCCTTCATCCATCAAACCAGAGGAGATCCCTGAAGATTACCTTAAAGTCAATCATTTAGTGATGACACCCATGGATCTTAATTCCCATATGATGGTACCACCCTACTACCGATCGCAAACTGAGGGAGATGTCATCTGCTGCGGTTCTGCATCGTTTATGCAGCCATCCTTCTGGTATGAGTTCCCCCCCCTGATTCGTGGTTCGGATGTTTTCATCACGAACGAAATGCAGCTAAAGCGATTATTTTTGGGAAAAACCGATGCAATCTGGGAGATGATCGAGTTTGTTGCCGATACGGGAATCGAAATTATCGCGGTTTTCAATGAAAATAAGAGCCATTATTTATTCGACCAGCCATCTAATAAGAAATATGAAATACCGGCCTATACTACGGAAATGATTGATCCAATAGGCGCATATGCAACATTCTGCGGCGGGTTTGCCGCAGGGTATATCACGCATTATGATCCCAGGGAATCCGCGCTTATGGCAAGTGTGGCAGCTTCAATAAAAAATGAGGGTACCGGACCGTTGTATGTCATGCAAACTCTGCCAGAACTCGCACAAGCACGCCTGGAGATGCTGCGTGATGAAGCCATCGAGGTTTAGGATGGTTATAATTACGTAAACAAATTACCAGACAATGAAATGGAGTCATGATGAAGAGATTTGGAAAGTTTTTATTCGGAGCAATGTTGGGAGGATTTCTAGGCAGTGTGGCGATATTATTATTTGCGCCAGAAAGCGGTGAAGAAACACGAGAAGCGCTCAAATACCGTTTTGAAGGATTCGCGAAGCAGATCAAGGATGCCGTAAACGAGCGCCGTGAACAATTACAGCAGGAAATCGAAGCATACAAAACACAACAATAAGTGCTAGGGAGCCGGTTGTACTGCTAATCTGTAATTAGCCGGGTGGTGGGTGTGTTGCGTCAATCCACTGATAATGAGCACACCGCCATTATCAACTTTTGAATATTGGACAGGCAATGTGATCTTAGAAGGTGTATCTTGGATTAATTTTTCTCTTGCATCCACTGCCTCATCCCTGAAAAAAGTTAAACCTATAAGCTGGGGTAATGCATTTTCAATGCGCACAAAACCATCCGCGTCCCACCCATGATTCCCATATTCAAACGTCTCACGATACGACAATGCTTCAATCGCTATGTCGTCGACAACAAACCCCTCACCGTTTACGGCTGCATCTGTAATGTATTCAAATTCAATAGTGATTTGCTTTCCCGCAAAATCAGATAGATCCACCACCTCCTTGATCCACCTCATTGACCTGCCATTGTATCCACATCCATAATTTGCTCCAGTAGGATCCTGCTTTGTACATGAAGACGTCTCCAGATTTTTCCATTCTATTCCATTTTCTGACACATTGACATACACATAATCATAGTCACTCTCGATGTCATACCATGTCCAAAAAGACAGAGTGATTGGTGATTCAACACCCCTGAGATCAAACTTTCTGGATAACCGCATGGCTGATTCATCGCCGCGGTTTGACCAAAAATACCATTTTCCCGAGTGTGGATCTACGGGCAGCACGGACACAGTTTCATCCCACTCAACTGTCACCGCGAATTCTTCGTCACACGAAATTTCAAAATAATCCGCACCAAATTGATTGACAGACCCTGAAACGGGATCCTCGCCACATTTCACCTCTTTTTTCGTTTTTATGGGAAGAAAAAGAACCGGCTCACGATAACTCCCCTCACCCGCATCAAGCCCCTCTGCATTCAAGTAGTTCGCCATTGTCCAATCCTGGAAAAGACGTTCAGCAACCAACTCGCCGTCACCAGCAAGCATACGATTTTTCTGTAAAACCATCTCGATGCCATCAAAGCCATTTTCAGGTTCAGACACCAGGTCTTGAATAAATGTGTCACCAAATCGCTGATGTAAATACTTCATGAACAAATAGGATGCACCATAATGTGGTGTAGAAGAACCCTGTTCTATTCCCGGCCAGAAATTCAATTGCAGATCAGGGTCAAGGTTGAATAAGTAAGTAAACCCACCCAGATCATACCCATTCAGATCGACAGCCAATTCTGATAACCCTTCATTGATCCATGCTTGCTCGTCTCGATCGATATTCCAATGGATCATGTGTTGAAATTCATGCGCCATGACACCATAAGCGTATTCATCAGAGAGGGAGATATGCTCCGCTGATAGATAAAACATCTCCGCACGATTTGAGAATTTATCTACATCCCGGGTGTATGAATCAGCCGCAGAGAAATATCCAGCCGCGCCGCCCAGATCATCAGCATATAGTATGGTCAAATGTTTGTTATTATCAACCCCCGGTGAATATTCCTGACCAAAAATGGATCGGTTTTTTGGGTATATCTGTGTTTCAAAAGCATCCGCTAAACGAGCAATATCCTGATAGTTAAATTCAATCCCATCCTCAACCCAAAAATACACATGGTCAGTCTTGTAAATCAATGCGGCATCAATCGAACGATAATCATTGGTGTTGACATTCAGCACCCAGAAGTCTCTCGAATCTCCAGTTGCAAATGACACGGGAGGTTCCATCAAAAACACCGGCGCTGTTTCCAAATTGCGATATTTTTCTGCCTGATAATAAGGGTCGTTCTGTGAAACAATCGTCTGCTCGAGCGTTTCAATCGTAGATAACTGAACATCTCCTGCCGGCTCACTCTGTAATGATTCTTCTAATGATAGCGAAGCCTGATCGCCATTCTCTGGAGTTGGCGATATATTATTGATGATCTTGTCATGTTCTTGTGTCGAAGGTGGTTTTATTCCGAAAAACCGGCTTAAATAAAGCCTGCCCAAAAATCCGAGAACAAGCATGAGACACAACAGCACAGCGCTAAATCTAAGTATTGATAGAAACAATCGACCAATTTTGTCCTGCTGATTCATACCAAGTGCATTCTTTCCCTAATGTTTTTTACTGGTTGAAATTCACGATCACCAGGTTTTGACCGCAGTTGTCCGATGTATCAATAGCCACGGCGTCGGATATTGGTTCACCATTCAAATCAAACACCTGCACTTTGATCGCGTTTTGTGTAAGCAGGGCAATGTTCCCCAGTTTCACCTCATACCCGCCGGGACCATAGATATCACCAGCTACTGTCCCGGTTACACCAATCACTTCGATCTGATCACCGCCATAATTGCCACTAACCAGGACGACCAGATTTTTGATAGGGTCACCATCCTCAGCAAAAATTTGACCGGCAATGCCGGCCCAATCACATCCTGCATCTGGATAAGCAAAATTTTCGATATAAGCAGGTGTGCCGGGTTGCAGCGCAAAAGGAAAGGGCGATGGAGAAGGCGAAGATGTTGCTGTTAGGGTCGGCATCGGCGTAGGTGTGCTGGTAGGTTGCGCGGTTTGGGTCGGAGAAAGCGTGGATGTCGCGAATAGAGCAGACGTTACAGTCGCTGACAATGCAGTCGGTTCTGATGTTGCAGCATCGCTGGTCGTTGTTGCTACCCGTGTTGCTGTTGGGGGAATGATGACATCCGCAGGGGTACTCGGATTTGTAGGCAGAAGTGGAGTTGGCTCATCCGCCAGCACGCAACCTAAAAATATAAATACACCAAGGAAAACAATAAATATCAGCATTAAGGCTGCCCTTAAACGTCTATGCATTGTATTCTCCTTTACGATACAATCCCAAATCTATCATCATGGTATACACACTACCAGGTAAGTAATACCTGAATGGTTGATTGTTGTAAACCAACTGTCTAATCTGGTTAGATGATATTTCCAACAATGGTGCATCGATAAATTCCAGTTTGTCGAACAATTCCGGTAATCCAACCCGCAGATGGTCGATGTCAATTATTTCGCCAGGCCGCCGCATGACTCCCACATAGTCACAAGCATCAACGAAGGCGACGGGTTGATACCAAGTCAGTAAATTCTGCAGTGAATCACCACCCATCAAATATACCAGCTCCTGATCTTTATATTCCTTCCGCAAGATACGCATGGTATCCACAATGTAATGCGGTCCAGGCCGATCAATATCAACATAGCTGAGCGTGAACATGGGGTCGTCGTCAATGGCTTTTTTTACAAGACCAATACGGACGTCAATCGCTGTTATCCGTTTATCCTGCTTGTGAGGCGGATTTGGTGTAAGAACCCATAAGACTTGATCCAGGTTCAGCTGATCGTAGGCCTCCATGGCCAAGATGAGATGACCGATATGCGGAGGATCAAAAGTACCGCCAAAGATTCCGATCCGGTCGTTTTTATTCACACATCTCCCATATCATAAGTCCACTCAAACTCATTATGGCCGATGATGACGGTATCCCCTTCCCGGACACCTTTTTTAAGCAAAAACTCACTGATCCCCATCGCGTCCATAATGCGCTGAAAACGCCGGACGGATTCAAAGTATTCCCAATATGTCATCGCAGCGGCGCGTTCAATCGCTTCTCCTCTGATCACCCAGCCCTGATCCGTTTTGTTGATCTCAAAAACTTTTTGTGCTGATTGCGGGCGGTAAACCGGAATCTCTTCCAGGCCATCTTTCTGGTCTGGGACTTGCTGAAGCAATTGATGTGCTTTCCAGAGCACCCTGCGGGTATTTTCTCGCGTCACAGTTGAAATTGTCAGCAGATTGACACCACGTTTTTCAAATACAGTTTTGAGATCGGTTACCTTGGCTTTCACATCAGACACATCGATCTTATTCAGGACAACGACCTGGGGTTTCTCAGCCAGAGCAGGGTCAAACAATGACAATTCTGCATTAATTTGCGCATAATCACTAACCAAATCATCTGATAAACCATCCAATAAATGGATTAATACTTTCGTGCGTTGGATGTGCTTCAGAAAGGTATCGCCCAATCCCAGGCCAGTATGTGCGCCTTCGATCAAGCCGGGGATGTCTGCGAGTACAAGTACGACCTCATCATCCAGAACACACACACCCAGATTGGGTACCAATGTTGTAAAAGGGTAATTGGCGATTTTTGGTTTTGCATTGGTCACCGCTGCCAGTAAACTTGATTTTCCGGCGTTGGGCATACCAATTATTCCGATATCCGCGATCAGCTTAAGTTCCAGATGCAGGTCTTTATCTATACCTGGCTCTCCTTTTTCAGCCATGCGGGGGGCCTGCGTGCGGGAGTTGCGGAACTTTTTATTTCCACGTCCACCGCGTCCGCCGGGACAAATAACCACACGATCACCTGTTTCTACCAGGTCAGCCAGCTGGGCACCGGATTGCGCACCTTTTATCACAGTGCCCGGTGGCACCTCGATCACAAGGTCATCCGCAGATCGGCCGGTCTGGTTCTTTACACCCCCGCGTTTGCCATCATCAGCCTTGAAAACCTTCTGATGGCGAAAATTTTCCAGCGTGTTAAGGTGCGGGTTCACCGCAAAAATGATGTCTCCGCCTTTTCCGCCATCACCGCCGTCCGGCCCGCCGCGATTGATATATTTTTCACGGCGGAAATGCACTATACCATCGCCGCCTTTACCGGATTGAACTGTTACCTGGGCTTCGTCAATGAACATACGCCAATTATACGTTAGCTGGTTAACAATGTCCGACAGATTGCGATTGATGGATGAAAATTTTTATTAACGCCTTTTTATTACCAATACGGTTCAGCCCAGGCGGGCATCCAATTTGATTTCTACAGACGCAAGTGCTTTTGATACTGGACAACCATCCTTCGCTTTTTCTGCAAAAGTGATGAATTGCTTTTCATCCATCCCAGGCACTTTACCCACGGTTGAGAGTTCTATTTGGGTAATCGCAGGACCCTCTCCCAGGTGTACTTTTGCTGTTGTGTTGATGCTCGCAGGGATATACCCTGCTTCGGTGAGGATATCAGAAAGCGCCATTGAAAAGCATCCAGCATGCGCCGCGCCGATCAATTCTTCGGGGTTTGTCCCATCACCATCTTCAAAGCGAGAACGCCAACTATACGCACCATCAAACGCCCCTGATCCAAATCGCACTGTCCCCTTTCCCTCTTTGATGCTGCCTTTCCACTCTGCTCTTGATTCTCGTATCATCATCATAGACTCCTTTTTTAATGTTTCTTATCCATAATTTAGTCTAAGAGATGAGAGGCAGAAAAAGCATCGGAATAATATTAATATCAACAACTCTTTTCATTGAGCATGGAAAATTGCTTGGTGGGTTTGCTTTGGCTGATGAATTCTTTTATTAACCACTGCAACGCAATGGAAGACGCAAACGCTTTGATTTAACCAGCGCATGATCAGCATAATTCTTTCCGAATTGGACAACGGTTTTATCGCTTAAGCCGACCTGGAATTGATATGGTGAATTACCCAATATCACCCAAACTTCCTTCTTAACTTTGTTATCTGGAACGAACAAGGTTTTAATGATCCTTTAATTGCGCAACCGCGGATCTTTCAATCGCAAGTCCTTTTTTATACCGATCCATAAAGTCAGTGAACCCTTCAACATCCCGCTTTTCGGGAAAAATTGTGGATGTCTTGACTTCAGCAAAAACCTGATGCTGCAGATATGAATGCAGGGTTTCTTTTTTATCCCTTTGCATCATGTAAGCCGCTAAAATCGCGATACCCCATGCACCCCCTTCGCCAGCCGTCTCCATGAGAGATACCGGAACGTTCATAGCTGCCGCCATGATGCGCTGTCCCACCCCTCTGGTCTTAAAGAAACCGCCATGCCCAAGGATCTGGTCAAGCTCCACATTTTCCTTTTCAAAGAGAATATCAAGCCCGATCCTGAGCGCGCCAAGCGACGCATTTAGATGCGTGCGCATAAAATTTGCCAGCGAGAATTGGCTTTTTGGTGTGCGTACAAACAGCGGCCGGCCTTCCGTGAAATGTGTGATGTGCTCCCCTGACAGGTAGTTGAACGCCAGCAATCCTCCGCCATCTGGATCGGCCTGCAAAGCATGTTTATAGAGCGTGCCATACAGCGCGTTATCATCCATTTCTTGTCCAATCAAATCTGTAAATTCTTGAAATAATGCAACCCAAGCATCCAGGTCGGATGTGCAGTTATTACTGTGCACCATCGCGACCGACGCACCTGCTGGCGTAGCAACCATATCCACCTCTGGATACACATTGGAAAGCGCTTTTTCGAGCACAATCATGGCGAAAACAGACGTGCCGGCAGAAACATTTCCCGTTTTTTTTGCCACACTATTCGTTGCCACCATCCCCGTTCCAGCGTCTCCTTCCGGCGGGCAAAGCGGGACACCCTGCTGTAAATTGCCTTCGGGATCGATCAGCTTCGCGCCGTGCTCTGTCAGCAATCCTGCTTCTTCCCCGGCTGAAAGCACTTCCGGCAGAATGTGTTCTAACCGCCAGGAGACTTTTTCATGTTCCAATATCTGATTAAACATAACCAGCATCTCCGCATCATAGTCAAGCGTGGTGCTGTCAATGGGAAACACCCCGGATGCTTCGCCGATCCCCATCACTTTCTCGCCAGTCAGCTGCCAATGCACATATCCGGCCAGCGTGGTCATGGTTGCAATTTCAGGGATATGTTTTTCTTTATTAAGCAGCGCCTGGTACAAATGCGCAATACTCCAGCGCTGCGGTATATTGAAACCAAAGCGTTCGGTGAGTTTTCCTGCCGCTTCACCGGTGATATTATTTCTCCAGGTTCTAAAGGGTATCAGCAGTTTGCCGGCTTGATCAAACACCAGGTAACCATGCATCATGCCACTGAAACCCAGCGCTCCAACGCTTGTCAGTCTGGTCTGGTAAGATTCGAAAACTGTGTCACTGAGTTCCCGATAACACGTTTGCAATCCCGTCCAGACATGATCCAGATCATAGGTCCAAATCCCATTTTCGTATTGATTCTCCCAGGTGAAGCTGCCAGACGCGATCGGCTTATGGTTATTATCGATCAATATGGCTTTGATGCGCGTGGAGCCCAATTCGATGCCAAGTACCGTCTTCCCGCTTTCGATGTCTTGTCTGATTCCTACCGCATTTTTTTCCACGATTTCCTCCGTTATTCCTCGTTTCAAACTTTTGTGATATGCGATGCGATCAAAGGCATCAGTTTACAGATTTTTTCCGTATCGCCCAGGTGATAAAACCGATGGTAATTATTGAAAAAACAATCAGCAACACCAAAGCCGGACTCTGCAATGCGGTACTCAAAATACGGCCTAACCATGATACCGATCCAGCTTGTTCTGTACCGCTTACCGCTGATTCGGGTTGGATCAGATATGCATGCGATTCACCCGCGCCATCGATAATGACGAGATTGGCATTTTTCATTTGATCAGAAGTAACCTGTTCGATCAGCATATGCATCGCAGACTGCAATCCTTGTTCTGAATTGCCAAACACACCGATAATGGTCGTGTTTTGCTCCGGTACTCTGGCACTCTGGATAACCCCGATATTTTCACCGGCATCAACCTCAAATTGCACACCGCCCAGGGATTCCTGCGGTAATACACCACCCGCTTCAAATGGAAACGGTAAAAATGCGTTCATTCCGCTTTCAAAAGGGATGCTGCTCACATCACCGATCAGAACGTAATCATATTGATCATCGATTTCATCCAGCTCACCCACAAACCGCACGGCCGGTCGCATAATATCCGCGTCTGATAATGCCCCGAGCGTGAGAGCTAATTGCGATGCAAATTGCCAGCCACTGATCTCCTGTGTATCCAGCACATAGACCAGATTTGAAAACGTGCTTGCTTCCAAAAGACTTTGATGCACATTATTAAGCGGGAACAATACCGACGTTGGCGCCGTTTCAAGGGTTGGCGGAATGTGAAGATAAGAATCTCCGAAGATCGAAATCCAATAATTGCCGCTGCGTTCGTCCGCGCAAATATCCTGCGGGATAATGGTAAAGGTAATTTGCAGCAGATTACGCGCTGGTTTAAGCACATTGGGCGGAAGAATGATGCGCGCCAATCCATTTTCAGCGGTAGGATCGCTAAAACGGATCGTACCCACCAGCTCCCCATTCACATGAATCGAAATGTTTGACTGCAGGTAATTGAGCAGCTGCGAATGCCTGAAATACAGTTCAAGATAGGTTTCCGGAGAAATTTGTATATCGCCCGGTATCGAGAAAGGTATGTTGATCACCGACTCACCCAATGCTGCTGTCTTTAACGACTTTTCCGGTATTAAGCCCCCCAGTGTTTGATCCACCTGAAATTGGACCGATGCGGATGGCTCGCTAATATCTTTAACCACCGCATTATTCCCATCTGAGAACGGGATGATCTGATCAGAAGCCAGCACCGCGCTGGCGTTTCTGACAGCAAGTCCCTTTTCTCCGGTAACAATTAAAACATTGCGGCCGGCATTCCAGGGCGAAACCTGATAGGTGAGAAATCCATCTTCCGCGTTCCGTGCCTGATTCGGCAGCGATATCCGGTCTCCCCGCATGGTTCCGTGGAAAACCGCGTTTACTGCCTCCAGGTCGCCAAGCAAAACTAAATGGTAATCCGCATGTCTTGCTTCATCCAGACGCGATGCTTCCAGGATCTCATAATCAAAATGATCACCAACCAACTTGCCGAACGCGCTGGAAACAGCCATGAGCGACGAGATGGTGTCCGCATCCGCGTCATCGGGGATGACCAAAGCTGTTGGATAGGGGATCATGGCGTGGTCAGTGAAAAATGGGGATGGAAAATCTTTCAGTTTCAATCTCACTTGTTTGGCCGAATGCGGCATATCTATGCTGGAACCAGCGCTGATAACCAATCGCGACGTGACGCTTTGATCGCAGGCCGCGCTCGCTTCCCAGGCAATAACCAGCTCGTTCACTTGCGCATCCTCACGCAAAGTTTCGCGGGGAGCCGAAAAAACAACCGTGCTGTCCCCCTCCTGTGTAACATCAGCCGTTCCAATTCGGGTACCGTTCAAAGCAACCTGGATCACACCGCGCTGGAATTCAAATCCCTGTGCATCCTCCTCCTGTGTAAAGGCTTCTAATAAGGATTGAAATTCACTGGTAATGTTCATTTCCACGCGGAGGTTTGCATTCACCTGCCAATCAGGCGGTAGTGCGAAAGGAATGGTAAATTGTTGATAAGGACCGCGAAGGGAAATCGGATCATGGATACCCAGGTCTGAGAATGCAAACACCTGCTGCTCGATTGCCGCGCCGCCTGATCGAAATCCATCGGATAATCCGCCCATACTGACATCCGCGCCGGAACGCAAGGCAATCTGAAAGACAGCCGAGACCAGGATGAGAGCCAGGAAAAGCGATTGTGATTTTTTTTTCATCATTCTCCTCAATTCCATGCAGGATCTATTTTCTGATCTGCAGCTTGGATTCCGTTTTGCTGACAAGCGTTTCAAAAACATCCTGATCCCTGCAGGTAGATGATCGGATAACGGGGTCGAGGATCAACTCTTCCGTATTATCAATACCAAAATGAATAGGCTCAGCTAATTCTTTTTCAAGCTTCTCAGTGATGATCGATGATACTTTTTCAGGTGTCTTTGGAAGCACGATCGCAAATATTGAATCATCCCATCGTCCGACCAGATCAGCTCCCTTCAAGCGATGCTTGAGACGCTGCGCGATACGGGTGGCTACTTCCTTTTTAGAGAATCTGGGCAGCACATCATATACTTCCATAAAATTGACCAATTTAACCAGCATGAAGGTAACCGGCCATTGGTTATCTTTGGCATGCATATCCCCCAGCGCTCGTAAGATGGACACCCTGGAAAGTGCAAGACTTTCACTGTCCAAGGAGAAACGCTGGATGAATTGGCTGAGCGGTATCTCCATAAATTCCTTTATAATCACAACGATCAAACCAAGAAGCATGCCCGCACCCGCGGCGATCGCTAAATCGCGGTACGTTTGCGGTTTGAAGGGCACGGCAGGCGCAACAGCCTGATCCAGAAAATCGATCTCAAAAACAGAAAAATACGCGTTAATGAACTGAATACCATACTTTCCCATCTCATTTGCGAGCGTCGCCGCTGTCTGTGGGTTGGGCCCTTCGACCGATAACCGCAAAATGATCGAATCCGGGTTCATCTGCGTGGTCTTGCGATAACCCGCGAGCGCCGCGTCGCTTAATCCAACCACTTTATTAGCTTCATCGACCACTCTCGCGCTGGACAGGATATCCGCGTAGGTTGAGAAAATATCGAGGGTATCCAACGCGGTAAATGCACTGACCACATCTCTGCTGCTGGGCAGATCCTTATTGGGTGCAATGACAAAGGTGGCTGAAGCCTGATAGATTGGCACGCTTGTCGTGGATATCAGTAAAGAAATGCAAACCGCAACGAGCATAAAAGCAACGATCCATTTCCACCCGCTGGTGATGGCTTTGATAATCTGCTGGATAAACATGTCCCGTCCTCCAAATAGGTTGTAGTACTTATATTATAGTTATTTTATTCTAATTGATATCCATTAAACGGCTCTCTATCTCATTTTGCTAAATGGCATATGCGGTATGTGACCCTGTGTCTTCAAACCCCTCATTCTTTGATGATTGACTATAGTTAATTTTTGGATTTTGTTAAAATTCATGCGGTGATAAAAATTGTGGCTGAAAAAGGAAAGATAAATACATCGCATGGATTTGTAAAAAAGATAATAAACGATACTTTCTAAATAGTAAATATCCAACATAATAAGGTAAGGAGCTATGAAAATAAAAAAAGTTTTCAAATGGACATTCATTATTGCAATATCCATGCTTGCTCTTGGATTTTCCGCCTTGCTGGTGTGGTCAAAAACAGGTACTTATTCTGCGGGGAACACTGCTTTGTCAGCGTTGCTATCATCAGAGGATGTGACTGTAACACAGGATGAATATATCACTTTGAAACCCACTCAAAAAGTGGAAACTGGATTGATCTTCTATCCGGGCGGTTTAGTTGAACCAGCAGCTTATGCGCCTGTCCTGCATCAAACCGCAGAAAATGGCGTCATGGTCGTGGTCACGCCGATGCCATTCAACCTGGCGATATTTAATCCTTTCGCCGCGAACGATGTTATCGAAGCCTATCCACACATAAATAAATGGTTTATTGCCGGCCATTCGCTGGGTGGCGCCGCCGCAGCAATATACGCAGATAACAATTCCGAGAGAATCGATGGCGTCGCTTTCTGGGATTCATACCCACCTGATAGTGCGGATCTATCCAATATCGAAATACGCGTCCTATCGATTTACGGCACAAGGGATGGTCAGGCTAATACGGAAAATTTCGATGTGAAAAGGAAGCTCCTGCCAAAGGATGCAGCCTTTGTTCCCATCGAAGGCGCCAGCCATGCCCAATTTGGGGATTATGGCCCACAAAAAGGTGATGTTGTCCCTTCCATTAGCCAGGCAGATCAGCATCAGCAGATAACGGAAATCATGCTTAATTTCATCTTCCGTGATCTTAGGTAAGATCTCGGCGGGAACCAATTGGCCAATTAATATTTTTTCATAAAATATTAAGTGCAATTAGATGCAGACGGTCTAAAATAATCTGACAATATATCAGATTATTGAAATTGACGTTTTCCTGGATTCAAGTATCACGTGCAACTGTAATTCTTTGAGAATACCATAGGAGATTTGAATGATAAGCATTTCCTGCATCTGGTATTCAAGCGCTGCTTGATAAATGCAATATCCTCTTGTGTCAAATCACGAAAGTTTGTGTTTTTTGGAAAATATTGACGAATTAATCCGTTGGTGTTTTCATTGGTACCTCTCTCCCAGGAAGAATATGGATGGGCAAAATAGACTGCAGCTGCCAGCTCTTTTGCGATTTTTTCATGGCCTGCAAAC
>Ga0180434_10000982_pt1 | contig 41985 bp, 55 predicted proteins | sample SS_ome_7_FD_132453 | JGI IMG/M metagenome (GOLD analysis project Ga0180434, IMG submission 132453) | Hypersaline lake sediment archaeal communities from the Salton Sea, California, USA - SS_1_D_2 metaG | ecosystem: Environmental > Aquatic > Non-marine Saline and Alkaline > Hypersaline >... | reverse complement strand
CTGACGTTCAAGACACCTGCTTTCAAGCAGATGATGTATGCATGGTTCTGGTCCAATCGTCACCTACGGTGACGAGCATTCAGCGAAGCTGAATACAACAGCTGTTGCCGAACCAAGAAAACCTCGTCGCCTTTGGCGACGCCGGATTCACAGAGGCAACATTATTTTTATTAAACCAGCTGAACCAATAGTTACCCATGAAAATTGGGTTAAAGGTTTGGACTCCTGAGCAGGCTGTTGAAATGATCGAGAAGTGCAGGCCAGACTTTATCGAGACCATGGCAATAGAAAGCGAGACTTACAACAAATTAAAAAATTATGATATTCCATTCACTATCCACATGGAGCACATGAAGTTTGGTGTTAACCTGGCTGACCCAAACAAAAAAGATAGAAATAAGCTGGCAATGGGGTTTGCGATAGATACGGCTGATATGCTTGATGCAAAAACAATAGTTGTACATCTTGGCTTTTTGGACAACAAAAACTGCAATCTTGATGTAGCAATGGAATTCTTGAATGGATTCGATGACAAAAGGATCGTTTTTGAAAACATGCCTTACTATCCATTGGTCGGAGTCAAAAAAACGGAATTGTGCAGCAACCTGACGGATATCCGAAAAGCAATTGAAAATACAAACAAGGGCTTTTGCCTTGATTTTGGCCATGCTGCCGCTGGCGCGTATGGGTTGGGGATTGATTACATGAAAATGGTTAGGGATTTAATGAAATTGAAACCAAGGTATTTCCATTTCCATGATTCTCTGATAAAGGTGACCACGGACAAACACCTGCATCTGGGTGGGGGCGAGCTGGATATTCAGGCCTTCAAGAGCATGCTGCCAAAGGATGCATGGGTTGCGTTGGAGACGCCTATGGACATTAAGGGCAGGATAAATGACATAAAGTTCATGAAAAGGTAAGGGTGGCTCAGTCCAGGAAATCATTAACCTTTTTCTTTGCCTTTTCCCTTGCATCCTGGTGCTTTTCGAGGAATGACGTCAGTTTGTCGACGAGGATTTGTTTGAGCTCGCCCGTGAGAAGCCGGCCTGATCCATAATCCTGCTTAATCTTCGCAAGCTTCTTGTCATCCGGCTCGAACATATAGTAGAGCATATGGTAAGCAATGTCAACCTTTGTCCTGCCGCCATACTTTCGGTGCTCTTCGAGTGAATTTCCGCCGCCTGAGAAGGCATACTTCATTATCTTCTCCTTTGCAACCTTGGGCGAGTCTGTAAGGGCGATATATGATAATGGGTCTGATGATGACATCTTTGTGTCCACGCCCTTCAGGCCGGGCATGAATTCGTGGTAGAATGATCCCGGCGGTATGAAGTCGGCTTCCTTGTTCCCGTTCATCCTGGCCGCAATGTCCCTGGTCAGCTTTATGTGCGGGTCCTGGTCTACCCCGACCGGCACGACAACAGGGCACTTGCCCTCAAATTCGGGTAGCTGGGGGTGCAGTATGTCCGCGACCTGGGTAAAGACTGACATTATCTTTCCCGGAGTCAGCTCGCCATAGATGGCCCGCATCTCGTTGAAGGTTGTGCGTTTGGATACCATCCCTATGAGCCGGTAATACGCGTTTGACTTTTCCGCATCCGAGGAGCGCTGGCTCTGGAAGTAGAAGTCGGTTTTCTTGGGCTTCAGGCCCAGTGCGATATAGTTGACCAGATACTCTTCAATCGCAGTCTTCCTTAGCTCTTCCAGCTTCTGGCCTCTCATGTTGTATGCCTCTATGTCCGCGACCAGAAGGTATGTTCTTGCCCCTTTTTGCTGCAGGTATATGATCTCGTCCGCGACCATCTTGTGGCCGAGGTGGAACTTCCCTGAGGGCATCAGGCCTGTAAGCATGACAAACTTCCGCCTCTTTTGGATGGCATCGACAATCCTGCCAAAATCCCTGTGGCCGAATATTATGCCACGCTTCATCGTCAGCATAGGGTCCTTTATCTTCGGCATCAGCTGCTTGAAATCCTCTATTCCGAATTGCTTGAGCAGCTTGTCATAATCCTTGACGGATTCCGAGCCCCATGGGTTGATTTGATTTTCTTTCATTTCAATACACCTTAATATTGTTCATATCATATTATATCTTTTTCCAATGATACTGCCTGGATTATTGAAAAGCTCGTGGAAAACATCATAATTCTCGCTGTTCACTGCCCTAAATCCGTCTTCGCTTCCGGTCATATTCACGTAATACCTTCCATTTGCCCGCGCAAAGCATACAGGATCACCTAAGAAGATGCCATAAGGCAATTCCTCCACTTCAACATCCTTTCCTAATTCTTTCAACTTCATGATAAACCTCCCTCAGAGTTTAACTGAAAAAAACAAATCAAAAACAAAACTTGTAACATTCCAATGAATACGTATCTACCAACGCCAAGTAAAAACAAATTTCAAAGAATTATAATCTGGATTATGTGTTTCCTTCTCTTCCCTTATCAGTTCTTTATCCAGAGGTGCGGCATCACCATCACCAATTAATCATTAGCAACCGGATTTATAAGCATTTATCCGATTGTGGACCAATAAATAATATGGATGTCTGGATAAGGGAATCCAGGCTGAGGTCACTGCTGACATCGGCCATAGAGGTCTACAACAGGGAGACCGACGGCATATTTTCCGGGAAATCCGTGCTCAGGGAAATCAGGGGCAGGAAAAGGGAGGTCTTGTACGTTGAGAATGCATACCCTTTCCAGACAGCCAAAAGAAAGCCTAGCCAGGTATCCCACGGGAACATTGCCGCTTTCAAGAGGGTGATGAATTCGCTTACAACCGCCAAGATAGAATTCATGGGCGGCTATCATTCTCACCCGTTTCCCTACAAAGGCGTCAGGCTAAGCCTTTCTGATGCTGATTTCATCAGAGACGAACTGGACTTCATCCAAAAGAACCGGCATTTCAAAACGCAGAACAGCTGGGTTGAGATACTGATGTGCATAAAAAGGGTTAGATATGAGAAAAGGCATAAGACAGCATGGAGGCAAAGAAGGTATGGTAAAAGGATTAGGTTCTCACTTACCATAACACCGTACACCAGGTATGAAATCGTCCTTGCAGCGTTCTGCATCGATTTCTCAAAAAGGCCGCATGAAATCCAGGAAGCAAGGGTTCATATGCCGCGCGGATGATGCCGAATTGCCAACCAATAATCCACAAAGCTTATATATATCATACTTTATACTACTTTTTATTGGTGGTTCGTATGAAAGGTAAGATAGCCATTACCCTGGACAAAAAGCTTCTCGCGCACGTTGACGGTATGGTGGACGGCAGCAAGGTGAAGAGCAGGTCGCATGCCATTGAATTGCTTCTGAACAAGTCGGTTAATGGCGCGCCGAAGAAGGCTGTTATCCTTGCGGGCGGTAAGGGGACCAGGTTAAGGCCTATTACATATGAGATACCCAAGGCACTGATACCAGTGCATGACAGGACACTTACAGAGCATTTGTTTGACCTGTTCAAGCGGCATAGCATAAACAATGTCATCATGGCGGTCGGGCATATGAGCGACAAGATAAAGAACCATTATGGTGACGGTTCACGATTCAATGTCAATTGCTCATATGTGCAGGAGAACGAGCCGCTTGGTACAGGCGGGCCATTGCTTTTGGCAAAGGACCAGCTACGCGAGACATTTATTGCGACCAATGGTGATGAGCTCAAGGACATTGACCTGGATAAGATGTACAAATTCCACAAGAAAATGGGTGCAATTGTAACCATTGCACTGACCACTGTTTCAGACCCTTCCAAGTATGGCGTGGCCAGGCTGGAAGGCGGCCGAATCCTGGAATTCGTTGAAAAGCCCAGCAAGGAAAAGGCACCATCCAAACTGATCAACTCCGGGCTGTACATCATGGAGCCGGAGGTCATTGAACTGATCAAGCCTGGTTTCTGCATGACTGAGAAAGATGTGTTTCCGATCCTTGCAAAGGAGGGAAAGCTGTTCGGCTTCCCGTTCAGCGGCCAGTGGTTTGACACCGGCAACATGGAACGCTATGAGAAGGCCATCAAGGAATGGAAGGATCTGGCCTAAGCCTTGGTTTCTTCCTGAAATAATTCCATATGTCTAATTTTGCCAGGCACGTATGTTTGGCTTCAACCAGCATCATTTTTGGCGCAGTCGTGATGATGCTGCTTATGGGTATTTTTGTTGTTTAACTGTGGTGTAAGGTTATAAGCCCCAAAAGAAAATTAGTTTTATGGCGTTATCCGTGCTTTTGTGGATATTGCTGGCGACTATCATAAACTCACTTATCGCGTTCGTAGGCGTAATAACCCTGTGGTGCAATGAAAAGACGCTGCGTAAAACCCTGTTCATACTTGTTGCATTCTCAGCAGGCGCGTTGCTGGGCGGCGCGTTCCTGCACCTTGCAGCTGAGTCCCTTGAAGCAATGGGGGCCAATTCGGTCTTCCTTCTCCTGCTGACGGGCTTTTCCGTATTCTTCCTTTTGGAGAAATTTTTGCACTGGCACCATTGCCATGAAGGCAAGTGTGATGTCCATCCTTTCACTTACTTGATCCTGTTCGGCGACGGCATACACAACTTCATTGACGGGCTAATAATCGCCGCAAGCTTTTTGGTGAACCCTGCATTCGGGATTGTGACAACCCTGATGATAATATCACACGAAGTACCGCAGGAGCTTGGTGATTTCGGCGTCCTGGTCTACGGCGGCATGAAAAAGAAAAAGGCGCTGGGGTATAACTTCATATCCCAGCTGGTATCGGTTGCCGGCGGTATAATAGGCTTTCTTATTTCAGGGCTTGGCGGCTTCCAGGAGCTTCTTCTGCCCTTCGCAGCCGGGGGCTTTGTCTACATAGCAGCGTCTGACCTCATCCCTGAACTGCATAAGGAAATCATCCCCAAGAAGTCCATACTGGCATTTGGCTTCTTTTTGGTAGGCATACTGTTCATGCTGGGCATCAAGCTGGTCTTCGGTGGGTGACTTCTTTACTTTTTGTTTTTCAGGTGAAAATGGTCGATAGGACCGAAAGCTTTAAATATACTTATGAATATATATTCATTATATAATAATGAATAATGATTCATAACCAATATTCGTTAAGAAATGAGGAGGTGTTAATATGCCAGGAGGAGACAGAACAGGTCCCGCAGGAATGGGATCCATGACCGGCCGCGGAATGGGCTATTGCGCAGGCTATGAAATGCCTGGTTTTGCCAATCCTGCCCTAGGGCGTGGTTTTGGCAGAGGCTGGGGCAGGGGCTTCGGAAGAGGCCTCGGTTTTGGACGCGGCTTTGGCCGCGGATTCGGCCGGGGTTTTGGATGGAGATCCGGATATGCGCCAGCACCAGCACGAACATACGCACCATACCAGCCAATGCAGCCGGCAGCATATACAAAGGAAGACGAGATATCAGACCTTAAAGCGGAAAAGGATTTTCTTGGAAGGGACATGAAAGCCATTCAGGAAAGCCTTACGGGGATTGATAAAAGGCTTAAAGAACTGGAAAAGAAATAATGTTGCCTCATTGCAACCGACGTCGCCAAAGGCGACGGGGTTTTCTTGGTTCGGCAACAGTGTTCAGCTTTGTGTTGAGCTTCGCTCAACATCTGTGAAACCGCTGGTTTCACATCGCTGAACAGCTGTCAACCGAAGGTTGACACAACTGTTGAACCAGATCTTGTCTCTTGCATGATATGTTGGGGACAAGGGACATCTCAGCATCAATGTGCATAAATGAGATGCTGAAACTATACATACGTCATCTGCTTTGAATCAGATGTCTTGAACGTCAGTTCAGGGGATGTGCGTTCATCTCTTGTGCTGATGCACAAGGTTTTCTGGTTCAACATAATGTTGCCTCTGTGAATCCCCCGAATAAATTCGGGGGTTTTCTTGGTTCGGCAACAGCTGTTGAACCCAAATTATGCATCCATCTACTGTTTTAAAACAGCAGTTTTTGGGTTCAACATAATAGTTGGATGCATATTAAATCTGCGTGGTAGGAAACATGGACAATAGTATAAAGGAGGCAATACGTAAATCTGGCAGTTCAATGTACGGCAGCCTCCCCATAATAGCAGGTGTTATATTGCTGGTGGGGCTGCTTAAAGTGCTTGTGCCGCAATCAGCCTTTTCAGCGCTGTTCAGCAGGAATGTTGCGTTCGATTCCATAACAGGGAGCGCTATAGGCAGCGTACTGGCCGGCAGCCCCATCACCAGCTACATTATTGGAGGCGAGATGCTGGTTCAGGGCGTCAGCCTTGTGGCAGTCACGGCCTTCATCGTTGCATGGGTGACTGTGGGCGTGGTCCAGCTGCCGGCAGAATCCGTGCTCCTCGGGAAGAGGTTCGCGCTGCTCCGCAACGGAATCAGTTTTGTATTCGCGATTATAGTCGCAGTTATTACATCATTGCTGGTGGGATTGATATGAAACTGCTGAAAGAGAGTGAAAGGGGGCGCGGAGGCTGGTATTTCCTTTCAATAGTCATAATACTTTACGGCATAGTCTGGCTGTTATGCGCGGATGCTGTACTGCCATCCATGATGTTCTCGCTCTCAATAGTCGTGAACATAATACCGGTTTTTGTCATGGTATTCGCAATCATGGCATTGGCGAATTATTATATAACCCCCAAGAGCGTGGCAAGATATATGAGCAAGACGGCCGGAATAAAACGGTGGATTATTGCAATCATCGGCGGAATAATCTCAACAGGCCCCATTTACATGTGGTATCCCATGCTGAAACAGCTCAAGGCAAAGGGTTTGAGCTACGGGTTTATTGCAACATTCCTTTACAACAGGGCAATCAAGACGCCGCTCATACCAATGATCATATTTTATTTCGGCCTGAAATTCACAGTCATCCTGACTGTAGTAATTGTAATCATGTCCGTTATCCAAGGCATGATATTCGAAAGGCTTGAAGGGGGTGGTTTGGTATGAAGATTGCAGTATCTTCAAAGGGGAAGGACGAAAACTCGATGGTAAGCGAGTTGAGCGGACGTTGCCCCTATTACCTTTTATTTGAGGACGGCAAACTGTTAAAGGCTATCAGTAACCTTTTCCGGTTTGGGGGAGGCGCGGGTTTCGCTGTTGCTGAAATGCTATCCGATGAAGGCGTTGGCCTCGTAATAAGCGGCAGCTTCGGGGCGAACATGGTGTCGACACTTGGAGAGAAGGGCATCAAGCATAAGGAAATTAAGGGCATGACTGTAAAAGAGGCGCTTAAAAAAGTGATTGAGTGATATGCCAAGACCAAGAATACCCAGAAGGGTCTGGCTTCAGCCAAATGTGACCTACTTCAAGCCAGCCGGAATAAGGATGATGGGATTAGGCGAAACCATCCTTTCGGTTGACGAATTTGAGGCAATAAGGCTCAGGGATTATAAAGGTCTTGACCAGACCGAAGCAGCGAAGAAGATGGGAATTTCGCAGCCAACATTCCAGCGCCTTTACGAATCCGCAAGGAAGAAGATAGCCGATGCCCTAGTGAACGGCAAGGCACTTAGGATAGAAGGTGGTCCGTACAGAATGATGGGTCCTGGCTTCGGCAGGGGCAGGGGGATGGGAAGAAGATTTAGAGGCGGAAGAATATGAAAATAGAGCTGAAACCCATTGGGGAGGTAAAATCATGTTTCAAGAACCCGCAGGATTTGCATTTTGCATGCGAGAAAGGCAGGCTAGCAGATACAGAATCAAGGATATTGATAGACAAAGATTTTGCAGAAGGCCTGGAAGGTCTTGAAGAATTTTCGCATATCTGGGTTATATACCATTTACATAATGCGAATCGGATTGAACTAACAACATACCCCGGACCTCCAAACATCAAGAATCTGACCAATGTCGGGGTCTTTGCATCAAGAAGCCAGCACAGACCAAATCACCTGGCATTAAGGATGGCGGGTCTGATAAAGATTAACGGGATGGAGATGACTGTTAGTGGTCTTGATGCCATTGACGGGAGCCCTGTGCTGGACATAAAGCCTTACATACCTTTCTTTGACAGGGCTGAAATAGTAAGATTAGCCAAATTCTATGAATGGACGGAGGGAAGGGCATGAAAAAGGAAGGAGTCACAATACTGAGTTTGATAGTCAACGTTTTCCTGGCATCTGCCAAGCTTTTCATAGGCCTGCTTAGCATGTCATCCGCGATAATCGCGGAGGGGATACATTCGGGGATGGACATAGTTACCTCAGGCATAAGCTATATAGGGATAAGGGCAGGCAAGAAGCCAAAGGACAGGGAGCATCCTTACGGCCACTACAAAAGCGAAAGCATATCAGGTTTTGTAATAACAATCGTGCTGTTCATCTCTGCGTTGTATATAATTTACGAGGCAGTGTTGGACTTTCTCGGGCCCAAGACACTGGAGGTCTCTTATCTCATGCTTGTGTTGATGGCGGTTTCGGCATTTGTTAATCTCCTGATGTCAAGCCTGAAGATGAAATACGGGAAAAAACATGAAAGCATGGCCCTGATAGCGGACGCCAGCCATTCCAGGATGGACGTCTTCACATCGGCAGGTGTTTTTGCCGGCCTTGTTTTTTCAGTCTATTGGGTTTATGCTGATTCTCTGATAGCAATATTGATAGGGCTTTACATACTCCGGGGATCAATAAAACTGGGCAAGAAAACAACAGACAGCCTTCTGGGTGTTTCTGCCGGCAGGGAAGTTGAAAACAGAATCAGGGAAATCGCGGATGGCTTCAAGGTAGAGATCTCTGATATCAGGACACAGAAGCTGGGGGCAGAAATATTCGCAGAGCTGATAGTGAAGCTGGAATCGAAGCTTAAGGTAGAAGATGCAACCGCCATAACCAAAGGGCTTGAGAAAAGGCTCATGGAGAGCGTGCCCGGGCTTAAGTATGTTGTCATACAGATAGAATCGCATGATGTCAGGGAAAGCTATTACAAAAGAAGGATCGGCAGTGGAATGAGGTGGAGAGGAAGTATGGGCGGGGTTGGAATGGGTCCCGGCGGGGAATGCATATGCCCTGAATGCGGAAACAAGGTTCCGCATCAAAGGGGTATTCCATGCTTCAAGCGGAAATGCAAGAAATGCGGGAGCATGATGATAAGAAAAAGATAGTTCAATAACAATATGATGGAGGTGTATTATGCCGAATGGAAGAGGAAGGCAACCAGGCGGCTTTGGCCTGGGACCCAGCGGGGAATGTGTATGCACAAATCCAAAGTGCGGATACAAATCTCCCCATCAGAGAGGTGCCCCATGCTATAGCATGAAGTGCCCGAAATGCGGAAGCCCTATGACAAGGGGAAGATGACAAAATAACGATAATAAACGACAAAAACAATTAAAACGATTGGTGATGGAATATAGATTGGAAAGGCTAAAAACTGATTTGTTAAAAAGATAGAGGAGGCAAAAAATGAAAATCGCAGTAAGCGCGACAGGCAAAGGGCTGGACAGCCAGGTTGATGTCAGGTTCGGCAGGTGCCCGAACTTCGTGATCGTGGAGCTTGAAGGCAAGGAAATAAAGGGCAGCGAGGATGTGGAGAACACGGCAACGTCCCAGATGGGCGGCGCTGGCATATCGGCATCCCAGCTGGTGGCGGATAAGGGCGTAAAAGCAGTAATAACCGGCAACATGGGGCCAAGAGCCTTCCAGGTATTCAGCCAGCTTGGCATAGACGTCTACCAGGGAACCGGGACTGTCAGGGAAGTCGTGGAAAAATTCGCTGACGGCAAGCTGACCAAGATAAGCGAAGCAACCGGCCCCATGTTCATGGGCAATCCAGACGCCGGTGCAGGCCCGGGAGCTGGCATGGGAAGAGGAATGGGCCAGGGCATGGGACGCGGCGCAGGCAGGGGAAGGATGCAATAAGGCTTTCTTAGTTCGGATTATGGCAAGATGCAAATGGTTTTGGTCTTGCCCTTTACGGATGTTTGAGGAAGAGGGCAAGCTGAAAGATAAGTGGAAAAAGGCGTATTGCAACAGCGGTAGCAACTGGAAAAAATGCATTAGATACCAGATGGAAGAAAAAGGTAAAAAACATCCAGATAATATGCTCCCCAACGGCGAGATTGACAAGAAATTGGGTCGATGCTGAAATGGGCAGAGAAGAAGAGATGCAGGCAATATCAGAAGAAATTAGGGAATGCAAAAAATGCGGGCTGTGGAAAACTAGGAAAACCCCGGTTGTGGGTGGGGGTTCCCTGGATGCAAAAATCATGCTTGTGGGCGAGGCACCCGGATACAACGAAGACCAGCAGGGAAAGCCATTCGTTGGCAGGGCGGGCAAGGTTCTGGATGAGCTGCTGGCACTGGTTGGGCTGGAAAGGAATGACGTGTACATAGCCAACGTGCTGAAATGCCGCCCGCCGAATAACCGAAACCCCATGCCAGAAGAGATTAAGGCATGCACGCCCTGTCTGGACCGGCAGATTGGGATAATAAAGCCCGAAACCATATGCCCCATGGGGAATTTCGCGGCAGCTTATATCCTTGAAAAATTCGGGCTTAAACCGGAAAGCATAGGCAGGATTCACGGAAGGATATTCAGGGTCAAGAATTTGCTGCTGGATGCGCGAATAATACCGCTTTACCATCCCGCATCAGCAACGTACAATCCCAATATGAAATCAACGCTCATGGGGGATTTCAGGTCAATAAAAGGTGAGTGAAATGCAGAAACAAGATTCGTCCTTTGAAGAAAGAATCAGGAGTACAGAAGAGAATCTTTCGGGCATAAAGCACAAGATAGCGGTCATGAGCGGGAAGGGCGGGGTTGGAAAGACAACAATAGCTGTTAACCTTGCTGCATATCTTGCAAAAGAAGGGGGTGTCGCCCTGCTTGATGCCGACATAGACTGCCCGAACGTGAACAGGTTCCTGGGCATAAACGAGAAGTTCCGTGTTAAGGGGGACAGCATAATACCTGCTGAGAAGTTCGGCATTAAAGTGGTTTCATTCGCATCCCTCCAGGAAAGGGAGGACCAGCCCATCATCTGGAGGGGTCCAATGCTATCGAACGCCATAATGCAGATTATGGAGCAGGCCGATTGGGGAAAACTGGGCTATCTGATCGTTGACCTGCCGCCGGGGACAAGTGACGCGCCCCTGACAGTCATGCAGATGCTGAAACCAGATGGCATGGTAATTGTTACAACACCCCAAGGCGTGGCGGTTACGGATGCAAAGAAATCCGCAAACATGGCAAAAGAGCTTGGCGTACCTGTCCTGGGCATTGTGGAGAATATGGCAGGGAATGTTTTTGGCAGTGGCGGCGGGGAGAACGCAGCAAAGGATTTGGGTGTGAAGTTTTTTGGCAGATTAGCATTGGATGCGGCTGTTGCCGGCTCAGCAGAGAACGGCAAGCCGTTTATTCTGGAATCCGGCGAACATGCAAACGAATTTAAGCGGATAGCGGAGAACATTAAAAGGGGCTTGATATGAAAGTTGTGGTAATAGGCTGCGGTCCTGCGGGGGTTGTTGCGTCTTTGACTGTCAGGAAGCTTTCCCCTAAAGCTGATATAACCGTGGTGGGCAAAGATCCTATATTCGTGCGATGTTCTGCGCCTTATGTCCTTGCTGGTACCGTGAAACTGAAAAAATGCATTGAACCAGATTCGATGCTGAACGCAAACAGGATAAAGGTAGTCAGGGATGAGGTTGTGGATATAGATACAGATTCTGTGAAACTCAAGTCAGGCAACAAAAGCGTGGGCTACGACTATCTTGTCATCGCAACCGGCGCAAGGCCTTTCTTGCCCCACATTGAAGGGATTGGGTTGAAAGGGGTATTCGTAATAAGAACCCCCCAAGATGTCATGTCATTGAAAAAACATCTGAGAAAAACGAAAAACGTATGCATACTGGGCGGCGGCATGATAGGCGTTGAAACAGCAGCGTTGCTGTCGAAAAAGCACAAAATCACTCTGGTGGAGATGTTGCCCAGCATATTATCTGCATCATATGACACGGAAATAACCAGGAAGGTCGAAGGCATGCTCAAAAAAATGGGGATAAGCCTCTTTCTAGGCAAGGCCGTGAAAAGGATAAACGGCAGCGATAGCGCGGAATCAATCATGATGGGGAACATAGACATAAAGGCTGATGCTGTCCTGGTAACTGCCGGGGTCAGGCCTGAAACAGTGATCGCAAAGAAGGCTGGCATAGCAGTAGGCAGGTTCGGGATAATAACAGACAGGCATATGGAAACCAGCATGAAGAATGTTTATGCTGTCGGGGACTGCGTACAGACAACGCATATGATAACAAGAAAGCCCGCTGGAAGCGGCCTTGCAACGAACGCAGTGCTCCAGGCAAAGGTGGCGGCCATGCGCATATCCGGCCTGAAAGCTGCCTATGATGGTGCATTGAACGCGTCCGTGACGCAAATAGCCGAGCTGTCGCTTGGGACGGTCGGGCTTACGGAAATGCAGGCCAAAAAAAGCAAAATAAGGCACAAATGCGGAAGGAGCGAAACAACCACAAAATACGCAATGCAGCCTGGAGCTAAGCCACTTTTCACAAAGCTTCTGTTTGATTCCCGCAACAAAATCATAGGCGCGCAGGCAATGGGCTCCGGCGGCATTGTGCCCGGGATTATCAACCTTATATCCTTTGCCATACAGAAAGGCTCAACCATGGATGACCTGAAAGGGATGGACTATTCCGCGCATCCGGAGCTTACACCGCTGCCTTTTGCCGATCCCATAGTAATGGCATGTGAGGATGTGAAATGAATCGTATGTTCCGATTAAACCCTATAGGGACAATACATTCCCCCTACAAGGCCAAAAAAGAAGCCCCGCACCAGGGTAAGAAATGTGTGGCGGAAATAGAGATTTTAAGGGAGCATGAAGACGGCCTGAAGGATATAAATGGGTTCTCGCATCTTCATGTAATCTATTGGTTGCATAAGTCGGGGAGTTATTCGCTGTCAGTCAATACGCCTTGGGATCCGGAACCGCGCGGCATGTTTGCCACCAGGGCCCCGAACCGGCCAAACCCCATCGGCTATTCCGTAGTCGAGATCGTGGAAGTGAGCGGCAACAGGCTCAGGGTCAGGGGCTTGGACGCGATAGAAGGCACCCCTGTCATTGATATAAAGCCTTATATCCCGCTTATAGATGCCAAGCCGCAAGCCAGAACCGGGTGGCTGGAAGGGAAATTCGATTGGAAATCATTATAGGGTAAACAGAAAATAGGTGAGTGAAATGAAAATGAATCTGGACTGCATACCATGCTTCCAAAGGCAGGTGCTGAAAGCGCTGCGAATGAACAGGCTGGACGAAAAAGCGCAGGAGATGATACTAAGGCAGGCCATGAAACGCCTGATGGAGATGGACTGGTCGCTTACGCCGCCGGAGCTGGCGCATGATGTGCACAGGATCGTCAGGGAAGAATCCGGGGTTGAAGACCCGTACAAAAAGGTAAAGAAAAACTGCAATGATATCGCACTGAAGCTGCTTCCCAGGATAAGGAAGATCATAGATGCAGGCCCGGATTCGCTGGAAACTGCAATAAGGATGTCGATTGCGGGTAATATCATGGATTTCGGCCCCACCGGAGGCAACTTTGATGTTGAAAAGACCATTGAGGATGTTATGCATAGGCAGTTCGCAATAAACGACTATAAAAAATTCAAGGAAAAATCAATGAGCGCGAAAAGCATCCTGTTTTTTACGGACAATGCCGGGGAGATAGCATTCGACAGGCTGCTGATTGAGACCATATTGAATATCCGAAAGGGAGCCGGGGTTGAGGACCCAAAAATTACAGTGGTGGTAAAGGGTGGCCCCATAATAAATGACGCCACCATCCAGGACGCCAGATACGTAGGCATTGACAAGATTCCATTGGTAAACTTCAAGGCAACCGACAATGGGGATCCCGGCACCGGGCCTGTGAGGAACTCAAAGGATGTTGAGACCTGGATAGAGGAACACGATCTGGTCATCTCAAAGGGCCAGGGAAACTATGAGGGCCTGAGCCGTTTCAAAAACCTCTTTTTCATGCTGATAGCCAAATGCAATGTAATAGCCTCTGATTTGGGGGTAGTTGAGGGGGATATAGTCCTAAAATATACGAAGGGATAAGGGAGGATAATTGAAATGGAACATGAAATAAAAAAATGGGAAAGGGAAGGTGGGGTAAAATTCCTGAAAAAAATCGGGGTCAGGCCCGGCCAAACGATTTTAGATTTTGGAGCCAGGGTAGGCCATTACACTATCCCCGCAGCGACAATTGTTGGTGGGAAGGGGATAGTTTATGCCTTGGATAAGGATGCAGGAGCCCTGGACGAATTAATGCACACAGCCAGGTCAGAGGGATTGAGGAATATAACAAGAATCAAAACCTCAGGTGAATTAAAGATCCCTTTGGGGGATGAATCTGTTGATTTGGTCCTGGTTTACGATGTCATACACCTTATCGGGTGGAAAGAAAAGGGCGGCAAAACAACCAGAAAGGGCACAGCGAACGACAGAAGAAAACTCTTAGAGGATATTCACAGGATTGCAAAGCCAAAAGCCATTGTTTCTGTTTATCCTTCGCATCTTGCTACCCACACTGACATCAGCTCAGTTGAAGACATCAGGGAAGAGATCGAAGATTCCGGATTTGTCTTCGAAAGGGACTTTCACGAAACAATATTCCATGATGACAAGCTTGTAGAGGGCTATATCTTAAACTTCAGAAAGGAATAAAACATACATTCAATAAGATTATGAAAATAAAATATTGGTGGGGGGAAAATGATATGGGAAATCCTTTTGGAAACATTGAAAATAATCCTTATAGTGGCAGCCTTAATGACTGCAGTGGAATGGCTCCAGATAAGGTTCAAGGATAAGATAGAAAGGGCAGTCACAAAGAACAAGAAGAACCAGATAGTCAGCTCCTCCTTGCTTGGTGCTGTTCCCGGCTGCGTGACCGCCTTCTTCGTGGTGAACATGTACTCCCATGGCATAGTCGGCTTCGGTGGGCTGGCAGCTGTCATGCTTGCAACAGCAGGGGACGAGGCCTTTGTCATGCTTGCCATGATTCCGGAAGCAGCCATTCTGATTTTCGGTGCCTGCATAGCGGTTGGTATTGCCGGCGGTTTCATTGCTGACAGGGTGGCAAAGAAAATCAAGCTGAAAAGGGCCGAGCCCTGCCCCATTATAATCCATGCCGAAGAATCCAAAGCCGGCCATTTTTTCAGGGAGCATGTGTACAGGCATGTCATCAAAAAACACATACCAAAACTGTTCTTATGGATATTTTTTACCCTACTGATTCTTCAAATCCTGACGCAGCAGTTTGACCTGGCTGCCATCCTGCCTAAAAATGTGCTGCTAATTATTATTTTGGCCGCACTGGTTGGCATAATCCCGGAATCCGGGCCCCACCTGATTTTTCTTACCTTATTTGCCCAAGGTATGGTTCCGTTCTCTGTTCTCCTTACCAGCTCGCTGGTGCAGGACGGACACGGACTGCTACCGCTGCTTTCCTATTCGGTCAGGGACACAATAAATGTCAAGCTCTTTAACGTAGGCATGGGGCTTTTATTCGGCCTAGCATTGTTTTTGATTGGTGTTTAGTTTGTAATTGGGGTAGGATAGGTGAAAAGTGCTCAAGTAATAGAATTGTATGTAAGAAAGGCAAATAATCGGCAGGCTGATAAGATGAAGATTAACATAGTTTATGATAATGAAACCGGCAAGAAAGGCCTTGAGGCTGACTGGGGATTTTCCTGTTTCATGGAAGCGAAGAACATGCCAAGAATTCTTTTTGACACCGGATCTAAGGGATCAGTGCTTCTTCGCAATATGGAAAAACTTGGAATTAATCCTGTTCTTGTTGATGAGGTCTTCATTTCGCATGCCCATTGTGACCATACGGGCGGTCTTTCGGATTTCCTTGGAATGAACAAAACGGCCAAAATATATGTCCCGCCCTCGTTTGCCGGGCCTGCCGGGAGGGATGTGATCACTTTAAGAGGAACCACCAAACTTCATCCAAACGTTTTTTCCACTGGCGAGCTCCAAGGAATAGAACAGTCTATGGCAGTTAAAACAAAAAAGGGTCTTGTTGTAATCGCAGGGTGCTCCCATCCGGGGGTAGGTAACATTCTCAAGGCGGCCTCGCGGTTTGGGAAGGTTTTCGCATTGGTTGGCGGCCTGCATGGCTTCAGGGATTTTGGACTGCTCAGGGACCTGGGAATGGTATGCCCTACCCACTGCACCCAGTTCAAGTCAGAGATAAGGTCTTTATACCCGGAGAAGTGCATTGACGGCGGTGCAGGAAAGGCAATAGAGATATAATATGGGTTTTCTGGTTCAACATAAAACAAATATGCTTCCCAAACAGCAGGCAGATATGCAAATATTTTTCTTTACTGATTTTTCAAAGAGAGCTTGTTGTGATTCATTTTTATTGTTTTAGTCACAACTCCGAAAAGCATATAAATAGTAGTGGCTATAATACTCACTACTGATTGGATTTTTCACAGGTTTTATATGGACAAAGAACTGCAGAAAATAAGGGAAAAGAAAATGAATGAAATGATAATGAAGTCAGGGGAGGGTGAAATGAAAACTGAAATAGAGGTCAATGATAATGATTTTGAAAAAAATGTAATTGAAAGTTCCAATGAAGTTCCTATCGTTGTTGATTTCTGGTCCCCCATGTGCATGCCATGCTTGGTGCTTGGACCTGTTCTGGAGAAACTCGCTAAAAATTATAATGGAAAATTCGTTCTGGCAAAGATCAACGTCAGCCAGAATACGGCAACTGCGCAGGCTTATGGGATAACGAGCATTCCTGCCGTGAAGCTTTTCAAGAAAGGCAAGGTCGTTGATGAATTTGTTGGAGCCCTGCTAGAACCGCAAGTCGTAGAATGGATAGAAAAAAACTTGGCGAAATGAGATAACAGGTGAAAAAATGAAAGAGAATTTTTATGATATGATCATAGTAGGTGCGGGACCTGCCGGTTTAACAGCTGCTGTATATGCGGGAAGGTACCTACTAAACACTTTGGTTATTGGAGAATTGAAGGGGGGGACAATATCCGGAGCCTATAAGGTTTGTAATTTTCCTTCTTATAAATCAATTACAGGAATGGAATTAACGGGAAAATTGGTTGAGCAGGTAAGATTTCTGGGAATTGAAATTAAACAGGAAAGGGTTGAAGAAATCAAGGAAAAAAATGGATTCGAGGTAAAAACGAGCGGTTCGGTTTACAGCAGCAAGGCTATTGTTTTGGCTACAGGAAGTGAAAAGAGGAAGTTAAACGTTAAAGGGGAAAAAGAATTTCTAGGCAGGGGTGTCAGTTACTGTGCAACCTGCGATGCCGCGTTCTTCAGGGACCGTGTTGTTGCTGTTGTCGGAGGCAGCAATGCCGCTTTGACCGCGGCCATTCTTTTATCAGAATATGCCAAAAAGGTCTATATAATATACAGAAAGGGTTTTTTCTTCAGGCCAGAGCCTGCATGGATCAAGCAGGTAGAAGAAAATGAAAAAATTGAAACTGTTTTCAATTCAAACGTGAAAGGGATTAAAGGTTCAAAAAGTGTAGAAAAGATTGCTCTGGATTCGGGCAGGGAACTTTCTGTAGATGGCGTTTTTGTTGAAATTGGTTTGACTCCTAATGCAGGACTTGCCGAAAAGATTGACCTGAACCTTGATAAAGGACACATCATAACGGATAAAAACCAAAAGACATCCTTACAGGGAGTTTTTGCAGCAGGAGATATAACAAACAATCCTTTAAAACAGGCGGTAACAGCGGCTGCAGAAGGAGCAGTTGCAGCAACTTCTGCCTATGAGTATATAAAAGGGAGATGACCAGGATGACCGTATTTGATAATATCAAAATGAATCTGGAAAAGGTTTCGGGGTACCTGAAATTAACTGATATTGATATGGGTTTGTTGCTTGGTTACAAGGCGATACACAAGGCTGAACTTGATGTTAATGGAAAGCTGTATGAAGCATGGAGAATTGTTCATAATGATACCCTTGGACCGGGAAAGGGGGGAATAAGATTCCATCCTGATGTCTCTGAAGATGAAGTTAAGTCATTGGCTTTCTGGATGAGCCTGAAAAATTCTCTGGTTGGGCTGCCATATGGGGGAGCCAAGGGCGGTGTAAAAATTAATCCAAAAGAATTCAGTATAAGGGATATTGAAAAGGTTAGCAGGGCTTATGTGCAGGCCTTCCATGAGTTTGTCGGGGAAAACAAGGACATTCCTGCCCCGGATGTTTATACGAATCCGCAAATAATGGGGTGGATGCTTGATGAATTTGAAAAAATCATGGGCAGGCACGAAAATGGAATGATTACTGGAAAGCCCGTTGAACTGGGGGGTTGCGCTCTCAGGGGAGATGCCACCTCAAGGGGGGGCAAGATAATACTCGATCTTTTCCTTAAAAAAATTCACAAGGCACCCGAAAAAACCGATGTTGTTATTCAGGGGTTTGGCAATGCCGGAATTAATATTGCAAGAATGCTGCATGATGACAGTTATAATGTGATTGCGGTCAGTGACAGCAAAGGGGGTATCCTTGATAAAGGAGGGCTGGATATAGAAAAAATGATAGGCATTAAAAAGGAAAGCGGTTCCGTTATCCAATACCCAAAAGCAAGGAAGATTTCCAATAAAGATCTGTTAGAGCTTAAAACGGATGTGTTGGTTCTCGCTGCCCTTGAAAACCAAATAACAGCTAAAAACGCGGGCAATGTAAAGGCCGAGTTTATTCTTGAACTGGCCAACGGGCCAGTGACTTCGGAAGCCGATGATATACTTCATGAAAAGGGCATTGCTGTAATTCCGGACATACTTGCCAATGCCGGCGGCGTAATAGTGAGTTATTGTGAATGGAGCCAGAATAAGACAGGCCATATATTCTCAAGAGATTATATGGAAAGGGTTCTCGAGGAAAAAATGGCCAGGGCATTTAATGAAACCTATGATCTATACAAAGAGCAAAAGAGGTTCAACATGAGAAATGCGGCATATGTTATTGCATTAAGAAGGATATTGAAAGCTGAAAAGGCAAGAGGGAATTTGAATTGAATTGGAGTTCGGGGTTGATTGAATGCCATGGGTGGATAAAAACAAATGCAATGGGTGCGGGATTTGCGCTAGGGAATGCCCCGTCGGTGCGATAAGCATAAAGGAAGGCAAAGCCGAAATCGATATGGAAAAATGCATAAGATGCGGAAAATGCCATGAGGTTTGTCCCCAAGACGCAGTAAGGCATGACAGCGAAAAAATACCTCAGGAAGTGGAGGATAATCTTGAAAAAACCAAAAGGCTTATGAAAAATTTTGAAACCAAGGAAGAAAAGAAAGCTTTTCTCGAAAGAATGATTAAACATTATAACAAAGAAAGGAAGGTCGCGGAAAAAACTATTGAAGAAATTACAAATCTTTTAACGGCAGAGGATGATTTATAAAGTGAAACCTCAGTTCCTCCATACCCTAAAGGGTGTGGCGTCATGGTGAGTTTTCACGATCTGCATCTCTGATGCAGAGATGTCTCGTGCCACAAGTGTATTGGTGAGGCACGAAGTCGCATGCGCTGTATCCATGGCCCAAAGGCCATGGCGTTAGCCGATGCGACTCTGAGTCAAGGAGCGCATGTGATGACAAAACGGCCCAGCACGAATTTCAGGGAAAAGACATATCTATTTGCATCTGAGGGTATGCACGGGGCTGAAAAGTGAGGTATGGCATATGAAACTTTTGCTTTTTGTCTCATCACATTGTCCCCACTGCCCAAAGGCAGAGCGTGTAGCGGGAAGGTGCGCGCCGGCATATTATGAGCATGGCCTGTCTTACATGAAGATAAGGACAAAAACTTCTGAGGGCAAGGAGCTGTGTTCAAAATATGGTATAATGGGGACACCTGCCATATTGCTGGTTGATGATGACTGGAACGAAGTGAAGAGGGTAGTCGGAGTTCCCAGCGAAAACAATCTTAAAAGTGATATTGATAAATTGCTTGGGCTGAAAAAATCCTTTTTCAGCAGATTTTTTGGTGATTAACATGAATACTGAAAATTTTCTGGATAAGAAAAACAAGATTGCTGTTGTCGGAGTATCTTCAGAACCAAACAAATGGGGATGGAAGATATACAGGAAATTAAAATCACGTGGCTTTTGTGTTTATCCCATAAACCCGAAATATGATAAGATAGATAATGATGCCTGCTACCCGGACCTGAAATCCGTGCCTGAAAAGCCTGACGTCGTTATAACCGTCGTTCGGCCAAAGATTACAGAGGCCATTGCAGAACAGTGCAAAAGACTTGGAATCAGAAGGATTTGGATGCAGCCAGGCTCGGAATCGGATAGGGTTATAAAATTCTGCAAAAACAACAATATTGAAGTAGTTTATAATGCTTGCTTCGTACTTGGTGGAGCTAAAGCGGACCCTGGTGATTAGGATGATAACATTCGCATGCAAAAGGATAAGGCAGGAAGAACTGATCAGATGCTCTTTCAACCTGAATAAGACGGAATATAACGTTCTAATGTTCATTTTGAAAAGGAGTGGAAACTGTACAGTGTCAATGGTTTCAGAGTCTATGGGCCTGGAAAGAACAACAGTTCAAAAGGCGGTGAAAACCCTTTTTAAGAGAAGGCTTGTCAAGAGAATGCAAAAAAACCTTTCAAAAGGCGGCTACATTTATTATTATAAAATAAGCAACAAAAATGAGATAAAGAATGAAATGAAGAATATAGTATATATGTGGTATAAAGGCGTTGAAAAGGAAATAGGCAAATTATGATAATGGATTGGATATTGCTTTTCTTAACCAATACTCAAACTTTATAAAGTTAGGCGAGTCTAATATATGGTATTGAGCCCTCAGAAGAATCTGATGGAAAACAATGATGTAGTCGTAAGGTGCATTACCAATGAAAAATCTGGATGCGAGAATCATTCTGAATGGCGGAAAAGGCAGATATTTAAGGGAGGCAGCATATAATGAAATTTACCAAAAGCGTTGAGGATTATCTGGAAGCAATCCATTTGATCAACAAGGAAAAAGGTCGGGTGAAGGTCAATGATATTGCAGCAAACCTCGATGTTAAGCTTCCCAGCGTAACCCAGATGATAAGAAAGCTCTCTGACAAGGGCCTGGTATCTTACAGGAGTTATGGCCCCATTGAACTGACCAAAAGGGGCGGGGGAATCGCCAAAAACGTCTATGCCAAGCATCAGTTGCTCGTGGAATTTTTCATATCCATAGGTGTTGACCGGAAAAACGCTCTGAAAGATGCCTGCCTTGCAGAGCATATACTCAGCAAGAAAACGATGGATAAGCTTAAGGTTTTTGTCAAAAGTAAGGAATGATTCGTATGGAAGTTTCATTAGTCCAGCTAAGGGCAGGGGAGAAAGGGGAGATAAAGAGGATAGAAGGTGGGCCGATGTTCCATAATAAGATGGCGTCACTGAATATCAGGCCTGGGAAGGTGATCATAAAGGTGGCTGCCCAGCCATTCAGGGGCCCGATTACCATAGATGTAAACGGGAGGAGAATCACGCTGGGCAGGGGCATGGCCATGCGGATCTTCGTGGAGGTTGGGGGATGAAGATACTCATAATGGGCAACCAGAACGTCGGGAAGTCTGCCTTGTTCTCCAGGCTGACGGGGGTTAATGTGACCGCTTCCAATTATCCTGGAACCACCGTCGAGTTCAAGGAAGGCATGATGAAGCTTGGCGGGAAACCTGCCAAGGTCATAGACGTTCCGGGAACATACACCCTGGAAGCGACATCCAGGGCAGAGGAAGTCGCGGTAAAGATGATGAAAGAGGGCGACGTAATCATCAATGTGGTTGATGCAACAAACCTGGAGAGGAACCTTTACCTGACGCTCCAGCTGCTGGAAAGGAACATGCCCGTGATAATCGCACTTAACTTCTGGGATGAAACCAAACACAAGGGAATCAGCATTGACGTGGAAAAACTGCAGAAAGAGCTGGATGTACCTGTAGTGCCGACTGTCGCTGTAACAGGTGAGGGGATAAAGAAGCTTGTCTCAGGCCTGAATGATGCCAAGGCGCATGGACACAAACACTCAGATAAGGAAAAATGGGCGAGGATCGGCAGGATAGTCAAACAGGCCGAGAAGATAGACCATAAGGGGCATACGCTGCTCGAAAGGATGGAGGACATAAGCGTAAACCCCATGACAGGCATACCCATAGCCGTTGCAATCGCTTTTTTCATGTTCTATATAATAAGGCTAATCGGCGAGGGCCTGATTGCATATGTGTTTGAGCCGCTCTTCAGTATGTACACGCCGCTGGCAATGGGCCTTGGCAATATCCTCGGGCCCGGCCTGGTCCATGATATCCTTATCGGTAAGCTTATATTGGGGCAGATAGATTATGTCCAGTCAATGGGCCTGCTGACCACTGGCCTGTACGTCCCGATAGCGATGGTGCTGCCCTACATATTCGCGTTCTATCTCGTGCTGGGGTTCCTGGAGGACAGCGGGTATCTGCCAAGGCTCGCGACCCTGATAGACACGCTCATGCACAGGCTTGGCATGCACGGATTATCCGTCATTCCCATGCTGCTTGGGCTTGGATGCAATGTCCCCGGCGCCCTGGCCACCAGGATACTGGAAACCAGAAGGCAGAGGTTCATCGCTGCAACGCTGATGGCAATAGCAGTGCCATGCATGGCCCAGATAGCCATGATCTTCAGTTTGGTGGGCAGATACGGCATCGCTGGACTTGGTATCGTGTTTGGAACGCTGTTCGCGGTGTGGATAACGCTCGGCCTCATACTAAACAGGTTCATTAAGGGAGAAAGCCCGGAAATATTCATGGAGATCCCTCCCTATCGAATCCCTTACATGAGCTCGCTGCTGAAGAAGCTCTGGATGAGGATGAGAAGCTTCCTGAGGGAGGCGATACCTTATGTCCTGCTCGGTGTGCTCATCATAAACCTGCTATATATCTCAGGCATAGTCGGCATCATAGGAAAGGCGGCCGCGCCATTGGTGGTCGGCGTGCTGGGCCTGCCAAAAGAGGCTGTCGGTACCCTGATAATGGGCTTCTTGAGGAAGGACATCGCTGTGGGCATGCTGCTGCCCCTCGGCCTGACCCTGAAACAGCTGATAATCGCCAGCGTGGTGCTGGCCATGTATTTCCCCTGCATTGCCACATTCGTTGTGCTGTTCAGGGAGCTCGGCCTGAAGGATTTGATGAAATCCGCATGCATCATGATATTCATGGCATTATTGGTTGGCGGGTTGCTTAATATCATACTTTAATCATGTTGCAGTTGACAGCAGAGAATATGAACCAGAGCGAATATGAATAAACAGATGACAGGACTTCATTCAGAGTGATGCATCGAATACAAAAAACAACCGGGATGGTCATGCCTAAAATGACAAGGGGTATTAAGAAATGAAAAACAAAAAGGCGTCTTTTATCAAGTGGGAACCGGCGATATCTTCTGAAGAGGTTTTTTCTGATGTTGTCGGGTTAAGTGAAATACTGGTTGAATGTGGAAACACCTACTGGCTTGAGATGAGACCGTTTGAAAAAGGCAGATATGTCATTGTCAGGAGGGACGGGCGTGGAGATGTTAAGGATGTCACTCCCCCGGGATTTAACGTAAGGACAAGGGTCCATGAATATGGGGGAGGGGCATACACCGTCTTTAAGCATTCGATATATTTTGTTAATTTCAAGGACCAGCGAATCTATCACCAGCCGGAAGATTCTCCTAAAGCGCATCCTATTACCCCCTTGAAGAACAGAGACGGGTCATTGGGAAAATATGCATCCCTGACTGTGAGTCCTGACGGAAAGAGACTGCTTTTTGTTTACGAGAAAGAGCATGACAAACGGGAGAATGAGAATTTCCTTGGTGCCCTGAACCTGAACTCCAGACGCATATCTGAGCCACAAATAATGGCAAAAGGCTCTGATTTTTATGCTGACCCGGTCTTCTCACCGACGGGGAAGAAGGTAGTGTGGCTTCAATGGAACCACCCGGATATGCCGTGGGATAGCACGGAATTGATGCTCGGTATATTCGAAAAGGATGGTATATCCAACGTAAAAAAGGTTGACGGGGGAGGGGATAAATCTGTCTGCTTCCCGCGGTTTGACGGGAATGGCAGGCTGTACTATGTAATGGATATGCGGGCGGACGACGCCTCATTGCCTGAAAATTGGTGGAATCTATACTGTTACACAGGCAGGATACAGCAGATTACTGCTGAGCATGCTGAATTTGGCGAACCCCACTGGGTATTCGGGCAGAGCAATTACGATTTCCTCCCGGATAACAGGATAATAGCAAAGATCGTCAGGGAGGGGGCAAGCCGTCTCGTGATTGTTAATCCGGTGAAAAAATCCATATCATTGGTTAAAAACGATTTATCCAGTTATCGCAGCATAAGAACAGACGGGAATGGCAGGGTGTTTTTTATCGGTGCAAGCAACAGGAAGAATGCGGCTGTGTACTCACTGGATATTAACTCTGAGTCCAGAGGTATAAGTGTTTTAAGGAAAAGCTCGCATATAGAAATGCGGAATAAGGATATCTCACTGCCCAAGCATATCACATACCCCACAAAAGACGGAGGGGAATCCCACGCCTTCCTATACATGCCAAAGAACGGAAGATTCAGCGCGCCGGCGGGTGAGAGGCCACCATTACTGGTGGTGGTCCATGGCGGCCCGACTGGCATGACAGGCAGCTCTTTTTCATTCATTATCCAGTTCTGGACCTCTGCCGGGTTTGCAGTGATAGATGTAAATTACAGGGGGAGCACCGGTTATGGAAGGAAATACCGGGACGCATTACTTTCCAGATGGGGGGTAATAGATGCAGAGGATGTTGCAGATGCAGTACAGTACCTCGTGAAAGAAATGAAGGTCGATCCATCCAGGGTAGCAATCAGAGGGGGGAGTGCAGGCGGTTATATGGTGCAGCGGGTTATGACGCAGTATCCCGACCTTTTCAGCGTTGGTGCGAGTTATTTTGGAATTGGCAATCTCACCACATTGGTGAAACACACCCATAAGTTTGAATCACGGTATATCGACAATCTGGTCGGTGCAAGATTTCCCCACGGCAAGAAGGAATACATGGATCGTTCCCCTATAAACCACATAGAAAGGCTGAAAGCGCCTATGATAATCTTCCAGGGCGCTGACGACAGGATTGTCACACCCGACTGCTCAAGGGAGGTTGCTCAGATTCTCGGGAAAAGGGGAATCAGGCATGAATATATAGAATATAAAGGTGAGGCGCATGGGTTCAGAACCAAGAAGAGCAATGTTGACTCATTGAACAGGGAATTCGTGTTTTATCGTGAGGTATTCAACGGGTAGGGTTTATGAGTAAAGGGAACAAGATATAATTCATAAACAATATAAAAAGGCTGAAGAATAGGTAAACTATGAAAATAATAATCCCCACGAACGGGAGCAAAGGCATGGAAGAGGATGTCGCACTGCACTTCGGAAGGTGCAGGACATATACGATACTGGACGGGAACGGAACGCTCATGGAAACCATTGACAACACAAGCGAGCACATGGGCGGCACAGGACTTCCCCCGGAGCTCATGAAAAAGCACGGAGCAGAAGTGCTGCTTTGCAGGGACTTGGGGCCTAGAGCGATAATACTATGCAATGAGCTCGGCATCGAGGTATTTGTAGGCAACGCGGGCACGGTAAAGGAGATGTTCGGTGCATGGAAGGCTGGAAGTCTGAAGAAGGCAGGAATAGGCGACGCATGCGAATCCCACAGGGAATAGCAGGTGAGTGAAATCAAACGGGCAGGATGAACATGATGAGGATAGCGATTACAGGGGGCAAGGGAGGCACTGGCAAGTCAACCATAGCCACTTCTCTGGCGGCAGAGCTTGCAAAAAACAACAGGGTCCTATTGTTCGATGCGGATGCCGACTGCCCAAACGACCATATCATACTTGCGGCAAAGATGAAAAGGGCGGAGACAGTGACGCAGATGATCCCTGAATGGGACACCAGGAAATGCACGAAATGCGGGAAATGCTCGGATGTGTGCAAGCTAAATGCCATAGTCCAGATAAAGGACAGTTATCCCATATTCGTGCCTGACCAGTGCAACGGATGCGGCGCGTGCACCATAGCCTGCCCGACAGGGGCCATAGGCAAATCAAGCAAGGACATAGGCTATGTCCACGAAGGCAGCAACGCCGGCGTCGACATCATAAGCGGGGAGCTGATACCCAACCAGATGCTGTCCGAGTTCGTGGTGAGCGCTGCCAAGAGGCTGGCCAATAAGAGGCGGCACAAATACGATTGCATAATCACTGACACTGCGGCAGGCACGCACTGCGACGTGATATCCGCGCTGATGGGCAACGACCTTGCCATCGCTGTGACAGAGCCGACGCCGCTGGGCGCCCATGACCTGGAGCTTATCATGAAGCTCCTGAAGGTGCTCAGGATACCCTCCAGGATCGTGCTGAACAGGTCGGACCTGGGTGATCCGCGGCTCATCGAAAGGATATCCAGAAAATACAGCAGTGAAATCATAGCAAGGGTCCCGTACAGCAGGTCCGTGCTTGAGAACTATTCCAATGGCATCCCCATTGAGAACGAGGAAATCAAAAGGCTCGCAAAATGGGTTGAAAAGAAGTCCGGAGGCGCGGAATGAAAAAGATAACGATTGTTTCGGGCAAGGGCGGGGTTGGCAAATCCATGCTGGCGTCCTCGCTGGCCGTGCTGATGGCAAGGGGAGGCAAGATAGTGGCAGTGGACTGTGACGTTGACGCACCCAACCTTGGTCTCAGCCTTGGTCTGAAGGACGCTGATTATGACGCCTGGAAGGAGATCACAACCAACGAAAAGGCAGAGCTAATCGAAGGGAAATGCATCGGTTGCAAGAAATGCGTGAAAGTGTGCGCCTTCGACGCAATCCAATGGGAAAATAAGAAAAACAAACCACTGATCGACAGGATGTTCTGCGAGGGCTGCGGCGCCTGCCTGCTCGTATGCCCGGCGAACGCGCTGCGGCTCAAAGAAGTCAAGAACGCGAAGATAGGGACCGGGAAAACAAGATACGGCTTTCCCATGATTTCGGGTCAGCTCAGCATGGGCGAATCAGGATCCGGGAAAATAGTCTTTGTAGCGAAGAAAAGGGCCGAAGAGATGGCTGTGAAGGAAAAAGCAGAAATAATGCTCATAGATGCCGCAGCGGGCATCGGCTGCCCTGTGATAGCTTCCATAACAGGCTCTGATTTCGTAGTTGCCGTCACCGAACCCACGCCCTCGGCGTTCAGCGACCTGGACAGGGTCCTGAAGGTGGTGGAGCATTTCCGCATACCATACGGGCTTGTGATAAACAAGCATGACCTCAACAAGGGATTCACAGAAAAGGTGGAATCGTTCGCGGCAAAGAAGCATATTCCTGTGTTGGGCAAAATACCGTACAACAGGAAGTTCGTGGACGCTACGGTGAAGATGACGCCAATAGTGGAATACGACAGTGGATTTGAAGGTATTTTCGCAGGTATTGCTGAAAGAATAACAGCATTTATGACTTAGATTTTAGGTATGTTAAGTATGAAAAGCAAGAGAATGCCGCCAACGTATTTTTTCATATTCTTGTTCCTTTCTATAGCATTGCATTTCCTTTTCCCGATTGAAAAAATAATATACCCGCCTTATACGTATTTGGGATTTCTGCTTATAGCATTTGGTGCGGCACTGAATGTTTGGGCTGATATGTTGATGAAAAGAAATAATACAACAGTGAAACCATATGGAAAACCCGCGTGTTTGATAACTTCTGGTCCTTTCGGTATCAGCAGAAACCCGCAGTATCTTGGGTTCACTGCAATACTGTTGGGTGTGGTAATCCTTCATGGGACTTTAATAATGTTTTTATTTCCTGTGCTTTTTGTTATTGTTATGGAAAGGATATTCATTCCGTTTGAAGAGGAGAATCTTGAAAAGGCTTTCGGCAGGACGTATATTGATTATAAAAACAAAGTAAGGCGTTGGATTTAGTTTATTCCAGAAATCCAAACCTATTCAAAAATTTTCATGACGTCTTCCGAAAGCTTGATTATATTTGTTTTTCCTCTGCTCTCCTTTTCTATGACCCCCCTCTCCTTAAGTTTTTCAAGTGACCTGAAAACATTCACCTTTGACAGGCCTGTTTCATGGCCTATCCTTGCCTGAGAAATTTTACCCCCGTTTTCGAGTATTATATTCATTAAATTCCTCTCCTTTGCGTTGAACATTTTCATTATGGAATCCTTTGGCACAGGATTTCTCTCAAATCTCGGCGAAAAAATATAATAGACAAGCGTGCCTGTAAGCATGCCTATGGATGCAAGGACAGGTATCAGTATTGGAAGCGGTATCGCGCATGAACAAACATCTCCGAAGTACATTTCGTTCCATACGTACCATGAACTCAATGTGACTACTAAAACGAATATCACGATTAGAATAGCTCCTATTATGACCTTTTTTGGGTGGTCCATGAACATAGTTTCACATTTTGAAACTTAAATATATATATGGTTTCAGTAAATCTAATGGTATGGAAAAACAAAAAATAGCCATGGTTTTAGCGGTATTCATGTTGTTGTCAATATTTTTGCCAATAACAACCGCCGAAACCGACTATACATGTTTCGTCTATTTTACTGGAGTAGGTTGCCCGCACTGTGCCAAGGTCGACCCCATGGCGCTGACAGGCGTTGAGATTGAGTATGACAACATTATAGCTATAGAGTATGAAATATACCAACAACAGGAAAATGCCCCGCTGCTTTACAGTTATGATGAGAAATACGGCTCAGGGCTTGGCGTGCCCCTGGCGGTGTTTTCAGGGGAAATCTCGATTGCTGGAGATTCGCCCATACAGTGGGGTTTGAGGCCGGCAATCCAGGAAAACCGCGGCAATGGGTGCCCGCTTCTGGATGCCATAACTACTTTCGATGAGCTTGAATTTTCCACTCTGCCCGGCAGCCCAAAGCTCTGGTCTGACAACAGGGTTCTTATAAGGACCTCGGGCGGTAATGTTGGGGACATGCTGCTGAGGGGGCTGCTCTCCTTAGATAACATTACAAGTGCACTGAAAAGCGCGAATTACCAGAAAATTACACCCGTCCCGGTTGCACTCTCGGGGACTCAGGTGGTTTTTGAGAATGCTGTCCAGTTGGACGGTTGGGTTTTCCAGTGGAATGGCGAGGGGGTGGAAGGCAATGAAACTACTGGCAACCAGACAGGCCCCGTCATGGGCGGTGATGACATCAATCTGACCTGGGCCAAGATATTCTCCCTGGCCGCGGTTGATGCCGTGAACCCATGCGCCATTGCCGTCCTGTCCCTTATGCTCATAGCTATTATCACCTACAATCCCAAGGACAAAAGGAACATACTGCTTGCGGGCGCGGCTTTCATTGCTTCCGTATACACGCTTTACCTTGTGTACGGCCTGGTTATAATCAGGTTTTTCCAGGTTGTCCAAGCGCTTACATCTGTAAGATTGCTTCTATACCAGATACTGGGCGCAGCGGCCGTAATAATGGGCGTCCTAAACATTCGCGACTTTTTTTCCTACAAACCGGGCAGCATAGGCACAGAAATGCCACTCTCCATGCGGCCTAGGGTAAAGAAGATAATAAACAGTGTAACTTCCCCCAGAGGCGCATTTTTGATTGGCGCTTTTGTCACCATATTCCTTTTGCCTTGTACAATAGGCCCTTATATCATAGCAGGCGGGATACTTTCTGCCATTGATCTCGTGGCCACGCTGCCAATGCTTTTGGTATACAACATAATTTTCGTGATTCCCATGATAGTCATAACCATGGTTGTCTATGCGGGCATAACAGGCGTTGAGAACGTTTCGGAATGGAAGGACAAGAACATACGCTATATGCATCTCATCGCAGGTATAATCATATTCCTGCTGGGTATTGCCATGCTCATGGGATGGGTGTAGACAGGGGAAAGCTTTATGTTGTGGTTAGGACAATAATTACACAATATGGAAAATCCGGAGGTTCTTGAAAAGGCGGGCAAGAAGGTCGTTCTTCTGGGCAACGAGGCCATAGCCCGCGGTGCAATCGAGGCCGGGCTGGGCCTTGCCGCATGCTATCCGGGAACACCAAGCTCTGAGGTGGGGCTGACGCTCGCTGACATTTCTAAAGAGACAGGCCAGTTCTATTATGAGTGGAGCACGAACGAGAAGGTGGCCTCTGAGGTGGCTGCAGCGGCGTCATACTGCGGTGTCAAGACCCTGACAGCAATGAAGCATTTCGGTTTCAACGTGGCCAGCGATTCCCTGCTGCCCTTCGTATACACCGGTGTCAGGGGCGGCATGGTTGTGTATGTTGCGGATGACCCGCAGGGTCACAGCAGCGCGCAGTCAGAGCAGGACAGCCGTTTTTACGCAAAGATGGGCGGCTTTCCGATGCTGGAGCCGACCAACCCGCAGGAATGCAAGGACTTCACCATAAAGGCGTTTGCTATCTCCAGGCGGTTTCAGATACCGGTGATAATCAGGACAACAACCATGACCAGCCATTCGATAGGGACGGTCAGGCTGGGTAGCATTAAGAAGCCCGTCACCACTGGGAGGTTCAAGAAAGACCCGGACAAGTATTTCAGCATCCGCCCCCATCTCCAGGTGCTCCACCACCGAGTGCTGAAGAAGCTGGTCGGCATCGAGAAGGAGTATGCAGGCCTAAACCATATTGAAGGTAGCGGAAAGACCGGGATAGGGATAATCACGAGCGGCGTCTCGTATAACTATGTGAAGGAAGCTATACAAGGGACAGACCACTCAAGCCAATCGGATAAAGTGGTCAAGTCAGCCAGTGGTATCAGGATTGCGAAGCTCAACCTCACAAACCCCATCCCAAAGAAGTTTGTTTCCAGGTTCCTGAAGGGCCTGAAAAAGGCAATTGTTGTTGAAGAGCTTGAGCCGGTTGTTGAGGATTTTGTCAGGAAGGTTGCATTGGATGTGAACCCAAGGGTCAAGATTTATGGCAGTGACATATTCCCAAGGGTTGGTGAGCTTCTGCCCACCACTGTAAGGCAGGGCTTGGTTAAGGCAGGCGTGCCAGGCATCAAGGTACCGAACTTCACGGCTCATGAGAAGAAACTCAAGGCCATGAAGCTGTTGAAAAGAAAGCCCGTATTCTGCCCCGGCTGCCCGCACGCATTCACGTACAAGTCCGTGAAAAAGGTGATGGGCAAGGATACCATCTGGGCCGGCGACGTTGGATGCTATACAATGGGCCTGTTTAAGCCGTACAACATGGCTGATTTTGTGATATCAATGGGAGCAAGCCAGGGCATGTCCCATGGCATAAGGAAGGTCAGCAAGCAGAAGGTTGTGGCCTTTATCGGGGATTCGACGTTCTTCCATGCAGGCATGCCAGGCCTAGCCAATATAATATACAACGAATCAGACCCGCTTATCATTGTGATGGACAACGGCATAACAGCCATGACAGGCCACCAGCCGCACCCTGGTTCAGGGTTCAACGCTTTATGGCAGGAGAAGAGGCCGATTGACATAGAGGGGGTTGTCCGTGGGCTTGGGGTCAAGCATGTCAAGGTGGTCAACCCCATGGACATGAAGAAGATGGAGGCTGTTCTCAGAAAGTTCAAGGCTATGAAGGGTCCAAGGGTCATTATTTCACGTTGCCTGTGCGCGCTGCACAGGAAGAGGCTTGCAAGGGCTGGGTTGATCAGCCCGCATGAGAGGCTGAAGAAGGAAAAGGGTAGAAGTGGGAGAAGTTAGGGATTGAAAAAGGTAGGAAGATGGTATGAAAAATAAAATATTCAATGCCTTGCTAACCGGGGTAGGCGGTGAAGGCGCGTTGCTTACGTCAGTAATCGTGGCAAGGGCGGCCAACATCGAGGGCCATTATGTCAGGGGGACCCAGCTGCACGGCCTGGCCCAGAGGGGCGGCTCCATACCAATCCACGTAAGGTTCGGTAAGGATGTCCGCTCGCCTATCATTGCCCGCGGGGAGGCTGACATGCTGCTCGGCCTCGAGCCCATGGAAGCCGCGCGTTTCTGCTACTTCGCGAGCAAGGCAAACACAAGCTTCATTGTTGACACCTATCCCATAATGCCGCTGGTGCCAAAGCTGGAGGGCCGGCAATATCCATCAACCAGCAGCATCAGGAAGATGATAGAGCCTTTTGCAAAAAAGATAATAATGGTCGACGCATCGAACATATGCAGCCAGAAGTTCGGCAACCCCGTATTTGGCAACACCATGTGCCTTGGGGTCGCTGTCGGTTCCGGCATTCTCCCCCTAAAGAAATCATCAGTCCTGAGCGCGCTCAAGCAGACTGTGCCGCGCGGCATGGACAAGAACCTAAAGGCATTCAAAATGGGGCTTGACTACCCGGACAAATAGGATTAAGTGGTCTTTTCTGGTTTGGTCTGGACTGGAAATAAATTGCTTCTAGATATGCTCAACTTCCGGGCTGACCTGGTCGGCGAAGACGACTTCTTTGCCTATAAGACTTCTCAACAGATTATAATCTGAATTATGTAAAGTAAATCCAATATTATCACCTTCATGAGCTTCTGTGATTTGCTTATGTTTCATTTCAATACTCTTTATTGTCATTATTTTACCATTAATGCCGATTTTCATTCCTATCTTTAATACACCTCTAACAATGTTTCCAACAGGTATTGGTCCAATTCCAGTTAGTTTGAATACTTCTTGTATGCGAATTAATGCTTACATGATTCACCTAGTAACTTCCTGGTTCTTGACGAAGTTGTGGAGCTTTCTTGCTCGGGCGTTCTTCCTGAAATGCTCCCGGACGGGGTCTATCATCCTGTCCATGTATGCGGCTACGCTGTTCTTGAGGTCTGCCGGGTGAAGGTCGCCCTTCCTGAACGCGTCTTCCAGCCCGTCGTACATGCTGAACGTCACATTGCCGCCGAACTTCGCTGTTCGCTCTATCTCCATCTCCTTGAACCGCTCGAAAACCATGTATTTGCAGTATTCCAGGACCGGGTTTAGTTCAGCTACCTTGGCCGGGCAGTATGCCTTGTTTAGCTTGCGCTTGATTTCCTCAGCAGAGTCGTCCATGAATATGGCTGAGTCTGGCTTGGACTTGGACATCTTCATGTCAAGCAGCATGTCCGCGGGGTCCTTTGACGAGGTTTCCGGTTTTGATAGGCCCAGGACCATGTGATGGCTTACCACGACAGGCTTCCAGTAGCCGATTTTTGGGCCGATTTCCCTGGCCAGCATGTTTACCTTCCTCTGGTCCATGCCGAGCTGTGTGATCTCGCATCCCAGGCGGAATATGTCAGCAGCCTGCATGCATGGGTAGAATATCTGTGCAGCGCTAAGGCCCTCCCCGGATTTCCTTCCCATTATCTGGGAGCACCTCGTTATCCTTTTCACGCTGCTGGCCCTTGCTATCTTCACAGTGGTTTCCCAATGCTTTCTGTCCTTCATTAAATCATTTGACCATACAAAATCAATCTTGTCTGTCTTCAGCCCGCACGCCTTCCATACCTCTATGTAATACTCCCCGACCTTTCTTATGGCGTCAATGTCACCGCCCATCTTGTTGTTCATGAACGCGAACCAGTCCGCGACAAGCATCTTGAACTTCACGCCTGCCTTGAGCATCTTGTTTATGTTTATGGCGCGCAGTATGCCCTGGGCAACGTGCATCCTGCCGGATGGTTCGAACCCGTCATAGGCCGAAGGCCTGTGAGTGGAATGCAGCAGCTCCCTCAGCTCCTGCTCCGTGACTATCTCCTCACCCACTTCCCGAATAAGGTCCATCCTCTTCTCAATGTCCATGTTTGCCTCCTCTATCAGTTCCTATGTTAATCTCTTCGCTTTGCTAATGTAAAAAGCTTTTGCTTTTTACAGCTGATGAATCATTCTTGTATTAATGGTGATTCATCATAATTTAAATTTGGAAACCAAGAATTAGTGTTATGGTGATAAAATCATGGAAACTATTATGCTACCTGAACCAATGCAGAGCCTGCTGAACGGGCTTGAGTCAAGGGCTATTACCAATTTCTATGGTACGCCTGGGACCGGCAAGACTAACCTTTGCATACTGGCTGCAGTGGACTGCGCGCGACGCGGGGGCAAGGTCGTGTATATTGATACGGAAGGGGGCTTCTCATTGGAGAGGTTGAAGCAGATTGCTCCGAAGGATTACGAGAAGATTCTGGACTGTATTGAACTGGTGGAGCCGAAAAACCTGCAAGAGCAGACCAGGGCTGTCAGGCAGCTTGCTGAAGTGGGGCCTGACCTTATCATACTGGACTCTTCGGTCGCTCTTTACCGTTTGGAGCACGCCAACCAGAAGGATGGATGGAAAGACGGAATGCATGAAGCGGATAAAGATGTCAAGCCAGACGTTGACAACAAAAACAAGAAATGCGAGATGGATTCTGTTATGGTGGCTAACAGGGAGCTGTCCAAGCAGCTTTCTGTGCTTTCGGTACTGGCCAGGCAAAACAACATCCCTGTCATAATAACCACGCATGCATTTGGTAAATCTTGGAGTAATGGCACTTATAACATCGTTGGCGGGGATCCCATAAGGTACTGGTCCAAGTCAATCATATACCTGGAAAAAACCGGGAAAACCAGCGAGCGCAGGGCCCGCATCATAAAGCACCGTTCAATGCCCGAGGACAAGGAAGCCAAGTTCATGCTCGTCCAGGACGGCATCAAACCTTCGAAGGGGCTGCTCCACTTATAAGCTCGTTTTAAGTGGAGTGTCCCCCTAGGGATACTCCACTTATGAGGGTTGGATAAAGTGGAGATTTCAGCTTACGGATTCAAGATATTCTAGCCACAAAAACCAAATTATATATATTATTTTATAATATTTATTATTAAAAATAATTAATTAACTTATATATTATTTTTTATTTTAAATAATTTATATATTTTAATTTAATATAAAAATTATATATAATAATTATAATAAAAATAATAAAAATAATCATAATAAATATAATAATTTTAATAATTAGAAATAATTAAATTAGTATAAATAATTATAATTAGCAGCGCAGCGGTTTAGTAAGGCGGCTGGCCTTCGTTGAATATCTGGGAGCGGAAGCGGTATATCTTGCATCTGCCTGTCTTCCATTCATCAGCCGGCAGGCCTGCCTTGGCGCATGTCTGCATCAGGAACTCCTCTGGCGTCCAGCCCCATTCCGTAGCCACCTGTGGCAGCAGTAGCCCGGTAGTATGCCCTTTACTGACAATAAGCCCGTCCTTGCCTATGACTATGTTCTTGGCATATTCGCTCGGGTTCTTGACGTCTATCTCCCTAGGCCTTGACAGGATGGAGACCTCTATGATTATATGAGGCAATTCGGTCCGCCTGAGCCTTGGGAAGCGCGGGTCATGCGTTGCTGATACAGCAGCCTCGACCAGGGCGTCTACGAGCGGCATCGACGGCCTGGGAAAGCCTATGCATCCGCGCAGCTCCTTTTTGGGGTAGGTGTGTATGGTCACAAAAACCCCATGCTCGTCACCGAATGATTCCGGGTATTCACCCACCTTGGTGCGCTCCTCGTCGCGCACCCATTTCTCGATTACCTCGCGCGCCGTCCTGAGCGCGAACTGGCCTTCTTCCGGCGTCATGGTTTATTCTTAGTCAAAGAATATTATAAAGCCTTCAGAATAGCAAAGGTCTTTTTAAATCTTACATCCATAGCTTAATTTTGATGAGCGGTCAAATCTTCTCTAAACAAGTGATTCTCCACCTGAAACCAGGATCAACTATCAATGATGCGATAAGGGTCTTTGGTTCTGAGTACGGTACAATATTTGCTGGTATTGGATATAGTATGAATGGTGACGGGTATAATCATCCAGTTGTAACAGGCGTTGCATGTGACATGGTTTCTGCAGGGGGCTTTTCTAAATATGACTGTGTGGGTGAGGTAGAGATAACGGATCTTGAAGGGTAAGTTTTTTATAATTTCCAATCCAATAATGAAAGGGTTTCTTTTTTATCTGAAACGACCCTCCCAAGAAAAGAAAGGGAGGGTATAAATGGTTTACAGAACAGGCTTTGAGGCAGACCTTAGAAGGCTTGTCAGGGCCAAGGGCGGGTCAATCAACGCGCATGCACACCTTGACAGGGCAGAGACGCTTGACAAGAGGTACCTGGCGCATGTCGGCATAGACCCAATGGAGGCGTCTGCATACCCGCTGGGTGTCAAGCAGAACCTGACGGGCGATTTGCACAGGGGGCCTGCGTATGAAAAGGAAGATCTGGTAAAAAGAATGTCCGGCCTGCTTAAGGCAATGGCCAGGGATTTTGATGTCAGGCAGGTCTATTCGCTGATTGACACGACTGCTGACAACGTAGGCAGGGAGGCCTTTGATGTGGCTCTTGAGTTGAAAGAAGGGCTGCGCGAGGAAATTGGTTTCTGCGTCGGTTCCTACCCGATATTCGGCTTCAAGGACAGCGAGCCTGACCGGTGGAAGGTCTTTGAGGAAGCTTCCAGGGATGCGGACTTTCTTGGTGCACTGCCTGAGCGGGATGAGAAGGAAGGTCACATAGGCTACAAGGAGCATCTGAGAAGGATACTGTATCTGGCAGCAGAGTTGGGGAAGCCTGTCCATGTCCACGTTGACCAGGCAAACGACCCCAGAGAAAACGGCACAGAGGAGCTTATCCATGCAGCAGACTACTGCATACCACCTGGTATGCGGCAGCCGGGCAATGAGCCTTTGGTCTGGGCAATACACAGCATATCCCCATCAGCATATGATGAACAAAGATTCAACGATATGCTTGATGGTATGTATGAATGTAACATCGGCGTGATATGCTGCCCAACAGCAGCCATATCAATGAGGCAGAACAGGGACCTGTCCGCGCCTACACACAACAGCATAGCAAGGATATGCGAGTTGCTAGTACATGGCATAACAGTCAGGCTGGGATCGGACAACATTGCAGATGTGTTCGTGCCCTCGGCTACCGGGAACATGTACTCTGAGGCGTTAAGTGCAAGCAATTTCGTAAGGTTCTACAAGCCGGATGTCTGGGCAAAGGTGCTGGCAGGCGAGAAGCTGAATGAGATGGACAAGCTTTCCATAAAAAGGTCTTTGGAAGAAGGCTAACACTAAGTATATGTAAAAGGATATAACAAAATAACAAAAAAGCCAAGATAAAATAGGTGTAGCTATTGGCTAAATAACCTTTATAAGCAGCAGAATGCAATGAGAACTCTTGGAGATGATTATGAAAACGATTGTATCTAAAAGGGAACTGAAGAGGATTGGGGAATGGTCAAGCCAGCCCGGAAGGAAGCTGCTGCTTTACCACAATGACCCGGACGGGATCTGCTCGGCCGCGCAGTGGCTGACGGCTTGGCCTGACTTCGAGCCCATTGCGCGTGAGGGGCCGGTCATGCAGCCCGGGTTTGTCCGTTGGTTGGCTGACCAGCAGCCAGATGTATTGGTGTTCCTGGACCTGCCTGTTGACCAGGAAGCCAAGAAACTGGCCTGGCTGCAGGAGCAGAGGCCTGACCTGAATATCATTGTCATAGACCACCACATACCTGACAGTAATCTTGGGTCAAGCAAGGGCAATATAATCCATGTGAACAACAAGTTCATTGCTGGGCTGAAGGGGAAATACTTGCCGGCTGCATGGCTGGTTTATATTATTCTGGAGGATATGGGTGAGTTGGAGGGCAAGAAGGAAATAAAGAAACAACTTAAGCAAAAGCTGGAGCAGATCAAATGGGTGGCAGGAGCAGGCATAATTGGCGACTATGGCCAGAAGGATTGTGCCGGGTTTTTCAAGGGCATGAAGGGCAGGCAAACTGGGATGAAGGTAATGGAAAAGGCAGCTGACCTCATCTCGGCTGCGGTTACGTTGAAGGGCAGGCAGGGCGCGGACAGGGTCCTGAAGATACTGTTAAGGGAAGCTAGGCAAGGCAGTATAAACGGGTTTGTTGGCAGGAGCACGCTTCAGATATGGAAGGGGTTTGTTGACACTGAAGTGAAAAAGACCCTGAAGGAGTTCAAAAAGGAAGGGGAGGAATTCAAAGGGCCCAAGCGGCTCAATGTATCGATGTTCCGTATAAGGAGCAAGCTGAACATTGTTTCAGTGATTTCCACCATACTGTCCGAGAAGCATCCGAACCGAATAATACTGATATACAAGCTTTCCCACAAGGGCATGTGGAAAGTCTCTGGTCGTCTGCAGAGCGGCAGGCGGGATTTAGGCACCTTGTTCAAGAAGGCTGTCAAGGGGATAGGCACAGGCGGCGGGCACAGGCAGGCAGCTGGCGCGCGGGTCAAGGACTGGGAGCGGTTCAAGCGCAGGGTTATGGAGGAATTGGGTGTTAGTAGAGGTAAAGGGAAGGGTTGAGCGAGTCTTGAACTTGCACCGGAGCAAGCAAAGAACCGCAATAATTTTAAGCCTGAGGGTCAATAATCAATTAGATAGTGTGGTTGAGTATGGCAAAGGAAATGGAAGACACGGAAGTTATTGACTTTAACAAGGATGATGTGGACGAGGATGACGTCGGTGGGGAAAGCGAAGAGGAATACAAGGAAAGGGTCACCAGCCTGGACCTGGAAAGGCTGATGAGGAAGCTCAACAAGGACATCGCAATAGTATACAAGCTTAAGGAAGAGAACCGGAGCCTCAAGAGGAAAATTGAAGGTCTCACCCACAACAACGACAAGTTCGTTGACCTTGTCGCAGAGCTGAATGCAAAGGCCAACCGGGTCCGCGTCAAGAGGGAGAATGATCTGGTCTATTCCTACCAGGAAGGGAGCATGGTGAAGAACGAAGAGGCTGGGAAACACTGGATTAGGCTGCATAAGAAGAAACTGACCCTGAACGAGATAAACAACCAGCTCAGCCTGATCCTGTCCAAGCTTGAGAAGGAAAAGAAGCTGTAATAGCTGTAATGGTTTGTATAATTCAATGTGTTTGCAGAAACAATTTATATAGCCATTCTGCAATAATAATATAGGTGCTTATTAATGGGGAAAAAGGGTAAGGGCGAACTGATAAAGGAGCTGGAAAAGCTGTTGGGCACGTTTTCGGACGACATGATAACCGCCTTGGACATAAAGAGCGAGAAGAAGAGCCTGCTGAAAAAGATACGCGACCTCAAGAAGGAGGAGCTGCACCTCAAGGATATGGTCGAGGACCTGGAGGCGGCAAGGAACAAGCAGGCGGCTGAGCTGAAGAAAAAGGCAGTGAAAGAGGCAGAGCTCAAGCAAAAGATAGACCAGTTCAAGGAAGAGACAGCAGACATGGAATCCGAGAAGATCACGCTCAATCAGCAGATAAAGGAGCTCAAGCAGGAAAGGGAAGAGTTGAATGCATCTCTCGAGCGGACCAACGACCTCTTGGTGAGGTTCAGGCATCACATACAAGAATTCGACCAGAGCATCAAGTCTTAACCATTGCCCGGTTTTTTGGGTTCGGTGTCTTTTTTAGATTTCGGAGTCTTCTTTACAGTGTCTTCGGTTTCTTCAGTGAATCCTATCATTTCCTTTACCGGTTTTGAGACGTATGGCTTTTGGAGCAGTTTCTCCATTACTGTACGATTGGTTGCCGGGTTCTCCCACTCTAAAAGCTTAAATTTTCCCAGCCTCGATGATTCATACGACAGGGATTCTTCAGCATAATCAGCGAAAACCATGTGACAGCCTGACTTGAATTCACTGGTAAGGTCATTCATTGATTTCTTTCCGGCCGGTAAGTATCCGAGAAGCTTCCAGCTGCCCCCGCCCTCGGGTGTGAAAGGCTTCCCGTATTTGGACCTCATGGTCATGTCATCATTGACTATTATTGCCTTGTCATTTCTTCCCTTATCATCATCGACTATATATTTCGTTGGCATGGGTTGTTATTGGCAGTAAGTTTTTTATACCCTTTTATGCCCCTTCCCCGTTTCATTCTTTTTTATTCCTGCGCATCGGATTGGGGTAATGATTTTAAATCAGCTGCACCAATAGTTAATGGTATTGGTAATAGTATATGTGCGTGTCAGTATGGAAGATATAGAGAGAAAGGCGAACCAAGAGGCAAAGGCCATGATAGAGAAGCTGGAGGGGGACAGGCAGCTGGCCCTGAGGATGAAGCGCGAGAACCAGAGGCTGAGGAAAAAGATAGAGGCCCTGATGAGGAACAACCAGGGCATGGCCACCATAGTAAGGAAGCTGGACAACAAGATGGGCGAAGCGCACATAGTCCCGCGCAAGGATATGGTATACTCCTACCAAGACGGCATGATGGTAAAGAAGGAGGAGATTAGCAGAAAAAGGCTGGAGCTGAAGAAAAAGCATGCAGACATGAACGAGGTAAATAAGCAGCTCAACGAGCTACTTGGCATCATGAAGGAGAGAAACATTAATATAGGAACAGGCGACAATAATAATAAAGAAGGCAAGGAATAAACACTGATTACTAAACATTGGAGTGTTGCATTGGAGGTATTGGTTATATGGCAAAAAGCAGGAAAGACCGGCTTATCAGCGAGCTTGAAGGCGCTGTTGATGTCCTGTCCACGGACATGACAACGGCCATGGATATCAAGAATGAGAAGCAGAAGCTTATGGAACAGATAAGGAGCCTGAAAAAAGAGGAGAGCCACCTAAAGGACATGGCAAAGAGCCTTAAATCCACGAAGGATAAGCTGGAAAAGGAACTGGATAAAAAGACCCGTCAGGAAGAGCGGGTGAAGAGTGCCCTGAGCAAGACCAGGATGGAGAAGAGAAAGATGTCTTCCAGGAATGTTTCATTGCAGGCCAAGGTGGATAGATTGAGCCAGGACAAGAAGGATCTGGCTGCTTCCCTGGTTAGGATGAACGAGGTTATAATAAAGCTCAAGCAGCACATACAGGATTTTGACCAGGATATAAAGTCTGAGCTGTAAACTGTGCATACTTCGGGGGCTTATTTTGAATCCGATGGGTAAAGCAGTTTCATGAGCGCATTCTCGTTTATTATTATGGTGGGGAAGCCCTTGCCTTCTTTCAGCTGGCTGTTCACGGACTTGAAGTAGCCCAGGGTATTCCTTCCGGCCTGCATTGACATCAGCGTGTATATGATGCGCGAAACCAGGTCTGCCCGGTATTTCTTGCAGAAAGGCAGTATGTTTGACACTATTATCATGGCGAAGATATCGTCGAATATGTACCTGCCTGCACTGGCCATGATATCCTTGGTGCCGTAGAGCGTTTTCAGGTTGTTTGGGTCGAAGAGCACGCTCCTGTGCTTTTCCATGAATGCATGTATTGTAACCCAGTTCTCCAGCAATACGAGGTTCATTGACCACTCACCCTGTTTGGGCGGCTTGTGCATGCCTATGACATAGTCGGTTGTCCATCCGAATTTCGCAATGATCTTCTTTTGCACCTTGGCCTTTTCCAGAAAGCCTTCCTCTGCCATTGCCTTGTGCATGGGCTTGTTGAGGCCCGGCTCTTTGTGGTAGAGGTAGTTTGTCGTGATGCCCCATTCCTTCTGGATGCTGAACAGCGTCCTGCCGTCCGGGCTGCCGGCGCAGCCAAGCCACACCGTCCAGAAGCTCCTGTAGTCTGTCAGCTTTTTTGGCATTTTTATTGCCCTTGTTTTATGCATATCCTCAGCATCTTTATTCCATATGACTCATATGCTGCTTAATATATTGTACTTATCTAATATAATAATATATGCCCTTATCATGCCGAAAAAATTAAAAAAAGGTACATATGTACTACCAACTATGCGAAAAAAAGCAAATCCAGGTACACAAGTGCCCGAAACAGCCTCAAACAAGTTTTTCTTAAACAAAGGGATTTTTTGGAAAAATTGTGGTATATATGTACTACTGTTTTTATGCGTTTATTGATTAAATTAGATTATGTAGGTGAAAATGGTCATCGTGCTCTGTATGGCGTCTCCGTACGGCGTCCCGTAGGGTATGCTCGGCTTTACCTTCAGCTTGTCGATTTTCTCACCAGGTGCCAGCTCGTCCTCGGTAAT
>Ga0180434_10000981_pt1 | contig 42013 bp, 67 predicted proteins | sample SS_ome_7_FD_132453 | JGI IMG/M metagenome (GOLD analysis project Ga0180434, IMG submission 132453) | Hypersaline lake sediment archaeal communities from the Salton Sea, California, USA - SS_1_D_2 metaG | ecosystem: Environmental > Aquatic > Non-marine Saline and Alkaline > Hypersaline >... | reverse complement strand
GTATACTGCTCAATATATCAGACTAAACATATCCTGTTGATATAACATACTAGATTAGTTGCGTATCAAGAGATTATATCAGACTAAACATACTCTATTGGTATGGTATCAATCTATCTAGTTAGATAATGACGCAATGCATTATGCTTAGTGAGAGTAAATAAGAGTATAATCATGGGATTTACTAGTATACTGCTCAATATATTGGACTAAACATATCCTGTTGATATATAATGACGCAATGCATTATGATAGTACTAAACATGTTCCAATATGACGCGATGCGTCGAAAATATTTTATCTAATTAGATAAAGATGTGTTACTCGCCGTTAAATCCTCTCACCAGGTATGGGTCTATCTAATTAGACGGTCTCGACTTCGCGGATGGGACCTAAAATCCCGAGGAAAATCCCCTTAAGCGCGGATGGGACCTAAAATCCCGAGGAAAGGCGTCGATGGGGTTTACTCCTCAACCCCATCGACACCATAGAATCCCGAGGAATGAAAGTCCCAGTCCTCCGATGCTACGTCATCGTTGAAAGAGTAGCAGTAGCGCACGAAGGCGCGTGTGGCACGCCCGGATTGCTTCAGGATAGCCTTTCGGCAGTCCTGGGGACCACGCAATCGAGACCCCGACGCCACCCAAAGAGCGGCAACTCTGGGTCCCTTGAGATAGCGTGCTTCCAAGCGCGCGGCATCAATCCTGTCGATCCTGTCCATAGTCCGTTCCTCTCCTGGCCTCAAAAATGAATAAATCAATCAACGTAAAAGTAATTGAACCATGAAAACGGGTTAGCGCAAAGAAAAAAGAGAAATATATTTTCCTCTAGCAGCAAGCGGGATATCTAATTAGACAGAGTCTGTCTAATTAGATGTGCACCTTCAGATATCTATCTAATTAGATAGAGTCTGTCTAATTAGGCAGTGGGGCGCAATCGGATGGGGCCTAAAATCCCGAGAAACCATCTTCCTCGTACTGATAGGTCATCTTGACCGCCCATCGGTCCAAAACTACCGCACCATCTTCCGTACGGTATCCCGGCTCGCCAAACCGTTCCCAGCATTCGGAGACGAACTGGGGGTCATCCCATGCGCCAGCTGAATTCACGATATTATCAGGATTCACTAGTTCTGCAGCTTCTGTCATGTCCACGTTATAGTGGCTTGCAGCGAGTGCAATAACATATACTGGGATTGCTGGGAGGATAGTCTTAAGCGTCCAACAATGCTCGCCGTATCCGATGTTACGGCCGGAATCGCAGAACAGGATGACATAGTTAGCAAGCTCGTTTTCCTGCCTTCTATGCGTGAGGGACATTATCTCACCCCGAAAAGGGCGAGCCAGTACGCCGAAAATTCTTCCGGCACCAGCTCAAGGGATTCTAAGTCCCGTGAGCCAGTAGCATAATACACCGCGTCGTGGAAGTTAACCCACAGAATCCAACCCCTATTGGGGCCGTCGAAGCACTTGTTAACCAGTGTTTTGATAGTCACCGTTTCCTCCCAAGTAAAATGAATAAATCAATCAACGTAAAAGTAATTGAACCATGAAAACGGGTTAGCGCAAAGAAAAAAGAGAAATATATTTTCCTCTAAGAATGAGCGGGATATCTAATTAGATAACTTGGATTGCCGTGCCTAATTAGATAGGGAAGGCCTACAAAGAAAAAAGAGAAATATATTTTCCTCTAGCAGCAAGCGGGATATCTAATTAGATAGGGTCTATCTAATTAGATAGGGTCTGTCTAACCAGACAGTGGGGCGCAATCGGATGGGGCCTAAAATCCCGAAGGGTTTTCAAAGGTGGTTAAGCCCCGCTTGGTTATGCGCGTAGCACGCGGGGCTTGCCGAACGTGGAAACGAACCACGCGAATACATCTTGTACTCGCTTCGTGGGCACATAGGGCGCCGTCGTATCTCCCCAAACGAAAGGCATCGAAGTAAATTCGGTTACTTCATTAGGGGAAATGAGGCCGTTTTTCAATTCTTGTTTTGTAGTGTCAATGATGGCAAGTTCGTACTCGTCATATTCCTCCGGCGATAAGCCGAACTCCACGGGATGCGAATAGCGCCAATAAAAAGGGCCGTTCGCGCCAGCCTGGATCGAAAGCCGGTACTGGCTTTCTCCAAAGGCGATATGGAACCACCCCGATTGATCGGGAGTAGACCATGGTTTCATGTAGTCAGTAAAGCGCATCGTAACTTCCTTTCCTGTTTTGAAGCCTGATAAAAGTATCCCATGAGAATCAGTTAGCGCAAAGAAGAAAATAAAAATATTTTTATGGTCTGCTAGTGGCAAGGTATCTAATTAGATAGTGCAGGGTGGCGCGGCAAGCCTACCGTGCCATCCGTCTCCCGAGCCTGGTAAGTTCGGCTCGGATGGCTTGCGCGCCGATCTCGCGCATCGGCCTTTGGGTGTCTTGGGTGTCTTGTTGATCCTCCAAACGCTGCAGTCTTTCCCGGAGGATTATGATACGGTCCGACGTTTTCTTTTTTTCTCTGTCGCTCATAGTTCTACTCCTCATCTGTTTCTAGTTACTTATACCAATGGTATGAAGAACATGCAAGGGGCTATTCCCCTTGCTGTTCATACGCTGCGATGGTGTCTTCACAAGCTTGCACCATCGCAGCGTACTTCGCGAAAGGCAAGGGAGAGTCTACCCTTGCCAGATGCGCCAACTGCTCCAGAATGAGCAGTACTGGGGGCGCCATGTTCGCCCGCTCAGTACCAAACGTATGGAGATACGCTCTGTAAGCCCTCGTAAGGGCTTGAGAGACACCGCAACCGTTGCAGGCGCCCCCATTGACGATATCAAGCGCGTCTTTGCACGCTTGATATTGCTCTTTCGTGAAAAGAGTAGTTGTTTCCATGGTTCGCTTCCTTTCCTGTTTTGAACCTGACATAATTAGACCATGAGAAATGGTTAGCGCAAAGAAGAAAATAAAAATATTTTCATAACGCATCGCAGCGCGAGAGGCCCAGGTTATCTAACTAGACAGGCGGATATTTTTATCTAACTAGACAGCGGGGAGCGAGGGCGGGAAGGAAGGGCATCTTCCCTTCCCGAGAATCCTAGTTACTGCCTTCCAGGTTGCCAGCTTCCAGGATGCCAGCCTTCTTAGCCCAGCATTTATAGAGGATACGTTCTACGATATGATCCCCGATAAGATAGGTCACCCTGACGGGCTTCTTTTGGCCGATGCGCCAGAGTCTCGCGACAGCTTGCGCGTTTCTTGCGGGTGTCCAGTCAGGGGATACCACAAACAACCTGTTAGCCCGTGTGAGCGTGACACCCTCACATCCTGCTAAAGTATAGGCGATGCCCTTAACATCCTTCTCACGGTCCTGGAACGCGCGTACAGCGTCGTATTTCCTAGCACTGTCATCGTCACCAGTAATAGTGAGCCATCCCTTGCTGGCCAGTACTTCCACTGGCGCCCGATGGCAAGAAAACACGGCAGGAATACCATCGTACTTGGCGAGCATTTCCATCATGGGTGGCACCTTTGCCGATGCTACTGCGGCTCGCATGGCGCTAATCTTAGCAAAGATATCACCTTTACCAGTTCCAGCCTTATTCTGGATGGCATCTTCCAGGATGCTTTTGAGGTTCTCTTCACCGCCTACCCATTGGAGCAGAGCATCGCATTGCGCGATGGCGTTTTCGTCCAGGGGTACTGTGACGAACTCGCTTTCGATGGGTGGCAAGGTCAAGACATCCTTTGCCAGCCTACGTATCATGACCTTTCGCAGCATGGCACCTGCATCCGATGATGGTGTTCCGTACTCCCATCCGTTCCAGCGGTTTCTACGGCAAGCCCAAACCTGATGGAAGGTGTCGCGGTCACCGTAAGCTTCCCGCAACAAGCCCAGAGATTCCAGGATGTTTCTCAATTCGATAGGGTTATTCAGCAAGGGAGTACCTGTCAGACCAAAGACGCGCCCTTGTGCCCTTCTGACGCATCTGGAAATGCTACGGAAAGCCTGGTGCCTTTGCGCCCTCGTGCTTTTAGCATAATGTACTTCATCAGCGATGATGGTGATCGGACCGGGCTTGCCGATGGTCGCTTCCAGGTCGGCATCGATGGCTTTGGCTCTTTCTAGGCGGTGCTTACCTTTTCCTGCCTTAAGGTTTTCCACTGGCAAGGATGTCCAACGTGCCACGATAACCTCACCAGGATGGGGCCATCTGAAGTTTTGGCGGTCAACTGTAACGGGCTTAAGGTCTGGTCTAACCTTCTGGATTTCTTCTTTCCAGAATCCCTGCACACACGCGGGACCAATCACCAAACCGCCATAAGCCGGATTGACCAAGCAAAGCCCTTGCCTGGTCTTACCCAGTCCCATCTCATCAGCGATAAGACCGCGTGACCTATCCCTTGCCCAGTCTACACCATCTCGCTGGAAGGGAAAGAGCTTATCGTTAGTTCCTTCCGGAAGATTGAATACATGAGACACGGCGGGCTTTTTAGGCGCATCGTTATTGGGAAGGCAATCATGATGCGCGGTCACCCATTGCCCGGATGATGTTTTGCCGAGCCTACCTTCGCCTGCGGATACCCATACTCCACAGAAAAGGCACGGCTTGTCGTACTTGTTGGCGCCATACCAATTGATGGCGCTATTCGTGGGCTTGTTATTCGTGGGCTTGTTATTCGTGGGCTTGTTAGCAAGGATGCTTTTGGCGCAAGGTTCACACGCTGCGCACCATTTCCCATGGGCATCTTTACATAGGGCACCTTCGCCAGCATCGATGCTTTTGGTGCAATTGCCCGATACCTTCGCGCGACAGTATCCTCTGTACTTTGTCGGGACAAAGGAACCATCTTTACGCTGGATGGGATCCAGGGTATTGGCGTTCTCGGTTATCAGACTATTGCGCAATGCCTTGATTGCCTTGATGGTGTCGGGAGAAAGGCCAGCTTGCTTCTGATGGCAAAGCGCAATGGCGAGCATACGAGCTTTGCCCTTTGCGCTGGGAGGGATACCCTGTGCAGCAATGTCTTTCCCGTCTGTCGCGCACATACGGCAGAATCCCACGTTGTCACGTGAGATGGTCCCATCGCATGCCAGAGAAAGATCGAAAACCGCGTCATATGCGGTTTTCAATATATCCTGGTCAGTAATTACCATTTCCTTACCTTTCCTTTCCTGTCTTTAATGAAACGACAATAGTATTAGACCATGAGAAATGGTTAGCGCAAAGAAAAAAGATAAATTTATTTCATGGCGCAGTGTGTCGCGCGCCGGTCCAGTTTATCTAATTAGATAACTATAAATATCCGTCTAGTTAGATAAACTAGAGAGAAACGACACGAGGGGCGCCTATGTCCAGTCTGCGTTCCAGGCGCCGATGCAGTATCCCAGTGCCACTTCCAGGCAAGTTGTACGGCAGAGCAACTTCCCTGGGTAGCTACGAGATTCGGTATTCAGGGGCATGTCTTGCATGTCATCAGACCATTTCCTGTATTCTTCAGGAAACTGGAACACCTTGAAAAGAAAATTCCCTGACACGATGAGCCATCGGCCCAAACGAACGGGCTTGCCCTTTTTTACCAGTGCTTCCTCGCACTGGCGATAAATGGTCTCAGTGTCAGTCTGAGGACCTATGTTGGGTATAAAGATACGCGTATCAGTAATTTCTTGATCGAATCCCATGATGCCTTTCCTTTCCTGTTTTGAATTGAACCTGACATAATTAGACCATGAAAACAGGTTAGCGCAAAGAAAAAAGAGAAATATATTTTCCTATGGTAGCAAGCGGGATATCTAGTTAGATAGGCGAATATTTTTATCTAACTAGATAGTAACAGGAAACAAAACGAGACCTTGCTGGATCAGGTTATCCCTTAGTCAACAAGGTCTCGTTACAGCAAACCCATATATCTCCATCCCGACATTACTCCAAGTATGTCGGGCCATTTCTGCGGTCTCAAACCGCTCGAATGGGCATTGTTTTCCTCCTTCCCTTTCTACAATGGACTACTTTATTGACCTTTTTTCAACTCATCCAGGCGAGCATAATACTCGCCATAAGCCCTTTCCAGGGCATCCTGGGAAGCGTTTTCGATCCCATCGGGATCATCCCCGATGGGCTTGGTTTCCGTCATAGTACCGTCGTGCGAAAGCACGGCAGTACGCAAGCGGTATTTTCCTCTCATCTCGCCGGGACGTTTCTCGTGGAACGTTTCCACGAGAACCAACGTCGCATTTCCGGCTTGCGCCCTTGTGAGTATTCTTGCCATTGTCATTGTTTTCCCTTTCCTGTTTTGGTTATGAATGTATTAGATCATGAGAAACGGTTAGCGCAAAGAAAAAAGTAGAATTTATTTTCTTGTGCCGATGTGTGTGTGTGTGTGTGTCGTAGGGGAAGGGAAGCAGGTTATCTAATTAGACAAAAATTAAGACCTATCTAGTTAGATATGCCCACATTCGTGAGGATTTTCTATCTAATTAGATAGAAATAGCGTCTAGTGCTCCGGTCGGTAGCGCTTGCGGATGGCCGATGAAATCCCGAGAATCCCGAGGAGAAAGCAGGAGTCTATCCCGTTGATACTGATACCGTCTTAGACTCCTGCCGAAACGCTGCCGATATCTCTTCGTCCGTCATATCGGCCAGTACTTCATCGCCACCTATGCTCTCAATCCAATCTTCTAATTCGTCCATTCTGTCCATATTGGCGTATAGGGTGTCCGCGCAAAAGTCTGGCGCCAATCCCAGAGAGATACGCTCATCCATGATGAACGCATCATGATGGAGATGGCACATCTCGCACCGTTCACCATCTTTGATGACGTTTCCGCAGTCTACACATCGGATGATGTCGACGTCAAACGTTACACCATGGAGAGCTTCTCGCAATGTTTTGGCGCCAATGGCATCCCGCACGACAACAGGCAGCTCGACATCTGGATAGATGTCATAGGCTGGCAAAAACTCCGCGTACTGTGCCTTTCGGTATGTCTTATACTTCATGGGCTTTGAAGTCCGTACGCGTTTCATGTGTCGGCCATCTTTAGAGAGCATTTCTTCCAGCGCTTGTGCAGCCGGGTTGTCACCTTTCCGCGAAAACTGACGCATGATGACGATGGTGAACGCGGCTTGTGCGTCTACCAATGGCAGGATATCCTCCATGGCAGACACGTCTTTAAGGACTTGCTTGACTGGCATCTCATTCCCCCTTCGCCAATTCACCCAGCTCGATGAGTTTTTCTCGCAATGCCCGGATGTCCATCTGGATGATGGGATCACACGCAAAGTCCATGACGCGGCTTTCCCTTCTTTCCAATTTCCGTAGACTTCGCCTTGTTTTTTGAATGTCTCGCCTGATACGTTTCCTTTCCCGTTCCAGCATTGTACTGTCCTTTCCTGTTGGTATGCTAGGATGATACCTTGCCCTAGTTGTTAGGGCAAGGAAAATCATTATTTATCTTAGCTTGTCAGCTTATGCGTATATCGTTGCATCTCCGGCTTGTCCACCTTCATCGGCGGTTTCTTCGTTTCCTGTATCTCGTTGTACCCATCTTCATCCGCAGGGATGAACTCTACCATGATGGCGCCAAGCGCATGCAATAACTCTTCAGGTTGCATGTTGTACTGGTACGCTTCGCGGATCTTCTTCGTCAATGTAATGTCGATGTCTTGCACGTTAAGACTGCCGTCTATGCTCGCACCGTACCAGTAAAAAGCCTTCCCATTGTCAGAGAAGTTCCCCTGGAATTTAATGCGCATCCATCTGCCTTCGGCGCGGTACCTTTTCTTACCATCCCAGCTGACCTTGTCAGTGCGCACAGCGCGTACTAGCGATATCGTGGTAAAGCAATACCGCTGGTCAAAGCACGAGGTTTCGCTCACCCATGCTTCCCCTTGTTGTGCCACGATGTATCTTCTTTTTCCTCTCATGGTTCGTTTCCTTTCCTGTTTTGAACCTGACATAATTAGATCATGAGAAATGGTTAGCGCAAAGAAGAAAATAAAAATATTTTCTTGCCCTATAGCAGCCATACGCCCCCCAGCGAGGGGACTATCTAATTAGATAAAGTGTTTTCCTATCTAATTAGATACGATCTAACCAGACAGATGTGCTCCCTAGCAGTTAATTACAGTCTAACTAGACGGCGCGGATGGCGATGAGAAACCCGAGAAACCCGACGATAAATATTTTTAGATTTTAGTTGGCGCTAACCTGTTTTCATGGTCTAATTATGTCAGGTTCAAAACAGGAAAGGAGAAGTATGATGGCTAGACCAGGAAAATATGAGGCTAGTGGAGACATAGGCGAAGCCCTTCACGAGATCTCTCTCAATGGTTTCTCGCAATGCGAAACCGGGGACGCCGTTATGGGCAGTGGACATTACTCCCTGCTAATCGGCACCGGGGTACCTGGTGCGGAGTTCGCAATACTCCGAGAGGATAATTCGGGCTTCATAGACTACGAAGCCTTCGACAGTGAAGATGAAGCCCTTGCCGCATGGGATGCCGTGCTAGAGGAAGCAGAAGAAGAGGAGAAGGAAGAATGAAATTCAAGATAAACACAGATGACATCAGGGTGTCAGCTCTATGGTCCATATACAAAGGCATGTTTCAGGTATGGTATACCCTGGAGCAAGAGGAAAACCCTGAAATACCAATACTAACGTCCAGAAGCTATTTCATGGGCGAACCCCCAGAAGATGGCAATCTTCACGCCCCCTGGGTGTATATGTATTCATACACATCCAGACCAACGGTATTTTCCGGCCCTTCCGATCCTATTGAATGCTTATGGACGTTAAGCCGGAAGGGCAATCTTAGAAGAAAAGGGGAAAGGGTCTAAACGCGCCCTTTTCTATGGGCAGGCGCAACCTATCTAATTAGACAAGATGGAGCCGGGGCTATCTAACTATATAAACTCATCTCATGCTGTCTAATTAGATAAAACTACTGTCTGGCCCTGTACCTGCTGACTCATCGTGTCTCGGATGGCGTGATGAATCCCGAGAAATAATTTTAGTTTTTACTGATGCGCATCTCCATTCTCATGCCATAATATGTCAACGGAGAAAAAGGAAAAACAGGAAACGAAAGGAGATCTATATAATGAGTAACACCACCAAAGATAAAACGGCAGAGGTTCTCAAAGGGATGCTTACCGAGAACACGGGAACACACTTCATGGACAGTGGGGGCGCAAACGGCCGTCACTGGCAGCAGAACCAGAGCGTAGACTTTGACGCGCAACCCGAGACCGTACTGACATTCAAGTGGGGTTATCTCAGCATCACGCATAACGTCTACCACTGGCTGAAATCCCGATTGGAATTCAATCAAGAGATTGATGACGCCTTCAATGACTTCCTGGATGAACACGAAACGGGCAAAGAGGGCGAAGCCCCTTCCTTCGATGAGATGCAGTTCTCCTACCGCAATGGCCACTACGAATTCCCTTCATGGCTCAGCGCCATGGAATGTTTCGTGGGCAGTGGATGGCGAGAGTACGGCCGCCCCGCCGGTATTTATGGAGAAGGCGGCCCCGTCACAGTAAACACATACAACGGTGAAGATTTACTGTCACAAACCATCCAGTACGTCTACTGGGAAGACAGCAACGGCGAACATATCATGCTCCAGCTTCATAATGGGGCCGATGTCCGTGGAGGATACACCAAGCCGCGCGCCTTCGACGTTGGCGGTGACTACGGCGAGCTGGCCATCTTTGACAACGCGCACGCGGGCATCTCCTGTGACAAGTGCAACGCGGCATGGCACACCGATGACGGGTACCACTGGTACCCAAACAACAATGAAGAAGTGCAGCTCGAAAACTGCAAAGTAGCATGCCACGACGATGAGCCCCCCTATGATGAAACACCGGGCGATAGCATCATCTTTGTGAACGAAGATGGCCAAGGGGAGTGCCCATTCTGCGACGGTAAACTTTCTGGCGGTTTTTTCTAGCGCGAACGTATTTCGTTGCTACAATACATAGTAACGAGGGAAAAACGGCCCTATAATCCAAAAGGTCAGGATCGGGTTCGAACCCCGGTAGGGTCACAACACATGGGATGCCCAGGTCTGGGGCTAGCAAGAGGTAAGCATCGGAGCGGCTGGCGGGCCTACTCAGGTGCAAGCGTCAACCTTACCGCCATAAGGCGCTAGCGGGGAGTTCAATTCTCCCCCGTTCCCTCCTTTCTTCCTTTCTTGTTACCTTTGTTTCTTGTTTTCCACCCTTGGGGCGGCGCGTTGCCGCCCCTTCTCCTTTTACGCCCAAACCCTATCTAATTAGATAAAGTGGGTGTGGAGTGCGCGGTCTCGCCCGTCCTGTCTAATTAGATAGGAATGCCGCCCCCCACCGTCCCGGTGTAGGCACGGCTTGGACCCTAAATCCCGACAGACATCCATGGACGGCTCGGCCCCTAAATCCCGACACGACTCCTGAGAAATATTTTTATTTATAATAGCGCAGAACAAAGACCATTGTATAATGAGAGCAACCAAACAGGAAAGGAGATTTATTATGAGCTTTGTGGATAAAGTTACCAATAACCTCGAAGGCGTCAAGTTCTTTTCCGTGGGTCCGTGCCCTGGGTGCGAAACCTGCGGCCTCAGTGACAACCCCACTGAAGAAGAATACGACCTCGCCAGTGAGAGCCATTTCTCGTGGTCGCCCTGTGACTCCTGTAACTCCCACCTGGGAGGGGACCGTCACGCGGCCCATGGTTACATCACGTTCGATGATGGGTCGGAAGAATTGGTACACTTCGATGTGTGCACCGACTGCCTCCTGTACCACGCTAACGGGGACGTTCCCGAGGAAGAAGAGGAGTAAATGGAGGACCTTCTAAATAAACTGATAGCGCAGATGGAGACATGCCGCGCACACGCCTTCGACATAAAGTATAAGTTGGGCGACGTGGACGGCGTCGCCAACGCGCTGGCCTTCCTCCAAGCCCTGAAGGGCACACTCAACCTGGACGCGGCCATAGACAAGGCTATGGGCGCGCTGAAGGACCAGGCGGAGATATGGGCTCCCCTTAAAAATGAAATCGAGACAGCCATCATGGCACGGAGTTCAACGCTCCGCGTAGGCGGCTGCATCTACGATAATCCCGACACTCGCAACAAAGAGAGGACTGAATCGCCGCGCGGCATCATACTAATAGATAGCATACTCTTTATCAATGGGCACTCCTCCATGGTGGTTGTTAGCGGCGTGAAAACCTTTCTGGAACACCCAGAAGCACCGCAAGTTTTTAAATGTAAGCACACCCACATAGACGAAGATGGGACCGTGCGGTTCGAAGAGAAGATAAGGGTGCCCCACGTCCAGAATGAAGCTGGCGCAGTGGATATAGACGTCACTGCCGAACGAATAATCCTCAAGGCCAACGAGGCGGCCGAACCCTACCGCGCCTCGTGGGAAGAAGTTCATAACGAATTATATGGCGCGGAGTGAGAACGCGGCTACACTAAAAATAGACCTGGGGGCTGCACGCAATTCCCCCTAATCATTTCCCCCCTAGCGACGCCTCCAGGTTTAGATTGGCGGTCACCCATTCCCAGTGGCCGCCAATCGCTTTAAATACACTTATAAACTTGCGCAAACTTTATGCAACACTTTATGTAACTTCATAATACTACAATAGTTGCGTTGCGCAAACTTTATGCGACACTCGCAACCAACGCTGGTAACATCGACTGCACAGCCCTCTACTTCTGCTTACACTTTCCCCGCATGCTCGGCACATTTTACGGAGCTTCATTTGCGAGTTGGTGACCTCGCGCCAACAAGCAAAACACAACAACCACACATCAGATGGTCTAATTAGACCGTTCTTGCACCTGAAATAGACGCGCTTGCCCTCACGCCCGCACTTCTTGCAAATTTTTCTACTCACAACTTCGTTACGCATACCCTCTTCAGAGAATTCCACAAGGCATATTCTGCGGCCATCTCTGTCGTCCCTTACGCGCTTCCGGTACCTCTCGCCCTTCCGTCTAACCTCGGAATACACTTTAGCACACCTTCTATGATATCTATAATCTTTACCATAACTAAACCTCCACTCTGAATAACACCGGCGGCACAGCCCCCTAGCATGATGCGCGTAGTCAGTCGCACCACAAAAACGGCACGCGTCGAATTTTCTAGACCACATATTTAGTCGCCCCCAAACACATTATAGAAGTTGCGCAAACTTTATGCAACACTTTATGTAACTTCATAATACTACAATAGTTGCGTTGCGCAAACTTTATGCGACAAGAAAAAAGATAGCGCGGCCATAAATCGCGGCTACAATGTAATCAGAGTAAGAAGGTTGTGGGAAGCCGCCTTACTCCAGGACCCATGTTGCTCGTCCTATCGTCGCACCTTTTCTGTTTTGGTTGGTCAGGGGTGGCTTTCGAGTCACCCCTCGACTTTTAACGAGGCACATATCGCGACACTAGCAGGATGTAAGAACGAGCCGAGGAAGGAGATACAAGTGCACACTGATAGCGAGGCAAACATCACGACAACTCGCAACAATGACGACGACTAAACAACCATTGGTAGCGACTAAAGCATAGTGGCAAAATGAGCCATCTCAAACGAACCCACCATATAGCATGAACGTCCCCTTTTTGGGGTAAAATCGTTGATCTAATTAGATAATAGTATTTACAGTAGGTTTGTGTTAGGTTTGAGTGTGTACTCCCGAAGTGCGCGGAAGGGGGCGCTTTTAAGCGCACTAAAAATCGTTGTATCTAATTAGACAGAAAAGTTTTACGGCGAAAAAAGGGGGTGAAAAATTTTTTCTGGTTTCCCGGAGAGCGACTTTTGGTCTAATTAGGTGTCTATTAGGGGGTATCGTGGATTCGTGTTTTTGTATCTAATTAGATAAAACGGAGTAATATCTAATTAGGCCAACGATTTTACCGTCTAATTAGATAGAAGTGCTCCAGCAGAAAAAAGTTAAACACATTCGGTTGCGCCGCATGAATCCCGAGGTATAATCAGAGCAAGCAAAAACGAGTTATACATTACTATTTGCTGTGAATCTAGAAGTTAGAGCATGTACAAGCCGTTAGAGTCACTTGAATAAAGAAGGACAAGTCGCCTGGATTTGGCTGGATTTGGCTGGAGGCGGTGTGGACGGATGGAAGAGAATGGAGAGCATGGGAGGGGTTTCTAGCTCACTTACGTCTCACCCATTCACACTCTCTCTCTCTCTCTTGTGTATGCATGTGTCTGTCTCTTTTTGTCTTGTTGGGAATTGGGGCCGCGATCCCATAGGGGGTGTTGGGCCGCGATCCGAAAGGGGTATAATCCATGAGAGTACCAGGGGATGATCTCTTCGAAAGATTGGAGGATATGACACATGAAGGTTAAGCCTGAACACTACGCAGCACTTGAGGCCGCGCTCCACGAAGTGGCCGAGAAATATCCCGACGGTCCCGCACAGTATGGGGCCGCTGGCCTGTCGGATGAACGGTTTCGTTGGGATGCCTTGTGGGCGTCCAGGCCTGACGGGATGAGTGGTGTACTGTGGGTGAACCAGGTTATCTATCCTTACGCCAAGGATTCGCATCTTGATACCGCTCTCCGTAAAGCCGTGATGGCGGTGTGGGGCCGCGCCCCGGAAAGGAAGGCATAGCAGGATGAATGCTACCGTTACATTAGACTCCCTCGGTATTGACCGGGAAAATCCCGAGTTGCTTAGGGCCGTTCTGGTTGCGGGCTACACTCTGGTCTTATGGGATGACGCGCCATGCTGCGAGTACATGTCGCAGCATCGTCTCCGCTACCTTATGGCAGACCGGGAGGGGCGCGTTTTGTTTGAGGGGGCCGATTTTGGGTGCTCTCCCATGCACGCCATCGACAGTGACGAGTGCTTGCGGGCGCTCCTCGGTTTCCTCACCCTGAAACCCGGAGATACAGATGATGAGTACTTCTCCAACTACACCAAGGACCAGATGGCCTTTGCGGAAGGGGACGCGGAAGAGCTTTCCCTGTGGGCCATAGATGAAGAGATGTATGGACATCCCGCTCTGGCGTGGGATGTCGATCTTTTGGAGGCCGCGTCCCGATAGGGTCTAGTAAAATCCCGAGGATTAATTAATAAGGAGGTAACGAAACATGTACAGCGAGAAAAGAATCAAGAAAGTAGTCAAAGCTTATCGTGAGGCCGCGATGCGCCTGTTCAAGTGCAGCGCTGTCGAGGCCGAAGTCTACATCAGGGCGCCCGAAAATGATCCAGGGCAATGGTCCCCTAACGCCCTAGGTATCATCTACCTGGAAGCGGATGGGCGCAAGGAAGGCGATGAGATGCTGATCCCCGCCCATCTGGACTACTACTCTTCCTATGGTTTCAACAACTGCATCAAACTCAGTGAAGAGGCAGGGGTTGGCTTCATTGAGCACATCAACGCCGCAGTGGCCGCGATTTGGGACTGAGAAAATAAAAATAAAAACGAAGCGCGACAACGAATCTCGTCTATACTGGGATCAACAGGAAATAGAAACGGTCAACGAAGAGAAGGAGGGACAGCAATGTCTACGCGCTGCAATATCCGCTTCATCCGCTACGGGAAAGTCACTGCCAACATCTACGTCCACTGTGACGGTTACCCAAATTCAGATGCTGGGATGTTGGCCAATCTCCAACGATTCTTTGAGGCCGTGGAGGCGCAGGCCGGAGACGATACTCGGTACGATGATCCCGAGTATTTGGCCGCGCGTTTCGTGGTGTGGCAAGCCGGGCGGATGGCTGAGTACGGTAAAGGTGGCGGCCCTCTGGACTTCATCGGCGTGGGCGTCAACATAAGGGACCAAGGAGACATCGACTATGTCTATCAAGTCCACTGCGACACCAATCTAGACGATAAAGGGCGTCCCATCGTCACTTATTATCATATTACCGAACGGGAGGGAAAGCGATGACCTTGATATTCAACCTCGCCACGGGCGAGGAGAGATACTACACGATGAAGGCAGAAGACGCTGTTAGGGCCGCGTGGTTACAATCTCGGGGTGACTACAACACCTGGAGCTATGACCAACAGGCCGTCCCCCTAGTGCGGGGAAAGCACACAATTGGAGCTGGTGACTGGTGTGCGCTCCTGAAGAAAAATAAATAAAACAAAGCGCAGCAATAGATCTCGCTTATACTGAGATCAACAGGGAACAGAAAAATAAACAGGGAACAGTGAAGATCATAGAACTAAGAAATTAAGGAGGATAACGATGGATCTTACACACGATGTGCCGGAGAAAGACGGGAAGGCCGTATGGATGGGTGACGGGCACCATGGTACCAGCCTGTTTTGGAGCGAGCAGAGGGATGCTTATGTCGCGGTGGATCACGAGAACGACCGCGTGACAGAGCACGAACGCCTGCTCTTGATCGAGGGTGGTGACTGGGACGCTTTTGACGATATTCTTGTGGCCACTGACGGGGACAACCCCAATGGACTCTGCTTCGTCGGAATCGACGAAGACACAGATGTGGGTAAAACGATCCTTGGGACGATCTTCATGGTTGCAGCGGAGATGCTCTGGGATTCAGCGACAGCCGAGGAAGAAAACGAATCTCGCTTATACTGAGATCAACAGGGAAACGGACACTAACATAAGGAGGGTGACATGGGCAAGAGGACAAACATATCGTGGTTCAATCTCACCAACAAGGATGGGACGCCAACCAAAACTGGGATGTTCCACACCCCCGAAGCGAGCGCTGACATCTGCCTTTTTCAATACCCCGAGTGGAACGGTAAGCCTGGTAACTGGGCTATTCGGATAACTTTTCGGTGCGGTGACGATAAATCCAAAACCCTTGGGGGCGCCCAGCGGAAAGCCAGAAAGATGCTCAACAAAATGATGAAAGCTCTAGAAGAGGACTAAAGAATACTGGTAATAACCGATGCTCTGGTGCTGGCGTATAACTAAAATATAAAAACGTTGCGCACCAACAATTCTACGCTATAATCTAAGCAATCAAGAGAACAACGGGAACCACAACAACCAAACGAAGGAGGACCCTATGTCCAGCGACAACACAGTCAAAGATCTCAGGATCATCGAGAAGGCCCCAGTCTACCGCGTGGACTGGCAACAAGTCATGGGCGAAGGCATTGAGGGCTTCACGTGGTCAGAGACGGTAGACCGCGATGACGTAGCGGAAGAGCTCGGCGTAGACGACGAACTTCTGAGAGCCGCTGGCGTCCCTAAAGAACTGGCTGCTATCAACGGATATGTTGACCTCTTCGAGTGGGAAGACGAGATCAGCGAGCAAGGTTACTACGGTGACCTGCAAGTGCAGATGGATGGGTGTGAAGGCCCTATGATGAACTTCGTATACTCCCTGGAGAAAGAAGTGTCCCTAGACGACGTCACGAAGATAAGCGCCAACGTTTGCATGGTCTGCTTTAGTGAGGACGCCCAAGACGCCGGGCTGCCTGAGTACGGATTCGCCTTGACGGGCGGCGGCATGGATATGTCGTGGGATATCGCTGGAGCCTACGTGGATCTCGGTTTTCTGCCCCCCACTACGGTAGTGTCGCGCCTACCGGAGTTCGCAGGAGACACGCTGACAGAGCGCAAGGCACGCATAATCGAAGCCATGCGCCAAGATTACCGTGTAAGGGCGCGCTGGATCGAACAGGGTATTCGTGACCTGAATATCCTGGAAGCCAAGCTTAAATCAGATGGATAAGGAGGGTACAATGCAGGTCCGCGATAGAGACGCCTTGCTAGAGCACACCACCCAACAAATAGTAGCAGAGATAAATGGGCTGGAAGCTGACGTAGACAGGCCTGTGAAAGTGGTCAGGGGCCTCGGCATCAACACCATCGAAGTGGAAGATCTAGTTGATATCACCATCAGCACGCATAGGCTAGGCTCCATCGAAGTCGCGCTGGAGCACGCAGAGAAGCGCTACAGGACATACAAAAATAACGAAGGGGTGGCTCGACGTATTGCCAACACCATCTTAAAACATCACGTCGAGATGGAAAAAACCAGAGCGTACGTATCTAAGGCCCAGAAGATGTGCCACACTATTTTTCTTGACCTGCAACACCTTCTAGAGAAGCACGGCGTGACCCACGTAAGGAAAGAATTCGCGTACAGGTCAAGCGATAGCCATGTGGTCATAGCTGAGGGGCAAATAGGCGGCATGCCTGACTTGCCTGAAGTGTGCCCTGACTGCGGTGGTAGGTATCTCAGCTTCGAGAGGGACGACAACACTTTCTTCATTGCATGTGAAGACTGTCTGCTGCACCAAGACATCCCATCGGACGTGTGCCGCGCTATCAAGGTGGAGAGCAAAACACCGTTGAAGATGCAAGCGACTTCGTACACGCTGAATGGACTGAGCAACCTGAACAGTAAACAGCTCGTGGCCGTGCTCGAAGCGTTGTGTAAATAAATAAACCGTGGCGCACCAACATTTTTGAACGATAATAAGGTTGTAAACAAAAACAACTATTTTCGAGGAGGTTACTATGGTGCATATCGAAGAAAAACATGTTGATACTCTACGCTGCCCCAACTGCAACGACGACTATCCGACCAGCAGCGCGGTGAAGTGCAAAGATTGCGGCACGCCGCGCTGTCCAAAGTGTGAAGACACCAAATGCCCGGTCAACGGGTGTACAGGCGGCCTGAAATGGCGTATTGACGATGACCTTAGCGACGACGCCGAATACGATGGTTACCGTGAGAGCGTCGCCTTCGACATCATGGAGATGCGTATAGGGTTTGAGCGCAACGTACACGCCCGCTCTGACAGGCATATCCTCGAAATTCCTGAGGATGCCATGGGAGTTGACGTCGAAGAGGCCGTGTCCGAAATCAGAGATTACCTCAATGGGCACGCCGTGAACGATGACAGGCTGGCCGACTACCTAGCAGAGTACGTTGATAATAATGGCGAGATGAGCGTCAGGACCTACTACAAAGCCGCCAGCATATGGGAAGCGGAGCATATCTTCGACATCCTAAGTTACGCTGACGGGCGCACCATAAATGAAGTGTCCTACGACTATGAAGACGACGCCAACCCCGATGGGACCTACCGTCAGCAGGAAATAGAAAGGGAGATTTGCTTTGGTGTGTTGACCGCCGTGGGCGAGCTGGTGGATGACATGGGCAATTGCGATTGGACCGATGAGGTATCTAATGACGACAAATGGGGTTTTCCAGAAGAACCCACCGAGATCGTTGGGGGCGGCTATGACAGACTGTACCTTGCCATTCAGGCAGCGTACCGGACCATGGGCAACTGGATCATGGAGGCCAGCGCAACGTGAGACGAGACGGCAAAGGGGAATCGCACGGCTGCATCTTCATGATTGCATTACTGGGAGCGCCGCTGTTTATTCTTCTGGTGTTGGCCGCAGGCATGAGGCGCGTCCTGCAATGTTTTGGAGTAGATAGCGACGGGTTTACACCCACGAAAGACGACAAATAAATCCCGAGGAAACAACTACTATAAGGAGGTATTTATGTTCACCAAAAATCCTAGCATGTTGAAGAAAGTCATTGACGTGAAGGATGAGCTGGAAGATCTGGTTCACAGGCTTGAAGGTGTGGCCGCAATAGATTTGACGGACGTAGCGGCTTTGCGGCACCTACAAGAGCGAGTCGCCAACATCGTCATGCCGTGGGAACCTGACGGGTGTATTCCGCCCAACTTCGTCAGAAGAACATTCCTGGGCAAGCAGGTTGGTATCGTAGACTGTCATCTTGCCGGTTACGCCAACGACTCACATAACCCAGAAAAGAACAGCGGATGGGGCCTGAAAGCTGAACACAAGGCACGCTGCCGCAGCGGCATCGTTCCGACTCTTCAGGAGGCCAAGGACGACGTCGACGATTTTCTGCAGGGCGAGGGCTTCAAATTGCTGGATGACTAAGACTAACGAGGGGGCTATGACTAATCCCGAAGTTATGGTGCTGTTCTTCACTGACGACGGACGCATGGAAGAACGAGGGCCGTTTGAGTCCGTAAGGTTTGAAGTGAAACCGCATATACCCAGTAACGTGCTGGTGGTCCCGCCCGTTGGCGATACACTGGCACGTTTTGTAAAGGGTAAATGGCATGTCACGGGCGCCAAGAGGCCATTTGCAGGCTTTGAGATTTACGTACGACAGTAGGCTCAGGTGGTGGAACTGGCATACACACGAGATTTAAGATCTCGCGCCCTAGTGGATTGAGGGTTCAAATCCCTCCCTGAGTATAAACCACCAAGCAACCATAAGGAGGCACCATGAAGACCAAAGTAAAAGAGGCAGGATGGGTAAAAAATGTAAGCAGAGGGGAGTGGGTCTTCATGTGCCTGGCCATTGTAGATGGTAAACCCCGGCTGGTGGAATTCGTCGAGTCGGGCACAAAGGACAAAGGGGGAAAAGCGTGAGATTTCAATGCATCGAATGCGATAAGCGGTTTGAGATCCCGGACGATATTGTCAAGAACAAAGGCGCAGGCTCCCACTGCCCCAAATGTCGGGGCGAGACAGCTGTGATTCCTAGTGAGCCTGTAAGGGCAAGGTCAACCAGGTGGCACAAGGTAGACAACAGGAGAAGCAAGACCTACCAGGCTGTGGCCACGTACAAGATTGAATACGTTGATACGTTCGGCGTGGATGAAGCAGTCCACAGCCTGGAAGTGCCGACATCCGTAAGGGCGGCCTATACGAATGTTCCAACGTTTCAGGCCGCCCTGGAAAGTTACTTTGACGGCGCGTCAGGCGAAGGGATGACAATTGCAGTAGCCATTCACAGCAAGGGGCATGCTGCGTTTTTCGAGGCGGGCTCGCCCTATGTTGTCTTGACGGTGTATAAAACTGTGCCCAAACCTAGTCTGATCCCAGACAAGAAAGGTATGGACACCCTGGTCACAAAGTGCTTCCCGGAAGGGCTGCGCTTGGCCGTCAACCTGGTGCTCAGGCGGTGCATAATCATGCAAAAAAATGCCCTGGAAATTACCAGGGTGCATGAAACCGCCAAGGCCGCATGCAATAAAATCGTGACGATAGCCTCCAAAAAATCCCGGAGGGTTTGCCGATTCCACCAAAGGCTTGCTGCACTGGTGGCTGAAGTCAACTCGGAATTCGAGATGCAAATGCAGGACTTGCTAACGATCTTCGAAGAGGGACCTGAAGATGGCGAGACTGACGCTATGGCTGGAGTCAGAAACCTTTCTACTGGGGCAGTGTACGATGTCCTACTAACAGTGTGGCCTAGACTAACAGTGGACTTTGACCCAGAAGCGCCGCGCCGTCATGACGAGTATGTCAATCGGGGCCTCGTCGAGCGGATTGTGGAGAAGAGAGGAAGGTGATTAAGGGTGATTAAGGGTTTCGGAGTCAATAACCAAAGCAGGCAGACCATACGTACGCCGATTCGAGGGCAATACAAACAAGGAGGGCACATCTTTCCATGGGCCATCGAAGGCGAGGGTAAGGGCCTATTCCGGTGGCAGGCTGGAAAAATGGAAGGTTTTACTCCAAGAGGTTCTACCGTGGAGACGGCTCTACGGGAGATCCGCGACGCCCTTATGTTCCAAGACGACCTGCTTAGAAAATACGGCAGGAAGTTGCGCGGGGAGCATTTGGCCATGCTTCAGCGCCTGAAAAGGTGGGAACGCATGGTCGTCATGGGCCGCCTGAACGTCAAGATGAAACGTCGGTCGGGTAAACGAGTGGGCGAAGTCTACTGGGTTGTAGAAGAGACACCCTAAAAACGTGGCGCACCAACAATTCTACTCTATAATGAACCCAACAACACAAGGAGAACAATATGACCACGCAAGACGTGAAGACGAGGGCCACGAACGTACTGAAAATTATGTGGGAACGCTACGGTAAGACTGTCTCAGCCCATGTGACAGTCAAGCAGATGGCCGCGCTGCTAGGTAAAGCCACAGGACGCGCGCCCTCTGACCCTACTGTTAGGAGAGCAATGAATACGCTCGTGGAAGAGGGTCTAGCAGTGAAAAAAATGTGGGCAGGAGGCAGGCGCCACTCATATAGATACGATGGACCCGAAGTCAAAGCGAAAACAGAGGCCTTCAACTACGCCATGCGCGAAGTGTCAAAGTCAAGTCGGACCGGGGAGCTTCCTTAACCGGCGGGTGGCGGCGTCAGGAAAAGAGGCACTGTGGCACGCTAAAGCGTGAAGCGCGGCGCTCCCTGGTTGGGCACTGCCCAGCATAGTACCCCGTGTAACGGTGTCAACCGCCACATTTCACTCAATGATAGGAGGTATAAAAAATGGCAAGTGAAGTAACCGTATGGAAATGCGACTCGTGCGGCAGCACCTACCACACTGAAGAAGAGGCCGATGCGTGCTGCAACGACCTTGCGCAGCAGATACTAGCCGTGCTGCAGGATGTTGTAGACAATCACTTCACAATATACCGGGACACTGGGGCCACTCGCAAAAGGTACCAAGCCAAGGTGGATAGATTCACAAGAATATTGCAGAGACGGCAGGACGACAAGGAGGGATAAGAAAATGGCGAGGGCAAGTAAAGCCGTAAGGGTTGAGCAGAACTCGGAGCTGCGGGACGTCATATACCACCAGATAACGTGGGGGGAGCACTCCGTCAGCCAGATGTGCACAGCAGTCCTCAATTACACAGGTTGCCCTATGTGGTTTACGAAGTTGTCCAGGAAAGCCAGATGGCACAGAGTAAATTTCGTTATGGGTAAGATGGCCAAAGACGGCGTTATCAGCAGTTACAGAGGGACCGGACCATCCGGACTGGCGGCTATCATGTTCTCTACCTGGTCCGAATCTCCATGGCCCCGCCAAGATCCCTCTGAAAAGGAGGCACAAGCAGTGCTCACCAGGTCATCCAGCCATCTTAGAGTCGTTGCTGGCAAAGTAGAGTCCATGCTAATGGAAAGCATAAGGACCGAAGGGCAGCGGATCAGCGCGGCCAATTCCAGCATGGCGTCAGTACGTAAGGCTTTGAAGGTCATCCAGGCGCACCTGGACGTCATTGACTGTGTTAGGCAGCACGAAGGTGGGGGTAAGAATGAACAAAAACAAAAATAAACCCACCTGCCCCACCTGCAACGGCCCACTCATCTTCCACGGCGAAAAATATTACTGGTGTGATAAGTGCTGGCAGACCTGCGTATGGTATAAAGGTGCATGGAGAACACTACTATCAACAGGAGACAAGTGAATGCGGCGCATCCACCAGACTATCGACACTACCAACGACAAGCAACGAGGCGTTCTACGAAGCCGGTTTGAGATGGCCATCGACCGCTTGACGGGCATCCAAAAGGAATTGAAAAAAGACCCCAGGGCAGTAAACGAGGGCACATTGAAGAAGGGGCGCGAGGACCTAAAAGACGCTGTGACCGACATCCTGATTGGTTTACTCGGTACGGGCGAATTCCAGCGTTCTGAAGCGTCCGTACACAAGGGGGAGCCTCCGGTAACTTGCAAACGGAAACGCAAGTGTGACGCGCTCCACGCCAATGTGTGCGTGAATTCTGGCTACAGGCTTGGGAACGCTCCAGGCCCCTGTACCTGCGAATGTCACGCGGAGGCGCTGAAAGAAGAATTAGGTGACGAAGCTCTAAAGGAGTAAGCCATGAGCCGAAGTCGTAGAAGGTCTCCGTGTAGATCCGCGCTCACCTGCGACAGCGAAAAACAAGAGAAGCGGATCGCCAATCGGACGCTGAGACGCGTCGTCAAGAACAACCTGAAGCAAGGGAAAGAACTGCCCTTGCTGCGGGAAGTCTCCAACAGATGGGACTGGGGCAAGGACAATGTCTACATGTGGTTTGGAGATAAAGACTCGGAGCACATGAGGAAGTAGAAGTAAACACTTACCAGCATGAGGAGAAATAAAAATGTCTATGCCCACTAGAGGCGAGTTTCACTCCGCTTTTGCCACGTCTTACCGGGTTGCCGAGACTGCGCTGGCCCTGGTCGTGCAGATGAACGATCTAATTAGACGGTGTGATGAACAGACTGGAGAAAAATGGGATCGGAGGGCCGATCTACTTAGACAGACTGTGAAGCGGGCGAACGCTGCGCGGGCGGAGATGGAGGGAGTTAGATCCAGACTGGTAAACTCGTGGAATACTGACGACCCTTTTCCAAAACCTGAGTAACTGGGGGGGGGGGGTAAGGATGAGCAAGAATCTTGGACGTCCTGCGAGCCTTCGCGAGATCGCTCTCGACATTGAAATGAGGGCGGATAAACAGCCGACGTGGAAGAAGGGGGCGCTTGTCTTCGAGCGTTTCCCAGCGAGGGACGCATTGCCAAAACTTAATCAAACGCCGTCGCCTCCTACAAAAACAAAGTAGTCCGCACCAGGCTTCCCCTTCACTCGACGTAGAAGACCTTTTCTGACAGCCCGAAAGGCCGCCTTGCGCTTCTGGTCATCACGCCATCTCCAAGAGTTCATGTTTGGTCCTGCGCTACGGTATTATTTAAATTTCTTAGGTGCTAGCCGCTCTCCATAGCAGTCAGTAGCTTGTCCTGGATGTCCCTCCACTCGTCTTCTGTGAGGCCGCGATAAATGCTGTCCACAACGTCTTTGGCGAGGTTGACTACTGCCGACCTGACCATCGCGCGGAGTGCTTCCTCGTCCTCCGCGTCGGCCAACACCATGGGCGCATATGATTCCACCCAGAGCACCGGCTCACCTACCTGCTTATTACGAGCATCCAAAACACTCAAAGTAAATTGGGCCTGTACTGAGGCCTGCTTACGGGTCATAGCAACCTCCCTCGTGGTATTGTCCACATTTATTACACCACTTGGGGAGGTTCTTAGCCAAGAAGTTATCCCACACCGCATCCGATGCCTCAGCACTGGGAATGCCCGGTAGCCACCCCGTTATCCCAGCTGACATGCAATGCCCAATAGTGGTTAAATACTTACCCTCGGACTCCAGCCTTCTAACTGAGACTATTTTTGTTAGTAGGGACACATTACCGAGAAAGGCACGGGCCGCCCTCTTAGCCAACCTGAAGCTGGGGAAGCCTGGTAGGACGTCCGTGGGGGGTGACCACACGTTGGACCACGCAGGCTCTTTAGTAATAGGATTCAAGCCGATGAGGACACCTTTTTGTGGATGCACTATCACGTACACCTTGTCTTTCTTTTTAATTCTAGGTGTCCTCACCTTTTCTTTTTCCCCATACGTAATTTCTTGACGGTGGCGGCTTTCTGATGATACTCGGCCTTCTTTTTCTTTTCCGTGACTAGGCCCAACTTCTCCAAGAACTTCATGGACTCCTCACAACTCTTGCCCTTGAAGCCCTTGGCCTCCGCTCTTATGGAACCATCCGGGAGAATATTCACAACGATCTCTTCTGACACCGGGGCCTCCTTTCAATTATTGCTGTGGCCCAAACCGCCCAGCTTCCGTTTCGGCTTGGCTCGTTTTTTCTTTTCAGGCTCTGACGCGCTGCGAGCCCTTCCCTTAGCCCAAGATCTCAAATGGGCTATCTGCTCCGCCATCAACGTAGAAAGAGGCGTGGTGGCTCCAGCAGCGTGCAGGATATCCGCATCTTCAACCTCTCGGGTGTTGTCGTCAAAGGCGTCGAACATCGCCTCTTTGATGCACTCCTCAATTTCTGCGCCCGTGAAATTGCTGGTCTTCGTCACCAACCGCTTAAGGTCAAAGTTGCCAGGGTCTCTGTCTCGTTTGGTTAAGTGGATCTTGAAGATCTCCTCCCGCTCCTCGCTATTGGGCAGGTCAACAAAGAAGATCTCATCAAAACGACCCTTACGCAAGAATTCAGGGGGAAGAGCAGTGACATCATTGCTCGTTGCCACCACGAAAACCTCCGCGCTCTTCTCCTGCAACCACGTGAGAAAACTGCCAAAGACCCGCGCTGTCGTGCCAGAGTCAAGAGACTCGCCAGAACTGCTACCTGCGAATGCCTTCTCCATCTCGTCAATCCAAAGGATGATCGGTGCCAACGCTTCAGCCCTTTCCTGGACTTCACGCATTCTGGCTTCACTTTCGCCCACAAGGGAGCCAAAGACGGAACCCACATCGAACCTGAGAAGGGGCAACTGCCAAGCGTTTGACAGCGCTTTGGCGCACAGACTCTTACCACCACCAGGCACACCCAGAAAGAGGACACCACGAGGCGATTGGAGACCATACGACTTTGCCTTTTGGGAGAAGGCCTTCTTACGCTTGCGAAGCCATTCCTTCAGCTGTCCCATACCTCCAACAGACTCCATGCTTTCCTTGGCTTCGTAGTATTGTAGCGTGCCTTCACGGGCGAGCGCCCGCATTTTCTCTTTGGTGACTTCCTTGACGGAAAACTCTCCCTTGTCAATGAAGCTCTTGGAAAGGGCGTTCTCGAATTCCGTGGTGCTCATACCCTTTCCAGCCTGCAGCACTTCTTCAACACCCTCGTCAGTAACCTTGAAGCTGGGGCTGCTCTCCTTCGCAGAATCCACGATGCCGTCAAGGCTTTTACGAAGTACCTCCTGACTGGGCAGCTTGTATTGGAGCACTGTTACATCGTTCTTGATCTCGTCGGGAAGGTCCGTTTTGCACGTCATAAAAAGGACCGCGCTGCCCAATTGCTTGTAGCTTATGAGAAGCACCTGGAGATTCGCCAGAACTTCAGCGCTCTCAAACCAATGATGGAAGTCTTTCAGGACCACCAACACGGGCACATCATCGTGCTCCAGTGGCAGGCTGGCAGCCTTTTGGATCGCTTCTAAGGGGTCTTCCCCAGCAATGGACTGCTCTGTCTGGGCATCGATCATGCCCTCCGCAGCATTCCAAAAGAAAACTCTGCGAATAGGCTTATCGGTGACCTTGCCCTTTTTGGTCACTTTCCTGGTAGCAAGAATAATCTCCCGCTCCAGTCGAGTGTACTCCGACGTAGTCACCAGAAGGCCAGAATGCCCAGAGTCAAGATACAGCCTGAGTTCGTCAACAAAGCACATAGAGACCTCCTTTTTATACGGTGGTATGAATTTATTTCCTGTGCTTTAGTTATCGTTTAGAATTGTTGGTGCGCCACGTTTTTATTTTTATTCTTCGTCGTCAGTGGACGCAAACACCTGAAGCTTACGAGCTCCGAGAGCTCCAAACCTGGGGTGTTGGACAGGGCCTGCTCCCTGCACTTCCGTGGAGCACTTCTTCAGGGCGTCGCGCAAGGCCTTCAGCTGATCCGCCGAGCCTCTAAGATCCTTGGCGGTGTTGCCGCTGAGGAAATCGGACTCCAGCTGCGCCAACTGTTCGTTGACCTTGCCGTCCCCAAGGAAGTTCAGCGTCTTGAACCGCATGATCTTGTCGCGGAGCGCCTTCATGGTCTTTTCCGTGAAGCGCTTGTCGTTGTCAATCATGCCTGCGACGTGCTCAAAGTATTTGGTGACCTCTTCACGCAGCGAAACCACCACCTGATCCAAGAACGTGTTGATCTTATCAGTCTGGTCCTTGCCCACACCAGGGATAGACGGGGCCGCCACTGAATACATGTGCCACGCCATACCGAACATCATGGTGATCTTCATTTTTCCTGGGTACGCGGCGATGATGGGCGTCAGGAAACGGTTGACGAACAGGTCAACGTTGTCGTCTGGCAGATCATCCCCGTGCTTTTCCCAGATGGCCTCTGCATGCTCTTCGTACAGGTCAAGCATAGCGTCTCTCAGGTTAGGGTAATCCTGCATGAAAGCAGAGACCCGCTCATCGAATTCCGATTTAACTTCCTCCAGGGCTTTCACCAGGTCTTCCAGCATGGACTGAGGCACGAACCGCGCCTTGCCGATGGGGAACCTGACGCTCATCTTGTCAAGCGTGGTGCGAGCTTTGTTAGCCCAGTACTGGAATTCGGAGATCCGCTCCTTCTGGATCAACCGCTTGGTGCCCAAGTTGAACAGATCCTTGAACCTGTCAGCGTCCTTCTGGTCCTTGGGTTTGACGCCCAGCTCAGGCAGAGACAGCTTTTTACGGCCACCCCAAAACGAGATGTCCAGGTCAATCAGAACGCCCTCTTGAAAGATATCCGGCCATTGGATTTTTTTAGACACCGTAACCTCCTTACTTTCTCTTGAGTACCAGCTTGATTTGTCCGTCGGCTGACACTTTTTTCCTGACTCGGTATCCCGCCATCCGCGCTTTGCGCATGACAAGCTTTTCAGAATAGATCCGTTTGATCTTGTGCTTCATTTCCGTCAACTTGCCGCCAGCGAACGCGCCTTTACCTCTGTCGAACTGGGAAACGTACAAGGTGATCTTACCGTCGGCACCTTGGTGCACGCCAAAATCGTTGGCCCCCGTCCACAAATTCTGTCTTCTTACGATAAGGTGGCACTTTGGCGCGTAGTTCTTATTGGTGGTAGGCAGCGCAGACCTATTATCTCCTCTGTAGCCGCGCAGTGCCTGCGGGTTATCGCAGTGGTTTTCCAAATTGGGTCCGAAAATTTCGGAGAGGACTTCGATGGCGATCTCCATATCACAGATTTCGACATCTACCTGCGTATACATACTCATAATTTGCCCTCCTTTCTTGCTAAAATTCTACACGTGAAGTATAATGAGCGCAACAAAAAATGTTTAGCGATTTCAAATTGGTAAATATAATGATTAAAAGAATCGACGCTACTGGTTGTAAATGGAAGACTAAGGATATCAAGTGTTCTGGTCCAATTGGGCTAGAAAAAAGCGGCCTCGGTCGTGTATTTCTCCTACGCTGGAGAGAAGGCCGGGAATGGCTAGCCCTTATGGACCAACGGATCACGCCCGGTTCTAAGATCCTAACATACGAAGGTAGAAAAATCAGCAAACGTTTTGAAGTGGTAGATGTTGGGGCTAACTGGTTCGAAGTAAAACAAATAAGGGCAAAGACTTAGCCGCTGTCTGGCAGAAGAGGGCCGGTGTCTATTCCCTGGGAGGCAGCGCGGGCCGCCAACGTCCTAGCCAAGCTGGACAACTCCTCCAGGCTGGCTTTAGACATGTCCACGCCATCAATGACGTGCAAAGACAGGTCTTGTTTCAGACTCGCTCTAGGCAGAATCCCGAGCTCCATAAGGGCCTTCAAGCGCTCGTTGTTGGCCTGGCCCTTCGTCCTCAAGAATGCGTTCTTCTGTGCCGGGTTTGGTGAATTCGTAAACCCTTCGGAGGCGCTCTCTATTATCTCTTCCCATACTCTCAGCGACTCCGCAACCATCTCCGCAGGGCGGTCAACTACTTCCTTGACTGACAGAGCAGACTTGTTATGTATTCTGGCTATGTCGTTGATCACAGTGGACCTGGAAACCCCTAGTATCTCTGCAATTTCGGTCTGGCTGCTGCCCTGCTTCAACAGCACCGACACTTGCTTACGTCTAGCCTCTATGCTCTTCTTCTTACTGGGTTTACGTTTACTTTTCTTGGGTTCGGCCACGATATAACGCCTCCTGATGACTCGACAGGGCAAAAACAAAGCGCCCACGCGCCTAGACACAATCTACTTAATTGACAATAATCAGTCAAGGGCAAAACCACAAACCACCAAAAAGAAAGCGTTTAGCGTTCATACATAAACAAGTACTGCTGACACGCTTTCCTCAAGTACCATAACTTCAATGATTTATGGAGATGTTAATTTTTGCAAACGATTCCTGTTGCGCGATTGTAATTCCTCGACTACAATAGCGGCAATCAAAACAATCAACGGAAAGGTGAAAAATGAAACAAAGATCTTCCAGCGTGGCTCAAGAGTATTCGAGTGCAAAGACAGCGCGCAAACAAGTACCAGCGCTGCACAAAAAAATAGTGAAGTACAACCTGTTTAAGAAGACTCTGGGGCCATACCTCAAAGACAAGCACGTAAACTTGGATATGGGTGGCGGCCCATACGACGACACCACAAAATTCTTTGCCCGCAATAACATTGAGAACATCGTGATAGATCCGTACAATCGGTCTGACGAACATAACAGAGCAGCTGAGCGTAAAGTCCTGGAAGGGTCTGTTACGACATGTACGCTGGCTAATGTTCTGAATGTAGTGAAGGAACGCGAGATTAGGTTGCAGATACTCAGCAGGGTAAAAGATATACTCGCTTTCAAAGGCCGCCTCAAGGGTCACCTTTTTATAGCGGTCTACGAGGGAGATCGGTCTGGGATTGGGCGAGAAACCAAGTGCGGATGGCAGGAGAACAGGCCACTGAAAGATTACGTTGGAGAGCTGCGGGCAGCGGGTTTTCTAGGCATACGCATACAGTACGGTGTGTTGATGGCGCGCACACCAACGATTTAGAGGGGGAGGGGTGCCCATGCATTGGAAAGACATCAGCGGCAACAGGGGTACGTGGCAGACATTCAAGCACGGCAGGTTTAAAATAACCATTGGCGACAACCACATCCACTACAGTGAGGGCGAGTGGGTCATAACATGCCATCCTTGGTTTGACGCCCATCCCATCGGAAGTGTGCTTAGCCTTGAAAGCGCTAAGCGCAAGGCCATCCGGATAATAAAAAACAAGCTGGAAGAATGCTTGAAGGCCTTAGACACCGCAACAACTAGAGGCAAGAGAGCTCTGTTTCTAGATATAGACGGCGTATTGTGTCTCGATGGAGAGACCATCGAACCCGACCTTGTGGACAATTTGGCCAGCATAGTCACCCGCAAAGACATGATTGTACTGTCCTCTGCTTGGCGGCTACACAACTCTCTAAGGCTAGAAGTCGAAAGGGCGTTGGCACAGAAAGGGCTGTCTCTACGAGGTATAACACCAACACTGGGGCAAACGCTGGAGAAGAGGCCAGCCGAAATTGAAACGTGGCTCGACCAGCACAAAGGCGTTACTCACTGGGTGGTACTGGACGATTATGACCTGGACATGTACGCCAGCCCAGAATTCTGCAAGCATTTTGTGAAGACCCGCCTACGGGATGGGTTGACCAAAGATAAAGCAGAAGAGGCGCAGCGCGTGCTAGAAAAGGAGGCTTAATGTTCGATTATCGAAAGGAGCTTAATGACTTAGTCGTGCGGACGTCACAGAGATTTCGAGAAGGTGTTGGAGGGGATTGGTGGGGAAAGGATACCACCGAACCTCTAGAAGTAGAAGATATCGTGATACTGCATAATCCCAGATTCGACGCTAAATCTCTCTTCTACACGCATGCGGACGTTGAGTTCGTCCAGAAGTATTGGGAGCGGATGTCTGATTGTATTGGGGACGACTGCCCAGCTTGCAAAGCAGGCTTGAAGAAGAAAGCAGTCAAAGCCTATACTATAGTGCGTGACCTATGCTAGACAGGGATGAAGCTGAATTCATGATGATGGGATCACCAGATCCAGATAAGCAACCCCAAGAAGAGCCGGAAGTCTTTGTGAAAGGCGGCGTTCGCTACACAATATACCCTGGGGGCCGTATTGACGTTGCTCCAGCTTCGGGAGGTAAATGCGCCAGTGGCACAGAACCCACGGACACCGAGGTATGGAATCACTTATGGAAAAGCGAGCCGCTACCTCCCGATGCATCTTGGTTGGAGCATTTTGGTCATCTCATTGTTACGCTGTTGACCAACATCTGCAGATTTTTCTTTGCTCTGGATGAAGGGCGGCGCTTCCGAGAAGACCGAGCAGCGAGGCAAGCGGCGCACGACTTGAAACGGTGGCTTGGCGACGCGCAGGTGCACCTCGAAAAGCAAGTTGACACAACAAGCCATGACGACGAAGAAGACCCCATGACTGGGCCGGATTGGTGGTAATTGATGCCCATTTTCGCCGAGGTCTCCACACAAGCGGCCCAGGTCTCCACACAAGCGGCCCAGGTCTCCACACAAGCGGCCCAGGTCTCCACACAAGCGGCCCAGGTCTCCACACGGCCCACGCGAGGGGCGCTCCCTCGACGGGATGCTCGGTGGTTAGACCCCATATGCAGCAGAAATTTACTGGACCGGGAGCGGTTCTTCCTCTACATAGCCGCACGAAAGATGGAAGACGCAAGGAAAGTCAAAGAGGAAGACCCCGCCCCAGTAATAAATGAGATGCTAAAAGAGTTCCATGGAATTGCCGTTGCGTTAAAGGGCTTGGACTTCTATAAGATGTTCATGCAGGACCACAAGGTTTTCATGGCCGAGGCGAACAGATTAAGAAGAAGGAGGCGTCGTCGTGGCGCTAATGATATGCCCTGAGTGCGCACAACAAGTATCGGACCGCGCTAACACCTGCCCCCATTGCGGCTGCCCGGTCGGGCGGAACGCTCCTACCTATTTAGACAATAACCCCCAATGGCCACGAAGACGAAAGAGCAGATATAATTTTGTTTTGTTGATGGGGGCGGGGTTCACGATAGCCATAACGATGGCCATTATTGCCGTGATCATCTACACCCCCGCACCGCCAAAAAGAATTGTCCGACCTGTAAAGAAGGTTCCGCCACCCAAACGCGAAGTCGCCAAAAGCGTAGAGTACAAAGGCCCCTTGAAGCTGGCCGGTTTCAGAGATAGCGAGGACGCCCTGGGTAACATCCATGTCTACTTTGAAGTCACCAATACCAGCCAAAAACTCTGCACCTACGCAGATTTCAAGATCTTGTTCACAAACCGTAGGGACTTGGCAGTAGGCACCGGGGCAGCCAACGTCACCAACATCCCAGCTGGGGGCACTAAAACAGTTCGCGGTATAGGTTTAGACATACAGGGAGCCGACGCCTACTACGTCTACCCCAAAAATTGCATGTTTGAATAGCTGTCTAGTCAGACAGCCAAAGATATCTATCTAACTAGATAACACAAGGCCGGGGCCGCCCCCTTCCTTTAATTAATTCTTCCGGTCGGCACCCAAAATCCCGACAGGTTCGGATGATTTCAAAAAACCCGACATAAAATTATTGCGCCGTCGTAGTTCTAGGATAGACTGGAAACAGCTGGACAGGAAATTTTGCAGGCAGTGCAGGAGACAGTTACTTCGTATTAGTTCGAATCTAATTCAGGTCTTAGACCTGGTAACTCAATTGGTAGAGTAAGGGCCACCTTCGGGTAGCCTGAGCTGTCTTCAAAAGTTTCTCCTGCGGATTTTCATTGGGAGATGGCGGAACTGGAATACGCGCTGGAATGAGGCTGTGATCGAACGTTCCTCTCTTCGGAGTAGTGCAGATTACAGATACTTCTACAGGAGACCAGTAGGCATAGCCTGTGCAGGTTCGAATCCTGCTCTCCCAGTGCAGCACTTGTTTTTTGAAATAACGGGGGTTAGCTTAACGGCAAAGCGATATGTACTCTGTTGCCGACCGTTTCTCTCTTCGGAGCAGTGCAGGTGGCAGTTACTTCGAATCATAATCGATTGTTGTGGGTTCGAATCCCACACCCCCTATTGAGACGACGATGAAGCGCAGCGGGCCGATAGCTCAACGGTAGAGCGGCGCCCTCATAAGGCGAAGGTTGTGAGTTCAAATCTCACTCAGCCCAAGTGACCAGCAGTGTAGCAACCAGTTACTTCTATTGGAAAAGACCACTGGTTGCGTTAGTTTCTCTGGTCGCGGCTATTCCTAGCTGCACTGCTCAGGGACCCGCGATCTATTAAAGGTCGCGGGTCTTTTTATTTGGGGAGGCGGTATGGACTACGGGGCCTGGACACACAAAGATCTGGTTGACAGAGTCAGAGATCTAGAGATAGAAAATGCTGATCTTAAAGAGTCTTTAGACCAAGACCACATAAATCGGCAGCAGGAAGAGATGCATCGTTTGAGGCAAAGAGAAAAGGAACTGTTGGGCATCATTGAGGCCGTTCCTCCTTCGGTGCAGATCGCTAAAGAGCGCCCAATTCTATATGCATTTGCCCAAGGGTGTATACCTACTTTACTATTTCTTATTTTGGTTACGGGTTTAATCACTATAATCGCTCATTTCATACTGTTGATGAGGGGGTAAAAATGGCTAAATTCAACAAAACTGCAAACAAAACGCCTCGTCGCGTGAAGACCACGAACTACGAGGGTCATGAAGCGTACGAACTAGACGCGCCAGAAAGGCTGTTCACACGACTGTGCACCAGCTTCATCAACGAGAAGAAGTTCTATGTAGATGGTAAGACTCACGACAAACAAATCGTGAAGGACATCGACGCCACCGCGTCTGTCGACCCGGAACTGGTTCTAAAGATGGGGGCATTCGCCAGAACCCAAATGTACATGCGCTCCTCGCCCGTGTTCCTGCTGGTGCACGCCGCGCAGATCCCCGAGTGTAGACCGTTCGTGCGCAAGTGGGCGCCCAAAATCGTGCGCAGGGCTGACGAGCTGTGTGAGGTTATGGCGCTGCAGATCGCCAAGTTCGGTAAAAAGGCGCCCAACTCTCTTCGTAAAGGTCTGGCAGACGCTTTTGCCAACTTCGATGAGTATCAGCTCAACAAATACAACAGGAAGGGTGCGGTGACGTTCCGAGATGTCCTCCGTCTCACGCACCCTAAGCCCGCAAACGAGGCGCGGTCCGCGCTCTACAAAGCCCTGTCGTGGGGTTTCGATAGCGAGCGCCTGACTGATGAGGAACGTGCACTGCTTCCCATCATGGCCGCTAACAAGGCTTTGACTGCCCGTTCGGAGTTTGACGCGGTCGCCCTTGAACTGATCAAACAGGCGTGCGCCACCTGGGAAGTCGCCATTTCCCAGTTCGGCAACAAGCCCGAAGTGTGGGACGCGCTCCGTTTACCTTTCATGGCCATGCTGCGTAACCTGCGTAACATGATCATAGCAGGGGCGTCGGATGGCCTGAAGCGTGCTCGGGAGGCGCTGATGAACCCTGATCTGGTGCGCAGGTCAAAACAGTTTCCTTTCAGGTTCCTGTCCGCATTTCGGGAGCTGACAGAGGGCCGTTATTCTATGACGGGCGTCCCTTCGTCCCGTATAGATAAGATTGTAGAGGCATTGTCCGCCGCGATGGAATCATCTGTCGACAACGTACCTAAACTGAAAGGTGTGACCGCTTTTGCCGTGGACAACAGTGGGTCTATGACCCAGGCGATATCATCTGGTGCCGGTATGAGACGCGGGGCCAGAGCAGTTACCTACAAGGACATCGCCAACTGCATGGGGGCCATCGGTGAACACATGAGCGAGGAGGCCATCGTCATAGCCTTTGGAACTGATGTGTGCCCTGTAACGTTTCCGTACAAAATGCCTATTCTGTCTCGCATAGATAGGATAAGCATAGCGGACACTTTGGGATTCTCTACCAACGCATTCCGGGTGTGTGACTACTTGACTGACCCAGACACCACGTTGAAGAATCCCTTAATGGGTTTCGGCCGAGAAGGCAGGCTCCAGCGTCCCAGCAAGTCTGCAGTCAAAGGCCCAATCAAGGTTGACAGGATCGTCCTCCTGTCAGATATGCAGTGCTGGAACAGCACATACTCTGCTAACGCAGGCCTCCAAGCATCACTGCGTAAATACCGGTCTGCAGTTGGTTATTCAGTGTGGCTCCATTCTATTGACCTTACAGGTTATGGGACCACCCAGTTCACTGACGATAGGGTTTCTTTGATCGCAGGCTGGAGTGACAAGGTCCTGAAATTCATTGACCTGGCTGAGAACAAGCACACTATGCTTGACCAAATCGAGACGCTCACCCCCTCCGACGTCTAAACTTTGAGGGCCGCCTGATTATTCGGGCGGCCTTTTGTTTTACTTGCGCTAACTGATTCTCATGCTATTATCTTCTTGTGGGATGACAGATAAAGAGGATGACAGATAAAGAGGAGGTAGATATGACACGTGAAGAAGAGATGGTACTGATAGAAACAGTTTTATATCTACTGTATTCCAAAGACACTGTGGCAAGTGAACGACACGTTGTCGACAAGTGCGCTGTGTAAGCACCGTGTGCAGAATGCGCGGAGGAGATCTAAATGAGTGACTTGAGGGATCACATGAAAACAGACACGGAGGGAAGTGGGCATGAGCCCACATAACCTATACAGAACTATCTACTTCGCTGACTGCGCTAACGTTTTGCCTGAATTGGCTGATGAGGACTATGAGCTTATTTATATAGATCCCCCTTTCAATACAGGCAAGACACAGAAGATGACTCGCACGTCTAAGAATGAAGTAGTCAGTGAAATGGCTTACTCGGATTCCTGTGACGATTACCTTGCGTTTCTGGGGCCGTTGCTTGAACAGGCCAAACGTCTGCTGGCAGCTAACGGATCATTGTTCGTGCACCTGGACTACCGTGAAATTCATTATATAAAAGTATTTCTTGATAAGTTGTTTGGGCGCAAATCTTTTATGAATGAAATCATTTGGGCGTACGACTATGGAGGACGCTCCGAGACCAAATGGCCCACCAAGCACGATAACATCCTCTGGTATGCCAAGAATCCCCAGGACTACGTATTCAATTTCAATGAGATGGATCGCATTCCCTACATGGCGCCAGGACTCGTGGGGAAGAAAAAGGCCGAGAGAGGTAAGACCCCGACCGATGTCTGGTGGCACACCATCGTGCCCACAAACGGCAGGGAACGCACCGGATATCCAACTCAGAAGCCTCTTGGAATTGTGCGGCGCATCGTGCAGGTGCACTCCAGGCCAGGCGATAACGTGATGGATTTTTTTGCTGGGTCTGGGACTACTGGCGAGGCCGCAGCTAGGCTTGGTAGAGGTTTTGTGCTTGTGGACAGCAACGAGGAAGCCATAGCAGTAATGGAAAAACGGCTGGAGTTCATCAGACCAAAGATAGTGAAAGGATGGCAATGAGAAAGGAGACCAATGCATACCGTAGACGACTTCGAAATGCGAACGTGCCCCTGCTGCAACCAAACCATGTACGCCATGCATTTCCATAAAAGAGGCAGTAAACGCGACAGACGAGACACTATCTGTGGAACCTGTAGAAGCAGAGGGGAGGACAAAAAGATGACATGGGCGCCATCAGATTCAGTGCTGCTATCCAGCCACTATCTGATGCGTATGGGCGAACGCAAGAGCGTTGTGCCTCCTCTGCATGTGCTGGCTTACATGATGTATTGCGCCAAGGACTACCCCAACGAAAAATGCCGCATAGAGTACGAAGACACAGACTATGTTTTCAAAGCGTACGAACTAGATAAACACCCTGGTTCTTGGAAGTTGATCCTGGTGACTTGTGCTCCTGCGGGCCGCGCTAGAAGTAGGGGCGTGAACGTCACCAGAGCGATGACCTGGGACATGGGTAAAATAGAATCAGGAAGAATAAAGAGAGTGAATAGATGATCGTTTTTGGGCGTGATCTGGATGGTGTGGTGTTCAATATAACCATAACCACACCTTTTGGTGCGTTTCTACGTCGCAGGTAAAGAAGTAACAGGAAAGGAGCCTCCCATGAACGATAAAAACATAAGAAAACATTGGTTCAAAGACAACCAGGTCAGCAAACACGAAGTGTCCAGAGAGCAAGGCTGGGAATACCTTCGGTTCAATAAGCCTGGATCGACATTCTACCTTGTGGCGTACAGGCTCCACGGACACACTCTAACGGTGACTGGGGACGTGGGTGACGCCATATACCAATGGTATGGAGAGCCCGAACCCACCCTGAAATGGATCAGCAGGCTCTCCCTTGACTACTTTGCTAGCAAGTGCGTAGCCAGTGAAAATGGTCGTGGTTACAAAGAGTGGAATTCTGATCGGGCAGAGATCCGGTTGAAAGAACATCTGGCTGAAGTCTACGAAGATGGCGCGAAGGCCAAAGAGGAGGCCATCCGTAAAGCTGGGGGATACGAAGCTCTACAATCCAAGCAGTGCTGGCAGTACTGGCTTATAGACCAAGGAGACGAAGTCATTGGAGACGAAGCCTATGATCTTGGAGAAATAGGTGAAGACGTCTCCATCAGGTGCCGTGGGCACCTTGTGGGGCTCAAGATGGCCTTCGAACAGATAGAAGCGGAAGAGAAAGAGCCTTCCATAGAAGACGTGCGTGTCTTCATGAACGTGGTCACAAAATCACTAGGAGATCTCAATAAACTTCTGAGATTTGACATGGTGAACACGGAAGAGGTTGGGGAGATCATCGCCAATGTGTTTGATGAGTATAGCGTGCCTGTAGAGATCGATACAGAGATGTCGACCGAGCATTCAGTCGTATGCAATGTGAAGGCGCCCGTCATATTCTCGATAGACCAAGTCGTAATAAAGAAACCTGACGGCGTGTCATCGGACGAATGGGATGAAATCGTGACAGAGATAGAAGACATCGTGAGAGAGATGCACGAGGAGGCTGGAATAGGTGACTAAGAAAAAGAAAACTGGCACCAGGGAGTGGGCAGAACACAACATTAACATAGCCACGGGGTGTGAGCACGGCTGCCATTATTGCTATGCGGCACAAATGGCTAGACGCTTCAAGCGTGTCCTCACTCCCAAACGTTGGATGAAAATGGAAGCTGACCCTGAACGTTGGGCCAAGAAATACACCAAGAAGGAAGGCGTGTACATGTTCCCTACAGCCCATGACATCACGCCAACCATTCTTCGTGAAGCGCTGTACACACTCAAAACCCTGCTGTCAGTGGGCAACAAAGTCCTGTTAGTGTCGAAGCCGCACTTCGAATGCGTTCAAGAGATCTGCTCCAAAATCAGAGCATGGGATGCCGCGCGCGAAGTGAACCAACGCAACCTGACTTTCAGATTCACAATCGGGGCCATTGACGACAAAATCCTCAGGGTTTGGGAGCCTGGTGCGCCTGATTTTGAGGAGCGGCGCGAATCTCTGAGGCATGCTTACCTCACTGGGTTCGCCACTTCCATCAGTATTGAACCCAACCTGGACCCTGAGAATGTCGTTGACCTGATAGAATCTATTGAGGGCTACGTGACTGGGGAGATCTGGATTGGCAAGATGAACATGATAGGTCAACGTGTCCTGCCTGGATCTGTGCCCCAGAAAGTCATTGATAAGCTTAAGGCCGCGCAAACTGATGGGGCCGTGTTGGCAATGGTCAATGAAGTGTCTCAACCTAGCGAGTGGTTCAGCCAGATTCGTTGGAAAGACAGCATCAAAGAAGTGCTGCGCAAGCACAAAACGTAGGTGGATAATGAGCATCCGTCTATGGATGAATAAAGGTATGGTTTGCCACGAGTACAATGGCACCCCTCTGAGGGTGCCAGTACGTGTCACATCTGAAGGTTATGTCATTATAAGCATAAACAAAAATAAAAATGGTGAAAACGTCGCGGACATGCGGGCAGACGTTAGTGAGGATGCTTATCCAGCTGTTTTGACGCCCATTCCGAAGAAGAAAGAAGAGCCACAGGTGAGGTACTACGATAGGAAAGGCAACGCCATTAGTAAGGGGGTTTTCTACTTCTTCCAAACCGTGGTGGACTACGCCACTGTCAAGAAAGAAACCGTTCGCAAGCACACTATTTCTACTGTTTGGACGGGGACACACCAAGGATCCGGCACTCCCATGATTTTCCAAACTCTTGTGGCTGGGCCAGACCTAAACTACATAGATAAGTATGCTACCTTGGCCCAGGCCAAGGAAGGGCACAAAGCAGCAGTGGACAAGGTGCGTAAAGAGACTGTATCTGACACACCAATAAGCTTCCTAAAGGTGGTAGGCTCGCTCAGCAAAGGTTTCGGAAGCGCCACCATAAAAGAAAAGATCTACAGCAAGGTGGAAATGGTTCTGACCAACATCACCAATAAACATATTGTTTTAGACGTAGATGGGCAAAATATAGTCATACCTCCAAACTGGACTATGGGAGTAAAAGGCGACAAGGACCACAAACAATAAAACAACTTAGAGCCAATGGCCACCTAAAGCTTCAAAGCGTGTCGCCCGTTTTTGAACAGAAAACGTATCTCAAACACAAGAACGACGCGGAAGCCGCAAAGAAAAGAAAAGAGATTGAGAAGGCGCCCAAGCCCATACTACGTAGAATAGGGGCGCCTCCTAAGAGGAAGTTCCGTAAGAGGTAAGGAGCGGATCTATGCCGTCTATGTCAAAAGAATACGGATCGGTGAGGCCAAATTCAACTGCAGTAACAATTCTGTTATTCTGTCTAGTAATAGGCTCGATGGCGTTAGTTATAGGCATAAATTGGATCATGTTTAGTTCGTCGTCGCCCGCAGCAGCGGCACCCAAACCCACCGGTGTTGACGCCAACGAAGCCATGAAAGAAGCGCTGGAAGACGAAGACCCTCCAGAAGAAGAAGAAGAGGAAGTGCATTTCAAGTGGCAGAAGTTGCCCTACACTCCATGCGGGACTGTGTGGCGCACCAAAACGCCACGTGGATGGTTTGTGATCGTAGCGTCTGGAACAAACCGAGGCAACATGTTACGTGCGGCCATGTATATCCCTGACCCAGCTCACGCATGGGGCCTCTGTACTGACTCAGGAGCAAGAGATGAAAATCGTTGAGGGAGACCTTATTCACATGGCTTTGGATGGAGAGTTTGATGTCATCGTTCACGGCTGCAACTGCCAACACAAAATGGGCGCTGGCATCGCCAAACAGATCCGCGAGGAATTCCCAGAGGCGTGGGAGGCCGACATGAATTTCGAGCCCGCCCTGGGAAGGATTTCCTGGGCCACAATCGAATTGCCTGAGCACATCCTGTGCGTGGTGAATGCCTACACCCAGATCGGCTACGGGCGGGGGCGCCACGTCAAATACTTCGCGGTGCGGGAGTGTTTCCGCAAAGTGGCCAAGCATTTCGAAAATCTGCGTGTCGGATACCCTTTGATTGGGGCCGGTCTAGGTGGAGGGGATTGGGACACGATTGCCGAAATCATTGATGAGGAACTCGACGGCATGGACCACACACTGGTTGAATACGGCAGATAGGGATATTCAAGGGTTACAACGAATACTGACCTAGGTAGAGGCATCATTGTACATGACAAAACGTACCAAGTTCAGTGGGCCTGTCATAGCCAAATGGGCCGTTCGAGAAGGAGAGTTAAGTGGATAAAGACTTCGAAGAGATTCTAGAAGAGACGCCATCCCACGAAGTAATGGACTGCCCTCTCTGCCGTACTCCGTTAAACCACGCACAGGCAGCTACCATTGGATCAGATCAAGACGAATTAATCAGTAGAGTGAAGCGCGAGACCGTGGTCTTCACACTGTTGATTGCTGCAAGGACGATTCGGGAGCGGTTGGCGACGAGCAAAGGCGTACTATCTGCCGATTTCGAGGCCGTAGCCAAAGAACTGGAAGACCAAGCACAAGCAGCAGAAGTGCCCCCAAGATTGTGCTGCGCCCACACTTTGATAGATCTCTGCGCTCTTGCTGAAGCCGCGCATGACAAGAAGTTCGAGTCGGGACGTGATATCATAGACTATTTCTATGAAGAGATTGTAGAGCGAGCAGAGGCCCTTGGCTGGTACCGCATATAAGGAGACGGCGCATGCATCTATATTTCGATAGAAAGTGGAATCCCATTGATGCTACCGAAGCCGCCAGGCTCTTCCAGGACGACAAGAGAAGAATCGTGGGCCGCGCTGAAATAGGCGACGTGATAATCAGCACTGTTCACTTGGTAATACCTCACATGTGCTTCAAGGAAGACTGCGAACTAGGTATGTGCTCCCTATTCGAAACGTTAATTTTTGGGGGCGAACGCGACCAAGAAATGCACAGGTGGCACACACTGAAAGACGCCATTAGAGGACACGCGCAAATCATCACGTCGATGACCAATGAGCGCACCTAAAAAGAAGAAAAAGAAGAAAAAGAAGACGGGACCTAAGAAGACGGGACCTAAGAAGAAAGGAAATAAAAAGCTGCGCAGCCCAAAAAATCTAGGACAATGGGAAAGGTAGGAGCACCACCCAGTCGTAAATTCAATCTCCGGTAGCTCAACTGGCCAGAGTATCTGACTTTTAATCAGGGGATGTCTGGTTTAGCCCTACATTACAGGAGGCTTTGAATGTCACGAGGACGACACAACACCAAAACCTTTTTCTACGCTATAGTGGTAAGGAATTTCCGGCCCCCTAACTGTATGCTGGGGTCTTACCTCATGCGCGGCCTCAAATCTCAAGGCGTGGACTGCACAGAAATCCACGGGATAGAAAGTCCTGACTCAGCAAAGAACCGAGCACTGGACGAGAGAGACGAACTCATCGGTTACTCTCGCGGCCTGGAAGTCAAAATCACACAGTTGCAGAAGATAATAGAGCGCTTGGAGGCACGTAATGGGAAGCTGGACGGACAGACTGATATCGAAACAACTGATTGACCCACCTAAATTCATCAGCTGCAACGTACATTACGAGTGTTTAATGGGTTCAGTTGCCTACGGGGCCAGCAACGACACGTCCGACTGCGACCTATGCAGCGCGTATGTGGGGAGAAAAGGAGTGATTTATGGAGTACTACAGCGCCTTATGCCCAAATTGCTTCCACAGGTGAGGTCTGGCAGGATTCAAAATGTTCACTGCACGCGCCCATAACTCAGATGGCAGAGTGACGGTCTCTAAAACCGTGTGCGCGGGTTCGAGGCCCGCTGGGCGCTTTTCTGCGACGGGTGCGGTTTTACATCACCCGTCTTCAAGAGACGAAGCCGACCGGTTCTGCAGAAACAGCGCGCCTGATTTGTTGCGCACATCTTGGACTGTGCTATAATGAAGACTGCCATACTGATCTCAAATGTTTCTCCTGTAACGCTATTGCGGCACTACGGGTAGTGGCGAGACCAGATACTTCGAACTGATTATCCCTTGTAAGCGGTGCGTGATGAGCGTGCCCGAAAGGAGGAGTCAATGACGTAGGGCCATGTCTATGTTTTAGTTCGCACAGACCTACCAGTAGAACAGCAAGCGGTACAAGCAGTTCATGCAGCGTACGAGTCCGGCCGTGCATTCCCAATGCGGCCGGTTTCGAACATCCCCCATGTAGTTCTTTGCCAAATACCTGACGAGTCAACGCTTCTCAAAGAGGCCAGACGAATCGAGCGTCGGGGCGTCAATCTGAAAGTATTTATTGAACCTGATATGAACAACCAATCCACCGCTCTGGCCACAGAAGCTGTACCTCCAGGGCGGCGTAAACTGTTTTCTAAGTATAAGCTTTGGAGGAGCCCGTCATGAGTAACGAATCTACCACTAGACCT